>ERZ1034669.811-NODE-811-length-9525-cov-8.008870_pt1 | contig 9525 bp, 5 predicted proteins | sample MGYA00520705_ERZ1034669 | MGnify/ENA primary metagenome ERZ1034669 (study PRJEB33766, sample SAMN09781766) | gut metagenome | biome: gut microbiome | host: Homo sapiens | place: Madagascar | study: EMG produced TPA metagenomics assembly of the PRJNA485056 data set... | reverse complement strand
GCTACGCCCACTCCGCCACGGCAACCCAAAACGGAGTCACCTTCACCGTCTCGTGGAACGACGCCCCCGCGGGCACCGCGACGACCTTCCACGTAACCCAGGCCAACGGCTCGTCCCAGGCCAAGGCGCGCATGGACGTGCCCACCTATTGGGACGGCGGCGGCCATGAAAGCGTCTGTGACCCGTCGCGCCCGGCATGGGCCAGCTACTGCAGCCTGGGCACCACGGGCCACGACTTTACCTTTGAATTCACGGCATCGGGCACGTACCGCATCTACTTCTACTTTATGGACAACGACAGAAACGACCCCCAAAACGACAAGGGGATCTACTACCTGCGCACCACGGCGGAGGTGACCGTAAGCGACGCCGCCCGCCCGAGCGTCACGCAGATCGTCAACGACGCCGTGGCCCTGTGCAGGCAAGAGACAGACGGCTCGGAATACGACATGGCGCTGTGGCTCCACGACTGGACGCTTGACCAGCTGGAGTACGACCACGGCCTCAACTGGTGCTCGGCCGAAAGCGGCCTCACGCGCCACCAGGGCACCTGCGAGAGCTACCAGCGCATCTACTCCAAGCTCCTTGACGCCGCGGGCATCGTCAACGGCCGCATCACCGGCAACGGCCACACCTGGAACGCGGTAAAGATCGACGGCAAATGGTGCCAGATGGACCTAACCTGGGACGACACCAGCGACAACTGGTACGGAGACCTGGATCAGCGCCATCTGTACTTTGGCCTGACCGACGAGCTCATGGCAATCGCCCACTCCGACCACACGGCAAACTACCAGAAGGATGATTACGCCTATCGTTCAACCGATCTGTCCAACAATTACTTTGTGCGAAATGGCAAGGCCGATGAATGGGCCGAGAAGTATGCCGACCGCATTCAGCAGCACCTAGATGCCAAGGAAGAGAGCTTTTCCATCGATGCCGACAACCAGTCCTACCCGCCGAGCATCTCGGGGATTCAGAATGGGATCGTTGCGTTTGCGATGAATCAGAGGGAGTGGAAAATCCAAGGCGCCAAGGTTGATCTAACGGTGGCATCTAACGTTACGAAAGAATCGAACAGCAAATGGAGTGCAAGGTACGAACTAAAGGCTAAATACAAAATAGCAATACTAGAAAGAGTCATTGAAGACGGCGAGTACCGCATCGCGTCCGCGCTCGACCAGTCCATGGCGGTCTCCGCCGGCGAGTCTGGATGCGTGCTGTCGGCGGATGCCGCGCCGATGCGCTTCTGTCGCGACGGGGCCACGGGCCTCTATAGGATCTCCTCGGGCGGGATGCTCCTAACCGAGTCCGGGTGCCAGGCGGTCCTGGCCGCGCCCTCGGGCTCGCCATCGCAGCTGTGGCGAGTCTCGGCCGCGGCCGGGGGCTACGAGATCGTATCGTCCTCAGGCCTCGCGCTCGACGACTTCTCGAGGATCACCACGGAGGGGAACCTGGTCTGGCTCTACGAGCAAAACAGCTCAGTCGCCCAGTCGTGGCTACTAACAACTAACAGAGTGCAATTCGAAAAAGACCAAATTTAGGACATCTAGTTATGATTTTCCCTGCGAATCACAACTAGATGTCATATCTTGGAAGAAGCAAAATAAAGATAGAGGCCACGCCGCAATGTGCTGCTCCGGAACTTATATCAAGTCAGCCCATTCAGATAAATTTGGAGCCTTCTCGTATTTCCACGGAAAATAGACCCCGAGGATAGCCCGGGGACACCAGAAGCCAAGCTGACCATTTGCTCGCGTGAATATCGCCGAAGGTGAAAGCTCTCAGGAAACCATATTGATGAACACATTGTTGCACAGCACCGATATCACTTAGGACGTGGCGGTCCAGACCTCGATATTGGCCCTCGACCGTGATCCCCGTGGGGGGTGTCCTGACCCCGTTGGAATCACGGACGCCAGCCGTAGTGCCTAACGGAACTCTGGTATGCACACACCTCCATACACTAGTCTACATTCTTCACTTACAATAGGCTGAATGTAACACCGGTTCGCGAGATCTATCCGTGAATGTGGTTCAAGCCGGAGTCGGCATGTACCGGACCAGCATAGTCACCGCCGAAGAGCAGCGCCGCATAGACCGCCTTGGACAACTTCTCGGTACCCCAGGAGAAGCCCCGCTCCTTCGCAGACTTGAACACATCCAGGACATCACACGTAGAGACATAGACGGAGTGAATGCACGCGTTCTGCGACAGCCCGTTCAGCGACTTCGGCCTAAGAACCTCCATGACCAAAATCTATGTCGCCAAGCGCACCCTCTTCGTTCACTCGGCTGCATGACAGCCAGAATCCTACGAGAGCGCGAGGTGAAGGTTTATAAATAGAGGCGCTAAACCACAGTACAGATGGCGCCAAATGGATTTGGAAAACGTCAAGTGGTACTCCGATTACAGAAAACTCGCCCTTCAAATGGTCGAAACACGCTTCGACGCAAATCTTGCATTAAACAATATGAGAATTGTTCTTTCTGAGCAGTCGCACGGAACGCGTTAATAAATTAATAGCAATTTTATGATTTACAGCTAAATACAAGGCATACAGCAATGTATAAATTATAAAGCCAACTAACATATTGCAAGTCAACGCAATAACAACAAACATAAACGATAGTACAGTCTCTTCTGCCGCCAAAGCGCTACTTTTTACCTTTAAAAGTTTATTTAAGTATTGTTCAGACCAAAGAGATCGTAAAACAATACAACAAACAACGCCTATAAGAACAGCATCCAGAGAGGAAAATACAAAAATCCCAACAAGCGTGCAGATCAAACTCGCTACGACAGTTGCAACATTAGCTTTTAACAATACTCCTTCTAACCGAAGAACCTTAAAATAGGTTGTAGAACATATGTCCATCTTAGTGTTAAACACGCAAATCGGAATCAATAGGGCAAAGTATCTAAAACTATCAACATAGTCAGGAAGCCATAGCTCGAGCAACGAAACTCCAGGAAAATACGCTATATAAATAATCGGAAAACATACTTCCATGAAATCTCTTATATTACAATAAAAAGAACGTCTTTCCTCATCGCCGCCTTGCCTCAATGCTGGAAATAAAACCATACTTGCTTGAGAGACAAAAGCGATAAAAAAACTGACAAGGGATAGAGAGAATGAAACTTTGCCAAAAACTTCAACGCCCCACATGGCATCGACCATAAAACGGGCTATCCCAAGAATCAACATATCTGCAATGTTGGCAAGCATAAGGCTGAATCCAACTTTAATACTTGCAATTGATTGCCGAACGGTAGAGGTAATAGGCTGAACACCAGAAAAAATAAAATCCCTTCCCCGGAAAAGGCAATACGAAAGAGCGCACAGCTTTGCAACTGCAAAAGCAATTACATAGGGCTCAAAGACTGTTACATGCAAAAAAACAAGAATAAGTAGTAAGCCTAAAAAAATACCTCTATCAAGCGCAACAGACATAGAAAAATAACGAGTCTCATTCATAGCCTGGAATACGTAACCATAGTAATAGGTAACGTTATAAATTATTAAAAATAAAGCAGTGGCGAATAAGACGAACAGTCTATTGGGATCTTTAACGAATAGAATACTGACAACAGAAAAACCGACAGCAATAATAACTTGATAAGTTAATCCAAACAGAAGCTGTGAATGAATAGAGCTTTTATTGATTTGGCCCCTGGGAACTCCTCCATTTAGCAAGTAGACGCCATCATTGAGTCCAAAATGAAAAAACCCAACGTAGTTAGTATAGAAAATAAAAAGCTGCCAGTAACCATATTCAACAACGCCCAGTATTTTAGGCACAAGGAGCGACATTACAACGCTCGCTAAAAAACTAATACCTTGCGCGGCAAACGCAGCGCCAAGATTCTTAATCAATGATTTTGTTTGCATATTTAACCTTATCTAGCTGGTAGATCGAATTATAGAGCGATAGGACACCTACGCAGTTTTTCGCCAATGCCGCTTTATGAAATCCCAAAGGCAAACGAATTCACAGATTAATAAAAGATACGCAGTCGTTAAATAGGTTGAGGGATTATCGAAAAGCATCATCAATAGAAAGTAGCAAACAGACGCATTGCATGCGAAAGTCAGCGATGCGTCCAGACCCCTATATCGCGAAATAAGCAATAGTATTGATAGGTTAACTAGGAGGAAAATAAGCATTCCCATAGTACCCATGGCATGAAATGGCTGAACAAAGGCGGTGCTGACATTCAGACTTGGCTGAAATAAATAAGTTGGATCTGCAACATAACCGAATATCTTTGAAATGGAAGACGGTATGAGTTGTGCAATAAGATACGGAATATTGTTCAAAACACCAACAAAACAAATATTGTTATTTAAATTTGCAAGTGGTGATACAAGATATATATATGTCCAAAAATACTCACGAGGGAGCCAGGCAGGATATCTACTATTTAAATAACCGACAGCCGATATCATGCTCGAGTCATCCCAGTCCCAAATACCGTATCGAACATTTCCTATGACGCCAAAGATAAATAAACCGATGATGACGACAGCCGCCATAAGAAGCACTATGCCTATTAATTGCAAAATAGATAGGTTTTTTCTCTTTTTTGAGCTAAGCCACGCATAAAATAAACCAACAAAAGAAAATATAAGATTTTGTCGCTGCAGCATTAATAAAAGCGGTAGAAAGATTAGTGAATACTCGAGTAAATACTTTCGATTTTTAGTTACAAAAAACAGACGACTTAATCTAAAGCCGTGAAATAAAGCGAGTGATGTTGCAAATGCTCCTATGTAGGGAATACCCACAGCATCGCTGTTGTAGGCCTCTCCTGCCCCAACTTTTAACAGGGGAATTGATTTCTTAAACACCATGCCCGCAAACAAAACTAACGAAATTGCAATTGTCATACATAACGTATTCGAATCAACGCAATCAGGATTCGTGTCAGATAGAGTCATACGGGAGTGTAAAAAACCAAAGATCAGTAAAGAAAATAACATAAATGTAATAAAAAACAGCAGCTGCTCGTCCAAAGGGCGACATAGGTCAGACCAATCGGCTGCGTATCCTACAAAACAGATCAACCAAAGAAAAAAAGAGAAATAAAAGGGATTTAGAAACCTACTAATTCGTTTCGTTGCCATCCGCTCCACCATTCTAAATCCTACCTAAAAGTGCATAGAGCTTAAACACGCATCCGGAAAAGTAGGAAGAAAATGCTAGTTTTATATGACCAAAAAGAGTCGATGAATAATGCGCAAGCAATTCAAGAATTTCTCGGTTTCTAGAATTCAAGCGCTCAGCATAAGAGTTAAGCATCGCAGAAGCGAACCTCGAGCGAACATGGGAGCTGGGGGCGAAAAACCTCTTAACTTTAGCTAGAAGAACCGAAATTGGCGTATCAGAACCAATGGCATTATTCTCATGAAGTCGATACTTTATTCTGGGGCATTCGTCGAATGCGACAGTTCCGAAAGCGCAAATAATCGCATACAAAGCCCAATCATGAGACTCCATATAACCGTCAAATTCTGCAGCAACCTTTCTTGCTTGCTCATCAAATACAAATGTGCATCCAGGAAGAATGCTACGTTGGAGAGATTCTTCAAACGAAAGCGGGCCATGAATCGGAAATAGATCTCGATTGACCTCATTGAGGGATGCGTCCACCGGGATAACATCGCTCGTATATAATCTCGGACCCTCAATTTTGTCAAGCAACTCAACTGCACGAAAAAGTTTATCTGGACACCAAATATCATCTTGGTCCGCAAAAGCGTAGTAATCAACCTCAGGAGCCAAGCAAATTAATCGCCAAAAGCTCTTTGCATAGCCAATATTCTCGCCTTGTTCTAATATGACGAGATCACCCGCATTTTCATATTGCTCAAGAATCGAATACGTATTGTCATGCGAACCATCGTCTCGAACAAACAGGCTGACATTAACCCCAGTCTGACAAAGGACTGAATCGATGAGCTCGGATAAATACTTTTCACCGTTATAAGTTGACAGGAGAACAGCAACGGTCTTCATTAGACATCAAACCTAGCTTTTTCTACAGCAGCTTTAACAGCATTAAGATAACCGTATCCGTTCTTTTTATCAGGTTCGAGATAGGCGCCTTCGCTCCATTCGTTCCATGCATTAATTACAAGGTAATCTTTTGAAGCATCGACGCGACCAGATGTCATTAACCTGAGCAAATTGGCGCCAAATTTCTCGGGACTAGAACCTTTAACCACCATGCTGTCGAACTCTTTGCGAGGAGAGTTGTCCCATCCGCAGAAACAACCTCTAATAATAGGCTTACCAGAATACGTTCGCTTTCGATTTACAATCTTCTCCCACAACCTATCATACGATTGATAGTCAATCTTATGCATAAACTTGGCAATTGCCCTCTTAGCAAACTCGATAATAGTTAAATCAAAATAGCAAGTGTAAAGAGGCTCAAATTCCATGACCGCAGAAGAAGAGCCGGAAAAAAGTCTTTTATTTTTTGAGCTGATATACTCAACGGCATAAAGCCCATTAAAACCTTGCTTTTTCAACATCGAATCCCAATATTCAATCATTTCTGAGTATTGGGGTATCTCATCGGCCTTATAAAAATAGAAGACTGGTTTTCCATCAATTTTAGAATAGCGGTCATCTCGAAAGAACGGGAGAAGATAGTCCAAATGCTTTGCCCAATCACCCTTTCCCGGGTAATTCTGCCTAATTAATTCCTCCGGATCCTTACCGTGCCAAGTTGTAACCCATGTACCATTTGCCCAGCAGAAAGAGTACTCGATGTCAATGGAGCTATCCTCTTTGATCAATTCAGCTGGTTTGGTAAATAGCATACGCCCATCACCAAACCAATAGTGATACATCAGAAAGCCATCAACACCATGCGACTTCGCCATTTGCGCTTGTTTTACAATATCGTCCCTATTAGATAAATCGTAATACCAATCATCTAAAGGTTCGACAGGCTGACAATGCCCTGGGTAATAAGATTTACCGGATTTAACATTGTCCCACTCAGTAAAGCCATCACCCCACCATTTATCATTCTCAGGGATACGATGAAATGCAGGAAGATATATGCCCATTATTTTCATAATTCGACTCCTTTTAATAAGCTACGGTATATAATATTGAGTCTTTCAGCGTAAACTCCATCAGCAATAAACTCCGCTTCGGGAGTCAGAGGGTTCTCGATCATCTCGCGCATGGCTCGTTCAAGGTCCTTGACATCTCCAGTCTTAAAAAACATGCCATTTACGCCCTCTTTTACATAATCACGAGCAGCACATCGATCAGGTACAATGCATGGCACGCCCTGCTCAAGCATCTGCAGAGGCGTGAGAAGAGCAGTCTCGTGCCATCGCGATGGCTGCACCGTCGCGATGGCACGATTCGTCCCGTGCAATCGCATTTCCTCAGGCTTGACCCAACCTGTAAACTCAATATTGGGGAATTTCACTTGAAGAGCGGTCAGCATCTCGCCATCGCCAATAACAATCCCCTTTGCTCCTATAGCCGTAACTGCCTCACAGAAAAGATCTGCGCCCTTCTCCGGGCTAACCCGCCCGATGAAAAGGAAGGCGTCGCGCTCATGTCTATCATCGCCGCATTTCAAGTGGTCAATTGGGTTGCACAGGACCTCATAGCTGTACTCGCTGTGCAGGAACGGAACAAGGATATCGCGGCAGTATTCGGACACGAACGCGTAGTGAACCTTAGGATTGTTGCGAACCCAGCGGTCCTGTCGGGCTTGACGCGCCACGCGCCAGAGCTTCTGAGCATAGGAGCGTTTGTCGCAGTTGCGGCAGATGCAAGAACCCGACATGGAATTCCGCTCGCAGATCCTTTTCTCGTTGTAATCGTAGAAACCGCCGTTGGGGCAAACGGAGAAGTAATCATGCACGGTCAGTAGAATCGGGTTGCCGTTCTCGGTCGCCGCAGCGAACACTGCACTGCTCAGAACCTTGGTCCACGTATGTACATGGACGATGGCATCCTTCAAGTCGCCGCGCTTAAGAAGTCTACGAAAAGACTCGTAAGCGTGCGAATTCCAAATCCCGTTGCGGATCGCATCGAGCCTCGAGGGGTTGCTGTTGATGGACGGCATGTCCAGGCAGACCGTTTCGACATCGGATGATGCCAAATCTTCGCAAACAGGCCCCTCCCCGCAGAAGAAGACAACCTTGCGTCCCTCGGAGGCAAGGATAAGGGCTGTCTTCACTGCCACGGCGACAGCACCGCCTTCGACATAGCCGAAGTCGCTAACGATAACGATTGGATTATTTTGATCGCTGATATCCACTATGCCATCAGCGCCCCAATATAGCCTGTAAGCTCTTCTTCCCAGTCGGGCATGTGGAACCCGACCGACTCGAGCTTTGCCAGGTCGAGCGCGGAGTGGACCGGGCGCGGGGCGATGGGGCCCTCGGCGCTCGCGTAGTAGTCGGCGGTCGATACCGGCACGACCTTCTCCCCGTTGCCGTTGGCGGCCTCGAAGACGGCGCGGGCGATGTCCGCCCAGGACTTCACCGCGCCGGAGCCGGTGCAGTTATAGGTGCCGTAGGGGGCCTTCGCGTCCAGCACGTGGAAGATTGCCTCGGCCATGTCGCGCGTGAAGGTCAGGCGGCCCAGCTGGTCGTCCACGACCGTGATCTGCTCGAGCCCGTCCTCGGGGTCGGCGACGCGGTCGGAAAGCCCCTTCATGGTCTTGACGAAGTTGTGGCCCTCGCCGATGACCCAGGAGCTGCGCATGATGTAGTGGCGCGGGCAGCCGGCCACGGCGATGTCGCCGGCGGCCTTGGTCTGGCCGTAGACGGACAGCGGGCTGAAGGGCTCCCCCTCGTCATGCACCTCGGCGGTGCCGTCGAAGACATAGTCGCTGGACACGTGGACGAGCGTGATGCCGTGCCCGGCGCAGGTGCGGGCGAGAAGCGCCGGGCCGGTCGCGTTGGCCTTCCAGGCGACAACGCGGCCCTCGGGGGTCTCGGCTTTATCCACTGCCGTGTAGGCGCCGCAGTTGATGACGGTGCCGTAGAGCGACCAGTCGTACTTGGAGTAGGCGTCCGGGTCGGACATGTCGAAGGTGTCGATGTCGCAGAAGTCGAAGTCCTTCGCCACGCCGCGCTCCTCGGAGAGCGCGCGCACCGCGCGGCCCAGCTGGCCGTTGCAGCCGGTGACGAGGGTGCGCTTCGGCGCCATGGGGACGACGTCCCTGAGCATCGGGTGGTTGAGGTCGGCCTCGGAGACGGTGGCCTGATCCAGCGGGATCGGCCACTGGATGTTGAGCTCCGGGTCGGCGAGGTTCACGAAGGTGTAGGTCTTCTTCAGCTCCAGCGACCAGTGGGCGTCAACCAGGTACGTGTAGGCGGTGCCGTCCTCGAGCGCCTGGAAGCTGTTGCCCACGCCGCGCGGGACGTAGATGGCCCTGGACGGGTCCAGGGTGCAGGTGAACACCTTCCCGTAGGTGGCGCTGCCCTCGCGCAGGTCCACCCAGGCGCCGAAGACCGAGCCGCGGGCCACGGA
>ERZ1034669.800-NODE-800-length-9655-cov-3.636146_pt1 | contig 9655 bp, 3 predicted proteins | sample MGYA00520705_ERZ1034669 | MGnify/ENA primary metagenome ERZ1034669 (study PRJEB33766, sample SAMN09781766) | gut metagenome | biome: gut microbiome | host: Homo sapiens | place: Madagascar | study: EMG produced TPA metagenomics assembly of the PRJNA485056 data set... | reverse complement strand
AACTATAGCCGCTGCTATTGCATATAAAACAGCTCATGCTTTTGATGATGCCGTAGAGCAAGCGCAAAATTCTGCATCGGAATATCAGAGTTCTCAAACAGAATTGAGTTCGTTAAACTCTGAGCTTGAGACTACCAATTCAAGAATCAAAGAAATTCAATCTTCTGGTACAATCAGCTTGACGGATGAAGCTGAACTTTCTAAGCTGCAAGCTCAAAGAAAAGAATTAGAGCAGCAAGTTAAATACAAAGAAAAACTTGCTAAAACAAAAGCTACCGAAGCTGCTCAAACAGCAACAAATGCTTTGAAAGAAACCAACGGTGTTAAAACTTTATCCGATAGAGACGCTACGTCTTTTACTGGTCCATACCAGCATACAACCAGTAAAAACGTTATTGAGTCCGTCCAGAAAGATCTGCGAAAACTTCAAGAGTTGAAAAAAGATCAGCAAGAAGCATACAAAAACTTTAACGAGTCGGGTGGCGAAGATAAATACAGAAAGCAAGTAGACAATTACGGAAAAGAAATTGACGAATACAGAGATCATCTTTCTGAAAACGTTTCTATTATTCAAGAACAATATGATACACTAGCTTCTGCTTATAAAAAAGGTGTTTTAAATGCCGATCAGATTGAAGCTATGCGCTCTGCGAAACAGGTATTATCTGATTACAGTTCAATAGACATGACTGAAACAGAGAAGTCTCTGAACAATCTAAATACTTTCTTTTCATCCGACATGGGCCATAGCGGCATTCAAGATTATCTAACTCGTGTTGCTAAATCTGGTGGAGATGTAAACGAAGCACTGGCTCACTTAGGTCTAACTGCTAAAGACCTCGGAACAAACAGTAAAGATTTACGTGCTTACTTTAATGATATTGCTAAAGCTGCCGAAGATGCTTCAAGCTCTGTACAAAAAGTTGATGGTTCCTTCTCTGGTATCGCTTCTGCATTTGAATCTCAAAATGGTGGAGATAATCTCGATTCGTTTTTAGATTTCTTGAGTAAAGCAAACCAGTTAAAGAAAGCTGGTAAGACAGGTACAGATGACTTCCAATCTGTGTCTACATTTATGAGCGGTAGTACAGACATTAAATCCAGTCTGGAAAACTATCAAAAGAATGTAGACTACTTAGAAAAGTATCTGTCTAAAGATAAAGAAGGAGCGTATTCTACTACTGAATCTGGAATGAAACAGTGGGCGAAAGATATTACCGAAGTGGGTAATAACGCTCTTGCTGCCGGTAAACAGATTGAAACTACAGACGATTTAGCAAGAGAACTCGGTACTTCCGCTGGCGTTCTGGAACTTGCATTGTCAGCGTTCCAAGATTATGACATCTCTACCCCGTTTGATAATCTTCCGCGCGCTGCTGAGAATTTAGAAAAAGCTAAAGCAGAGTTAACTAGCTTACAAGAGCTGTATGACTCAATGGATGCTGGTGACACAAAAAAGGCACTCGGAGAGTCTATTGATAGCTTTCAAGCACAGATTGATGCAGCAAATGGTGATCTATCTAAGTTAGATAAAGACATCGTTCTGAACATGAAGTTAACATACGATTTAGCTGAGATTCAAGCACAAATTGACCATGTTCAAGATATTGTAACAAACAGTGCGGATGACCAATCTAAATCTGAGAATTACGCTGAAATGATTGCTTTACAAGAGCAGAAGAATAAAACTCTAATGTCAGGCATGAATTTGACTGAAAAAGCTGTCATCGAAGTTTCTCCTGTATTTAAAGTGACAGACGATGCTATTGGCTCGTTGCAAAAAATGATTGCTAAAGGCGTAGATAAAGACGGCAAGAAACTAACACTTGAAAAGAAAGTAAAAATTCAAGGCGAAATCAGCAACCTTGAAGATATGCAGTCTGTGCTCTTAGAAAAATTCCACGAAACCCATCCAGAGATTACAGCAGAAACCGATACGTCTGAAGCCGAAGCTACTTTTAATGAGTGGGTAAATTCAGAAGAAGGTAAGTCGCTCAAGGTAGTTTGCGATTACGTTGTAGGGTTACAAGACAATCCTGAAGCAATGGAAGCAGCCGTAAATTATGTCAAGGACTACCAAGAAGATCCTGACATGATGGACGCTTTGATGAATTATATTAAAGCTCATCAGGATGATCCGGATGCAGTAAATGCTTGGATTGACTATGTTAAACAGTCACAGGAAAACCCTGAAACAAAAGATGCGTTGATGAATTATATCAAGCAGTATCAGGATGATCCTGAGATGCAAGAAGCAATGATGAATTATGTTTTGCAACATCAAGATGATCCGAATGCAGTAAATGCTTGGTTGAGTTATATCAAACAACATCAGGACGATCCTGACGGAAGAACTACTTGGCTCGATTATCTAAAACGTAATCAGACTCCCCCTGCTGATAGCAAAGCTGGTGTGTCTTACAACTGGAAGAGTCAATCACCCGCAAAAAACGGAACTGCAAAAGTTCATTATAACTATGGTGGGCAGGACGCGCCTAAAAACCAGCAGGCTTATGTTACCTATACAATAAGAAAAAAAATTATTGAAGAAAAAGGCCTCGATGCTGTATCAGGTGCCGGTTTTAATGGAACTGCTCACTTTAACGGCACAGCTCGTTCTCAACAAAATTCTCATTTTAATGGAACAGCTAAAGCATCTGGTGATTGGAGTCTAAAGAAAGACCAAACATCTCTTATCAACGAACTGGGACCAGAGATTGTCGTTCGTGATGGCAAATGGCACACCTTTAACAATGGTTATCCAACCTTTGCAAAATTACGCCGTGGAGATATTGTATTCAATCACAAGCAGACCGAAGAATTATTGAAGCGTGGTTATGTCACCAATTCTCATGCTCGTGTATATGGCACAAATGCAAACGGCTCCCCTACCGCTTTTGCTTCTGGTACCGCATTTGCAGATGGTTCAAATAAGAACTCTGTTGACTGGATTGAGATTGTACTTAAAAGACTGTCTACAGCTCTGGATAAGTTTACAACTACGGCGGAAAACGCATATCGTCAATTAGATGAAAGAACTGCCGCATACGCACAAGCTATTTCTCAAACTCAGAAAAATCTGGCTGGTCAGAGATCAGCTTATACAGCTTATATGAAAGCTGCGAACGAAGTTAAACTTTCGGAGAGTTTAAAGGCTCGTGTACGAGATGGCGGCTATTATGTTTATGATGGTTATTCTGATGATGAACAGAAACTAATTGAACAGTATAAGAAGTATTGGGAAGCTGCTCAGGATGTTGCTCAAGATATTGTTGAGTTAGATCAAAAAATCGCAAAGCTATATACAGATCAGTTCAGCGCGATTGAAAAGCATTTTGACAATGAGATGTCAATGCTTGAAGATTATCAGACCGAATACGAAAACAAAGTCAGCATCGCAGAAGCGCGTGGACATTTTGCATCTTCTCTGAATTATGAAGATCAGCTTGCTATGCAGCAGCGCATCCGAGACAAATACGTCTTAGAGATGAATGAGTTACAAGCTCAGTTAGATAAAGCCGTTAGTTCCGGAGCTGTAAAGCAATGGTCGGACGAATGGTGGAGTATGCGTCTCAAAATTGAAGACTGCGTTATTGGTATTCAGAAAGTTGATAAATCAGTTGCCGACTTGCAGCAAACTATGAGAGAACTCGACTGGGATAAATTTGACTGGGCAGAAGACAGAATATCTCAGTTAACTCAGGAATCTGATTTTCTAATTGATTTGCTGGATGGTAAAAAGACAGTCAATGATGATGGTTCGTTTACCGATGAGGGCAATGCCATTGCTGGGCTACATGCTGCAAACTATGCTACTTATACTCATCAGGCTCGTGACTATGCAGATGCAATCAAAAAGATTGATACTGAACTGGCAAATGATCCAAGTAATCAAAATCTTGTTGAAAGACGAGAAAAACTTCTTGAGTTGCAGCAGAAAGCAATCAAGTCTGCAAAAGACGAAAAGGATGCTATTGGAGATTTAATTGAAGATGGCATCAAGAAGCAGCAAGACGCTTTCAAAGATTTAGTTGATTCTTATCAGGATGCTCTTGATTCTGCGAAAGATTTGTACGATTATCAGAAGAAAATTGCAAGCGCGACTGAAAAGGTTAGCACATTAGAGAAGCAGTTGAATGCGTACTCTGGTGATGACTCCGAAGAAACCAGAGCTACAATTCAAAAACTGCAAAAAGAATTGAAAGAAGCTCAGGAAGATTTAGAAGATACAGAATACGACCAATATGTATCCGATCTCAAAAAACTTACAGACCAATTGCAGACTGAACATGAAGATTTTCTGAATGCTCGTTTGGATGATTTGCAAGCTGCTGTTGATGAATTTATCAATTCGTCTAATATCAATTCTTCTGAGATCATGGATACTCTAAACAAAGTCAGTGGTGATGTAGGATATACCATCTCTGACACTCTGACCAAATCGTTTAGTACATCTACAAACACTCTCGGTGAACTGATTAACAACGTAGATATAAGCATTTCAACGCTTGCTTCTAAAATTGAGAATTGGATTCAGCGCAGTGATTCTGTTTTCGGAAACATTACAGATCATAAGAAAACACAATATCAGCCGAGTAAAAATACTACGGTATCTGGGAAAGGCTCGAAGTCAAAGAATTATAAAGCCCAAGGTTATGCTAACGGTGGTTTTATTGCCGGACTCAAAAAGGTCACATTTGATAATGGCGATGACATGATAACAGTCAATACTCTGAAAAAGGGAGAAGCTGTACTCACACCGGAACAAACCAGAATTCTGACTAAGGTTGCAAGTGTATCATCCAACTTGTACGATGCTGCTCTCAGTGCATCAACTATTCCAAGTCTAACAAAAATGTTAACTGCTCAACCATCTAGTAACTTGACATCTGTAGAAGTTCCAAATATCAATGTTACCTTCTCCCTGCCGAACGTAACTAATTATCAGGAGTTTATGAATCAGATGCAAAAGGACAAGCAGTATGAGCGTATGATGAAAGACATGGTGCTCGGCTGCATCTCTGGTAAGAATTCTTTATCGAAGAACAATTACCATTGGAAATAATAGAAAGCTCTGCCGCCGCGGCGGCAGAGCTTTCCCAATATTGTAGCAACGGTTAAGAAAGGATAAGTTTTTTTGTTTGATAAGTTTGCTCGTAAAAAGATGCAGAAATTGTTGGAACAAAACAGCGCATTTAAACAAACAATTGATTCTTATAAAGAACGTTGTGAGTCACTTGAACAAGAGTTGTCGCAATTGCGAGAGGAAAGAGTTAAAGAATGCGAAGAAGTTTCTCAAACGATCTCGGAATATAAAGATGCGATTCAGTCAGCGAAACAAATCGTGACAGATTATCAGAAGCTCATGAACGATGCTTTGCAATTAAAATCAAAATACATGAAAGAATTTTCAGAGTTTAAAAAAACTTGGACTCAGTAAGGTGGTGTAATAAATGCGTGCAACCGACTTTATTTATGACGGGAAAAAGTTGAGCGATCTGGGTTTTATGATCGGCACAATAGATGAATCTAGCGGCTCGGACACAATTGAAGTCGGGTCGCAGATTACATTTGATACATCCGGTCATTATGGTGGAAAAGTATTTTATTTAACTGATGCTCGATACGAAGATTGTATCTCGTTTGAGATTTCTATTTGCAAAATTCCGTGCAAAAACGATCAGATGGAGATTACCAGTACAGAGTTTAGAGAGTTAATGCGTTGGCTTAATCGTAAACAGTTTTTATTATTCTCGTTTGTAGCAGAAAAATCTATTTGGTATTACGCCAGCTTTAATATTCAGAAACGCGAAGTTGACGGTAAACTCTATGGTTTAGTTTTAAGTGCAGTGACAAATGCTCCGTTTGGTTTCGCAGATGAAGTAACACAAACTTTGACTATATCTTCCGCTGGACAATCTACGACATTTACAGATGAATCAGACGAGATTGGTTTACTTTATCCGAAAACAGTTATTACATGTAAAGCATCCGGAAACTTGAAGATTACTAATGACATGATGCAGTCTCCGTTCTTAGTGAATAATTGTTCGTCCGGAGAGGTAATTACATTATCCGGAAACACTTTGCTCATCTCGACTTCTAATTCTAAACACTCTGTGTGTGATGATTTCAATTTCGAATTTTTTCAAATCGGCAATAGTTATACTAATCGTGTAAATACAATCACATCTTCCCTGCCTTGTACAATTCAGATTACATATCGTCCTATCATAAAGGATGTGTTGTGATGCGTAGTCGTTTAGTATTTGATGCAAATTATAATGTACAAGAACCCGTCCTAGTTTTGTGCAAGCAGTCTGGCAATAAAATTTGTCGGCTGCCCGCAGCAGACATAACTTTTAAAGACAGTATGCAAAACGATTCTGAACTATCTTGTACAGTATCAAAATACAATAATGGAGAGTTGTTTGCACACTGGGACGATATAAAAGACTTCCGGTTGATTTGGGTCAAAGAATGGAATACATGGCTTTCGATGGAAGTTAAAACACAAGAAGATGACGGAACTGTAAAAACTGTTACCGCAGCGAATGCTGGTAAAGTAGAGTTATCAAATATTTTGTTATTCGATGTTGAAATCAACACCGAAGATGATATTGCACGAGATGACTATGAGCCGACAGTCGTATACAATCCAGACAAAAAGAATGCTTCTTTGCTGCATCGGATTTTTGAGAAAGCTCCGCATTATAAAATATTATATGTAGACGATAGTTTAAAGAATATTCAGAGAACATTTTCTTTCGATGATAAAAGTATTTACGATGCTCTTGACGCTATCGCAGAAGAAATTCATTGTTATGTAGAAATCTCATTGGAGACAAATTCTTCTGGTACTATTGACAGAAATATTTCACTGTATGATCTAGAGTCGTATTGTCCTAAGTGTGGACACCGAGAAGATTATTTTTCTGTTTGTCCGAAGTGTGGCAACACAGACATCAAACAGGGGTACGGAGAAGATACAACTATCTTTATCTCTGCCGATAACGTAGCAAGCGATTTAACTTATTCTTCGGACACTGGCTCAGTAAAGAATTGTTTCCGACTTGAAGGCGGAGACGATTTAATGACTGCGGTTATTTGTAGCTGCAATCCGAATGGTTCATCATATATATATTATTTTTCCGAGGACGATAAAGCGGATATGTCACCGGCATTGGTAAAAGCTCTCGATGATTATGATGCGTTATATCAAAAATATCAGAACGAATACGCATACAAGCCGGATACGGAAATTACATCTCAATACAACACGCTAGTTGAGAAATATAAAACAGATACTAACGGATATAAAACTATTCCTGCTACTATTACAGGATTTCCGGAATTGATGAACTATTACTATGACACAATTGATTTTGAATTATATCTGCGTCACAGTATGATGCCGTCACCGAAACCTGCTGGTACCACTGCCCAAGAACAGGTCACAACACTGCCTTCTACTCCTCTCTCCCCTGTCGCGGTATCGAGTCTCAAAAAAGCTAGTGAGACTACAATCAGCAGCATGGTGCTTGATCGAGCTAAATTGTTCATTGATCCGCGTTATCAAACACGGATTGGTTCAAGCTCTTACGATGATTCTACGCATACGTGGACTGGTACTTTTATTGTGACGAACTATTCCAATGAAGCAGATACCGCGACCAGTAACAATATCTCTGTTTCAATTTCAGATGATAATGAAACCTATATCAAGCAAAGATTAGATTCTGTATTGTCTCGTAAGATTGCCGACAGTAATGATATTGTCAGTCTATTTAAACAAACTACAGCGGAGTTTACGCAGACAATTAAAAAATATGGATTAACATCTCTTAAAGATTTTTATGATTGTTGTAATGCTTGCATTGATTTGTTAATCCAGCAAGGTATTGCAGATGAATCAAATAGTTTGTATAAAGATTTATACGTGCCCTACCACGAGAAACTAACAGCACTTGAGTCTGAGATTAAGACAAGAGAATCCGAGATTGCTATAGTTGCCGGAACGAAATCAACAGACGGCAGTGTTATTGTTGACGGTATGGAAACTATTTTAGAAACGGAACGTTTAAACATTCAGAATGCTTTGAATTTTAAAAAAAATCTGGGAAACGATTTGTGGAACGAGCTTTATATTTATCGCCGTGAAGATAAATATAGTAACACAAATTATATCTCCGATGGTTTGGACAATGCCCAGCTTGTAGCAAACGCTTTAGAATTTATAAAAACGGCAACAAAAGAAATTTATCGCTCTGCTACGTTGCAACATTCAATCACAGCTACTTTATCGAATTTGTTGACGATACCAGAGTTTGCTCCTATTGTGGATAAATTTCAGGTCGGCAACTGGATGCGTGCGAGAGTTGATAACAAAATAAATCGTCTTCGGTTAATTGATTACGAAATTAAATTTTCTTCTATCAAGCAATTAGATGTGACCTTTTCGGACGTAGAAAAAATAGTTGGTGGGTATTCTGATCTCCAATCTGTAATTGAAAAATCTTCTTCGATGGCAACCTCTTACGACAGCGTAAGCCGACAAGCCGGGCACGGACAGCAAAGCAGCGATAAGTTAGACACTTGGGTTAATGACGGGTTGACTCTGACGAATATGAAGATCGTAAATGATTCTCAGAATCAAAATTTACAAATCACAGATTCGGGAATGTTACTACGAGAATACGATCCAATGACTGATACTTATGCAGACAAACAAGTTAAGATCATCAATCATGGTTTGTATTACACGAACGATGGATGGAAAACATCAAAGGCTGGTATCGGTACATTTTATTATACAGATCCAAAGACGAATGAGATTGTAGAAGCTTACGGACTCATTGCCGACACAGTTACCGGTAATATTATCTTATCCAAAGATGTTGGAATTTATAATTCAAATAATTCTATTCAATTGGATTCTGACGGTTTCACACTAACAGCGAACAAAGAGTCTGGGAAAACACCGGACAAGATATTTAAAATTCAACGCAAAGATATAGACGCAGATGGAAAAGAAACAACCACTCCCCTTCTATATTTAGATGACGAAGGTGAACTGGTTTTAAATGGATCTGTAAAAATTGGTTCGTCTGATAAAAATTCGTCTCTGGGAGATATTACAGACAAGATTGACAATATCCAGAACTCAAAAATGTATCGAGTTGAAACCGTGGTTATTGGCTCTACAATTTTTAATACGCGAGATCAAACCGCTCAGATTGAGTGTCACGTGTATTCGTGGGACACGGACATCACAGATACTTTAGATGCTTCTGGATTTAATTGGCACAGGTATTCCAGCGATACCGATTCTGACACCGACTGGGATTCACATCATCAAGGCATGAAGACGATCACGGTATCTACCGAGGATGTGTATCAGAACGCATCTTTTTCGTGTGATGTCACCATCTAAGATAAGAAAGGAAAAGTAAATGGCTGTTTTAACATCTTCACAGCAGACTTTTGTTGACATTACAGACCAGCGAAAGTTATCAGCATATATTACTTCAAATTTACCGAAGTCTCAGGTTTATGATCCAGACACGGATTCTTATGCTCCAAACTGGCAAACAGAGAAGTTAACTTTAACTCCGGTTGTTTTTTTAGATCAAACAGGAGTAACACTTGGTTCTAC
>ERZ1034669.799-NODE-799-length-9660-cov-11.373243_pt1 | contig 9660 bp, 9 predicted proteins | sample MGYA00520705_ERZ1034669 | MGnify/ENA primary metagenome ERZ1034669 (study PRJEB33766, sample SAMN09781766) | gut metagenome | biome: gut microbiome | host: Homo sapiens | place: Madagascar | study: EMG produced TPA metagenomics assembly of the PRJNA485056 data set... | reverse complement strand
CCGATGCCTGAAGGACTAGTCCTTCAGGCATCATTGTCTTGTCCTTTGGTCCAATCAGAGGGGTTCAGTACAAAAAGAGGCAGTTTTCTTTTCCGATAAGAAAAGGCTGTCAGATGACAGCCTTACAAGTTGTTTACTTTCCTTCTTTGGAATCAATCAAATCGGTAAGGAACTTGATTTCATCTTCTTTCTTCAAACGTGGGAAGAGAGGCGCAGTTTCGTTTAGAGTGATATTTCCAAGTTTTCCAATCTCATTGACAGAGGCAAGATTGCGAAGATTCTCAGGGACGTTTTCCTGGTCTAATGCAGACTTTGTCTTGTTCGGCCTGACTGGAGAGAGAAGGATAGAGCCAATGCGGATGATTTCAGCTGCACAATAGAGAGATTCTGCAAGAAGTTCTGTATTTCCTTTCTTAGCCTGAGACCAAGGAGCGATATCATCAAAGTATTTGTTGCCAAGGGCAATCAGTTCCCTTGCTTTAGCAACACCGCTGGTGATTTCAAGACTATCCCTGTAGATGTTGTACTGGTTAATTTTTTCTTGGACATCAGCATAGACCTTCTTCGTGAGATCAGACTGAGGCTCTTTATACTCCGGAATGACACCATTGAAGTATTTCTTGATCATCGATAAAGCACGGTTGACCAAGTTGCCATAAGTGTTAGCAAGATCCGCGTTCCTACGATCCACGAACTGCCTCGGAGTGAAGGTTCCGTCTTTTCCAAATTCGATTTCACGGACCATGTAATAACGGAGGGCATCGACACCATAGCGTTCAATGAGCGGATAAGGACTTGGAGCGTTGCCTAAGGATTTAGAAAGCTTGACTCCAGAACGGGTCAGAAGAAGACCATGGACAATGACTTTGTCTGGTTCACGGAGATTCAATGCTTTGAGCAGGATTGGCCAGTAAATGGTATGGAAGCGGGTGATATCGCGTCCAACAAGATGGACGATTTCACAATCATCTCCCCAGAAGGTTTTAAAGAGATGATCGTCTTCTCTCTTGTATCCTAAAGCAGAGATATAGTTGAGAAGGGCATCAATCCAAACATAGATGACATGCTTTGGATCTTCTTTTGTCGGAATGCCCCAGCTGAAGGAAGTACGGGTGATACAAAGATCTTCCAGTCCAGGTTTGATGAAGGTGTTGACCCTTTCATTGATTTTATCCTGTGCGCAGAAGTCCGGGTGAGTCTGATAGAATTCAAGAAGCCATGGAACGAATTTCTTAACATTGAGGAAGTAGGCTTTTTCAGAATCCCTGTGAACGGGACGATGGCAGTCTGGACAGAAGTGGTTGCCTTTTTCGTCGACAACGACCTGGCTATCCGACCAGAAGGTCTCATCTGGAGTGCAATACCAGCCTTTGTATTCACCAAGATAGATATCGCCTTTTTCTAAAAGCTCGGTAAATACTTTCTGAACCAGTTCGGTATGATAGGTGTCGGTTGTACGAACATACCAGTCATAAGAGATATCAAGTGCTTTCCAGACATCCTTGAAAGACTGGGCAATCTTATCCACATAGGCTTTTGGCTCTAGTCCAGCAGCTTCTGCCTTCTGTTGGATCTTCTGTCCGTGTTCATCGGATCCAGTCCTGAAGCGGACGTTGTATCCAGCTAAACGTTTGTAACGGGCAATGGTATCCGCACAGACACAGCAATAAGTGTGTCCGATATGAATGTTTCCAGAAGCGTAGTAAATCGGAGTTGTAATATAAAAGTTCTTTTTCTTTTCCATGATGAAGATATCCTCCTAAGTCAATTCTTTTATATTATAAGGCAAAACAGAACGAAATTCAGATAAGATAAGGGGATACCGGTTTCTTTTCCGAAGATTTTCGATGAATGCGTTGTTTCTGGTTGATTTTTGGAAAGAGAAAGCAACATTCAAAGAGTATTCAAACAGAAATTCCAATGGATTTTCAATCCTTTTTGGCTATAATAGACTAGTTATGAACATCCTGTTTTTTTTAATTCCAAAAAGTCAGGTTGCTTACGCTGAGGCTGATTCGTCGATCCGCCAGGTCGTCGAGAAGCTTTCCTACCACCATTACACCGCCATCCCCCTATTGTCTAAGGACGGGAAATACGTCCGTACAATATCGGAAGGCGATATTTTTTGGTTTATCAAGAACGAAAGAAACTGGAATTACAAGAACGCAGAAGAAGCGCCAATATCCTTGGTTTCCTGTCGGAGAACCATGGAATCCATTCGCTTCGATGCGGACAGGAACGATCTTCTTCATCTTGCAATCAATCAGAACTTTGTTCCGGTTCTTGATGAAAACGGAATCTTCATGGGTATCATTACCCGGAAGAGCATCATTCTCTATTTTGCTGAAAACAATAAAAATATAGAAAAGAAAGGATAGGCATTCGATATGGAAAAGTACATTTTCGTTACAGGCGGCGTCATTTCTGGATTAGGAAAGGGAATTACTGCTGCTAGTCTTGGACGTTTACTCAAAGCCCGTGGCTACAAGGTTACTAGGCAGAAGTTTGATCCGTATCTGAACGTTGACCCTGGAACCAGGTCTCCAATCCAGCACGGTGAGGTTTTCGTTACCGATGATGGCACTGAAACCGACCTTGATCTCGGACATTACGAGCGTTTCATTGATGAAAAGCTCGATAAGCATTCCAATGTCACGACAGGTAAGATCTATGAAACGGTTCTTGCCAAAGAACGTCACGGTGATTACGGAGGAGGAACTGTTCAAGTCATTCCTCATGTGACAAACGAAATCAAATCCCGCTTCCATCGAAATTTCAAGACCGATGAAACTGGAATCACGATTGTTGAAATCGGGGGCACGATTGGTGATATCGAATCCCAGCCTTTCTTTGAAGCCATCCGTCAGTTCCGCCACGAAATTGGTGGTGAAAACGTTTGTATTGTCATGGTTTCTCTGATTCCGTATCTTCATGCAAGTGATGAACTGAAGACGAAACCGACACAGATGGCAGTTAAGACTCTTCAGTCTATGGGACTTCAGCCAGATATCATTGTCTGCCGTAGTGAATACGAGATTCCGGACAATGTGATTGACAAGCTTTCCCTCTTCTGCAATGTTCCGCCGTCTCATGTTCTTCCGAACCTCAATGTGGAGAGCGTTTATGAACTTCCTCTTGTCTTAGAGAAAGAGCATCTTGCACAGGCTGTCTGTGAGACTCTTCATATTCCGGCACCGGAACCGAATCTTGCTGGATGGGAAGCTAGGGTCAAAAAGGTTAAATCTTCGAAAGAGAAGATCAAGATCACTAGGGTTGGCAAATACAGGGCTCTGCATGATGCCTATATCTCTGTCAACGAAGCTTTGAAAGCTGCTGGTTGGTTCTACAATAAGAAAGTCGAAATCAATTGGGTCGAATCTGAAGAGGTCACTCCGGAAACTGTAGACTCCATCCTGAAGGATTCGGATGGCTTACTTGTTCCGGGTGGATTTGGATCCCGCGGTATTCCAGGCAGGCTTGAGGCTATTAAATACGCCCGCGAGCATAAGATGCCGTTCTTAGGAATCTGTCTTGGTAGGCAGACAGCTATCATTGAGTTCGCACGGGATGTCTTACACTTCAGCGATGCAAATTCCACCGAATTTGATTCTTCGACCAGGCACCCGGTTATTGCTTTAAGGCCAGAGCAGAATTCTGTTAAGAACTTAGGCGGAACGAGGCGTCTTGGTGCTTATCCATGCCACCTCGATCCGAAATCGAAGTCTTATCAACTCTATGGAACCGAAGATATCTCCGAGCGTCATCGTCATCGTTATGAAGTCAATAACGATTATCGTGAGGCTTTCAGGAAGGCTGGACTCGTTCCGGTTGGATTCTCTCCGGATCAGCATATTGTTGAGAGGATTGAAATCCCGTCTCATCCGTTCTTCGTTGCAACTCAGGCTCATCCGGAATTCAAATCCCGTCCGGATCATCCACATCCGCTCTTCAAGGGATTGATTGCTGCTGCAATCGACTACAAGAAGTCTAAGTAAAAATAAATGGCTTCCCGGATAAGGGAAGCCGTTTTTGATTTCGGAAAGAACTATATTCTACGGATACCTGTTCCTCTCTTGAATGTTTTTCAAATGTTCTTCTTTTGTGATGCCATAGTGGTTCAGGATGTCTTGAAGCTGATTATAAATCCGTTCCACATACTGCCTGCTATAATGGGCTTCTTCTGTTTTCTGCTGAATAAAGTCTTGAGCGGACTGGACTGTAAATAAGCGGTTATCGTCTACCTCTAATGTTACGCTTCCAGAGAAGACAATCCTTGAAGTCCTTTTTGGCGGGTTTGTTTGGAACCTATGTTTTAGATGCTGGATGTGTTTTTCGTTTTGAAGAATCGGGTTCTTGACTTCTTTTTGTTGGTCTACGTTTGGTTTGGTTTGTAACCAGGTCTCATCGGATGGATTTCCTTCTATGATTCCACTCCAATTCTTTGTTTCAATAATAAAGATGCCACCCCGAGTAATAACGATGTGATCTATTTCGGATGAGTATCCTCTGCTGTCACAAAAGCAAAAAGAATTAAATAAGCCACCTTCGTATTCCTTGCAGATTTCTTCACACCTTGAGGCTACGACTTGTTCTCCTTCTTCACCTGCTATCTCTTGTTGGCTTTCTTTTTTATAATGAGGAATCTCCAGCTGCTCTTCCTCGTCTTTCTCTCTTTCCTTTTTATTGTGAATTACGGAAACCAGTGCCGCTATTAGAACAATAACTAAGACAATAACGAACAGGACTACTCCTAGGATGAGAAAAGCAGTGGTCATATTAAACTCCTTGTTTGTTGGTTAAATAAAATGCCTCCCTCAAAAGGAGGGAGGCATCGTTTCTACTATTCGATACTAGGCGTTTTCACCCTGGTTGATAACACCATAGGTGAGGAAGGATAAGACACGGTCATAGGTGAGGTTATCCTTGCCGACGAAGATGAGCTTATCGCCAGCGTGGAGAACGAAGTCCGGACCGACGGACTGTTTGGTGATGTTATCGGAACCGACAACAGCAACAATGGTTGCCTCGGTGTAGTTCCAGAAGTAGACTTCGCCGACAGTCTTTCCGTTGATCCAGCTGTTCTGCGGGATTTCAACACTAGAGAATTTGACAGCTTCGGTGGTCTGGAAGGTGAAAGAATCTTTCCTGTCATCGATAGCTTCATTGATCTTAGTCTGAAGATCTTTCTGCTCGATTAAGAGTTTCTCAAGGTTAGCGTATTTGTCCTTGATCTGGGTCTCTGCTTTCCACTTATTTGCAAATTCCTGAGCATGTAAGACAGAATCAACAAAGACACCGACACCACGCTTCGAAGAGACGACTTTTTCCTTTTCAAGGATGTTGAGTGCCTTACGAACAGTCTCCGGAGAGACGCCATAAGCAGCACCTAAGATAGAACGTCCTTTTAAGAGTGTTCCCTCTGGGTATTCACCAGTAAGGATCTTTCCGCAGACGTCCTGCGCAATCTTAATGTAACGGGGAGTAGATCTTTCTTTAGCCATACAATTGTTTCCTCCAAAACTTGTACGACAATTATAATTGAGAATTGCTGAAAAAACAATCAGAGAAACGAAGAAATACATGTTCCGACTTTGAAAAAATTAGGGGTTGCTTATTAAAAATGCCGATAATAAAGGGATTTTTTGATACTTTTTCTTTTCATTTTCTTCCTTCTTTCTCTTTGGTTTCTGTTTCTGCCTGCTGAAATCTTTGAAATGCCTTCTTTTACCCTTGCTAATGTTGTAAAACAACGTACTTTATTAGATAATATAATGCTGTAGTTATTAACACTACCGAATTTAGAAGGTAATCACATGGGTAACAAGAAAAATATCAATTCTCAGAATGTCAAAACCAAGAAGAAAGCAAAGGTTCCTTTTGTAACCATCTTTAAGTCTCTTTATTCCAATCAGGCTGCGATTGAAAGCCGTAAAAGGCCTTGGTATTGGTTCTTGGTTATCACCGTTTTATCGGTGTTCCTCGTTTGGATTCCAAGGCTGACTTCTGGATACAAATCCAATGCAGCAGGTGCTCTGGCAGCTACTTCCAATTATGAAGTCACGAAAGCCTTAAAGCATGTCATCAACGAGGAAGATTATTTCAAGTCCATCAAAGTTGCCGAAAGCAGCGATGGAAAGCTTGTCTTAGATAGGGACTCTCTTTCCGGATATGGCGCTTCTTCTCCGGAAGCAACCTGGAATACAGAATATTGCCTCCAGAATAACATCAAGCCTCTTTTCCGCGGAAATTACAATGATTCTTCCGCTCAGGACGCTAGTGCCTATATTAAGAATTTCACCAATAAGAGCTACGAATACTATTTTGATTGTATTGGTGTGAAGAACACTGGAAACAGGAACAAACCGAGCGTTTCCCAGAGTTCTGCTTCTACTACTGTCGAATACGAAACCGAACAGACTACTTTCTTAGAAGCTTACTACTTCCCGAAACTCAGCTCTTCCGAAGAAAACTATTCTGTTTATCTGAATAACTTCATCTCCTCTGTTATTCTTGACAGGGACAAAGATGGTAAACTCGGCCGTTATCCGCATTCTTTCCTGCTTCTTGGCCAGGATTTCAGGAACGTTGGATTCTTCGCACTTCAGACTACAAAATCCGTTACTCAGAGGTCTGCTACCTATCAGGGCAATGTCTCTGAAGGATTAGAAGGAATCGGCGCAAAGAAAGGTGATACTTTCTACGCCGCTATCAGCAAAGATTATTCGAACATCAACGATATCTACGATAAGGGATTTGTCAGCTTTGCCCATGCTTCCGGACGGAAAGCAACCATCCAGTCAACTTGGTTAAATATTGCCATGGCTTCTGGTATTGTCGGCGGTCTTATCCTTCTTGGCGCACTCATCCTCTTCTTAAGGCATCGTCGTAAGGTTTCTGCTTATCGTGATACGAACTTCTATCATGCATTGAAAGAGTCTGCTGCTAGGACATTCACTCCGTCTCTTATCGCAAGGATCCTCGGCTTCATGTCTCCTCAGTATAGGTATAGGGTCCTGATTGCCGGTGTCCTAAGGCGTATTGTTTTTGCTAATAATAAAATCTGCCCTCCGAGGAACACTCAATCCGACAACAAGCCGTTATATCAGGCACGCGACTAATTCCATCTTTTATTCCTCTCTTTCGTCGCTCCCCTGAGGAAAGGAAGACGAAACACAGATATGAAACAGGCTATTTTCAGTAAGTTCAAGGAATCCTTAAGGGCTATTTTCCCTAGGATTATCCTGATTCTTGTTTTTGGTCTTTCGATTCCTGGCTTTTCCTTTGAAGGAACAAACGGAGGAAAATTCGGTCCTGTCACTTTATCTCTTCTTTTGTCTTCTGTTCCATTGATTATTGGAACGACCTTCTTTTCCTTAGGCGTCGATAAATCCATTGCTAAGATTGGAGAAGTTGTCGGAACGACTTTGACGAAGCGGAAAAGCTTAGTCATGCTACTTGTTGTTGCTCTGTTGATGGGTTTCCTTGCCACAAGGGCAGAACCGGATCTTTCTGTTTTAGCAAGTCGAATTTCACCCAACGGACCTTCTTGGCCTTTGATTAGGATTTCTGCAGCTGGTGTTGGTGTGTTCCTTTTGATTGGAATTATCCGTATTGTCCTTGATAAGAGCAGGAAATACTGGCTTTCCATCGGCTATGGACTTGTCTTCCTATTAGGATGCAGGGCAAATAAGTCCTTTTTTACTCTTTGCTTTGATTCCGGTGGAAGGACAACCGGCGTTGTGACGGTTCCTTTCATTATCTCTAGGGGTGTCGGCGTTGCTACTACCCTTGGCGGAGAAAAAGCAGAGGATGATTCCTTTGGTTTTTCCGGGCTCTGTTCTTTAGGAACGGTCTTAGCCTGCAGGATTTTCTCTTTGCTTAGGCAGGACAAGGGCATCCTTTCGATTCAGGATGTCTTAGCCAAGAAGAGGAACCTTGTCAACGGAACGGATTCTATCAGGCATACGATTCCTACCTATCTCGATAGGGGAAAACTTTATCTTGCCAACCTCCTCGAATCGAGGAAGAACGTGATCATCTCAAGGCTTCCTATCAGGGCTTTCTTTGTTATCTTTAATTTCTACGCAAAAATCAAAGGAAAAGCGTTAGGTTCGGTTGTCATTGGCTTTGTCTATGATTTTATCGGACTCGTTCTTTTCTTCTTAGGCGCTGAATCCGGTTTAAGGCCGGCTGCTGTCCAGCTTGGCAAGTATTTTGCTTCTGCTCCAAGCCAGATATGGCTCTTCTTAATCAGGGGTGGCCTAAGCGGATTTATTGCAAGGCTTGCGGAACCGGCTGTCCATGTTTTAGCTGAGAATGTCAGTGAAGTTAGCCGTGGTGCAATCTCTCATCGGACGATTTATCTTGCTCTCTGCTCCGCAACGGCGGGTGCGATTGTGATTAATATTATCCGTGTTCACTTCGCGATTTCCTTTGTCGTTGTCATTGCGGTTCTTTATTTGATTGCACTTGGTCTATCGTTCCTCACACCGGAAATCTATGTTGGTATCTCTATTGATGCTGCTGGTGTTGCAACTGGTACGATGGCTAGCTGCTTCTTTATGCCTAGGTTTATCGGATATACGGCTTATCTCTATCAGAATGAGGCTAACTTTGGTCAACTGGTCATGGAAAACGGATTCGGTGTTGTCGGCATTATGGCAACAAGGCCGATTATCGCTGTTGAGCTTGTTGGTGTCTTTGCAACGAGGAAGCAGAAGCATCTCTATGCGAAAGCACTTAAGACAATCGGTGAAGAAGATGATGGTCAGATTGTCCATATCTCCTGGGAGAAGAAAACGGAGGCTGCAAAATGATTTTCAAGAAGAAAAAGAAAATCTTCGTAAAGAAAAAAGACAGCGGGGAAGTCCCCTTCGAGAAACAGAACGAAGTTTCTCCTTTGATTCTTTTCTTCACAGTCGTTGGCCGGAATCAAGCCAATTACTTCGTGGATGCCTATAACAAGGCAGGTGCCTCTAGGAGTCTTGTTCTCTTTGCCCATTCGATGCCGCCACAGGAAGTCAGGAATATTCTTGGTGCTGATAGTAGGAAGAAGGAAATTGTCAGGACAATCTGCCGCTATGATTTATTAGAGAAGAGGAAGAAGATTGCCTCTGACCGCTTCAAGATTTCGCAGGCTGCCAAAGGTGTTGCCTTTGCAGCACCGATTGATTCTGTCAGCTCACTTGCTGTCTATAAGTTCTTATCCGATTATAATCATGTCAGGGAGAAGGAAAATGGAAACCCAGAAAAATAAAGAGCTTGTTCTCGCTATCGTCAACAAAGGAAATACGGATTTAGTTAGGGAAGCTGCCAGAAAAGCAGGCTCCAGAGGCGGAACCATCACGGGTGCCCGTGGAACTGCGAACCCTAAGCTTGTCGAGGCTTATGGTATCTCCATTCAGCCAGAAAAAGAGATTGTTTTTATTGTCGTTGACAGTGAGATTAAGGATAAGGTCAGGAAGCAGATCTATGAGGATGCTGGCCTGTCCACAAAAGGAAGGGGAATTGTTCTCTCTCTTCCGATTATTGATTCAGTCGGACTCTTACCATCCGAAGAAGAAAAAGAATAAAAAAGAGGTTGCCCTACTTTTGCGGGCAACCTTTTTGTAGTGAACCCCTCTTGTTGGACAAAGCGGCAGTCAAAGGTGAATCAAGACC
>ERZ1034669.798-NODE-798-length-9674-cov-13.245452_pt1 | contig 9674 bp, 7 predicted proteins | sample MGYA00520705_ERZ1034669 | MGnify/ENA primary metagenome ERZ1034669 (study PRJEB33766, sample SAMN09781766) | gut metagenome | biome: gut microbiome | host: Homo sapiens | place: Madagascar | study: EMG produced TPA metagenomics assembly of the PRJNA485056 data set... | reverse complement strand
TTCATTTTTGCAATTGAATTAAATCACTTGAAACAAGTTATAAACCATATTCAAAAAACTAATTCAGGAAAAGAAACAAACTTAATATGTGACACTAACTATGTTCCTCATCAATCATGAATCATGTGATGGCAATATTGCACTTTTCTGTATTTGTCTTTCCTACATTCAAGAGTATAATTTAAAAATGTATATTACTAAGTGAAAGGAGTTACTGTGAGTTCCAAGAAAACAATTGCAAGACTGTGTACTGCTTTCCTTGTTTTCTTTTCCTGTGTAGGATGGAAAAAGCAAGAATTAGCAGAATCCTTTGACTGGAAAAAAGAAATCCTCACCAGAAGGGGATACCATTATCAGAAGACAAATGATTATGAAGAGTTAGATACGGGAAAAATGGTTTCCAGATTGGAAGTCTCGGAAAACGGAAAAAGAAAACATACTTCAATCGTACTGAAAGAAAGCGAAGACTTCTTTGATAAGGCAAAAGGAAAAAGACAGACATACAATGAAGGGACTATTGATTCCATAGTCAAATACATTGACGATGACCATATCAGCAACATCAAATGCTTATTTAAATAGGGAGGCACCGTTCTAACATGGTTGAATTTGATTATTTTGAAAAACTTAATCAAGAATGCAGAGAGCTGATTGTCAAATACAAACAGAAAGATTACTGGAAAGAATGCCATAGTCTCAAAGGAGAAGAGATTTTATACGAAGTCCGTCCGAAATCTTTTAGAATGCCTCAACATCTAGGAAGATATGACAATTTCTTCTATTGGAACTTTCATGGAAAGCCATATAAGCCTGGTAAGCTCATCACGGAAGCGCCTAGCAAGCATGAGTACTGGAAATACCATCTTGTGAAGGGGAATCTACTATATGTTGAATTCTACCAAATATGGGAAAAACAAAAGCCGAAGCCAGTAGCCGATATTTATGTCCCAATTGAGGATGGCTACATTCAAGTGGATAAGAAAAACCTTAATAATCTTTTTGTCATTCAGGATAAGGGAGACTACATGCGCTATGTTTCGGCAACTCCGCTAGGACCTTTGTATCTTGAAGAAAACGAGCCTCAACTTATAAACGAATATATCGTATCCAAAGACAAAAAACATTTTGATTACTACCAGAGAGCTGGTTTTTGCTACTGCCATTCTATTTTTGAATTGGGTGAAGATAATTCTCACTACTTTCAAGTCACAGAAGATTCGAAATATTTGAAAAAAGACTATGCCTCTTGGAAGGCTAAACCCGGTAAAGAACATATAGTTCAGAGGTTCCAGACTTCAATTAGTCATCAAATAGAAGTTCTTCTCAGTATAGGGTTCAAACAAGTTTAGCAAAGCAATGGCATGTTAGCATTCAAGGTTAGGATTGTTTCTATTATTTCAATGTTTGTTTGACTTATAACAAATTCTCTTTGGAAATAGTTTTTGAAAACGAATAGGAGCATAGATTGTGGTAAATTTTCAATATTACAAAGATGTTTGGGACCATTGTCGGGAGATTCTGAAGAAGTACTATATCAAAGACTTCAAAAACCAAATTACATCCTATAAGCAAGGAGAAGTCTTTTACGATGAAGCTCCGGCATATAGGGAAACCTTTCCAAAGCTTGGAAGATTCGATAACTTTTTCTATTATGCCTATTCTAAGAAAGAATTCCATCCTAAGAATTTCCTTACCGAACAGCCAAAAGATGCCGTCCACTGGAAATATTACAGGAAAGATGGAAAACCTCTATTAGTCAATTTCTGTATTCCTGTCATTTCAATAAATTATGATGACTTAGCAAAAGATTACATTCCGATTGATATCGGGTATTTCATCTATGATCGTAACATAGGGGATATTACCCACTTCTGCATCACAGAGGAGAAAGAAGACGGAAGGCATTATCTAGATATTACTACTGGGTACAGGATGGTAGAAGAAACCGAGCCTTTCTTGGTTACAGAATATGTTGTCTCAAAGGACAGAAAACGAGTGGATTCTTATTTGAGGAACGGACTTGTTTTCTTTCACAGACATGCTACACTCTACCATAATCAGGACTATAGGGATTCAGTTCGAGAAGACAGCAAATTCGTCCGGATTTCAGACCTGAAAATACCAGTTTTAAAAGAAACAAGGAAACCCTATGTACAGGGAGATCAGACTTCTCATTATAAGAAGCTGATCAAGGAAGGATTTAAGCCAGTATAACAATCCAATAAGAGAGTTGTTCTACTATAGTTTGATTCAAGCACATCGAAAAAAGCTGTTTTCTTTTGAAATAAAGCAAGAACACGGATTCTTAGATTAAGGATTTGATTCTCTTAAACAAATCAAAAGACCCGCTTTATCCTTTCAAAACGGGTCCTGGTTAAAATGGAAATAATGATTGGATTTAAAACTACCTAAGTCCGGCAATATAAGATTGCCCAAGGCGACGGAAATGTTCATCCGAAGTAAACACTTCAATAGAAGACAGACCTTGATTCTGAAGATATTCTTTTGTACCAAGTAACAGGTATTCGCCTCCTTTTCCTGTCCTGACTCTACCTAAAGCAAGAACAGATGTGAAAGGAAGAAAACGATGGAAGAAAGCAAGAGCAGAACCGAGATAAGTACCCATTTCCTTATAGCATTCAAGAACAACCGGATTATTCTTATCTGCTTCTTTCTGTATCTGGACAAGTTGTTGAGGAAGCGTACCGTCAAAAGAAATACCAGCATTCTTGCTTAGACGGATAATTCCTTTCTGAGAAAGATATTCAGTACCTGCTCCTTTAGTGCCTAAATCATAATGAGAATAGGCGGACGGAGAATAGTCTAGCGGAATCTTACCCCATTCATTAATCCATCCATTGAAGGAAGAATGGCAGCAGTATCCGCTAGCAAGCCCTGTTCCAAAAGCAAGTCCGACAATATTGTCTTTCTTAAAAACAAGACTTCCTCCAAAGGCAGATATATCTCCATCATTATGTACAAGGACAGGAACATTCGAAAATTCTTTTTTTGCGATGTCCATGAAAATGGACCGTACATAGCGATCCTTATCCTCTTGAGGAACAGACCTGAATAGAGTCGGTTCTAGAAGCTGGTTATGAGAAACAACACCAGCCGTCGAGATTCCGATAGAGTCCACATGAGGAAGATGACTAGCTGCGTGTTTCAGACTCTCTAGAATTCCATTGTAGTGATAATGATAGTCTTTTTCACACTTAGGAGACCATAATACTTCTTCGGAAAAGACATCCTTTCCATCGATGATAGCTGTGACCTTACGATCACTGCCGCCCTCATCAAAACCAATCCGGCATCCTTTGCTCTCCCCGTTTAATCTTGTCCAAGAACATCTGTCTTTATAGATCTGTCTCGTAGAGGTAAAGGAAAAAGGTGTCTGGAAGATACGTTCCATCCGCTTTATGCTGGTATTCATCTCCTCATCATTCCGAATTCTCTGTTTCCTAAAATCAAAGAAGAAAGCATCGCCATTGAATTTAAAGTCCGTACCACCAACAAGCCACATTAAAGTAATAAGAATCTTCTTTATATAGTAAAAAGATTCTTCCCTATTATCACTATGTAGTCCGTGATAAGTATAGGAGATCTCATCCCCGCGCTGAATGGTCAGCAAATACGGATGGTGGCTTCTCCCCTCAAAAGAGGAGAGAGCACTATCCGCGCCGATGAAATCGGAATTATATTTCATGGATTAGTCCGCTAGAATTTCGAGTAAGCCAGAGGAAATCCTCTTTCCAGAAACCTTATCAAAGAGAAGAATGCCTTTTCCTTTGGTATTAATCTCCAAAGTCTCGTTCCTACTATAGTCAGAATCACCGAAAATAACAGAAGTCAGAAGATAGCCATCGACAGAAAGACGGATGGTCGTTTCCCTGCCGGAAGGCATTGCGGAATAGACTTTTCCTTCCATGCCTTTTCCTTGTTCAGCAATCGTGAAGAACTCAGGACGGATACCAATGACATAATCATCTTTTTCAATGACTTTCTCATCACGGCGTTCTTTATCACCATCCTCCGTTAACCTGTGATAGTTGAAGAGAGTATCTTTGTTTCCTTTTTCAACATAGGAACGAAGTTTCTTTAAACGAAGAAGTTCTTCTTCTTTCTTCTCTGCTTCCAAATCTCGTGTCTTGATTTCCTCTTCTAAGGAAATCGGTGCATTCGGATAGAAGACTGCATGCCGATTATTAAAGAAAGTCCTATATAGAGAACCATCTTCTCTCTCCTTTACCTTCGTTTCAATGAAGGTAATCGCTGGATTACCGACAAAGTCAGCAACAAAGAGATTGTTCGGACGACGATAGACCGTCAATGGTGCATCATACTGCTGAAGAACACCATTGTTCAATAAGCAGATGTGGGTGGCAAGAGTCCTTGCTTCGAGCTGATCATGGGTAACATAGACAAAGGTAGCTCCGGTATCCCGGTGCAAACGCTTAAGCTCAGAACGCCTTTCCAGACGAAGCTTTGCATCAAGGTTGGAAAGCGGTTCATCCCTGAAGAGAACCTTCGGTCCAGGAGCTAACGTACGTGCAATAGCAACACGCTGCTGCTGACCACCAGATAATTCATTCGGGAAACGATCCCTGAATTCTTCAACTTTGACAATACGGGCTGCATGGCGAAGCTTCAACTCGATTTCTTCTTTGTCCAAAGCACGGACTTTGGAAAGATGGCAGGCTTTTCCATTAATCTTGGAGATAGCAATATTCCTCTCGCCACGGGCAGAATTGATAAGGGAAGTGTATTTTTCCCTCTCAAGAGAGTAATCCTTCAGCGTCTTGTATTTTGGCTCTAAGGCAGCATAAGTCCTCTTAACAAGGGAAGCAGCTGCCTCGCGGATCCTATCATGAGCTTCTTTGTACTCTTTCTTATTCGGATGAGAGACAGATTCGACGACTTCTTCCAAGAATTCAACAAGACCATTACGGATAGCTTCTTCTGTTCCAAGGCAAGCATCATCTGCTTTTTCATAGAAAGCTTTGATGGCATGGTTCTTCTTGGCTTCATCGATGTGATTGACTAAGTCAAGGACATTGGCTTTGGCTTCCGGAACAACACGTTCTGCCTGATCAAGGAACCGTTTCCTAGCCGCTTTGTTTGCTTTATGATCAACCTTGTAACTAGCCCCTTCCACGTATTCGAATGATTTGATAATCTTGTTCTGATCTTCTTTTGGGAGATAAGAGATTTCCTTCTTCAGTGAAGAATAGAATTCATCAAGGGTTCCATGTCCGATAGCAGAGACAAGTTTATCGAAATAAGGTTCAATACCCTCGCTGATCTGCAAAGAATAGTTCCGCATAGTCTTATTGTTCGAAACCATCTGGGCATTGATTTTCTTTTCATCATTGGTTGCATAAGCTACCATCCTCTGCTGAAGCAAAAGAATCGTCCTATGAATAGAGTCATCTCCAAGGAAGAAAAGAGAATCCTTGATTTCTTCAAAGAACGCATTAATCTTATCTTTTTCTTCTAGATAAGCAGGGATATTCTCTTCCCTGATCTGGATATCCTTCTTCAGAACTTCACGTTCGCTCAAAGGAAGAAGATTCCTAGCTTCCTTCCTCTTCTCGATATGATTCGCTAAATGTTGATTCTTCTCAGAAAGCTTCCTCTCAACACCAAAGAGACGATTTTCCTCTTTCAGAGTATCTCCTGCTTTTTCAAGTGCATAAGTCTGCTTGAGGAAGGAGTCTACATTTCCGTCACCTGTCCTAGCCTGGTTATAGCCTGGAATCTGAACAAGCTGACCATCATCTAAGACCTGAATATCTTTCTGCATCCAAGCTGCTTTCCTTTGATCCAAAGCAGCATTGCATTCTGAGATTTTCAAAGCGACCTTATTCTCGACATCGCCATTCTCCAAATGAAGCTTAAATACTTCCTTTGCAGTGTATTGACTGACTGTGAATTCATCAATAATCTTGATGATAGCACGGCTATCAATAATACGTCCTTTCTTGTCTTTGGCATCATTGACAAGCTTAATGACTTTATTAGGATCCTGAAGAACACGAATAACATCCTTACGAGTCTTGTATTTGAAATCACAGACCGGGAGCTTTTCCTTGACGTTCTTAAGACCGAAAGTGATGTTCTGATAGACGGTCCTATTTGGCCAGAGAGCATAGTTCTGGAAAAGGAAACCGACATCACGCTTATTAGCAGGAATGTTGATACCTGCCTCGGAATCAAAGACAACCTTATCACCGATTTTGATTTGTCCGGAAGTCGGTGTTTCAAGACCCGCAATCCTACGAAGGATGGTTGTCTTACCGCATCCGGAAGGTCCTAAAAGAGTAATGAACGACTTGTCTGGAATATCTAAGCTGACATGATCGGTTGCATAGAAGTCTTTCCAGCGTTTGACAATATCCGTTAAAACAATACTTGGCATAGTTTAATTTCCTCCGACGCCTTTATCGATAGAAGCACCCGTAAGCTTATTGACAATCAAATTGAAGAGAAGAACCGCTAAGATGATAAGAAGGTTGAGAGCATTTGCCGACTGCGGCCACCACTGCATCCAGCTATCAAGCAAGGTTGTCCTTAATACAGTCTGTCCAGAAGCAAGAAGGACAAACAGAGATAACTCACGCCTGCAGGAAGTGAATGGTAAGAGGTATCCAGAGATAACAGTTGATTTCTGGATAGGAACGATGATTCGAAGCATACGTTTCCACCAGGGAATGTTCTGAATAACGGCTGATTCTTCGATTTCTCCAGAGAGCTGCCTCCTAGCAGAGATACCGCTACGGGAAGCAAACGGAAGATACTTGAAGGCTCCAACGAGAATGAGAAGAGCAATAGAATTCTGGATGCCAAGCGTTGTTCCAATGCTTAAGAAAGCAGCACCTAAAGCCATGGAAGGCCTGAGGTAAGGTAAGAAGGCCAGATTATCGACTAACGAAGAAAGGAAAGTACCACGACGTTTTGCAACTGCATATCCAATTAAGATACCAAGCGTACCAGCAATCAAACAGCAAGAAACTGACAAGAGTATCGAGTTCCGGAAAGCAAGCCATACTTGCGGTTCAAATAAAATACCGACTAATCCGTTACCCGCATCTGTCTCTGTCCGGCTGATCCAGTACTGAAGTGTCCTAGTGGAATAGTCTCCAGAACGAACGCAAAGAGATTCTAATGCAAAGGTAATTAAAGGAAGAACCGAGCAGAACAAGGATAAGAAGACAAGGATAACAGCAATAGGGTAGTTCCATCCACGAAGCTTGATATAAGAGACCTGACCGGATTTTCCAGTAACCGTGGTAAAGTTCTTACGCTTGCCAGTGAACCACTGATTGAGAAGAAGAATACCAACACCTAAGACAATCCTGACAATAGCAAAGATATAGGCCTGTCCGTAGAATCCTTTGTTTGTAAACTGCTTCCTATAGGTAGTGAGAACATCTTGTCCACCACCAAGATACTGAGGAACAGCATAAGCAGACCTAGAAGACGAAAAGACTAAAAGGAAGGTAGAAATAATTGAAGGCATAACAATCGGAAGAGTAATCTTTCTTGTGATTTTCCAGCGGCTTGCCTTTAAAATTGTTGCTGCTTCTTCTAAGTTGGCATCCCTATTACGTAAGATACCACCGATAAGAATGTAGGCAAACGGAGCATAGTGCCTTCCTAATACAATAGCACAGGGGACGATGCCATAAACCATTCCGTTTGGAACCGAAATATGGAATAAGTTATAGAGCATACCGCCAACACCAGTACCAATGCTCGGATTCTGGAAGAAGTTCTGCCAGAAGGTAGCCAAAGTCCAAGAAGGCCTGATATAAGGAAAGACGAAGATACTGGAGAGGAATTTCTTTGCCTTGATATCAGTTCGAGTAATCAAGAAGGCAACAATGCCTCCATAGAGAATAGCGATAACACTCGCTAGAAGCGACATTTCCAATGAATTCAACAAAGGCTTCCAGAAATATGTTTTTGACCTCGTACTGGCAAAAACACGATTCCACCAAGCTGTCGTGAAGGAGCCTGGAATCAAGCCAAATACAATTTCGCTGATGCTGACCGTAAATGTTGACTGGACAAGAGAAACCAAAGGATAAATCGTGAAAACAAGAAGAACCGCTGCAAAAATCACAAGCAGAACATTCGCAGGTACAGAAAAGTACCGGCGAACACTATTCAAACTATGTTTGATTTTTCCTTCTTTCTTTGGCCTATGGTCGATAATTAAATCCCTATTAGCCATTTTTATCTCCTTAATGGGGAAGAAGGACGGAGAAACCTTCTCCGTCCTTCAAAAGATTCAGAATCAAATACGAATTTTACTTCTTATTACCGACTATCTTGTTAATCCAGTCTTCTGTTTCGACTTTGACAGTATTGATGTATTCGCCATCTTCCCTGACAAGGTTCTGTTTATAGAAAGCAAGATCTTTCTTATCTGCTTCATTCTTAGCAATCTTATGATTGGAAGAGTAGCATCCAATGGACTTGCCCCAAGGATTAAATCCTTCTGCTGTCCTCCTGTAGTTGGTAAAGAGCCTTGCAGTATATGGACGTGGTGCCTTAGTTGTTAACTGAGCATATAAGGCATAACCAAAGCCAGAGAACGGAGCAATTGCTTTGTCCTGCCAGGCACCGACAGTGAGGTTGTCAGCAACAACAGAGCTATCACGGAGCTTAGAAAGAACGAATAATCCCATCTTTCCAGCGTTGTCTTCTTTGGAAAGACCGGCTGCTAACTTTGTATCAGAGGTATAAGACTTAATATCAGCATTAGCTAAGAATTTTCCAATCCACTCATAGGAAGCATTCTTGTAACCAGCAGAAGCAACATAGTCTTTCTTGAAATAGTCTTTATAAGCCTGAGTCCTCTTAGTAACCCAGGTGTCTTTCGTTAACCTGGTCAAGAAGTTCCTGTTAACCATTTCAGAGTTCGGGTTCTTGAAGTAAACTTTATCTTTGAATTTTGCTTCCGTAAGTTCCCAGACATTAGAGATGTTCGGAACATCTGCACCAGTGTTGTTCCAGATAAAAAGTTTATTGATATATTGATCGACAAGCGGAACAAGATCGCCTTCATCAAGGTTTGCTTTGAAGGTGTCACTGACATAGTTGGTCAGAATCTTGGTGGGACTCTTACGATAAGTAGCTAACCTAGCAGAATCCTGAATTAAAACGAAGGAAGCACCACTCGAATTATCCTTGGCGGAATATTCACTAGTAATCTTGGTATAGATTTCAGAGTCCTTCCTCTTTGAACCAGTGGATTTTGCCGGATCAAGATTGAGTTCTGGATACTTTGTGATAAAGCCTTTAACAGCATCAGCAATACGAGAAGAGTTACCATAAGCTTTGAATGTGCCAGTCTCAGCTTTTGCTTTTTCTAATAATTCAGCATCAGTCCTTTTAGTTCCTAAAACAAACGGATCTGTAACTGTCGGTTCAGTATCTTTTCCACCGGCTGGCGTAGTAGCAGGATTAGAAGTTCCACCGCATCCAACTAATAGCGGCAAAAGTAAGAGAGTAAGACCAAAATGTTTTTTCATTGTATGAGCCTCCTTTTTAATGCTCTAAAATGATTAAACAAGAAACACTTCAGTTTACCTGTAAGCGCTTCCGTTATGCGTGAATTGTAAGCTTATTGATACATTGTGTCAAGGTTAACGATAACTCATTTTTAT
>ERZ1034669.785-NODE-785-length-9752-cov-6.357018_pt1 | contig 9752 bp, 16 predicted proteins | sample MGYA00520705_ERZ1034669 | MGnify/ENA primary metagenome ERZ1034669 (study PRJEB33766, sample SAMN09781766) | gut metagenome | biome: gut microbiome | host: Homo sapiens | place: Madagascar | study: EMG produced TPA metagenomics assembly of the PRJNA485056 data set... | reverse complement strand
TTATATTTTTATTTGGTATTATAGAAACAAATCTATATCTTTGCAATGTAATTAAGAAACAAGGTTACTAATTAAGTCCGAGACGCCTGCGGTATAAATAAGGCACATTCGATTATGTTACGTTTATCATCAACGCAAAAGAAGTCAACTTTCGCAAGCACAATGAAAGGTTATAACAAGTACATCGTTGAGGCTTTGAAAAAGATGCAAGGCGGAGAAGAATTGGAGATGGGTGCTGAGAATTGCCGAGAGCTTGACCAAGCCAAGCGTGACGTAAGAGACAGCATCGAGGACGTTATCCAGTTTGCCGAGGCTATCCTCAAAGAGGCAAAGGCAATGCGGGATGTTTATTAAGAATCAAAGATATAAACCTTTCAAGGTGTTTGGTCGGGCTTATAAGGAGTGAGCCGGTAATCACTCCATCTAACTTAAAGAATAGAATCATGAAGGCAAAGTATTTTACGATAGGTCACGATAAGAACGTAACGTTCGCTACCGCACAAGAAGCCATTAAGGCGATGAATGAGAATCCCAGCCAGTCACTAGAGGATATTTTTGGCTACGATGAAAATGGTGAAGAATATCTCGAAGGCGAGGTTGAAGAAATAAATGGCAAATTTGAGTTGATTGAAGTTTCTTATATTTAATATGGGAGGTACGATTATGAGATACTTGGTAGTTACATTCTATAAGAAGGTTAATCACTTCTTTGACGAGAATACTTTGGATAAGGTTGAGTTTGAGCACAAGATTAACCCAAACAAGAGTGCTTATGAGAACCGGACCGATGCTTTTGATATTGCGGTAAGCAAAGGTCACAACCCAAACAAGAATATAATGTTTAAGGAGATTGAGCGATGATAGTTACAGGTTATTTCACTAAGAGCGAGTTTATCAAGGGCAATTGCCAAGAGACCGAATTGGACAAGCACAAGCGTGAGGTTGATTTCTTGATAACTGGTGTTGGAAACCGATGGGAGATACGTTTTAATCACCCGGTGAGCCTCAGGGAGAGCCGCAGCGTAAAGAAAAGTGAGTATGTTAGCAATGTGTATCACGTCACCGCAAACGCCTTGGAGAAGCTAAAGAAACAATATACATACGAGTGTGATTTCTAGTCGTGAATATGGCAAAAAGCTATATATGAAGTAATAGCCAGCCCGTTCTTGGGTTGGCTATCTTGCGTTTAAATTTGCTTTGTGCTAAATGCGTTATCAGACGTATTCACTTTTTTGTTTGAGCTATGCTTGGCTTTAAATCAAGTTCTTTTTCCATGTTACATTTCCCCATTCATCTTTAGAATTAACGCTGAATAATACCGATAGAGTTGTTGAAGCTCGAATACAGACCATTTCTTGGCTTGGTGTTTCTCCACGTCCATAAGGTCTAGCTGCTGCTCGCCAAGTCTCTTCACTTCTTCCATGATGGGCGTCTCGTTCGGGTGCTTTTGCTTGAACGAGAGCATTCCCAGCTTCAATATGAGGTTCTTACGATAACCTATGAGGTGGTCGGAGCTGAACCTGTTGCACCGCCTGCATTCGGCATTGATATTCCTTGTGTCAAACCGAAGGCTCATGTGTACCCTTGAATGGTAGTGACCGCAGTCAGCCTCACTGATGGGCAATACCCTACCACAACTGATACAACGGAAATACTTGTAGTGAAATTCCCTAGAGTCACGCATACGGACGTAGAGGGACAAAACCTTATCCAACTTGTCCGTCCATTTCCGTAGCTCGCTTTTCTGCCTTCTCGGCTTCTTTCCTTTGTTAAATCTATCGTATAGTCCCATTTTAATTAAACCTTTCGTCATACCTCCAATTAAGGCCACCACAGCGGAAACCGACACGGCAAGAACGTATGATGTTCCTTGGCGGCAATCCAAGCTTTCTTGCCGCATCGCTTGCCGACTTGAACCAATGTCTCTTGTAGCCGTAGTCGTCATAGGCTATCACCGGGCGTGCGTTCCAACCTCCAATATTGAGGTTTCCCCTACCCATGTACTTGGCGAGGTTTTGCCTCATTGCCGACTGGGTTTCCTTGGAGATACCCATCTCATTCCAACTCTTACCAACATTCCAAGGCCTGTGTCCTTTCTTGAAACGTCCATCGTTTCGTTCTATCCTTGGTGGTATGAACAATTCACCAATGCCCTTGTCTTGGATGTTTGACAATACATAATCTCTTTCCATAGGGGCGCAAGGCGGAATCGAACCGCCGTAGTTCCTTGTCGGATGCCTATCCTCTCAGCCATTGCGCCCGAACCTATTAAGATATGGTACAATAGAAAACTTACTCCTTTGATTTGTGGAGGAATACATCCATGATGCTCGTCTCCTTGATACTTGTGATGTCGTAGTCAATCATCGTCTTGCCCATAGCCTCGTCAACGTTCTTTCGGGCATTCTCCAAGGACTTGCCCTGTACGAGATAGCGAACCTTGGTACGCTTCTCCTTCTGCGTCTTCTCGTCAATGGTGATGAAATTCATTACACACTCATAATACTTGTCCTCGTCATCTACATCAGAAAGGAACAGCTCGCTAAACTGAGCCTTCTTCATTGCGGTAATATCCAAATCACCACTTGCATAGACGCTCATATTATCCAATGTGCTTGCCTCGCACTCAGTCCAAGATAGGGCATCAACCACATATTGCTCGGTAGTCATTGCCTCCGTTCCATCTTCCAATGTCTTCTGGTATCTGACACCAACGATGAAAAATTTTCCACTTAATGTTCTCATTGTCTTGTTTTTGTTTTGCTTGAATGTGGCTCCTAAGGGAGTCGAACCCTTACCGTATGTTTAGGAAACATAAGTTCTGTCCGTTAAACTAAGGAGCCATATCCAAATGTTATAAAAATTCCTTGTTCAGTTCCGCTTCCCTCTCGACTTGTGTCTGCCAGACCATATAGTAATGGTCTTCGGGACTTGGGATATAAAGTCCTCTTACCATGGAGCAATGATGAAGCCATCTGTCAATGCAAAGCGACATCTCTTCCTTGTCCAAGTCCGAGATATGCCTTTGGTATTGGTATGTCTCACCTCGCTTGTTTTGACGCTCACGCAAGAATATATCCTTGTTGACATCCTTGAAGATACCCTCCACGTAGTCCTTCGGGTAGCCTTCTTCCAATGCCACGTAGGTAATCGTTACCCATAGGTATGCGTTCTGCTGTATGGTTCGCATTGGTTTTCTTTCCTTCAGCTCAACCACGAAGAACTTTTCATTAAAAGTGTTACCTTGCATCTTCTTGGCCTTGTCAATCATCATCCTTGTGCGTTCCACAAACTTCTCCATTTCGATAGGATTGAGCATATTATATACCATCTTTCATCTTTTTTAGTTAGGTGGAGAGAATAGTTCCCACCACCCGAATTAGATTAAAATGGCACATTAGGGTCTTGACCGCCTCCGCTTGGTTGAAATTGGTTGTTCATACCACCCATGGGATTGTTGGCTGGGGCACCTTGCGCAGGTTGCTGAGGTGGGAATGGGTTTTGCTGCGCTGCACCTTGTGGCATGCCTCCTTGTGGTGCGGCAGGCTGGGTGACAATTCTCTTGATGTCGTAGCCACGGACTGATGTAAACCAGTCTTGCGTGCCGTCCTTCTTTGTTCCCTTGTACGAATCAACGTCAAAGAGAATCTCAACGACATCACCAGCCTTGTATTGGTCTGGGATGCTCACATGCTTGCCACTGAACTCAAAGATGATGTGCTTCTCGTAGCCACGCTCACCCGTAAGACCATCGTAGCGTGTAACGTCAAGCATCACTCGTCTCTTTAGCCATGGTTCCTTACCTTGTCTCTGAATGGACTGAGTAGGTTCGATGTACTCAATCTTACCTTTGTATGAATTTGCCATAATAACTTGTATTTAGTTAAACAATTGGTTATACTGCTTTCTTCTTTGTAATCGTGAGGGAAGGACTTACCTTTGTGACCTTCGGGTATTTCTCCAAAAGCATCTTGTAGGTCTCCTCATCGTCTGCATCAAGCTTCTTTACATCCAACGACTTTCTTACCGATGCAGCCTTGATGGAATACGTGCAGTTGGCGGTTTTGATGGATGTGACGTTGGAATTGCTCATCCCGTCAAAGATAGCCGCCTTCAGCTCCTTTTCCTGCTCTTGCAGGCTAGCTATTCTCTCTTGTATGTCAAGAAGGGCGACCTCGTTGTCTGCGATATAAAGAGGAGTCTTGTCGTTCTCATCGAAGAGTCTTTCCTCCTTCTCGCAACGGAACAACTCCTCAACATCGGAGTAAGGTCTAGGCTCTCCCAATTCTATGAGCTTGCAAATAGTACCTCGCTTAGTATCGTCACGAAGCCACATGCAACAGATTTTAGTTACCTTCAGATGAGGATTCAACTTCTCAAAGCCATACTTATACATCGAGTTCTGCCAACGTACATAAGCCTTGTTGACGGAATATATGCCCTTGATGTCCCAAATCTCCACCTCGTCCTCCGGTGTGCCATTCTTGTGCATCACCAAGTCCGCTGCGCTGGCATGGTCGTTCCCAATCATCATCACGTACTCGCTTCCGACAATCTCGTAATCATTTGCGATGATGAAATTTACGAACTCCTTTACGCTGTCCAATGTAGGTGCGATACCAAGGGAGGCGACAAGCTCCACTTGCTCATGGATAAGCGTACCCTTCTCTGCGGCTCTCTTCAAGGTTTCCTCATCAACCGCCTTATACATGTCGGGGAACACAAGTTTGTGAAGCATACCAGTGATACCGGTAATCTCCCGACCCTCATAGAAGTATTGGTGTGTGGAGTCAATGTACTCGACTCCACTTTCATTTAACTTTATCATACTTATTTCTTGAATCTAGACTTGAATTGCGTCAAGGTGGAAATAAACTTTTGATTTTCACGATACTCTGGGTATTGGTCGTAAACCGCCTTTAGGTCTTCCCATCCTTGTGACAGCTCCATCTTTCTTAACGCACACTTTTGCTTGAACTCTTCTGACTTCTGCAGGTCCGGGAATCCATTCCAAACCTTGTCAACGTCCTCCCAAAGCTGTGCTTGTTGCAATTGAGGATAAGCGTATTGCTTTTGCTCGTATAAAGACTCATCCTCCTTGGTACCAACTGGTGCAGGCTCGGAATATCCAACGTCTTCATTCTGACTCTTTATCCAATCCATAACCTCCTTATCGGTCATGCCGTAACGGTAGCGAACCAAACCTGTTTGGTCTTGGATAATGAGTTGTGCGATACGTCTATTCTTGTATGCGATGTAACCAACGTGGAAATGTGTCTTCAGCTTCCAATTTTGGGTGTACTCAATTTCTGGATTGAGATTTATGAACATTTGTTTTGGAGCGGTGTAAAGCTCTCTTCCAATGCCCAAGCAAGAGCAAGCTCGCTTGAATGCGTCAGATGCTGTGCTCTTCGCCGGCTCGGTGTTGTTAGGTGTGCCAACGTCTTGCTTGTCAACCCATCCGATACCTTCCTTATAGATGGAAACCGTACAATAGAGATTCTGCCCTATCAGCTCATGCTTGCGCTTCCATCCGAAGATGCCAAACTTCTCGTCAAGTCTTCTCATGTCGCAACGTGCGTCCTTGTATATGAGCAAGGAACACCATTTCGGTTGCTTTTGGTTTCCACCTTGACCGACACGGCACTCTATCTCATCCGCATCCATGAGTCGAAACTCGTAGTCCTTCAATTCTTCGCTTTGCCCTTTTGTAGGCTTCGCTGTCTTTTCTTCTACCATACCATTACGTTTTTTAGATAACCTTTCTTACTTGGAGAGAGACAATCGTTTCATTAATGTCTGAGAGCAGGTAGTACCTTGGAGAATTAGCCTTCTCACCGACATACTCGGTCACCAAGTTGCTCTTTACCCACTTCTTTAGGTCTGCCTTCTTGTAGCCCTTGGACGCTATGTAGTTCTCTGCGTCAGCCTTGCGCACCTTTTTCGGTCGCAAGCCAGCCTCAAACTGCGCATCCATTCGCCCAGCTTGGAATGCGGTAGATACCAAATCCTTGATGTCACTTAGTCCCATATCTCAGTCTCCTTTTGTTGAGCCGACATTAAACGTAATGCCGATGCAGTTTTTGTGGTGTGCCTCACCATTTTTATTTGCTAAAAATATATAATTTCAGCAAAGCGGGCATTAAAATACTTGCAAGTTTAAGGAAAAACCTTTATATTTGCAATGTTTTTAATGATTACGGTGCAAAGGTACAAAGAATATGTTTATCTTGCAAGAAAATTAATACATTTCTTCCTAGAATTAATATATTTTAAATATCTTATACAAATGCACATTATTATATTATACATACGCTTATTACGTATTTAAAGATTTTGGGTTATGAGTAGTACATACGAAAGAATGAGGGCTGTAATATCCGCGTTAGGATTTACCTCAAACGAGAAATTTGAAGATTCTGTAGGGTTGGGACATGGTTTCGTCAATCGTATCAAGAGTACGGTTTCCGCAAGGAGCATGGATAAGATACGTTCCAAATACCCAAAGGTCAATCCTCTTTACATCAAGGCTGGCATCGGTGACATGTTTTCAGAGACATCGGTTTCCGTTGACGAGAGGGGAGTGAGCGAACGCTTCAAGGAGTATCTCGCCTACAAGAACGTGACAAGACAAGAGTTTCTCAGTAAGACGGGTCTAAGCCAGAAGTTCCCAACCGTCCCAAGCAATGGCAGTTATTCGACGACTACAACCTACAAGGTTGCGACAAACTTCCCAGACCTTAATTTAACTTGGCTTCTCTATGGTATTGGCGATATGCTTCAAAAAGTGGAGACCTCCGAGTCATACGAAAAATCCTCTTCTGACTACAAGACACGCATTATGATGTTCTGCGAGGAGATAGGAATCAGTAAGGCGAAGTTCTTGGTTGATTGCAAAAGCTCGAAGACATCGGTGTTGCTTCTCCCAGTAAAGCCTACCGACAGACTATTGAACAACATACGATTGGCGTTCCCTCAGCTCAACATAGACTGGCTTATACTCGGCAAGGGAAAGATGCTCAATGAGAACGTGATGATGTCGGAGAACAACGTCACCTTTATTCCGCTTGTTCCACAGCAAGCCCATGCCGGCTACTTGTGTGGGTATTCGGATGGTGGCTACATATCAAAGCTTCCAACCATTCCTTTCGTGAAGATGGGCGAGAGGGAGAACCACATGGCTTTCGAGGTAACGGGCAACTCAATGGATGATGGCTCATACAGGGCATACCAAGATGGGGACATCGTTATCTGTAAGGAGTGTCCCAGCCATATCGTGAAGTGCAATGGTATCAACACAAAGGACAAGGAGTTTGTGATAGTCCACAAGCAAGGAATCCTCCTAAAGAGTATCGTTTCCCTAGACCTAGACAAGGGAGTGATTACATTGCATTCCTTTAACCCATTATTCTCTGACGTCACCTTGAATCTGGAGGACGTCATGCAGATTTGGTGCGTCGAATACCAACAGAAAAAGAGAAAATAATGTAAGGAAAAATACAAGCAATTCGGTGTTTATAAAAATTATAATGTCGTAAAATTGCCGCAAAACGCATTATTGATTAAGCCTTAACTGATTGGCATACAATATTTCCACCTATATTGTGATATACAGCCTTCTAAGCTGTGGGTCTTGGGTTCGAACCCCAACGGAATCACAATCATTATCAAAGCAAGAAAGCACAAAAAGATGGTGGGAAATCGAAAGATTATCTCACCATTTTTTCGTTTAAGTACTTGAAATATAGGTATTTATAATTGAAGAATACTAAATCATAGATGTTTTTGTATGACAATGTGGTATCTTTGATTAAACTTCACAAGTAAGCGAAAAGTGCCACAAGTAAGGGTAAAAATTGCCGCAAAATTGCCGCAAATCACCAAGGATGTCGCAAAATTGCCGCAAATTTATGTAAACTAAATTATTAAAATTATGGCTACGGTATCATTTGAGCTTGGCAAGCCCAAGCAGGACAAGACAAGAAAAGTCTCCATCGTTATCTCGCATAGAGGACAACGAAGACGCATTCCGACTAACATTTCACTCTCTGATGATGATATTGCCAAGAGTGGAAAGATAGTCTCTCGCAAAACTCAGAAAATTATTGATGATAAGATAAACGACATCAAGGATAGACTTTACGACTTGGAAGTTGACTTAATGGGGAACAATGTTGATGTCGATTGGATAATGGCAAATCTTTCAAAGAAAGAAAGTGCGCTCGACTTCTTTGGGTTTGCGGAAGAATGGATTGAGAAATCAACGAACAAGGGAAAGCGCAATTATAGCATCATGCTCAATTCCTTGGAACGTTACAATGGATGCCGAAAGCTTCCTTTCTCGGTTATAGACTACAGTTTCTTGGATAACTACAAGAGATTCTTGGACGGGCACCCAAGGGCGCAGTCTCTTTACCTAGGGTTGATGAGACACCTCTTCAATGAGGCTATCCGTGAGTATAACACCGGCGTAAAAAATGTTATCGGGAGTAATCCTTTCGACAGCTTCAAGATACCTAGGGATATTCCCAAGACCAAGGACAGGGTGATAAGCGAGGAGAACTTGGTCAAGGTCTTCAATTTTAAGGGAACAAGAAGGGTTGCCATGGCAAGGGATTGCTATATCCTCTCATTCTGTCTTATAGGCATGAACTCTGTTGACTTATATAATTGCACGGAGTACAAGGATGGCATCATATCCTATGAGCGTTCCAAGACGAAGGACAAGCGAGCCGACAATGCGTACATAGAGATAAAAGCGCCAGATTTGGCAAAGCCAATAATAAAAAGGTATCGTGGAGTTTCAAGAGTCTTCGACTTCTATAAGCGTTACACGAATGCAGCCAACTTCAACAAGCATATCAACAAGGGCTTGCACGCTATAGCGGACGAGCTGGGAATACCACGCTTTGATTTCTATTCTGCTAGGCATACTTGGGCATCTATTGCAAGAAACAAGCTCGGTATAGATAAATACACCATCCACGAAGCTCTCAACCATGTTTCCGACCTTGATGTTACGGACATCTACATACAAAGGGATTTCTCCAACATCAACAAGGCAAACCAAAAGGTGATGGAATATCTTCAAAAACTCATAAACAGTACCAAGTAAACCAAGAAAGCCAGCCCAATATAGGGTTGGCCATTCTTTTATGCTCTAAAATTGGAAACAATCTCTGAATTTCACCTTTATAAATTTTCTCCATACTTAATCCTATAACTTTTTGATTAACAAATTACTTTCCTTACTAAATGGCTTATAATCATTTTTCAGATACCACTTTAAAATAAAACTCTCGGATTCTTCTTTATTAAATTCCAATCCGATTGTCTTCACTCCATATAGCTTAGCCTGTTGCTCTGCGAGTTGTAATAGGTTTTTTGCAACGCCACGTCTTCTATAAAGAATATCCACCCAAAGTGCATATATTAGAGCATCAGCTTTGCCGAAAATATCACTAACATATAAGGGAATGGATATTTGAACAGAACCAAGATGTTCTTCATCAGTTATTAAAATTCTGATTTCATCCTTCCATGTCTGTTTCTGTATCATACATCCTCCAACTCTTTAAGTGCCAAGACCAACTCATTTTGAATATGCTTAGCCATACCTTCACTTATTTTTATTCTTTTAGTTCCTATCATCTTGGAAACATTATTAATGTGAATTATCGCTTTTTCTTTGCTCATTGCTTATCCTCCTTTGCCTTTTTAAGATAAAATTCTCTCCAATCTTCAAAAGTCCA
>ERZ1034669.776-NODE-776-length-9805-cov-9.152410_pt1 | contig 9805 bp, 6 predicted proteins | sample MGYA00520705_ERZ1034669 | MGnify/ENA primary metagenome ERZ1034669 (study PRJEB33766, sample SAMN09781766) | gut metagenome | biome: gut microbiome | host: Homo sapiens | place: Madagascar | study: EMG produced TPA metagenomics assembly of the PRJNA485056 data set... | reverse complement strand
ACGCCCTTACCGAGGACACCGACGTGTGCCCCAAGTGCGGCGGCCATCACGTGCATCAGGACGAGAACGTGCTGGACACCTGGTTCAGCTCGCAGCTGTGGACCTTTGCCACGCAGGGCTGGCCGCAAAAGCCGGAGCTGCTTGAGGGCCATCACCCCACGACGGCGCTCGTCACCGCGCGCGACATCATCGCGTTGTGGGTCGCCCGCATGGTCATGAGCTCGCTGTACTTCCTTGATGAGGTGCCGTTTAAGGACGTCGTCATCTACCCGACGATCCTGGCCAAGGACGGCAGCCGCATGTCCAAGTCCAAGGGCAACGGCGTTGACCCCATGGACCTCATTGGCATGTACGGTGCCGACGCCATGCGTTACAACTTGCTCACGCTGTGCACCAACAACCAGGACGTCAAGTTCGACGCGAACATCGACAAGAAGACCAAGAAGCTCATCGACAGCCCGCGTACCGACCAGGCCAAGTCGTTTGTGACCAAGATCTGGAACGCCAGCCGCTTCCTGCTCATGAACATGGAGGGCTACACGCCCGGCGAGCCCGTCGTGGAGACGCCGGCCGACGCCTGGATGTTCAGCCGCCTTGCCAAGGCCGTCAAGATGGTTACCGAGGGTATCGAGAACTACACCTTTGGCGACATGGCCCGCGGCGTGCAGCAGTTCTTCTGGAACGAGGTCTGCGACTGGTACGTCGAGGTCACCAAGGCCCGCCTGAAGGGCGAGGGCCGTCTGCAGGCCCAGCGCAACCTGATCTTTGTGCTCGACACCTCCATTCGCCTGATGCACCCGCTTATGCCGTTTGTCACTGAGGAGATCTGGGACAACATGCCGGCGAGCGTGCTCGACCTGGACGCCGAGGGCAACGTGAACCGCGCCGAGGCGCTCATGATCGCCAAGTGGCCCGAGCCCGCCGACTACGCCAAGTATGTTGACGAGGACGCCGAGCGCGCATTTGAGCTGTGCCGTACCGTCGTGTCTGCCGCCCGCGCCACGCGTTCGCGTTATCGCTTGAGCCCCAAGGCTGAGCTCGACGTGGTCGTGCGCGCCGGTGCCGAGGACATCGAGAAGCTCGAGAGCCTGCGCTCGACCATCGAGCCGCTGGCCAACACCGCCTCGCTGGTCATGGGTACCGACGTCAAGAAGCCGGCCGCGAGCATCGCCGTGGTCGACAGCGGCGTCGAGGTCTTTGTGGTGCTCGAGGGCAAGGTTGACCTTTCGGCCGAGAAGGCACGCCTGGAGAAGGAGATTGCCGCGGCCCAGAAGGAGCTCGCCGGCTGCGAGAAGACGCTCGCCAACGAGGGTTTTGTGGCCAAGGCCGCGCCCGCGGTGGTCCAGAAGAAGAGGGACCGTGCAGCTGAGCTCAAGGAGATCCTGGCGGCACTGAACTCGCAGGTTGCTGACTTCTCGTAAGTCTTACTGAGGGACGCGGTTTGGGGCATTGCTCGCTACTGCGGACACCTATTCCGCCGTTCTAACGAACGGCGGCTGGCTCGACGCTGCAAACGCCTCTGATGGCCAATCTGCCGTTCAACTTCGGGCGCATGGGCATAAGCCCTATGCGCCCTTGTTTCACGGCACCTTGGCTCATCAGAGGCGTTTTCGCTGACTATCCTCAACCTATACTGTTTTATTTATCTATGAATGGCGGTTCTAAAAATGCCTAAGCGTTCTGGCTTGTATACCGTTCCTTTTGAGTTTGATTTGCTTTCGTTTAATGAGGCTGTGGGGCTTGCTGCTGATACGGGGCGGATTTCTGGGGATGCTGGGCCTTTGCTCGAGACGGTTGTCGATATGCTCGATGAACTGGGACGTCCGGACGAGTATTTTGATTGCATTCAGGTTGCCGGCACCAATGGCAAGACTTCGACTACGCGTTTTTCGGCTGCTATCCTTCGCGGCGAGGGGCTCAAGACCGCGCTGTATACGTCGCCGCAGCTTGTGCGCTATACCGAGCGCATGGAGGTCGATGGACGCGTCGTGAGCGATGAGGCCTTTGCCCGCGGTGTTTCTGCCGCCGTTGAGGCGGGACATCGCGTGAATGCCCGTCGTGTGGCGGCGGGGGAGTGCGCCTATTCCATCACGCCGTTTGACCTGCTGACGGCTGCCGCACTTGTCGTGTTTGCCGAGGCCGCGGTGGATGTTGCCGTGCTCGAGGTTGGTATGGGCGGACGTTGGGACGCCACGAGTGCGACAGATCCCGTTGCCGTTGCCATTACGGGCATCGGGCTCGATCACACGCGCATTCTGGGCGACACGCTCGAGGCCATTGCGGGGGAGAAGGCTGCGGTTATTAAGCCTGGGCGCCTGGTTGTTTTGGGCGAAGGCACGCATGAGGCGAGCGTTCAGCGCGTGATGGATGCCCGTTGTCGCGCGTGCGGCATCGTGCCGCTCGTGGTGAGCCATGCCACGACCAAGGTGCCGGCGTATGTAGGCGACGCGGTGGAGTTTAGCTGTACTACGCCGCGTGCCATCTATACGTCGAGTATGGTTAAACCGGCGTATCAGCCGCAGAATGCCGCGTGCGCGATTATGCTGTGCGAGGGGTATCTGGGTCGCGAGCTCGATCATGACGAGCTCGATGCGTCGCTTATGGGCTGCCCCACGCCGGGTCGCTTTGATGTGCTGGGAACCGATCCGCTCAAGCTGATCGACGCCTGCCATAACCCTCAGAGCTGCGAGAACTTTGTGAGCGCGCTGGACGAGATCGATCCGTGCGTGGAGAATCGCCCCACGCTGCTGTGCGCCGCGCTGGCCGACAAGGACGTGGCAGGAATCGTCGATGTGCTGATCCCGGCTTTTCCGCGCGTTGTCGTGACTCAGACCGATTCCGACCGCGCCCTGCCGGCCGAGGAGCTCGCCAAGATGGTGGATGCCGACAAGCTGGCCGGCGTATACGCAAGCGTGCCCGAGGCCCTCGCCGCCTTCGAAGCCGCTGGTGAGCCCTTCGTAGCCGCCGGCACCATCACCCTAGCCGGCGAAGTAGCCGGCCTGCTGCGCTAACCCATCCCCTCAGCGGTTGCGGTGAAATGCGGACTGTTTTACAAGCCAGGAGCCTCAAACAGTCCGTATATCACCGCAACTCAAAAGCAGTCAATTTGGGACGGGGCTTTTTGGCTGCCCTGTGCCCCGAGTTGACTCGCTTGCCACGAAATGGGCCTATTTACTACGTTTGACCGGTAACCCTCGACCATACCGAGAATTGCGAAATCAAAATCGCAGGTAAAGGGCTTGCCATTTTTTAAAAAAGACCCGCATGGTCGACCCATGCGAGTTTAACGTAGTAGATAGGCCGTTTTCGTGGCGCAGCTAATCGGAAGGTGCCAAAGGGACTGTCCCTTTGGCACATTGGCTAGTCTAGGCGGACAGGATCGTGGGGGTAGGCGTTGAGAATCTCGACGCCGTTCTCGGTCACCAGAGCAAGGTCCTCGATGCGGACACCGGTGCGGCCGGGGAGGTAGATGCCCGGTTCGATTGAGAACGTCATGCCTGGCTTTACGACCTGCTCGTTGACGAGCGAGACGTCGCCCGGCTCGTGGTCCTGCAGACCAATCGAGTGGCCTAGGCGATGTGTAAAGTATTTGCCATAGCCTGCGTCCTCGATCACATCGCGTGCGGCGCGGTCCAAGTCGCACATGCGAACGCCCGGCGCGATGAGTGCCTCGGCGGCCTCGTTGGCGCGGCGCACGATATCGTAGATGCGCGCCGTCTCCTCGTCCGGCTCGCCCCAAAAGAACGTGCGCGTCATGTCCGAGCAGTAGTTGCGATGGCGTCCGCCAATGTCGAATAGCACCACGTCGCCATGCTTGAGCACGGTATCGTCGGGTTCGTGATGCGGGTCGCCGGCGTTGGCGCCAAAGCTCACGATCGGCGGAAAGCTAAAGCCCTCGCAGCCGTGCTTGCGATACAGGCCGAGCATCTGGTCAGCAATTTCGCGCTCCGTCACACCTTCGTGGACGAGTTTGATGGCATCAGCCATCACGGCGTCGTTGGCGGCGGAGGACACGCGCATGAGCTCCTGCTCGGTGGCATCCTTGTGGGTGCGTGCGGCGGTGACGGCAAAGTCACCCAGGAAAAACTCGCTTGCGGCGTGGCGCTCCATAAGCGGCATCAAAAAGCCGGAGCGCATGACGGTGTCGACGCCGAGCGGTTTGGTCGGATCGACCTCGCGCGCGATGGCATCGGTCACGATATCAGTATCGGTGTGGTAGGCAACGCGGGCATTGTCGTACTCGGGCAGCTGATGCAGCGCGTTGCCCAGAATCACCGGCTCGGCACCGCGCGTGAGCAGCACGCCACAAAAACGCTCGAACATATCGGCATAAAAGCCGGTCAGGTAATAGATCGACCACGGGTCGTTTACGAGGAGCTGCGCGCCGGGGTGCTGAGCCTCGAGCGCATCGAGCACGCGCGCCACACGCTGGTCATCGACATGTGCCATGAAACATCCTTTCGCTAGGCTGCCACCATGGTATCCCAAGCCCGGCACATAGGGACGTTCCTTTTATGCTGGCACCTTGGGACACTCCTCGGCCTTGACATGGTTTATCTGGGATGATTGGGCAAGTAAGGTAGCCAAAAGAGCCCCGTCCTAAATTAGCTGCTTAGGCGGGGTCGATGTCCATGCTGGCGATGAGGTCGATGCCCGTGTCGAGAAGGTCTTCCAGCACGACGTCGCCCATGCGGATGGGGGCGTTGACGACTAAGTCTCGGATGAGGGTCATGGTTTGGGCGTGGAGTGCCAGCGGGATGGCTTCGGCCGTGCGCACGGGGAGCAGGGCTTCGTCGTCGCCGGAGACAGCCACGGTCGTCGTGAGCACGCGCATGGGGCAGGTGAGTTCCTGATGTGCGAACTTGTCGCCGCGTGGGCAGTTGTTGCCGGTTACGGAGCGCACTTTCACCACGGAGCCATTGGCGTCGCGCTCCACCTCCACGGTCAGGAGGCACTCGGACGGGCAGGTGGTGCAGTTGAACTGCAGCGTTTCAATCGCGTTTGTGCTCATGACTCTACGCCTCCTCAACGGGGTCGACGGACAGGACAATCTCGTTAACACCCAGGTCGAGTGCGCGCTGAATTACCTTTGCCGGTAGTGGGAAGCTCTCCATTACGCTCGGTTTAAACGGGCGGACCTTGCCTGCAAACATCTCCTCGTCGCCTGCCAGAATGCGCACGCGGGCGGCGTCGACCGGCCGGCGCACGCGGAAGCTGAGCTTGGTGAGCGCCACGGCCGTAATGCGTCCCGGCAGCGCGTATCCCGCAATGCCGGCAGGGGAGACCGTGAGCTCGCAGCCCGTGTCCGTCTCGGCTCCGCCACCCAGCGCGTACGCCGCTGCAGCTGCGCCGGCCCTCTCGGACTCGGTCGTCACGTTGTCGGCCAGGTCGTGCACGTGCAGCACGTTACCGCAGGCAAAGATGCCCGGCACGCCCGTCTGCAGGCTCTGGTCCACCACGGCGCCGCGCGTGCGCGGGTCAAGCTCTACGCCTGCGGCAACCGAAAGCTCGTTCTCGGGAATCAATCCCACCGAAAGCAGCAGCGTGTCGCACGGAACAATGCGCTCGGTCCCCGGAATGGGCGCCAGGTGCTCGTCGACCTGGCTTACCTCGACGGCCTCCACACGGTCGTGCCCGATCACGCGCGTGACCGTGGTGGACAGGTGCAGCGGAATGCCAAAGTCGTCCAGACAGTTCTTGACATTGCGGCGCAGTCCGTTGGCGTACGGCATAAGCTCGTACACGCCCTCGACCGAAATCCCCTCGAGCGTGCAGCGGCGTGCCATGATCAGCCCGATATCGCCCGAACCTAAAATGACGGCGCGCGAGCCGGGTTTGAGGTTTTCGATATTGATGTATCGCTGCGCCAGGCCGGCCGTAAACACGCCGGCGGGACGACTGCCGGGGATCTTGATCTCGCTGCGGGTGCGCTCACGGCAGCCCATGGCAAGGACGATCGCGCGACCGGTGAACTGCAGCATGCCGGCAGGGCTCATGAGCGTGACGGTGTGGACCGCGGTGTCTTCCGCAGACTCGCCTGAATCAATCCCAAGCACCATGCTGTTTAGGAACAGCGCAATGTCGGTTGCGTGCACCTGGTCGATAAAGCGCTGCGCGTACTCGGGACCGGTGAGCTCCTGTTTAAAGTGCGACAGACCAAACCCGGGGTGGATGCACTGGCGGAGGATGCCGCCCAGGTGCTGCTCGCGCTCCACGATGGCCACGCGCGCGCCGGCTTTGTGCGCGGCAAGTGCGGCCGCCATGCCGGCAGGTCCGCCGCCGATAACGACCACGTCGAAGGCCTGCGTTTGCACGGGCGCTGCAGCTCCGACCTCTTCGCGTCCGTCGCGCATATCAAACGTCGCCATCCTAGCGCACCCCCTTCAGCGGACCCTCGACCAGCCAAGATCCGGCATCCTCCAACAGCACCTCGCTGGGGTCGCAGCTCAACTCGCGCGCTAGGATTGCCACCACACGGCTCTGGCAAAAGCCACTTTGGCACCGACCCATGCCGGCGCGGCAGCGGCGCTTGACGCCCTCCACCGAAACCGCGCCCGGCTGGCGTCGGATCGCGGCCACGATCTCGGCTTCGGGCACCGTCTCGCAGCGGCAGACAATCTGTCCCCACGCGGGATCGGACTCGATCAGCTCTTCCTTGCACGCCAGCGGTGCGCGGTCAAAGTCGTCCGGCGCGCGGCGAATTGGGTTCCAGTCCGCCCGCTCGTGCAGCTCCACGCCCGCCTCACGCATCACAAGCTCCATGCGCTCGGCAATGGCCGGCGCGCTTGCCACACCCGGCGACTGAATGCCCGCCGCCTGGAAAAGCCCCGGCACCACGGCCGACTGTCCAATAAAGAAGTCGTTCGTTCCCTGAATGACCGGACGCCCGCCGGCAAATGCGCGCACCACGCGGCGCGTATCCAGATCGGGCACCAGCTTGCGCGCGCCGGTCAGCAGCGCGTTTACATCGCTTGCATAGGTCTGCGTGTCGCCCGGCTCGCGCACAGCGGCCGTGGCGGTGATCACGGTGTTGCCATGCACGGTGCCCGTCACGATAACGCCCTTCGACACCGGCGTCGGCACGGGGTAGAGCGGCATGAGCGTGCGCGGCTCCTTGTCCAGCACCACGATGTTGCCCTGGCGCCAGACCATCTGGAACTTCTCGGCGCCCGCCATATGCGAGAGGTGCGCGGCGCCGTTGCCTGCGGCGTTGATTAGATAGCGACAGCGCACGTCGCCGGCGGGCGTCGCCAACGTAAAGCGCGCGTCGTCGCCCGAGTCCGCGACTTCAATCGCTTCCACCGGCGCTGACCGCATAAACGTCACCCCGTTGGCCACGGCGTTCTCCAGCGCGGCGATGGCAACCTCAAACGGGTCGACAAAGCCCGTCGAGGGGCACCAAAGCGCGCACGTGGCCTGGGCACTCGCGCGCGGCTCCAGCTCGTGGATGCGCTCGGGGCCTATAATCGCCAGCTCGGGCACGCCGTTCGCCAGGCCATTCTGGCGCAGCTTTTCCAGATGCGCGCGGTCCTCGTCGTTAAAGCCCAACACCATCGACCCGGTGCGGCAGAACAGAAAGCCCAGCTCCTGGGCCCACGCGCCATATAGCTCGCAGCCACGGGCGTTGACCTGTGCCTTTACGGTGCCCGGCGCCGGATCGTAGCCAGCGTGCACCAGGCCGCCGTTGGCCTTCGACGCGCCCAGCGCAATATCGTTAGCCGCCTCGACTACGCAAATGGACAGGTCAAACCGCGCGAGCCGCCTCGCGATGGCGCACCCGGTAATGCCCGCGCCAACAATTGCGATATCAAACGTTTCTGCCACAGTGCCTCCCAGATAAGTTGACAGGCTGTCAATAAGACTATCCTACGGTCTGCACACCCCCAGTGCGGCGGCAATGCGGCGAACAGCCCCGCAACACCCGCCAACGGCAGGAGAGGGGAGACTCAGTAACGTCGACAACCTCGTCTGTCGACAACTAAGGCAACCGTTCGTCTCCATCTGTAACAATTAGACGAGGATTTGGGTTCCAGATGTTACAGATCGAGACAAACCTTTCGGCGGATTTTGAATGTCTTGATTTGTAACAGTAAGAGGGGTTTTGGGGCCCAAGATGTTACAGATCGAGATTGAAGTCGGGGAGGGATCCCTGTGTCTCGATCTGTAACATCTAGACCCGGATCCCGCCCCCACCCGTTACAGATTGAGATGTTTGTGTCCGCGCCAGCCCCGTACCCAGCCGTGGTCCCATATAAACAAACCCCGTGGTAAACTTGACCGAGCTGTAACTACCCCGAAAGGTACCCCTAATGTCCAAGTACATCTCCGAGCTCATGTCGCCGCAGCTTATGGGCGTCGTCTATGCCTTCGTTGGCTTTATCATCGCCCTTTATGTGCTGTCGGTCGTCTATGTGTTCATCGACGCTCGCCGTCGCGGCGCCAGCGCCTACGTGGCATGGGGCATCATCGCCCTCATCCCGTTTGTAGGCCTCATTGCCTACCTGGTCCTGCGTCCGCACTCCTACGCGTCCGACCGCGAGGAGCAGGAGCTGGACATGGCCCTGCGCGAGCGCCAGCTTGCCCAGTACGGTACCTGCCCGCAGTGCGGCGCGCCCATCGAGAAGGACTTCGTCGTCTGCCCGGTGTGCGATACCCAGGTTCGCAACGTCTGCCCCAGCTGCCATCGCCCGCTCGATGCGCACTGGAAGGTCTGCCCCTACTGCCGAACTCGCATCCAGTAACGCATCCATCGCCGGGCTGGTCGCAAGCTACGGGCACCGCGCGTCCCGCGCAAGCCACGCGCGCCCCACACCCCGCCCCACACGATGAAGCATGCGTAGAAAATCGCCCGCCGTGCCATTAAGGTGCGGCGGGCGCTTGTATACCAAGACAACCTGCCTATAATGATGCAAGTCAAAAACGCCGAGCGCATCGCACGCACTTGCATCAGGCATCCGAGAGGAGAAAACATACCCATGAAGGCACTCTACAATGACGGTTCGGTGGCCGAGCTCCCGCAGGACGAGGTCACGCACGTCATCCGCCACTCCGCCGCGCACATCATGGCGCAGGCCATCAAGCGCCTGTACCCCGAGGCCGACTTTGCCTACGGTCCCGCGACCGACAACGGCTTCTACTATGACGTTGACCTGCCCGAGGGCGTCAAGATCAGCGAGGACGACTTCCCCGCGATCGAGGCCGAGATGAAAAAGATCGTCAAGGAGAACCTCAAGTTCTCCGTGTACGAGAAGCCCCGCGCCGAGGCCATCGCCCTTATGGAGGAGCGCGGCGAGAAGTACAAGGTCGAGCACATCGGCGACCTGGACGACGACGCCCGCATCACCTTCTACCAGCAGGGCGACTACATCGACATGTGCGTCGGCCCCCACATCTGCTACACCAAGGCGCTGAAGGCCTTTAAGCTCACCGGCGTCTCGGGCGCCTACTGGAAGGGCGACAAGGACAACAAGATGCTCACCCGCATCAACGGCGTCGCCTTTGCCACCAAGGAAGAGCTCGACGAGCACATGCACATGCTGGAGGAGGCCAAGAAGCGCGACCACCGCAAGATCGGCCGCGAGATGGACCTCTTTATGATGCGCGACGAGGCCCCCGGCTTCCCGTTCTTCCTGCCCAACGGCATGATCCTCAAGAACACGCTGCTCGACTACTGGCGCGAGATTCACCACAAGGCCGGCTACGTGGAGATCTCCACGCCGCTCATCATGAACAAGCAGCTGTGGAAGACCTCGGGCCACTGGGACCACTACAAGGACAACATGTACTCCACCGTCATCGACGACGA
>ERZ1034669.770-NODE-770-length-9848-cov-5.219749_pt1 | contig 9848 bp, 9 predicted proteins | sample MGYA00520705_ERZ1034669 | MGnify/ENA primary metagenome ERZ1034669 (study PRJEB33766, sample SAMN09781766) | gut metagenome | biome: gut microbiome | host: Homo sapiens | place: Madagascar | study: EMG produced TPA metagenomics assembly of the PRJNA485056 data set... | reverse complement strand
TATGAAAACTTATTTAAAGATATTGATATTGATTTAAATAATACACATGTTCCTTATGGAAGTACAGAAGCTGATTGTAAAGCTTATGAAGATGCTTTAAGTGAAGTATCAATTGACTTACAGGTATTAGGAATTGGACAAAATGGACACATCGGATTCAATGAACCTGGTACACCATTTGAAACATTAACTCACATCGTTGATTTAACAGAAAACACTCGTGAAGCAAATGCTCGTTTCTTTGATAACGATATTAACAAAGTTCCAACACAAGCTATTTCAATGGGAATTGGAACAATTATGAAATCTAAAAAAGTATTATTAGTGGCTAATGGTGAAAATAAAGCAGATGCTGTTAAAGCTATGATCGAAGGACCAATCGATACTGCATGTGCTGCAAGTGCATTACAAAACCACGCTGATGTAGTTGTTGTATTAGATAAAGCTGCTGCTAGTAAATTAACTAAATAATTGCGATTATCTTTATAGGATAGGGAATTCATTTCTCTATCCTTTTTATTTGTGTTAAAATTAAGCTGTATGAAAAAATGGATATATAGAATCGTTTTTGTCGTTAGCCTTTGTGTATTTGGGTACAGCGCCTATAATTTATGGGATATTTATTCACAGAAACAACAAGTTGCGACACAGACAAAACAATTAGAAAAAAAAGTAATTAAGAAAAAAAGAGAAAATAAAATAGAAAAGAATGTTTTAGAACCTGATTGGACAGCACTTCAAGCAGAGAATCAAGATATAGTAGGATGGATCTATGTTCCAGGTTGTGATATTTCTTTTCCTGTTATGCAATCGAAAGATAATGAATATTATTTGAATCATACAGTGAGTGGGGAATATAATAATAGAGGTTCGATTTTTTTGGACGCGAATGCGAATGCACAATTCCAAGATGATAATTCCATTATATATGGCCATTCTGTTGAAGGTGGAGGCATGTTTACCTTATTAAAGAAGTATTGTGATGAAGATTTCTTTAAGTCGCATCCAGTATTTTATTTATTAACACCAGATGCGAATTATAACTGTCATGTATTTACATTTGCGAAAACTACAGACGATAGTGTATTCTATACAACGTCATTTGGAGATTATAGACAAGAGACTTTAGATTCTATGAAACAGTCGTCTACATACTTCAATGATTTGGGGAATACAGATCAAAAGTTTGTTTCTTTATCCACATGTGATTTAGATTATGGATTTGAATCGAGTCATCGTTTTGTTTTGACTGGACAACTGGAAAAGACAAGTGACGATATTGTTTTAAAAGATTGATATATGATATACTTGGTGAGGTTTTTAATATGAAAATTTGTTTTGTGACAGGAGGAACAGGGGGTCATATTTATCCGGCATTAGCTTTAGCGGATAAAATGAAAGAACTTGATTCTTCGACTGAAATATTATTTATTGGAAATGATGATCGCATGGAAAAGGATTTGATTCCGCAAAATGGCTATGCGTTTAAGGCTTTACATACTTCTGGATTAGTAGGAAATGCATTAAAAAAATGTATGGCGGTTTGTCAGATGTTTAAAGCAGAAGGTAAGGCAAAAAAATACTTAAAAGAATTCAATCCAGATGTTGTGATTGGATTTGGAGGATATGTGAGTGCGCCAGTTATTATGGCAGCTCATTCTTTAGGAATCCACACCGTAATTCATGAACAAAATTCCATTGTTGGTAAGGCCAACCAGCTTGTTATGAAGAAAGTGGATGCGATTATAACTTGTTATGAAAAATGTAATGAGGTTTTTCCAAAGGAAAAGATTCATATGTTGGGAAATCCAAGAGCAACAATTGCCAAAGAGGCAACATTTGATGAAGACTATTTTAAATCATTAGGTTTAGATTTAGATAAAAAAACCATCCTTATTGTGATGGGTTCTTTGGGCTCTAGTTCTGTAAATGAATTAATGAAGAGTGCTTTAAAGGATGTCAATGATGATTTACAATTTTTGTATGTCTGCGGAAAAGACAATTCTCAAGATTTGAACTTATTTGAAAGCCAAAAAAATATTCATGTTGTACCATATGTAGATACATTGCGTATTTATGGACATGTAGATGGAATGGTTTGTCGTGCAGGAGCTACAACGCTTGCAGAAGTAACAGCTTTAGGGATTCCTTCTATCGTGATACCAAGTCCTTATGTGGCAAATAACCATCAATTTTATAATGCGAGTATGCTGCTAAGACAACAAGCTTGTCGTATTATTGAAGAAAAGGATTTGAACGCAGAAACTTTGCAAGGTCAAATTGTATCTTTATACGCAAATCCAGTGGTATATGAACAAACACATGAACATGCATTGCAGATGGGCAAACCCAATGCGGCATATGATATTATAGATTTATTGAAAAATATATGTAAAAAGGGGAACTAATATGAGCATAAAGGATCGTTTAATGACGTATGCAGAAGTTTTAGAACATGAGCCTATGAAGAAACATACCACTTTTAAGATTGGTGGTTGTGTAGACTATTATATATATCCCAAAAATTGTACAGCACTAATGTGTGTGCTTGAAATACTTGCACAGGAAAACATTCCATATTATGTACTTGGACGTGGATCTAACGTTTTATGTTCGGATACAGATTTTCATGGTGCAATCATCAATCTAGATCGTACTTTGAATGATTTCTATTTTGAACCAGATGGAGTGCTAGTAGCGCAAGCGGGATGTTCAATTATAAATATGGCAGTAGAGGCTATGAAAAGATCACTAACAGGTTTGGAATGGGCAAGTGGAATTCCAGGCTCGATTGGTGGTGGACTTTATATGAATGCCGGAGCCTATAAGGATAATTTGGCTAATCATTTAATTGATGTCTGTGTTTTAAAAGATAATACAATTTGTTGGATGAAAAAAGATGAATTGGATTATGCATATCGTCATTCTATCTTCCAATCACACAAGGATTGGACTATTTTAGTGGGTCGTTTCCAATTAGAAAAAGGAAACCAAAATGATATTCGTGATTTGATGGATTCTAGACGTGAAAGAAGAATGAGTGCACAGCCTTTGGATAAGCCTTGTGCAGGTAGTGTGTTTAGAAATCCAGAAGAAATTCCAGCTTGGAAATTGATTGAAGAGTTGGGATTAAGGGGCCATAAAATTGGTGGTGCAATGGTTAGTGAAAAGCACTGTAATTTTATTGTGAATGATGATTTAAATGCGACAGCTCAAGATGTTCGTGATTTGATTCATGAAATTAAAACTCGAGCAAAAAAAGAATATAACATTGACATGGTTACGGAAGTTGAGCAGTTATATTGGTAAAGAAAAAAGTTAAGCTAACTATTAAACAATCGATTATTTTTAGTCTTGTTGTTATGATGGTAGCTAGTATTTTTGTGTATTATTTTTCTACAGATTCCCATGTCAAGGTTTTATCATGTAAAAACAACTATTATTTGTCAGATAGTGAAGTCTACGATTTGGCAAATGTGAGTACGAAGACACGTATCTATTTAATGCCTTCGATTATATTGGAGAAGAGAGTAGAAAAGATGCCTTTTGTACAGTCTTGTGATGTTTCAAAGAAAAATCGAAAACTTACATTTAATGTGCAGGAAAAATTGATGGTTGGCTATTATGTGAAGGATAATAAGAATTATGCCCTTTGCCAAGATGGCTCTTCGATTGAAATAGATGAACAATATTTAAATATGATTGTACATTTTCCTTTGTTGTCAAATTTTAATGCAAAACAAAGAAAGCAGTTGTGTGAACAGTTTCAAAAACATCGCAAAGTGTTAACTCGAGAATTAATTGAAAAGTTTGCAGAAATTGTACCTTATAAAACAAGTTATGATAAGAATATGTTTAAAATCACAATGCAAGATGGGAATATTGTATATACCAATTTAAAAAGTATAAAAATGTTATCTAAATACCAAAGTGTTTTGACAAAACTAAAAGGACAATCTGTTTGTCTGGTTTTGGATTCTACGCATTCAACAATTGAAAAGGTGAATTGTGATGATTTGAATTCGAAACAAAAGGTTGAAGAAAAACAGGAAGAGAAGACGGAAAAGACCGAAAAGACTGAAGCAACAGATGAAAAACCTTCGGAAAATACTGAGGTTCAAGAAGAACAACAGCCAACAGAAGATGAATCTGAGAATCAGGCTGAATGGGTCTATGATGATAACACAGGCGTGTATTATTATGAAGCCATTGGAATGTATTATGTTCCAAATACAGGTGAATATTATGATGGAAATGGTACATATTATTATTGGGATGAGGAATCTCAAAGCTTTGTAGAAGCGTATTAGGATTTGTGTTTATATTTTAAGTAGAGTATAATTAATAAAAACGGGAGGTTTTATTATGCCTATTAATAAATCAACAGAATACGGAAATATCGAAATTTCATTAGACGCGATTGCCAATTTAGCTGGTGGAGCAATTACTGAATGTTATGGTATTGTAGGTATGGCTAGTCAGAAAACATTGAAAGATGGCTGGGCAGAATTATTGAAAAAAGAAAACTATGCTCGTGGTGTTGTTGTAACACAAGATGAAACGGGATTAGTTTTGAATCTTTATATTATTGCATTACAAGGAATTAAATTAAGTCAAGTTGTGTATGAAGCACAAAAACGTGTTAAATATGTATTAGAGAAAACTTTGGAAGTAAAATGTAACGCTGTAAACATCTATGTACAAGGTGTTCGTGCTGTAAAGTAGGGGTTAAGAGATGGAAAGAATTAATGGTATTTTATTTAAACAGATGCTTGAATCCGGAATGAATAACTTATCAAATCATTCAGCGGAAATCGATGCATTGAATGTTTTCCCTGTGCCAGATGGAGATACAGGTACAAATATGCATTTAACTGTGTCAAATGGTGTAAAAGAAGCGCTTAAAACGAATTCTGATTCTGTAAAAGATATTGCGAAAACGTTATCTCGTGGATTATTAATGGGTGCACGTGGAAACTCTGGTGTTATTACGTCTCAGATTTTTAGAGGAATCTATCAAGCGGTTGAAGATTTAGATGATATGGATGCATCCCAATTGGCTCATGCATTGGTTAATGGAAGTCGTGTGGCGTATCGTGCTGTTATGCGTCCAGTAGAAGGTACAATCTTAACTGTTGTTCGTGAAGCTGCAGATTATACATATGCATATACTACAACGGAAGATGTTACAGATTGTATGGATGTTATGAAGAAGATGGTGGAAGAAGCCAATGCTTCTTTACAAAGAACACCTGAATTATTACCTGTACTTGCAGAAGTAGGTGTAGTTGATAGTGGTGGAAAAGGTCTTTGTGTGATTTTAGAAGGATTCCTTGCTGCTATGGAAGGTCATCCAGTAGAGCTTGAAGGTGCAAAAGCAGCTGGTGAAAGTGCACAAGCAGCTGGTGAAAGTGCACAAGCTAAAGTAGAGGGTGGAGAAGAAGAATATGGATTCTGTACAGAATTTATTTTGAAGTTATCTGAAAATGGTATTCGTCATTTCTCTGAAACTAGCTTTAAAGATGAATTAGCAACAATTGGTAATTCAATTGTTTGTGTGCAAGATGAGGATTTAGTAAAAGTTCATGTTCATACATTAGAACCATTCACAGCGATTAAAATGGGACGTCGTCAGGGTCGTTTTATTAAGTTGAAAGTTGAAAACATGCAAGAGCAGCATGACAATATTATCGAAAAAGAAGAAGAGGAAAAAATGGCAGAACACAAAAAATATGCCATTATTACCGTAGCTCCTGGTGATGGAATTAAGAAGATGTTTACAGAACTTAGAGCTGATATTGTTGTTGGTGGTGGACAGACTATGAATCCGAGTACAGAAGATTTTGTTTCAGCCGTTGAAAAGTTGAATGCAGATCATATCTTCATTTTACCGAACAACTCAAATATTGTTTTAGCTGCTAGTCAGGCTGCACAGGTATGTTCAGATCAAGATATTCATGTACTTCCAAGTAAAACAATTCCACAAGGATTAAGTGCTTGTGTTATGTTCAACCCAGATGTTGAATTAGAAGATAATTTAGCTGAAATGAATGAAGCTATTGAAAATGTTAAATCTGGTGAAGTGACTTATGCAATCAAAGATACAACATATGATGGTCTTGAAATTAAAAAAGATGAATATATGGGTATTTTTGGAAAAGATATTTATGTATCTTGTCCAGATTGCATGGAAGCAACAAAAAAATTGTTGGATAAAATGTTAGATGACGATAGTGAACTTGTTACTTTAATTTATGGTGATACAGCTACAGAAGAACAGGCTGAAGAAATCGCTGCTTATATTGAAGATAACAGTGATGCAGAAGTTGAAATCCATGAAGGAAATCAACCAGTTTACTCATTTATTATTGGTGTTGAATAGTAAAAAATAATGAATCCATCAGACTTAGTTCTGATGGATTTTTAGTACAATACATTTTGTAGGGGTTGCTGAATTTGCTCTTTAAGAATTTAAGAGGCGGCATATACCTCAAAACAATTTGTAGCTGAGATTAGGCTCGGACAACATGTAGTTGTCCTGCTCTTTTTTTTCAACCATTTTAACGCTTCCATCATCTTTGTTAAATCCAAAATCGATGCCTTCCCTAAGACCAGCATGCATCTGTTTTTGAATCGTTCCTAGTTGCGATAACCATTGGCTACTTTCGTAATCCATTTGATGATCGTGTTATGATTTTTCATCAGTGCATTGTTGATTCTTTTCTGTCCTACAGTAATTTCTCCTATGCCTTTTGAAACGATACAACAGTTATTAAAGGGTGTTTCAAAACAATCCGAGTTTTATTTATTTAATCTTGAATGATCAAGAAAAAACAATCTTTTGTTTTCATAATCATGTCATTTAAATCGTCTTATTGAGGTTTTTACAGAGTATAGTGTATCTTAAAAAGTAATTAATAGAGGGAAAAGAAAAGACCGCTTGATGCGGTCTTGACTATTCTATGCGTTTTGTTCTTGTTCTTGAAGTTTTGCCTTTTCAACAGGTTGAACTAATTTCTTTCCAGAACCAATGAAGATCATCAATCCTAATGCCATTAATAGAACAGCAAAGAATAATTGTAGTCCGTCTGTCATAAATACGAATCCGCCAGTAACGAATAACTTTAAGCAGATGTTGTATACTGACATTCCTAAGCTTGTCATTGTTACAACTAACATCATAACCATTGGTACATATAACATATATCCTTTACGTCCTGTAACTTTTAAGAATACAGATAATGAAACTAATACCATCGCAGCAAGTAATTGGTTAGCACTACCGAATAATGGCCAGATATTTAAATATCCACCTAAGCTTAATAGGTAACCACCGGCTAATGTGATCAATGTAGCAACATATTTATTTGTTAAGAAAGCGACAATACTGTTTGTTTCAGCTTCTTCATTGACTTCAAATAATTCTTGGAATGATAAACGTCCGATTCTAGCAACAGCATCTAATGAAGTTAATGCCAAAGCAGAAACGAACATTGTCATGATGCATAGACCCCATTCTTGAGGGAATCCAAATTGGGAAATCAATCCAGTAACACCAACTGAAAATTTAATAAATGGAGTTGCAGTATCGGCAAATGCCATAGAAGATAATGTTTCATTTAATACGCCTTTGCTAGCTAAGCTAGTTAAAGATCCAACAACAACAATGACAAGTACAGCTAGTAATGATTCAAGCAACATACTTCCGTATCCAACTTGTAACATATCACTTTCGTTGCGAATTTGTTTAGAACTTGTTTCACTAGATACAAGTGAGTGGAATCCACTAACAGCACCACAAGCAACTGTAACGAATAATGTTGGGAAGATATAGCTTCCTGTTGCAGATTTAAATCCTGTGAATGCAGGTGATGTGATTGTAGGATTTGATACAAATACACCAACAACTGCAGCAACGATCATTCCGATGAATAAGAATGTAGTCAAATAGTCACGTGGTTGTTTTAATACCCAGATTGGTGTAACACTCGCAAAGAAGATATAAACGAATACTAGATATACCCAAGTTTGTTTAGTGAAGTAAACTGGGAATGCGATTCCTAATGCTAACATAGCGACGATTAGTGCAATGCCTAAAATAGCTTGTTTCCATCCTGAAAGCCCCGTTTTCTTTAAGAAGAAACCAAATGCGACCGCAACAAATACATATAGAATTGTGATTGAACTAGCAGCTCCACTAGGTAAAGATTGTGCACCAGCAGCATTGTATCCGTTTAATGATCCTGCAACCATGTCAGCAAATGCAGCAATAACTAATAAAGTAAATAACCAGCAGAACAAGAAGAATAATTTACGTCCTGTTTTACCAATGTATGTTTCAATGATTTGTCCCATTGATTTACCGTGAGATTTAACAGATGCGTATAGAGCACCAAAATCTTGTACGGCACCAAAGAAGATTCCTCCGACCATTACCCATAAAAATGCAGGTAACCATCCAAATACCATCGCAAGTACTGGACCTGTTACCGGACCGGCTCCGGCAATTGAAGAGAATTGGTGTCCAAATACTTCCCATTTATTACTTGGAACATAATCAACTCCATCTTCTTTTTCATAAGCAGGTGTCTTAGCTTTTGAATCAATTCCCCATGTTTTAACTAAATAACGTCCATAAACTAAGTAAGCTGTAAGCAATAATGCAGCAGCGATAGCTAATAATAATAGACCATTCATAAATAATTTTCCTCCCTTAAAACTTTCTATTCAAATATTCAAATAATAAAAAAAGACTTCGTCTATCTAAGACGAAATCTAACACTATTCCGCGGTACCACTTAGTTTGCAACTACATTATTGCCACTTAGAACTTCTTAACGCGAAGGACGAATCATTTTACTTATAATTTCAAATGATTAGCTTACAAGTGATAGCTCTAAGGACCGTCGTTATCATTTCACCAAATTTGATACTCTCTTAAACCGGGCTTGCTTAAAGTCGTGTCTTGCTCATTGCTTTGAATATTTGTGGTTGTATAATATACCATCTTGAAAAACATGTCAATAAAAAATGTAACAAAATGAAAAATAGTGTTTTCATAATTTACATTAATTACAATTGTCATTTGTTTGTTAACATGTGAACGTTTGTGCTATAATATAAAAATGTTGTTGGAGGGGAATAGATGATTTATATAACTGGAGACATTCATAGAGAACAAGATATTCATAAAATCAATCCTAGAGAATTTACAGTTGGCAATTCTTTAACAGAAAATGATTATGTTATTATATGCGGAGATTTTGGTTGCGTTTGGGATGGAAGTACAGGGGATAACTTCTGGTTAAAATGGTTAGATTCACTTCCTTGGAACACTTTATTTATTGATGGGAATCATGAAAATTTTGATGTTCTTAATACGTATCCTGTAGAAGAGTATAAAGGTGGTAAAGTACATCGTATTCGCTCGAAAGTATTTCATTTGATGCGTGGTGAGGTTTTCAATATTGATGGTTATAAATTCTTTACTATGGGTGGAGGATTTTCCCACGATGTTAATTATCGTACAGAACATAAAAATTGGTGGAAAGATGAAATTTGTACGATTGAAGAAGCAAAACATGCTTTTGCAACATTAGAAAAAAATAATTGGGAAGTTGATTATATTTTATCGCACGATACATATTCATCGCATCCATTGGCTCATAAATATGAAACGGATATGAGTTTATATGGAGATGATTATTATGATTTGCACGATTGTTTAGAAACAGTTGAGAAGAAAACAGATTATAAAATGTGGTTTAGTGGACATTATCATGATGATATGATTCATTATTCGGATTCCAATAAGCCATGTTTGACTTTATTTGATAAAGTTTTATTAC
>ERZ1034669.763-NODE-763-length-9923-cov-6.512363_pt1 | contig 9923 bp, 12 predicted proteins | sample MGYA00520705_ERZ1034669 | MGnify/ENA primary metagenome ERZ1034669 (study PRJEB33766, sample SAMN09781766) | gut metagenome | biome: gut microbiome | host: Homo sapiens | place: Madagascar | study: EMG produced TPA metagenomics assembly of the PRJNA485056 data set... | reverse complement strand
TATCTGAATAGACCGAAAGCCCCTTAGTTTCAACTGAAAAGTTAGACAGAAAGTTATTAGCAATTGTTACATATTTTTTTAAGTCCCCATTATTAAAACGTTCTCTATTTTTGCTAATCCATATGGCTAGTTGCGCTTGAGTGAAAAGAGTCATTTTATCAAAATAACTAAAATGTTTTTTTAATTGTTCCAATAAATTTATAAAGTCCTGATCACTTTCCAACGGTATATCCCTTTTGTCGGTATTTTTTAGTAAGTAATCAAGCGAAACATCAAAAAAATTAGCAAACTCTTTTAAAAAACCAAATTGCGGGTTTCTTTTTCCAGTTTCATATTGGCTTAAAGTATTGTCGCGAACGTTTAATATTTTGCCTAATTGCTTTAACGTCAAGCCTCTTTCTAGACGCAATTCTTTCATTCTAGTATCCATAATTAACCTCTTTTTTGTAAATAATAGCATTTATTTCACAAAACGTGAAGATAATTATTGAATTCTCAAAATGTGAGTAGTATTATATTCTCAAGTTGTGAGTTAAAGAGAGGTGAAAAAGTATGACTGAATACATGACTTTAAAAACAGCCATGAAATATTTGGGAATTTGTAATTACGGTACTTTGCGCGAATATATCGCGCAAGGCTTGCCAGTAATCAAGGTTGGCCGGTCAAAGCGAATCAGCAAGACCGCAATTGACAAGTTCATGGCAGAACACCAGACGGCAGCCAAAAGCGAATCAGTCCAAAGCAAGGGGGCTTAATCATGGACAATGACGACCAGAAAAACATTGCGCTGCTGGTTGAATCGGCCGTTAACAGCGGCATTCAACGGGCTTTACATCCCCGCTATGTATGGCTGACTAACAAACAAGTTTGCGAGTGGCTGACTATCAGCAAGACCACGCTTTACAAGTGGCGCAAGCTAGGCCTGCCATTTAGCAGCGTTGAGGGGATGAACGTTTACAACAAAGAACAAGTTAATCAATGGCTGCTGGAGCATAAGCAGCCAAAAGCGCGCAGCTAGTCAACGGGTAGACGGCAGCACACCAAAGAACATCATACGAGGTAATTAACCATGATCACGCAGATTAAAAATGATATGGCTGGCCTGATTGACACTCACGGCGAGCCAATGAGCAAACAGCAAGCTGCCTTTTGGTACGTGCATTTGAACGTGCTAATTTTCGCAGTCTTGGGATTGTATGGAGTAGCGGCGTTAAATCTTTTTGAATTGTATCGTTACGGTAAAACTTGCTTTTAGAGGTGAAAGGCTTTGAAAACTGAAAAAATTTTGAATGCTGCCGGTAACAAGAATTTGGTCAAAGAGTTTGGCAACCTTGTATTTTTGGGCAACGTTACAGAAGAACCATATACAACAGATGAAATTGTTGCGGCCTATTCAGACAACAGCGTACACGCAATTAAGAACATCATTTACAACCATAAACGCGACTTTGAAGAATTTGGGGTTTTGTCATTTGAAATGACTAAACCTAATAAGGGAACGCAAGGCGGACGGCCTACAAAAACATATAAATTCAACGAGCAGCAGGCTACCTTGCTAATGACCTATCTAGGAAATACGCCAAAAGTTAGGGCCTTTAAAAAAGCGTTGGTTAAATCTTTCTTTGCTATGAGAGATGAAAAGCTAGAGCAAATTAAGAACCGCGCTAGGTCAATCCCAGAGCGCCGGACGCTTACAGACGCAATTAAGAATTGGCCTTATTGCAATAAATGGACTTACAAGGCAATTACTGACCTGATATTAAAGGCGTCAACAGGGATGAACGCGCAACAGCTTAAAAGAAAACGCAGCGTATCTAATGCAATGGACGGGCTAACACTGAAAGAGCAGCAGACTTACAACGCAATTCAGAATGTAGTAATTGGCCTGCTTGACTTGAAACAGTCATATCAGCAGATTAAGACGCTGCTTAATGCAATGGCTGCTGGCAATCAACCAGCAGCATAGTACATCCCCAATAAACAAAAAATAAAAGGCCATACCCGCAAGCGAGCATGACCAGAACATCAAAACGATTATCCAAAAAAGGGCCAAAAACGGAAATTTTTGGAAATATTGAGGTATTTAAGGCATGACCCGTTAAATTGACGGGCCAGCCCAAGTTAGGAACGCAAATGCAAGGGAGTAAACGAAAATGCAAGAACAAGGATATACATTCTATTTAGCAGACGACCGCAACGGGAATAAAGCATTAGTTGCCGTTAAGGGGCATCCTACCAGCGACATGGAAAACGGCATTCTGACCGACCCGCGTTTTTTCGCTAGTTATAGCGAAACCATTAACGGCATTAAGGAAATTTTAGATCATGCAACCGTTGCGCTGCCAACGAAAGAGGAGCGTAAAAATGACAATGAAAATCCAGACACTAACCAAAGAGGAACAGCGGCTGATTAGTTTTCTGCCAGCTGGAGCAGAGCGGCCACGATCACAAAGCGAGCTAGCAGCCTTGTTATATGGCAATGCAAGCAATGAAAACAAGCGCAAAGTTCGCAAGCTGGTTAATCAGTCAATTTTAGACGGCGCACCGGTAGGATCACTACACCGCAGCTATAACGCGGGCTATTTTCTAATCACTAATGAGGATGAACGGCTGGCCGCCTTGCAAACATTAAGAACGCAATCAAGCAGCCTGATTAAACGGGCTGACAAATTACGCAGAACGGCATTATGGACTAATTAAGCAACAAAAAAACCGGTTATCAGACAAACTGACAACCGGCACTTGCTTTGAGGTAAAAGCAAATGTTTTTTGAACATCAAAATCCAGAATTAAGGCCGCCGCCTTGTCTGGATTGAGGTATTAACCGCGTACGGGTAGGAACGCGGGCAAAGTTTTTTTAAGAACCTTACGAATGAAATTATATGACAATTAAGGGGATGAACGCAATGAAATCACCGCAGTTAGATAACTTTTTAAGCGTTTTGCACGATAGCAATATTAGCAAAACGGCCCGCCTTGTATATCTAGACATCAAGGCAGAAAGCCAACTATCACACGGCGAATTTTACACCAGTGATAAATTATTAGCCGCAAAGTCTGGAGAAAGTGAGCGAACAATTGCTAGGGCCTTGCATGAGCTAGAGAAACACAATTACATCTACCGCAAAACAGTAAGAAAAGGGCTTGATATATCATCCAGAACGATCATACCGCTTAAATAAGCAGCGAGCGCAAACCCTGCCATATTCTGGATTGTTGTTTGCACAAAATAAAAAGGGCATGACCACTTTAGCCCTTTTGTCTTATCAAATTAGATAGAGGGACTTATTAATGAGCAGAAATGAAGAATCAGATAAAACAGTAAAGCGCAGCAATTGGGATAGCCTGCTACCCACTGCCGTTCGCTATGATAGCCGGTTAAAAGGGGACGCCAAAGTTTTATATAGCGAAATCCTTTTATTATCCAACAAGGCGGGCTATTGTTACGCAACTGACCAGCATTTGGCAGCCTTATTCAGCAAGACGCGAGTAACAGTCAACACTTATATAAAAACACTTAAGAAATTAGGATACATCAGAGTTGAAACCATACGACAAGGAAAACAAATTACTGAACGGCATATATACCCGCTAGAATTGCCGAAAACATCCATTTTCCAAAATGACAAATCGGTCGTATCAAGGGATAGCGCAACAGGTAGTAAAAAAACTAATACAAGCCTAACAGGTAGTAAAAATTCTTTTATAAGGGGTAGTAAAAAAACTAATACAACAGGTAGTAAAAATTCTTTAACAGTAAATGACTCTAACTCTAATGACTCTAAAAAAGAATTAGAGAGAGAGAAAGAGGGGCAACAGCCCGCAGCTGGCATTCTATATAACGGCTTAACTTGGTATGAGAGTTTAGGCAGCTTAGACGGTAGATTGAAATTGCTAATGGATAAGTATTTAACATCCCTGCCAGTTAATGTTATTCAGTATGCAATCGACAAGGCAGCCAACAAAGACAACGTTAAATCAAGTTACGCGTATCTTAGCAAGGTGTTAGCTGACTATCAGCAAAGCAACATCAACACGCTTGACGAGCTGGAGAAACTGAACGCTGATAGATATAAGCAGTTGGGGATGAACCAACTTAAAGAATCAGATAAAAAACAGCTTGCTGCCAATGATTTAGAGCAAAGATCAAAATTGAGCCCTGCTAATGATGAAAAACCTAAAACCAAGTCAATCAGTGAATGGCAGAAAGAGCAGCGATTGAAAGATCAGCAACGCGCTATCAGTCAAAGCGAAACAGATAACCGCTTGCCTGAATGGTTAGACCCTAAATTAAAGGCAGCAGAGCTTAAAGAAAAAGGCGATCAATCAAGCAGCCTTGACGACAAGACCAACAATGACAATCAGCAAACGGGAACGCAACCACAGCAAGAAAAAATCAAAGTTAAGGACGATCATCCCGCTAAACCAAATAGAGAGCCTAGAATGAATCAGCAAGAACAGATTAACGTTGCTTTGGGTCTTGCTGCTTTAAGAAAAGGCGAGCAATTGAACAGCTATCAGATTAGTTTGATTGAACGTTTTGACGATAACGAAAAGGACTTAACGCTGCTTAAAGCATACAAAACAAAAAAAACATCCCCAACGACTAATTAGGGATGAACGACATCATGTAATTTTAGCCGTGTAAAAAGCCCGTACAGACGTTTTACATGAGTTAGGTATAAATACCCTACTAGGCAATTACGTTTTGAGTTTTGTCATTACGAATCGAGAGCAGAGAAAAATAAGAGCAAATTACAAGGGAGTGAATGACATCATGGCAGTTAAAACCGAATCATGAACGACTAGCATTTTTGAAGAACGCGAAACGATAATCAGTTATGACCGGTTATTAGACCGCTGGCATATCTGGACGGACGAGCCAAAACACGCGCGCAAATATGAAAAATATATTGACGAGCAGCAGCCAACGCGCAAAGGATATAACCCCAAGAACGGCCAACTGGTTATGTTAGAGGGAGATTTAACAAACGCAAATATTATTATCACGAAAAAACGAAAGTACACGGGAGAGCAATTGACTAAAATCCAAAATAATCTGAAAAAAGCCCAACGCGTAGGGCGAGCGACAAAATGAAATGATTTGACGGTCAATTATACCCGAAACAAATTAAGGCGCTTAGAACGCAATTATGGACGATATACGAGGAGCAAAAGGAAAGGGAGCTAACTTAATGCAAAAGAAAATTGAATATCCATCCCTAGTTGAACAGGCATATGGAATCCTAGCCAGTAGAGGAATAACAGGCGTTAGCAAGCTGGCATTGTTTAATAACATGGTCAATCAAGGGCTGCTAAACAAGAACGGCCAGCCAACAGCAAAAGCATTAGAAAATGGATTGATTGAGGCAGCAGACTATAACGACTTAAACCCAATTCAGCAGTTCAAAGCAGACTATCCACAATTTAGCGCAGTACCTGATAAGTTCTTTCAGATTGACGATCAAAACAATGTACTAATCGGCTTTAAGGGCTTTGCATTTTATACAACCGAATTGATTGATAGCAGAACCGCAACTATTAAAGAGCTGGTCAGTGCTAAACAGGTATTGGCAGAATTTAAAGAACACGGCTTAACTGATCAGCAGTTGCAACTAGCCGACAAGCTAATTGAATTAATCAACCGTATAACTATTTAGCAGTGAAAAAACAAGCAGAATTACACCGCAAAAGAACATCAAAATCAAAAAGAGGTAGAACATCATGAGATTAATAACAATTAGTGATCAGCATGGCCACGCTTTGCGATATGACTATCACACGGCACTAAAAGGCATTAGGAGCCTATATAATTACGAGCTTACGCAAGGCGACAAGCGTTTGAATGATATTGCTAAAACCATGCTGCCGCTGCTAGGCCATGACCTGAATAACATCAAAGCCTGCTATTGGCTTGTATTGAGCCTAAATAGTGGCGTATATCAGAAAGTAATGGACTTGCTGGCATTAAATGGTGATACGTTCAAAACATTGTCAGCGGTTGAAAGACTGGACACGATTTACAGAAATACAAAGAGCAAAAAGCGAACCGTTAGCGGTAAGAGTCTAGCAGCCTTACAGCTAACAAAACATCAATCAATAGCAGTTCAGCGAGCCAATGACTTTTTAGCCAATACGGACGAAACAAATATCGCTGCTAATCTATTGCGGGCTATGGTTAATGATCAGCTGGACAAAATAAAAACCCCGCTGCCAGTAGGCAACAGGGGAAAACTTAAAATTAAAGCATAGTAAGCAAAAAGCACGCCTAATTATAACACTTGTAGCAGCCTATAAGTGTAGCCGTGCTTTTTATTTGAGTTAAGGGGATGAAACTTTGGGAGTATTGTTTAAATCAAAACCGGTAGACAAAGCAAAGACCGGCGCAAATGTTAGAGCATTTTTTAAAAAGGACGTGCAAGAATTGCAAGCAATGGCTGGCAGAAAACTAACCGGCTTTATTACATCCCCAAACTTAACCAAGACTGGCAGCAGCAACCACGCAATCAATGGCATTGAATCATGCTATTTAGAGGCAGTTAATGCTGACCAAGAATTAGAAACCATAGCAGCAGCCATTAACACGTGTAGCGAAAAAACTAAAAAGATAATTATCATGAGGTGCATTGAAGAACAGCCACACCGACAAATGGAGGAATATTTTTGCCTTAGCAAGTCGCAATATGGCTTGTATCAACAAAAGGCCCTTTGCGAGTTTGCTGCAAATTATGCTAGATACGGCAGAGAATTAAGAGTATTTGCTGAAAACTGAATTAGTTGTTTGAAAATGTAGGAAAATGTAGGAATTAAAAACCATTGCGGCAGCCTTAACCACGTGCAAACATGCAAGATACGGCCGCAACCTATAAAGACTAACAAGGGTATCCTTAAAAGTAAGGAACCCTTTTTTAATTGGCTTAATCAAGATGGAGCAATAAACGACCCTTTTTCAAGGCTGACAAAAGTTCAGCAAACCCTTGTCAGGCTTGGCTTTGAAGACGGACATAGCAATAAAGAAATTGTTCCTAAGATTGGCTTATTGAACGCCAAGTCTGAAATTGTTCAGCTACAATCAGCAACCACCTAAAACAAACATCCCCCCGCCCTGCCTAAAAATCGGCAGAGCGCACACAGTTCAATCACTTTAAACAACGACAAAGTTTTAAAAAAATTAGGGGGGTAACGGTAGTTGAAAATTAATGAGGAGAGCTCAAAATTGAGCCTATCTTTGTTAACTAATGTTAACCTTAAACGCTAAAAGCTAGGAAATGCTAGGGTTAAACGCAATTTAAACGCAATGAAAAGCAGTAACCGTTTATGATTGACCATTCATGTTTGCTGAAACCTAACATAGACAAGCGAAAATGAATCCAGTATTGGTTTTATCTATTTGCCATGATTGAATTGGACAAAATTGGACAAAACGGCCCTTTTTACAAATTTGATAAAAGACATTAAGACTTAACAGAGCGATCATTTTCTCAACATATTGGGAAAAACGCCACTTAAATGAGTCTAAATGTTAATTCGACAGTCGAAAATTCGACAATCGAGAAAATGGAGAGCCCAAAAATGGACTCTCAAAAGCCCAGATCAAAATTGAGCCCGGTTAAATAAGAGTTTTGAAACTCAATAACGTTTCGTTATTATCCAGTAACAACCGTATAAGTTTTTACGCTTGTTCAAATGGCTATTCGCTGCCTGCCTGATTGTGAACCTTAAAAAACCTAACATAATTAGCGCCTAGAATTAGACAACACCAAGCAGCAAATGGCCGTTTTCGAGGGATGAATAACAGCTAACAATTCCTTGCTATGTTTGAGCTTGCGAATGGTATTCCTAAAAAATAAATTGCTTTGGTCTGGCAGCTTTACACAAAATAAAAAGGCTGCTGCCGGCAACCTTGAAATGATATTCTTTTGAGTGCTGCCGTCAAAGAGTCAACAGAAAAAGTCAACAGAACGTTAACAGAAATTTGAGTTCGTATCAGTAAGCATAAAATCAAGAATGCTGATATATCAACGCTTGCGAGCTTTTGTTGACAACCAAAATAGACAATTTTTAAAAGTTTTTATTTTATTTATGGTTCGTGGAAAAACTTATATATAGCGGTATTGAAGAACCGTAATAAAAGGTCAACAGAAAAGGTCAACAGATCACGCTTGCATGAATTTACTGAACATATCAGCGGTATCTTGCTGCTGTTGTTTAGTAACATGAGCATAAATGTTTAACGTGGTCTGAATGTTTGAATGGCCTAACCGGTCTTTGACATCATTAACCGGCACGCCAGCCGCCAGCAGTAAAGAACAGTGAGTATGACGCAAGCCATGAACAGAGATAACTTTAAGCCCATTCTTAACCTGTATATTCTTGAATTTAACATTTAAAGTAACGTGAGCTATTGGCTTATTTTGTTTGCCATTAAAAATAATTTGCCGGTCATTCATGGCATTATAACCAAGTCTGAGCAATTCTTTACGCTGCTTTAATTGCCATTGCCTTAATATTGCCATTGTCTGCTGATCCATTGATATAACCCGCGTTGAATTATGAGTTTTTGGGAGTTGAATAACGTTTTTGCCGTTTTCACTCATTGCAATAGTCTTATTAATGTTGATTGTGTTTTTACTAAAATCGACATCAGACCAAGTCAATGCACGTAATTCACTCTTACGCATACCAGAATAGGCTAACAAGCGAAAAGCAGCATAATATTTTAAGTCGCATTGTTCCTTACAGCATTCTAGAAACTGATTTAATTCTTGCTTAGTGTAGAAGTTATCTTTTGTGGTCTGCTGCTTTAATCGTGGCACGATAACGCGTTTAATTGGGTTATTGTCGATTAGTTCCAAACGATAAGCATAATCGAATACTTGGCTAGCTTGGATTGCTAAAGCCTTATAAGATTTAGGGCGCTTATCAGCCCAACGATTAACAGCAAGCTGGCAAATAGCAGGCGTTATCTTATCAATGTAGCGGCTGCCTAACTCTGGTAGAATATGGTTATTAAACAATAATTGAGTTGCATAAGCAGACGAGGGTTTAATACTCTGCTTATGTTGGCTAAACCATTGATCATAAATATCTTTGAATGTATAGCGTTTTGAACGCGGTTTTAATTGGCCGTTTTCAAACGCTTTTTTTGTATCCAGATAAGCAGCAACAGCTGAATCATAATCTTTAAAACCCCGCTTTTGAATTGTACGTGAGTAATCTTTATCGGTATTCTGACCAGCGTAAAAGCTGAACATATACCGCGTTCCATGCTTAGTTTCATAAACCTTAATCGGTAGTTCATTCTTTACTTTTTTCATAATGATCAATCCTTTTTGTAATGCTAATTGGGTAGACGGCAGCACGCAAAAGGACACCATTATTAAATTCCCAACTACTTGAGAAATGTTTCGATTGCGGAAAAATCCGCAGTCGATTTTTCACCACAAGTGGAGAATGACATCCCCAACAAGTAGCAGATATTGCACTTTCGACACTTTTGCCGAAAGCAGCCGAATCCAAAACTGGATTGGGCCACCTTAAAAATAAGGAAACCCAACAAGCGGCAGGGATGAACCAAGCCAAAAATGGATTGGTTGAAACCGACTCAAAATTGAACCTGTTAAAAGTTGGCCACAATTGGACAACGCAGAATCCAATTTTGGATTTTGATTGCTTGCATGAATTTGTGGCCACAATTGGACACAAAAGCAATCCTGCCAAAAGTGGCAGAAAGTTAGGACTGATCATCAGACCAATCAGGCAATTCTTTCATGAAATTTAATGTTTTATCTATATCATCAACGCTAATTCTTTTTGATTGTTCAATAAATTCTAAAACTTGGTTAGGAGTAGCAGTGTTTTCTTCTTCGTTTAATAATTCATCATCTATTTTTTCAATAATTTTAAAATTCTTTTTACCATC
>ERZ1034669.755-NODE-755-length-9987-cov-9.378776_pt1 | contig 9987 bp, 6 predicted proteins | sample MGYA00520705_ERZ1034669 | MGnify/ENA primary metagenome ERZ1034669 (study PRJEB33766, sample SAMN09781766) | gut metagenome | biome: gut microbiome | host: Homo sapiens | place: Madagascar | study: EMG produced TPA metagenomics assembly of the PRJNA485056 data set... | reverse complement strand
ATCAAAAAGCAGAAAATAGGAATCTCATTTTCGGAATAAGTTAGCAAGGGCAAAAGCTTTTTGTTATATTATTTCTAATATAGGTGGGTAGAGAGAATGAAAAAGAAGACAAAGAAAATTATCTGGATTTCCGTATCTGTAGTGATTGGAGTTCCTTTGATTACCGCATTGTCCTATGTGGGATACGTTGTCTTTTCCTATAAACGAATTGGAACCACTTCTTTAGAAGTTAACGGAAAAGGGCGGGGTGATACTATCGAAAACGGGAAGACACTTACGCTCACAACTTATAACATTGGTTTTGGAGCTTATTCGCCGGATTATACTTTCTTTAGGGATAAAGGTTATGACAAGGACGGGAAAAAGACGAGCGGAACTTATGGAAAAGGTATCTCGAGGGAAGATGTAGAGAAGAACACCAATGGTTCTATATCAGTAATACAAGAACTACAAAGTGACTTTTATGCAATTCAGGAAGTAGATATTGATGCCGATCGTTCCTATCACATAAATCAAAAAGAAGAAATTGAGAACAGTAGGAACGGATATGACAATACGTTTGCTGTCAACTTTGATTCTGCCTATCTTTGCTATCCGTTGAATGACCCTCATGGAAAATCAAAATCAGGAAGGGCTACTTATTCTAAATATCAGATTCAGGAGAGCGAAAGAAAAGAGTATACAATCGCAACTGGGTTTTCAAAATTCTTTGATTTAGATCGTTGCTTCACTGTGAATCGAAGGAAAAGGAAAGACGGAAAGGAATTCGTTCTTATTAACTCTCATAGGTCCGCCTATGATGAAGGAGGTGTTATCCGTGATACCCAGATTAAAGAACTCCATTCCTTTAGGAAAAGCGAAGCAGAAAAGGGTAACTATGTCATTGCAGCGGGTGATTTCAATCATGATTTGCTGACAGATAATCCCAGATATCCGCAATATGACAGAAATAATGTTCCTTATCAAGATAGAATCCAGCAGCCAAAACCAGATTGGCTAAGTTACAGGTTCCAAGAAGATAAAACCTCTCCTTTTGATGATGGCTTTACAATATATGCTGCAAATAATGAGCCTAGTTGCCGAGACTGTGATGTTGTATACGAATCCGATTCGACTTTTGTCTCTACCGTCGATGGCTTTGTTGTTTCTGATAATGTTGAAGTGAAAAAAGTATCTACTCTTAAAGTTGGAACTGGTTTCTTATATTCAGATCATCAGCCTTCAACACTTGAGTTTGTCCTTAAATAAATGCTTTTTTGATTTCTCCTGTTAATCTACAGATTCTATTAGTCTTCTTAGAAAAAGCAAAGTAATCTAAACTAAATATATTGTATTAAAACAAAAAAACATTGAAGCAACCCTAATGATAAAGAAAACGTTGGCTGTTATTTAACTGGAAGAACTAGTTCTGTTTTAAGTAGCTTATTTATAGACAGTGGGTAAAATAAGAATTCTTGGAGTTTGCCTTTTTAGGGTGGTGTGATTTCAGAGACTCTGATTGAGTTCGATTTATATTCCGTGACTTTCCATACTAGTTCTTGCAGTATCGGTATTCGGATTTGCTGGCCTTTTAGGTACTGGTTTTATACTTTAAATGGATTTCTTGGATTCTAGGCCTCTACTTTGGATATTATGTGCTAAAATTCTTTCGTATAAGCAGTAAAGGAGTCGTAGTATCATGGATTCAATTAATCTTCAGAAATGCTGTAATCAATTGCTGAATTTGGGCAAGCGAAACAAACTTCTTTATTATTCGGATAATTATTCGAATAGGCGGGTTGTCTCGAATTGCTCGGCCGATAGTTTGTTTCAATCCTTATTGAACGGAGATTATTTCAGTTTCTTTGATTTTGATGGCTATCTGAATAAAAACTTTGTTACTTATGACTCTTACAATACTGATTTTTCTGCTCGCAAAGAATGGATGAATCGAGTAAGGAACGAATACCAGAGGAATGGAGACTTGGATAGTCTTCTTTTGCTTCCTTACCGCGCTTCTCTTAAATCAAGCAGGAAACGAATGATCGGACAGGAATGTTCTTCTATTGAAGATCATGGTGTGAGTCTTCTTCACCTTGCCATCGGCAGGCTTCATTGGAAAGAAAAAGGTAAAGATGGCAAGCCTGGAGAAGAAGTTACTTCTCCTCTCTTATTGGTTCCGGTCAGTTTTTATTATGATCGAAATACGCATCGCAATTACTTGGGTAGGAATGGATTGAATGAGGTTTCCTGCAATAATACACTCGCCTTCTTATTCAAGCAGGATTATGGAATTGATCTCCCTGAATTTGATCATGATAAGTTTACGGTTTCCTCCTATTTAAAGAATATTGAGGAGATTATTGCCTTTAAAAAAGACTGGTATATTACAAACGACTTGGTCCTTGGACTTTTCACATTCTCTAAGATTGCAAGGTATCACGATCTTAAAGACAACGAGTCATTTGTTACTGCGAATCCAAATGTTAAATGTCTTTTTGGACAGCAGGACCAGGAACTTCAAGCTAGTAAAGAACAAGATAAGGAAGAAAAGAATAGACCTTTCCTTCCTCTTCACAATGTTGTTGATGCCGATTCTTCTCAGTTCGCTGCAATTGAATGTGCAAAACAAGGTGATTCCTTTGTTTTAGAGGGTCCTCCGGGAACTGGTAAATCTCAGACAATTACGAACATCATTGCAGAAGCTAGGTATGATGGAAAAAGTGTTTTGTTTGTTGCAGAAAAAGCCGCTGCTCTTGATGTTGTCTACCATAAGCTTGAGAAAGCTGGTCTTGATGATTTCTGCCTTTATCTGCATGGGGATGTCAATAAGAAAGATATCCTTTCGGATATCAGTCGGGTTCTTCACACTCCTTCTTGTACGGTAAAAGAAAACGCGTGGAAGATTAAAGAAAATCTTCAGGAAGAGGAAAAGTTCCTAGACTCATATTCAAATGCGATTTATAAGAATTATCCGCCCAGGGGTGATAGAGTCTATCAGATTCTAGGAGAGGCTTCTCTTCTGTGCTCGATTCCTTCTCCGACTTTTGCCTTCCCTGATAAAAACTGTCTTAATCGGAAATTCTTGGATAAAAACATCCAGAAGGTCAACGAAGTAAAAGACCTTTGCCAAAAACTTAGCCGAAAGGATGAAGAGCTTCCTTTTTATGGAATCAAGGAACATCCATCGGACTATGATTCGAAAGTACAGTTCCAAAGCCAGGTTGAATATCTTCTCTCATCCCTTCTTTCATTCCAGAATAGTTGGGATAAGATTTCTGGTCTTTTCGGATTTTCAAAAGACAGGCCTAGGAAAGACGTTTTGAATGCTTTAAAGGAGAAAGAAAGGATTGCTTCCCTTTCTTTCTTTGATCCTGCTAGGTTTGATTCTTCAAAGAGACCGCTCGTTTCAAAAGCAAGGAAGGTAGCATTGAATTATCTCAGACAGAAAAAGGATTCTTCCTTCTTAAAAGACAAGAAGGAAGGAATTCTGTCCTTATCTGGAAAGGATTTGGAAGAGAGATTCCATAACGAGTATTCTTCTTTTCTGCGCTTCTTGAAGAAAGGTTATCGCAACGATAGGAAGACACTTGCTTCCTACTCGAAGAAGGGTAAGCTTAACTATGTTGATGCAAAGAATAGGGCATCGGATTTAAAACAGTATCAGGAGCTCCTTTCTGAACTTGAAAAGTCGATTCGGGAATTGAATGATCTCTTCCTTGATTCCGAAAGGATTACAGAAGAGAATATTGAAGCATTCTCCTATGACAGGAATAAGCTGGCAAAAGAAAAAGGAATTACCTATCACGTTATCTCAAAGGAAAATAAGAGTGAATTTGATGACACAAAATACTTACTTTCTTCTCTTCCTGTTGAACCGAAGAGGAGGAATAGTATTGTTGATTTCAGCAACCGCTTTGATCCCTGGAAACGGAATCTTCTCTCTCTTTCCTATGCTGAATTTGTTTCGACTTTAGAAGAATTCAAAAATCATAGGGACGACTTTTCCTTGAATAGGAAGCTATATCAGATTCTGGATGAATCGAAGGAACTTGGGTATTTTGATTTCCTTGATCTGTACTTAAAGGGCGATTATTCTTTGGATGACCTTCCTTCTGCATTTGAGAAATGCTTCTATACTCAGCTCTCTCATAGTCTTATCGAAAATGATCCGATTCTAAAGGATGCCTCAAGAAGGAAAATTGATGAAGTGGAAACACGGTTTAAGAAGAATGATGTAACTTCTTTCTTGATTCATCAGGCTGAAATAAAAGAACAATGTGCTCTTCGGATTCCGAATCCAAATGATGTTTCGGGTGGTATTGTCTCTTGTTTTTTGAAAGAAGCAAATAAAAAGCGGCGCCTGATTTCTGTCCGTAGAATGAGGTCTCAATTCGGAACTTTGATTCAGCGGGTCAAGCCATGCTTTAGGAGGTCGCCACTGAATGTTGCTTCCTTCCTTCACTCGGATAGGCACTTTGATTTAGTTATCTTTGATGAAGCAAGTCAAATCTTCCCCTGGGATGCTATTGGTAGTATTTATCGTGGCAAACAATTGGTTATCTGCGGAGATAATAAACAGAGGCCTCCGACGAACTTCTTCCAAGTCTCCTTGGATCATGATGATGAAGGCGATGAGGAATCCGATGATATCTCTGCGTTTGAATCCGTCCTTGATTATGCTGTTGCATATCCGCATAAGCGTTTGACTTGGCATTATCGTTCCAAAAACGAAGAACTGATTGCTTTCTCAAATCAGAATTTCTATGAAGGAAGTCTGACTACTTTCCCATCTGCTATTAAGAAGAAAAAGGGATTTGGCGTTGACTTCTACTATGTTGCTAATGGCAACTATAAGAAAAATAAGCGGACGAATGAGGTGGAGGCAGAAAAAGTTGTTGACCTTGTTTGTGAAGATATTCGCCTTTATCCTGATGAGAGCATTGGAATTGTTGCAAGGAACATCTCCCAGCAGGAGGAAATCCAGGATCAGTTGGAAAAGAGAAGGAACTCAGATTCTGTGCTTCGAAAATACGGTTCCGAGAAGAACAGGGAAAAGATTTTTGTTAAGAACCTTGAAAACGTTCAAGGTGATGAACGGGATCGGATCATATTCTCGGTTGGCTTTAGCAAAGACCAGGAGGGCAGACTTAGCCTGAATTTTGGCGCCTTGAATCAGCAAGGCGGTGAACGCCGACTCAATGTCGCTATCACCCGTTCGAGAGTCAATAGGCAGGTTGTCTCATCGATTCATTACTATGATATCGATTTAAACCGCACGGACTCCATTGGTAGGAAGAGGTTACGCGGATATCTTGAATATGCAGAAAAGGGAACTAGGCTCACTCTTTCTGTAAATCAGGATGAAAAAGGGAACAAATCTCCTTTTGAAGAAGACATCTACAAAACTCTTGTTTCTCACGGATACTTGGTGGATTGCCAAGTCGGCTGTTCCGGATACCGGATTGATTTTGGTGTTAAGCATCCAATGAAAAACATCTATGTCTTAGCAATCGAATGTGATGGAGCGAATTACCATTCTGCCAAGAATGCAAGAGACCGGAATCGTCTTCGTGAGCAGATTCTGGAAGGAAAGGGATGGAAGTTCTATCGTATCTGGTCTACGGATTGGTTCAGGGACCGGAAGAACGAAGAAGCACGCTTGTTTGCAGCGGTTGATGATGCCATTAAGAATGCAGATTCTTCGGTTGTGGATAATACCGATATCACACCAGACAACAAGAAAGAAGAAACGGTTGAGAATGAGATAGAAGAACTCTCCGCAGATTTAAGCCAGGGGAAAATAAAAGAGGAACCTCTTTCTCCTACACTTATTGAGTTTGTTCCGGAAAGAGAAAATGAGGAACCGGAAATGAATAATCCGGAGTCTTCTAGTGAAAAAATCGAAGAAGTAGAGGAAGACAATAATGATATGGATGAGCTTCCTGATGAAGATGATTTTCTTACCGTTGAAGAAAAACCGAAGTTTTCTTTGTCGGACCGCTTCCCGTCTTATCAAGAAGAAGCTGTGGTTGCTAGTCCGGATCAGCTTAGTGCATCGGATGTTACTTGGCAGAGGGACTATCTGAAACAGAAAGTATTCAAAATCATTAAAACAGAGCAGCCAATCTGTAAGGAACTGATTCTGAACAAACTCAGTATTCTTCTTGGAAGACGAAAGGTGACAAGCGTAGTAACGGACGCTTTCCATGAAATCAGGTTTAATCTTCGATATGACGGAATTAACAGAACTACTGGTAAGTTCACCACTTATTATTGGATTGATAACCAAGAAGTAAAACTGAGAATCAATTCCACACGTTCTTTGGATCAAATCCCGGATATCGAAATCCGAAATGGTCTGATTGCTCTTGTGAAGAGGGAATACTTAATCAGTTATGACGAACTTCCAAAGCTTTTCCTTAAGACGATTGGATATAAGTCTTGCCCGAAGCAAAGCTGCGATGATGTTGCTTACTTTATCAATCAGCTTCTGGATGAAGGTAAACTGCTAAAAGACAGTAACGACAACATCAGGATTCCAGACAAATGATTCAAAGCCGGCCTTAGGATTTCTAACGCCGGTTTTTATATGTAAATCAAATCAGATGACAAAAGAAGTTTGTGGGGTTATACTGCAACGTTATTTTCAAAGGAGGTAATAAAGTGAGTCCAGTTATTGTTTCTGTTCTCTCCCTATCGATTATATTCTTGGCGACAACCTTAGGAAGCGCGTTTGTTTTTTTCTTCAAGAAGAATTTTGGCCCTAGAACGAATAATGTCATCCTAGGTTTTGCAGGTGGTATTAGGATTTCAGCTTCTGTTTTCGGCCTTCTTTTGCCTTCCATACAGGAAAGCAAGACAGTCCTTCCTAGTGCACCTTATCTTCCTCCCATCATTGGATTTCTTCTTGGTGGTCTTCTGCTTTACATCAGGGATAAGACGATACCTCACTTTCATCCGGTCAATGGAGTAGAGGAGGGATGCAAAGCCTCTATTAGCAAGAACCTGAAGTTCTTTCTTGCCGTTACAATCCACAACATACCAGAGGGTTTATCAGTCGGCTTTGCTTGTGGTCTTGCTTTAAAAGGACAAACTCAGGATTTGATTTATTCTGCACTGTCTTTGGCTATTGGCATTGCTATTCAAAATGTGCCAGAAGGAGCTGCGGTTTCCATTCCGATGCTAGGTAGTGGAGAGAAAAAAGGAAAATCCTTCCTTTATGGGACATTATCTGGTGTGGTAGAGCCTCTTTTTGGCATAGCAGGATTATTCTTAGCCCAGCTTTCTGTGATTACTCCATGGCTCTTGTCTTTCGCAGCTGGAGCTAGGTTCTACGTGACATTGGATGAGATTCTTCCGGAATCGAGAAAAGACGGATATGCACACTATGGTCTTTGGTCTTTTAGGATCGGGTTTGTACTCAGGATGGCACTTGAAATCCTTCTTTAACCAAACCAGGCGGCAGTGAAGTTATAACTTGGAAGATTGATAAAAACAATTTTGATAAGACAGGAAAAGCTTTCAAAACAAGTAGCTTGAAACTGAATGATTAGTCCACAGTTCAGACAAATTCTTAAAAGATGAAAACAGTAAGGATACACAAGATAGATTTAACCTCGTGAGATCTTTCCTAGAGTACTTAGATCATTCACAGAATACGGTCGGTAATGAAGTATATTTTGTTGATGGTATCGATGTGCAAACATGCAGAGATACTTTTAAGCTCGTATTCGACACAATGCAACAATCGCAACACTATGAAATGATGATGAAACAAAACTAAAAAAAGCGACCTAACTCGAATTTGAGCTAAGTCGCTTTTTTCAGTTATTCATCCCATAGAGTTTAGTCTTGAATACTCTTTTCCAAAATTCTTCTCGTCTGATGATATCTTCTTTTTTGGTTCTCATATCAAAAATCTCAAGAATCGAATAAGTGAAATTATCTATTATATACTTTGCACCACTTTCCTTTAATTCTTCAAAAGCCTTGTTTCCACCAGTTAAATTATCGACATCCGCGTATTGATGCCAGCGTTGCCATATTCCTTCATCATCGCCATATGCTGAGCCGATATATAATTTACCAGTAGACGTATCGGTGATGCAATAAACACCTTTGACATTGGATAACGCATTTTTCCATTCAGGCTCTTCTTTTTTGAAAATCAATTGTAAATCCTTATGAGAAAGCAAAACGTTATTATAACCAGGAAATGAGCCTAATTTAGTAGAAGGCGCCAATTCATAGATTTCCGGATTTAAATCATCTTGAACGCATCCGAACCATCTGTTGTAACTGTTTCTTCCAATAGGATTTTCAAGCTTGATTATCAATCTTTTACGATATTCTTTGAATTTATCTAACAAAGTCAATTTATAACCAACTGTTTTCCAAACTTCAGGAGTTATTTTCTCGATTTTATACAATCCGCCAAATATAAAATAGTTAGGACCATATGGATAATATTGGGCAAAAGCTGATAAGTCTTGGGCACGACCAAAATTATTGTTTATCCTTCTCATCAAGAATTCATAAGAAAAGTCGTATTCCTTTCATATCATGCATTTAGGTGTTGTAAGGAATGTGTTGCTGTGGCCGTTTTGACTTTTTATATTTAGGAGTCTAACATATATTTATGAACTAAATTATATGAGCGACATCATTTCCAAAATGCTGAAAGGATTCAGCGAAGCCATCGTACTGTCGATGATACCTGAGGATGGGGACTATATCTATAACATCGTTAAGAGAATCAGAGAAGAGAGCCACGACTTCTTCTCCATCACCAATCCTTCCGTTCTTTTCATCTTCAAAAGATTCTATGAGTCGGGATATGTCACCTACAAGGCGGAATTGAATGAGAAGGGTATAAGCCGTAAGCGGTATTTTCTGACAGAAAAGGGAAAAGAGTACAGGAATAAATGCCGCTCTTTATCCTTTGCTGCCTTAAAGGAAATTTATGGACTTCTAAAAGGAGGAGAAAACAATGGATGACGAAAACGTAAAACGGTACATCAAAGCCGAACTGAAGGCACAAAAGAAATACACAAAGCCGCTCAGCATGGATCTCTACCAGTCCTACAAGGATGAGATGGAGCAGAATCTTGAAAGGGGGCTTTCTCAGAGTGAGGCTGAAAGTGAGGCCGAGAAGTCACTGCGTGAGAGTCTTAAAGAGTCGCAGCCTGAAGCAGATGGTACATTCCTCATGAAGCTAAAAGAAAGAGAAGCGGTAAAGTCTGCCCATGCCAGAAGAAAGCCTTTAATCATCGTACTGTCATCTCTGACCGTGCTTCTTTCTCTGCTGATGCTTTTTGCATTCTTCCCTTCACTTCCAATCTATGGATACAGTCATGATGTCGTTTCAGGAAACGGAATGATGATCACTGTAACATCCGGTTCGTTATTTACAGTCATGAGTGACTCATTTTATTCATCTGGGATTAAAACAGCATATATGTTCTTCTTCATATTACAGATTTTGTCTATTGCATTTTCTGTAATCCTTTTGATAAAAGCGATACGCGGGAGAACAAGTAAAATCAGTTCTTTGTTCCATTTGCTTCCATTACTCGTGGTTGAGGTGCTTTCAGTCATTTTGTTTTCAAGATGGCTTCCTATGCCAACCATTATAGGAATCGTTTGTCTAGTGATCACAGTGGCTTTTGCCGTTTTATTACTGATTCAAAAGGAGGATATAGAAAATAAAAAAATCAGTTAGAATGTTGTCTCTACTACAGCTTTCTGTAATTCTTTTGGCTGGGTCGGTAGAAATTGAAAACAATAGATTGCCTCAATTATACCGACCCCCTAATATTGGACTTTAAATAGGACTATAGCACAACAAGGAAACAGGAGCACCGCCGAGTCTCTGGACTATTCTGCTGTTGTTGTACCAGTCCACGTAATTCGTTGATAGACTTCTTGAGTTCCGCGAAGCTGCGGAACTCTTTTTTGGTATGATGGGCATGCCATTGCTCTAAGGTGAAAGTCCCAATAGGCGTA
>ERZ1034669.752-NODE-752-length-10004-cov-11.812443_pt1 | contig 10004 bp, 8 predicted proteins | sample MGYA00520705_ERZ1034669 | MGnify/ENA primary metagenome ERZ1034669 (study PRJEB33766, sample SAMN09781766) | gut metagenome | biome: gut microbiome | host: Homo sapiens | place: Madagascar | study: EMG produced TPA metagenomics assembly of the PRJNA485056 data set... | reverse complement strand
GTCGTATATTCAGAAAGAAAGTTTCCTAGGCTTTTTCCGTAAGACCACAATAATAGTCAATGCTTTGTTTTTACAAAAATGTCTGGAAGCGGCTCCTGCCGAATCCATGCGCAAAGGTACGAAGAAACCGGCAAAAAACAAAATGAAATGGGATTTATTTTCATTTTTATAACTCATTAGCAGGTTTAAGAAAAGCCTTTATGCTACTTTTAAACAGCATTTCGCCAACAAAAACCCTCTTTAAAATAGGAAAAAAATACGGAAAACACAGCTTTTAATATTAAATAACGTGAATTTTTCACGAAACACAAATTTTCATTTTGCAATTCTGCTTTTTTATCGTATATTTGCAGCAAAAAAACAGCTATGATACAGGAATTTCAAATACAAAACTTCTTCAGCATCAGAGAAAGGCAAACGCTCAGCTTCCTTCCTACGAATGATGACAAGATGAGAAACCAATACCTATACGAAGTGGCAGAAGGTGTTGAACTCCTCAAGATTGGTATCGTGTATGGTAGCAACGCCAGCGGCAAAACCACGCTGCTCGATGCCCTCGCATTCTTCCGCCGCACCATGCTCGACAAGCCGGAAAACAAGAATATGGGAATGGGGTACGTTCCTTTTCTTCTGGATAATCACAGCCGCAAGGAACACTCCTCTATGCAGATGACCTTCTGGCTCAACCGGGAGAAATACATCCTAAGCCTGGAATTCGACGAAATGCGAATCTACGAGGAGACGCTGATGGTTTATACAAGCTCACGCCCTACCAAGCTATACAACCGCAGCTATCAGCAGGAAACAGACCACTCGGAAGTTACCTTTGGCAGCAAATCGGGCATCAACAAAGCCACCCAGCAAGCCATCGCCGGCAATACTACCAACAACTGCACGGTTATGGCCGCCTTCGGACAATCGAATGCAGCCACATCACGACTGAACACCGTAGCAGAATTCTTCTATTCGGGAATGCGAGATACGCTGAGCCCGCGCGACTCCCTGACCTTCAATGTGAAAGACGAATTGCGCCATGACAAGGATGGCAAGAAGAAACGCTTTCTGTTACAGATGCTGAAAGCGAGCGACTTCAACATCACCGACCTTTCTCTAGATGACCGAGAAGAAAGTATCACTCCGGAAATGGAGAAGACCATCAAGAGTGCTCCCATCCCAGAGGAGGCTAAAGTAGAGATGCTCCGCCGTGGCACGCTTAAGCATGATGAAATCCTCTTCCAGCATACGGGCGACGGCGGCGAATATACTTTACACGAACGAATGGAATCGGCAGGCACCCACAGGTTTCTGGGCATGTCGGTGGTGCTTTATTATGTGCTCCACCACAACAACTTCATCCCTATCGACGAGGTGGAAACGAGCATCCATTATGAGCTTCTCTCCTACTTCATCAAGTTGTTTCTTGCCAACAGCGAGGGTTCTAGCCAGCTGCTCATGACCACTCACGACATCAATCTGCTGAACGAAGGCTACATCCGCCGGGATGTGGTATGGTTTACAGACAAGAGCCGTGAAGGTGCCACCCAGCTGAAGCGTCTCAGTTCGCTGGGTCTGCACAAGACGATGAATCCATATCATGCCTACAAGCAAGGCAAGCTGGTGGATTTACCATTCCTTGGAAGTATTTATCTAGATAAGGAGGATTAGAATATGGCAGTAAAGAAAAGTATAGCAATCATAGGTGAAGGCGAGACGGAGTGGTTCTACTTCGACTCGCTCCGCATCGCCTGCCGCTATCCCTTTAAGGTGGCGCCCGATTTTCCCCAACATTCCGACATTCCTCACATGGCAAAATTGGCAGAGTCGTATGTAAAATGCGAAACCGACTATGTAATCTGCCTAGTTGATATGGACCGTCTGTTGCAGAATCCCAAAGAAATGGAAACTTACTCCAAGATACGCAAGAAGAGCAGCCGTAAGATTATGTGGGTGGAAACCAATCCATGCACGGAATTCTGGTTTCTGCTGCATTTCCTGCCTCAACTTTCCGTGAAGCGTTACGACAGCTACGAGCAGCTCATTCCTGAGCTTCAGCGCTATATGCCTGGCTACGAAAAGACCGTAAGATATTTCCGTAAGAACAAGCTTTACAACTATCTTACGGAAAACGGCGATCTTCAGCGAGCTCTAGGTTATGCCAAGGAACTCTCCCGGCTAAGCGAGACTACGCCAGAAGATAAGATTGCCAATAGCCAGATGCACCGGGTATTCGAGCTGCTAGCATCGATGAATCATGATAAAACCTGCAAGGAAATCATCCTACCGAATGAACAAATCCCAATTGGAGACAACCAGCAGGAAATCATCAATTTCATCGTCAATAACGGAAAATCTGATTTGAAATCCATTTCAAAAGCTACAGGCCTGAAAGTTTCAAGAACACGAGATTATCTCAAAACGCTCGTTGATAAAGGGCTGATTGATGTGGAGGGAAATTATAAAGATAAATTATATAAATTAAAGACACAACCTAAAAAATGACAACAGACCAAAAAGAAAAATGCCGCAAGGCATATTACCATTCTGATATCGAGCCTACACTAGACCGACTAAATCAGATAAAGGAAATAGTCTCCAAATTTGAAAAGAATGGAGCAAATCGCCTTACCTGTGCCCTGGAAATGAAGCACAAGGATCTAGACGAAATAGAACAACTTGCAGGATTCATAGCCCAAGCCTGCGACAAAATGGAAAAAGAACTGGAACGACTGAAAAAGTTTGAACCCTCTTTCAATAATCAATTTGCCACAGACCACAACAACTACTACAATTCAGTAAGCGAAGTTCTAAGACATATCAGAAGCCACTTGTCCCCTCTGAAAATCATCCTCAAGAAATTCTGCCCGCGAAAGCATCCTTCGGCTGCAGAATGCGATATGTATAATATTCCGCCCAAATCGGTAATCGATGCTTCATTACTTGGAGATGAAATATACCAGTCTGATTTGTTTGAACTGGAAAGCTTTCCGCCAGCAGTACAGGGGCTGTATAACGAGATGATTAAATTCTTCAAGGCAGAAAAGGAATGTATGGATATCTGTGCAGAAATTCTGCAAGAAGAACTGGCTATACGCAAGGATCCTATCAAAAGTAAATGCATATTGGATAAATACAGACAAAAAGCATACAAACGTATGGAAAATACGATTATGCTCATCTCCGAAGATACGATAGAGTATCTCAAGGCTACAACACCTGCTTACCAGGCGTACCAACACTATGCTTCGGAGGAAGGATTTGCGCAAGGAGAATTCCACAAGCAGAACTGTGCCTCGATGGATCATCTATGCCTTATCGAAGCTAAAACCGAAAATGAGGATATAACCATTAAAGAGAAGGTGCTTTGGGGCAACAATCCAAAAACCATTAAGAAAATAAGGTACGTAATAAGCCACTTCGACGAACTGCTGCCAGCTGATTTCAAGCACAAACTGATGGGAATGTATGAATATATTTTCTGCCAATGGGCTTTGCCTGATAATGTGAAGCAGGCAGTAGAATACTTCATCGAGCACTACAATGGGAACTACGCTCCTGTAAAATATGCCGCAGTAAACAAACATAGTCTGGAATATAACAAGACCTCCGAGATGGTAAAAAGTTTCATATCCGGCATCAATGTACTTTTTGCAAATAGCAATAATGAAGACCTGATGGATTTTAGTGCTTAAAAAGTAGATTTGATTGGGAGTGAAATGGTTCAAAATACCCAAAAAGTGTATTAGCTCGCATAGCTGATACACTTTTTTTTATTGAATTCTTGCTTTGAAAATCAACTTTTTATGAAAACCAGATTAACTTTTTATAAAAAGTAGATTATCAGTAGCCTATCAATCTACGTTTTTGCTTTTAATAATCTACTTTGCTACCATTCAATCTACTTTTTAACTTAGCATAACATCAAAAATTCTAAAAACGTAAATATTTTTCACCCATCTACTATCTACTTTTTTCCTTGTCTATCTCTCAAAAAATACCGACCTTTGCAGCACCAAACCACATCAGGCATGGGCAAGCGAAGACCGAAGCCTGTTTCGATTTTGGCTGATGCGGAATGGAGGTCCCCTCTCATCGAAACGGAGGGAATAACCGGAAAGACTACAATTATGTCTAATCATAATTTCTACCCCAACACAGAATTGGGTATCGACCTCAAGTTGATAACACGCAAGCCTGGACGCATGGCCGTGGGCGAGTATCTGGACGGCGCCATTACGCACGATGGAGAAGATCACTTCACCTTTGTGCAGAATGACCAGGAGAAGAAACTGCAGATGGTGGTGCAGAGAAATCCGCACGTGTATGAAGGAACGTACATCAACGTGAACCGGAAGAAAGACGGTACGCTCTACCCTACCTTCAACCGCCCGCCGTTCTCAGAGCGCTTCACCTTCCAGGACTTCTGCCAGGGTGCCGCCGACGAGCTGCGCAGCATTAGCGGCAAGAGTGATGACAGATAAACGGAGTTGAGGCTTTCTAGAGGAAATGGGGACTTCGGGGAGGTTGGTAACAGGATTATCCCTACCCTCATTTCCTCTTCAAAACAGTCTCACGTCTCAGTCTCAGTTAGGATAAATGTCACAATTCATCCCCGAACCCGCTTCTTAAGCATTTATAACTTACTGATTATTAACTAGTTATATATAATATATATAGGAAGCGAGACCACATGAAAAATAACTGAGACTCTGAGACTGAGACTGCGGCAATCAGAAAACAACATCAAGTTTTTAATTTAATTCTCTAAAAAGCAATGATTTACAACATTTTCAGCAACACCGCTCCGGCGATGCCCAAGCCCAGCAAGGGCACAGAATTTGTGAAATTTGCCCTATCGCAGGCATCAAAAGACATGCGTGAAGTGCTCATTCCGATGGCAATTCCGGCTCTTGCCGCTCATCTCACGGATGTAAGATTCATGTATTCCGACAACAAATATTATGAAATGTGCGGCCAGATGGGGCATTTGATTGGCCCTTCGGGTATCGGAAAGGCACAATTGGGGCATTTGGTAGAGGCTATCATGCGCACTTTTCGCAAGCATGATGAGACTGAGTTCAAAAAACTCGTGGACTGGCAGCGACAGATGAAGACCAAGGGCGCCAACAAGGAAAAGCCCGAACGTCCGGACGTGAGTTTCTGGTTTCCACCAGCCGATGTCACCAATCCTGCCTTTATCCAGAATGCCATGGCGTGCGAAAAACTGGGCGAGCGCACGCAATACATCAATCTGCCCGAAGTAGAAATGGCGGATAGGATGTGTGGCGGCCATAAGCAGGTGAGTCAGATGGTGAGAAACATCTACGACTGCCAGAGAGCAGGTGCCCTGCGCGCCACGGCAGATGGCGTAACGGGCAATCCCGTGCTCAGGGTGAACCTCACCTTCACTTCTACCCCCGAGGCTGCCCGACAGTTCTACAAGAAAGACCTCACCAATGGTTTCTTCGGTCGTATCCCTTTCGCCTACAAGGCTCGTGGCGAGCGTAGTGGCAAGATTCCACGACAGGGAACGTATGATGCGGAATTCCTGAAGAAGATGGACAGCTATCTGCTGCGCCTGGACAACTGCAAGGGCAGTTTTGTGGTGAAGAAGCTCAACAAGGTGGCCGACCAGCTGGCAGAAGAAATGGCAAGGCTTGCCGATCTTGCCGATGATGACATGCTTTGGGAGCTTTCCCACCGCAGCATCTTTTCGGCATGGAAGAAGGGAGCCGTGCTGTGGATTCTGAACGACCAGACGTGGACACGCTCCATCGGCGAGTTCGTGATATGGTTCTGCTATTATGACTTGTGGTCGAAGGTGAAGGTATTTGGCGACATGTTCAAGTGTGGCGATGTGCAGGAGGAGGTGCAGAAAACCGGTCCCAAGAATATGCTTGACCATCTGGAAGTATCATTCAACGAACTACAGCTGGAGGCTCTCCGCTTGAGCCTTGGCAAGAGCAAGGAGGGTACCAAGCATCAGCTTAACGTATGGAAGAACCGCAAATTCATCACCTATTCTGCTCAGACGGGGCTTTATACGAAGACAAGGGAATATCTGACGGGAATGCCGGCGGGAAAGGATAAGGGATAAAGCAAGGAGGGTACCAAGCATCAGCTTAACGTATGGAAGAACCGCAAATTCATCACCTATTCTGCTCAGACGGGGCTTTATACGAAGACAAGGGAATATCTGACGGGAATGCCGGCGGGAAAGGATAAGGGATAAAGTTACTATGTTTGCAAACGCTAACGCAATGACAACAGTTGGAAGACGCTCTTTGGAGGCTTTGCGCCTCCAGCCGCTGGGCAAACCACCGCAGTGTTTTTCTTTTTTGCATAAAAAGTTGGTACGATAATAATTGGATTGTATTTTTGCAAGTGCAAACAAAACAAAGTACAAACACAATTAAAACCGTACCGAGATGCAAAGTAACAAAAAAAGTTTCAAAGGACAAAAGATTTTCGTAGGAATTGATGTCCATGCAAAGACTTGGGCAGTGGAAACACTCACCGAGTCGGGCTTTACAAAGCGTCATGCCCAGGAAGCCTCTGCAAAAGTGCTCTTTGATTTTTTGAGTAAGAACTTCCCTGATGGGGAGTATCATGCCGTTTATGAGTCTGGCTTCAGCGGCTTCTCTACATATTACCAGCTGAAGGAATATGGCATCCACTGTGTGGTTGTTCATGCCGCAGATGTTCCGTCCACTCAGTATGAGCAAGTCATGAAGACAGACAAAATAGATGCGGGCAAGCTGGCTCGTGCTCTCCGCAAAGGTGATATAAAGCCTATTTACATTCGTGAGCGAGAGAATTTGGATGACAGAGCTGTGGTGAGACTCAGAAAGACCATCCAGAAACAGCTGTCTGGCTACAAGACGAGGGTAAAGCACTTGCTGCATACTAATGGAGTGAAGTTGCCTGCACGTTTTGACAAGCCTGGCACGCATTGGTCTCGTGCGTTCATGAACTGGCTCAAGGACGAGGTCGTACTTCTGTCATCAACACGTCTTTCCCTGGACTTGCTTATCAACCAAGTAGAGTCCATCCGAAAGAACTTGTTGGAAGCTACAAGGGCCATGAGAATACTCGCTGCCACGGACAAGTACAAGGCCAACTACGAATTGCTGTTGAGCATTCCTGGCATTGGGTTCAATGTTGCCATGTGCCTGTTGACAGAGATATACGACTTCAGACGTTTCGGCAATGAGAATTGTTTTGCCCATTACCTCGGCTTGGTACCAACTTGCCACGATACAGGTGACAAACATTCAACTGGAGGAAAAACGTTTCGTGGCAATAAACTCCTTGGGCCGATGATCATTGAGGCGTGTTGGGTTGCCATCCACAAGGACTATGGACTTAGCCAAGCCTATTGCTCCTACAAACAAAAGATGAAACCCCAGTTGGCAATCGTAAAGGTTGCCAGAAAGATGTCCAACATCATCTTCTCCGTAATCAAGAACGGCAAAAAATACGAACCATATAAATGGGAAGAATAGGATATTTTACAAAGTCTATTGGACTACTTCATACAAAGCGACTCCTGTTTTTTACTGACGGACTCTAAGTAGTGTCGTCTCTTTAAAAGTTTGTTGCGCTTTAACTATTTTTCTGAAGAAGTAAATTGTAGGACGCTTGGCGTGTCTACTTATAGAAGTTTGTCTGATAGTACTGTTGTGGCAGAGATTGAAATCAGTGCATTTTTGTGCTGGTTAGACTTTTGTGACTTTATCCGAAAAAACTCAGAAATCATCGTACTCTCGTAAGTGTTTGAATACAAATTAGTTAATAAACAATAAATATTTTCCAATTATTTGGAAAGCAACATAGAAGTAAAAAAATAGTTTTTATGCAGAAATATGAAATTCAAAAGCTGCGCGACCTGCCTATTGAGGGGGTCGCCAAGCAGCTGGGGATGGTGGTGAAGCGGCACAAGGCGCTCTGTCCCTTTCATGACGACCACCACGCCAGCCTCTCGTTCAACACGAGGAAGAACAGCTGCCGCTGCTATGTCTGCATGGGGGATTCCGTGGGCACCATCGACCTGGTGATGAGATATCTGGGGAAGGATTTCCTGTCGGCCTGCCGATGGCTCGCCGAGGAGCATCAGGTTTACCTGGAGGATGACAGGAAGAGAGAGGGTTCAGCCTCTTCCCCTTCCTCCGAAGCCTCTTCTGCCAATGGTTCCTCCTCGGGAAAATCCACCTCCTTTGATGCGAGCAGGTATGCGAGATTCTTCGAGCATCCCTGGCTGAACGAGGCGGCAAGAAGGTTTCTTTTCGAGGAAAGGAAGATTGACTGGCGAGTAGTGAATTGGTGCAGATTGACATCCTGGACGGATAGGGATGGTGTGAACTGGCTGCAGATTCCATACTTCAGCACGGAGGGGAAGCTGATCGGGATTCAGAACAGAAACCTCGATTACCGGAAGACTTCCACCCAGGCAAAGGGGCTGGCTGCGGAAAAATCGCCCACAGATTTCACAGATGACACAGATTCTCCTTCACATCAGAAGGAGGGTTCGCTTCGGACGGAGGGTTCGCATCAGACGGAGGGTTCGCTTCAGACGGAGGGGTCGCTTCAGACGGAACCGATGGCTCCCCGATTCCGCTTTCCCTATGGTGCCCGATGCAGCATCTATAATCTTCCCGTGGTGAAGATGCTGAAGCCGGGAGAGAAGCTTTTCATTACCGAGGGATGCAGCGACTGCTGGGCGATGCTCTCTGCCGGGCACAAGACGATAGCCATTCCTTCTGCCACGCTATTGAAGCCGGAAGACAAGAAATGGCTGGCAGAGTTGGGCGAAAGACTACAGATAGAATGGCACATGTTTCCGGACAGGGATGCACCGGGCGAAAGCCTCTTCCTGCAACTCAGGGAGATTCTCCCCCATCTAGTACACCACCAGTTGCCCCCAGGATGCAAGGATTTCAGCGAGTATTATCTGGAAAGCTTCTGCCCTTACTAGGGCGTGTAGGTAAAAACCGAGTTTACTATTTTTTAATGCAAATGGATTTTTTAATGTAAATTGAATTATGATGATAGATGATTTCAAGATTCGTATGTACACCAAGAAGGAACTTGCCTTGATGTACTTTCCCGAGAGCATGCCACGTACAGCCGTCAACCATCTGATGGCGTGGATTCGACTTTGTACCCCGCTATGGAATGAACTCCTGGCGATGGGGTACCGCAAGACCTGCAAGGCTTTCTCGCCCAAGCAGGTGAAGGCTATCGTGGAATACCTGGGGGAACCATAAAAATGTGCCGCCATCGCACGGCTTCACATGCCATCGCCCAACTGACTGTGGGGGATTTCGTATCTTTGCATCGTGATTCAGAAAGCGCAGGAAAATCACTTTCCTAGTTGGAGAAAAATATTTCTCCAGTTGGAAAAATGAAAAAAGGCATCTGGGAGATATTCCGGATAAGATAATCCCGAATGCATCAAGTTATCAACCTCGACTCCAAGCCCTGATACGAGTCCTTCTCTTTCTTCTTTTTTAAAAAGAAGACGGAAAGTTAATAGGGGGCAAGAGAAGCGTATGAACCCAAATATGAAGGCATTCATCAAGTATCTCATCGTGGCTATCTGCTCTGCCATCGTCACCTTCCTCACCAGCTCGTGTACCGCGGGTCTCGTGATCGGAAAGAACCAGAGGCAGCAGCAGGAGAACAACATCACCACGCGAGCCGACTCTTCGCACTTCGTGCCAACCATCACCATCAGGTGAAGATGGTTTGCAAAAACGCAGGAACGCCTAGGGGGGGGGACCAGCGATGGAATCGCTGGGAACGGAGGCTAGAAGGGGGCTACGAGCCTTGCGCTCCTTTTCTGACTCGGCAAGAACGGGGGCTAGAAGGCGGGCTGGAAGGGGGCTAGATGGGCACACCCTGAAAGGGGGAAAGCTTTATAATTATTTTTTTAATTTATTAACAATTTAAAATTCAAGAAGATTATGGCAATTAATTTGAAAGCAAAGGAAACCCTCATCCAGGTG
>ERZ1034669.750-NODE-750-length-10013-cov-48.634163_pt1 | contig 10013 bp, 8 predicted proteins | sample MGYA00520705_ERZ1034669 | MGnify/ENA primary metagenome ERZ1034669 (study PRJEB33766, sample SAMN09781766) | gut metagenome | biome: gut microbiome | host: Homo sapiens | place: Madagascar | study: EMG produced TPA metagenomics assembly of the PRJNA485056 data set... | reverse complement strand
TATATTATATATATAAATAATTAATAATCAATAAGTTATATAATATAAAGAAGTAAAGAGAAAGGACAAGCGAAAGATGCATACCCTCTTAAAATTAATTGGAAGAACTGGAATCTGGAAGATTTAGCAGGGTAACTGGAACGCAGCCCCCCAGGAAAATCCCCTCTTCTCTAGAAGGCATTTCTCACTCCACGACCCAATCCGTGATGTTATGCGTAGCACTATCAAAATTAACCCCGACCTTGGTTATAGGAAGGCCCGACAAGGCAAAACGCTGGCGATAGTTCTTGAGATTGATCTGCTGCATCGCCACCTGGGCATTCTGGTTAAGTTTCAACTCTATCAAGTAAAGACGAGATCTCGTCATAACCACGATATCAACCCTGCCATTCGGAGTATGTACTTCTACATCTACCATCCAAGCCGTAAGAAGCGAGAAGATGACATAGAACATCTGCTGATAATGCCCCTCATAGTCCGTATGGGCACAATATGGAACCGTGCCCAGGAAAGTCTGCAAATACTGCAGGGCCAGTCCCAGGTCTTCCTTATCGAAGGCACGAGCCATGTTGCGGGTCGTATTATTGGCATTCTGCGTGTTAGGCGTTACATAGTAAGGAATCAGCGCCTTGGTCAGCCCCAGCCGCACTTCTCTGTTCGGAATACCCAAAGTATAGGAATCGTAAGCCTCTTCATAATCCTTGATAGTAATATAGCCACTCTGATAGAGCAGAGGCGTAAGAGTTGTCATCGTTTCTGTAGGCGCATCAAAGTCTGAAACGCCCGCTTCCATGGATTCGGCGAAATCGCTGAAGTTGACACCAAACTTCTTCATCATATTGATGAGATAGGTAGGAGTTCCCGTAGAAAACCAGAATGGCTCTACCCGCTTTAGCGAAAGACTGCTGAGCAAACTGAACGGATTGAAGATATCAGGCGATTCTGATGCAAAATGATAGCCGTCATAATAATCCTTGAGTCGGTTCAGCGTCTCATCCATCGTCCAGTTCTTTGCCTCGGCCAATTCCTGTATCCCCTCTTTTAACCGGGTAAGCATCTCCTCCTTGGTAATACCACAAATGCCAGCATACTCGGGGAGCATGCTGATATTGGTGATGTTGTTCAACTCGCTGAAGATGCTGAGCTGCGAAAACTTGGTAATGCCCGTGAGGAATACAAAATGCAGCATGGAGTCAGAATCCTTCAAGGGACTGAAAAAATTGCGAAGAATCTGACGGAGAGCCACCAGCTGGTTTTCCTCGTGCACCACATCCAGAAGGGGCGCATCGTATTCGTCGATGAGAATGACCACCTGCTTGCCGGTTTGCTTATAAACTTTGCTGATGAGATTGAGCAATCTTACATTTGGGTCGGGCGCATCCGTCATGATTCCCCATTTCTCTTCATGCTGTTTCAGAATAAAGAGAAGATAGCGTATCAGCGCATCCTCCTGCATGTGCTTGCCACCCGACAGATCAAAATGCAAGACAGGGTATTCCACCCAATCCTGTTCCAGCCTTTCCATCTCCAATCCCTTGAAAAGTTCCTTCTTTCCTTCGAAGTAGCTTTGCAAGGTAGAGACAAGAAGCGACTTTCCGAATCGACGAGGGCGACTCAGAAAAAGATATTTCTTGCCGGAATGGGTCATCTGATGGATGTAACCGGTCTTGTCAACATAGAGATAATTCTTGGTGATAATCTCCGAGAATGTCTGAATGCCTACAGGATAGAATTTTGCTGCCATAATCTGCACCATTTTGATTTTGGCACAAAGTTAAGCAAAATTTCTGAGAACAACAAGCAAATCGGAGTTAAAAATACAAGATTGGGATAAATTATGTTAGATAGCACAAAGGTAGTACAATGTTATAAAGTAGAAAAGAGATTTTAGATAAAAAACAGATAACTTTCCTTTTGAAAAGGAAATAATTGCTGATTTCTTTCCTTTTTAGAAGGAAACTTTCTACGTTTGCAGCCGATTGTAGGAATCGACTTTGATGGAATAGGCATCTCGTTCTGCGCCGTGATGATTTCCTGCAAGTTTGCCCTGCGGGAGAAGCGGAAGTGGATGCGCTTATCCATATTCCCAAAGGAAAGCATAAAAATTACTTAAATAAAGTAACTTTTAGAATTTTTTCGAAGTATAGTTAGAAATATTTTCGTATTTTTGCAAAGTATACTTTAAAATATTTTCTCTAAACACATAAAAAAGACTTGCTGTCCCACGAATTGGCACAAGTGCAAGCTAACTTTGCACACAGAAATCAAAATAGCAAAGTTATGAAGAAAAAAAGTTATTTTTCAAGGAATGTCATCTCGCAGGCCGCCAATATCATGATGCCAATGAAGTTTGGGAAGAGTTGAAGGTCGGCACTCTGCTTGAATTACAAAGAGACCAAGAGAACCCATACGACAAGAATGCTGTCGCTGTGGTTTACTCAAAAGTGGCAGATAACAACGAGAAAGAGGAATATCTGCTAGGCTATCTTCCTCGCACTTCCAATACAGAGATTGCCCAATTATTGGAAATGGGGTGGGCATCTATCTTTGAATGCCGCATCAGCAAAATCAACGAAGATGCTCATTACGAGAACCAAATTCGCTTGACCATTCGCATCAAGCAAAACCAACAAGCACAGAATTGTGTCGAAAGCTAACCCTAATATCGGGCCAGGCCGTAGGGACCTGTATGGTGCGGCGTGGCCTTGACCTTTCTGTGCTTTCCTACAAAGGGACAGGATACGCCTCTCACACGTCGGTCTTCGGATGCAGACTTCGGGAGGATTTCCTGTCCCTTATTCTTATTTACAAAATAATCAGCATCTTATAGTATTATCTTTTCATGACGATTTTAAGCATTCTTTCTTGATGCTCATTCATATCATCCACATTCCATTCCAAACCAAAAGGACGTTTAGCCGTCTCATTCTTAATCCCATCATCATAATTGTCTTGACATATTTGCAACATGATTCTGAACTTTAGAGATGCTGTACTTACTTGATTTGACTTTGAATCCAAATAACGGTTTTTCTTATCAATTGGATTCCAGTCAGAACCGGAGCTATTAGCATCGGAACCAATCATGGCAAAGTTTCCAAAACAATTGATGTCTTCTGAGCTGATAGGTTTATCGCTACCAGCCTTAGCCTGAGGATAATAATGTTCAAGGCTCTTACGAGTTCGAGAGAAATAGAAGTTATTAAATACCTCTAATTCAAAATCACTACATCCCAAATCTTGGAAGAATCCGATACGTTTTGCATCTCCTTTCTTAGCTTTTTCTCCACGTAGCTCTTCCGCATACTTTCTCCATATTTTATAGTCTGTATAATCAAACACATAGAGAGGTATATTGGGCGCTCCCTTAGGATAGATGCGATTAAAGTCTCGTTCTACATTTTCCTGTTCTACATTCAGATGTCCATTTCGTATCATCGTGTCATCAAAGCTATTAGGCTTTGGCTGGTTTCTTTCATTGAGTTTTTCCGCATTCAGATACACATCAAAGAAGTACTTATCAGCCAAATCTCTCATAAAGACGAGATAATCACTAATATTATCGCTCTCAAACAAATGGTACAAACAATAGAACAGGTAGTTCTTGCGTTGCTTCGCCGTAAAAGTTACCTCGAACATAGATAGCAACTGTACCAGCTCTGCCTGCACAGGTTTGTCTTCCGACAAATCCTTCAGATAGACAGCATTTCCATTTTTATAGTAACGCTGCAACTTCCACGGATTTTCAGAAATACGATCCTCACCGAGCGTATGATGAACCACATAATTATCCAAGAAATACTTAGCCTTCAACAGATCATAAGCAAACCGCTTTACGAAATCAGCCGTAATGGTAATCTTCTCAAACTCATGAAGCAGTTCCTTGTCATCAAGAGATAATTTCAAAGGATCAAATCCTTCTTCCTTCATCCTCGTAATCTTCAACACAATCAAGAGGAAATTAGGGAAGTCTATGATTGGTTGAAATCTATCATTTTCATCTAACGTCGTACTCTGGGGCAATGGCCTAACAGGAGTATTCAACAACTCAGCAATCGTTTTTCTACCCAAAGAATTACCTGCATTAGCTGACATGTCGGCAAATGCATCAAACGACTCTAAGACGAAACTATCCATGTTCTCACCAAAAACAGTTTTCATATCAGACATTTTTTGCTGAACGTAAAAGCACATATCACTACATGCTTCCCAGATACGGCTGAACTTTTCCATCGAGGTATTATCCCCGATAAATTGCTCACTCAATTTTGCCTTAACAATCTCATGTTTCTCCAGCTGTTCGCCACGAGAGTTCATTACCTCAAAATAATGGTTCAAATCCACATCCTTCGGCACTCGATAATGTATGATATGGACATGATTCAAGAAATACTCTTTAAATTTATCCACATCAGTTTGAACCATACCAACAATCTCATTCAATCCTGCTTTTGCGAAATCGAAGCCATTCTTGATACCAAGGTCAGGCATCTCGCCAAGGTCATCTTTCTCTCCACGTCCTGATAATGCCTCTATCGTCGAAGCAGAAGCTTTTCGTGCCGAATAAGTCAAGCGATTGTAAATGTCATGCACTCCCAAAGCTCTAAGTATGATGTAAATCGTAGTCAAACGCTGTTGACCATCTATCACCTCATATTTGTTCTCATCACGCTTATAAGTGACAAGAGTACCTATGTAATAAACCGTTTTGCCCATATCCATAGAATCATGGACATCTTTTATCAAAGCACAGATTTCATCTCGTTCCCACGCATAGTTACGCTGGTAGATAGGAATTACGTATGTAATAGGTGCTCCGTAGTTATCACAATAGATTTCCTTGATAGAACACTCTTTCAAAATACTTTTCAAATCTTTCATTGTCTTCTACTATTTATAAAAACGATTTACTTTAAAGAAATAGAGATAATTCAGATAGACTTTATCGCCATCACGCCCATTCAGATTCTCGGCATTTGTTCTGCCATTCTTTTTTCCATCCTTTATGTCGCTATTAGACAAAGGAATTAGCTTGTCTGCCAACACGCTGAGTAATGTAGTGGGGGTATCCTGCCTGGCTATCAACTTGTACATATTAAATGAATTCTTCAAATTCTCATTAGTTTCCATAATGAAATTCTGAGCAGAAAGCCATCCCAGATTTGTATATTGCGCTCTAAGCGAATAAGCCCAAACAAAGGCATAAACGACAAATTGCTCAAACAGCTCCATATCTTCTTTGGTTGGATATGACTCCGGACAAAACCTATCTACATACAGGAGAACTGAAGTATCAAACAGCAACCGGGCAATACCATTGCCTACTCCCTTCTTGAAATAGCGATCCAATGTCTTCACTATAATATTGTCGTTGATATAGAACCCCTCGTACTTGCTATTATCTTGAATGTCCTTTAGTATGGCATAATAATGCTTCGTATATTCAAAGAAAGGTTTGCCTGCTATAATTGGAGCGTCCAATTGAAATGCATTAATATTGCGAGTTCCAGAAACGAATGGCATAGCAGAAGAATTTACCATATCTGCATAACAATAAGCACTCTTATAGAATTGAGCATAAGGAGTCCGTGCAGAACGAGTAATCCCCTTGAACATGTGGATATTACGTTCATCCAACACTTCTGCCCTATTGCCATTTACCCATTCTTTGATACGATACAGATAGTTTCCGAAAAAATCTGCCAAACCACTTTGAGATATTTGTTCCCATCCCTTGACGATTCTTTCAACCTCATTCTCCTCTATACCAATCATTTCACGTAAATGATAAGCTTTCAGCAAATCATGTGGATATAGAGCTTTGCCACGAGCATTCTGAGAATCAAAGAACTGAAAGGCTTCAGAAACGTCAGATGTGACAACAACAATAAGTTCACATCTGTCCTCAACAAATTCTTCCAATCTTCTACACTCCTGTTCCTTTACATAATACTCTTCTTTCTGTTGTTGACTTTCTTTCAAATCAGGTTTGCTGACGCGTCGTTCCAATGCTCGATAATTATTGGATATATTACGGGCATTATACTCATTGTCATATAATTCTTGTTGGAGAAAAGCTATATCGTTCTTCCCCAAGGCCCTTAGCAACAAAGAAAACGTAATGATTCTCTGCAAGCCATCAACTATATCATACGAGTCTTGGCTTGATGCTCGATGAAGAATCAGAGTACCTACCCTGTAACTTTCTTTATTGTCATTCATCGCTTCGATAATATCATCAAGCAACTGTATTGCATTACGAGCAGTCCACTTATATGGACGCTGATAGATCGGAATCGACAGATTCACACCATTAATGTGTTCCCCACCATTCGAAATCGTTTGACGAAGAAGCAAATCACCAATAGTAGTTATAGACAACGTAAGTTTATCCTTTTGGGATTGTTGTACCTCATCAGACAAGGCACATTTATTCCTCACAATGTACTCATGAGGACACGTAGGCATAGTCTTGGCAAAAGTCCATTGACATTTACCTATCAAACGGCGTAATTTTACTTCATCATAGTTCATATTTTATGAAATTATTGTTATGTCGGCACAAAGATAAGAAAAACTTGTATCAAATCATAGGACAAGTTCTTTTTTTAAGAAAAAATGTATCACAAATCAATAAAATCGCAAAAATATCGTTACTTAATGTAGATAAAATCGTATATAACATGAGAACTCAAGCGAAATTCAAAGAATACATTTGGCTGGTAAACACCATCAACAAAGCCCGAGCTATTTCTTTTGCAGATATTCAAAAGAAATGGCTTGAAACGGACATGAGCGAAGGAATAGAATTGGCTCGTTCAACCTTCAATCGGCACAAAGATGCCATAGAAGACATTTTTGGCATATACATCGAGTGCAACAGAAAAAACGGATATAAATATTCTATTGGAAATCCTGAAGCATTAGAGTCCGACTCCATACAAAACTGGATGTTAGCCACACTTGCATCCAATAATATTATTAGCGAATGTGTATCGCTTCAAGATAGGATCGTGCTTGAAACTGTACCATATGAAGGCGAAAGCCTCAAACAAATCCTTGATGCCATGAAACGAAACATCAAGATAACCATTCTTTACAAGAGGTATGGCAATACAGATGCCAAAAGCTATACTATCGAGCCATATTGTATAAAATTGCATAAGCAACGTTGGTATGTATTGGGGCACTTCCATTATACAGAAGCAGAAACCCAAGAAGTAAAGGATTACTATGCCCTATTCTCACTTGATAGAATCAAAAGCATAGAATCCACAGATATCAAATTTGAGATAGCTCAAGACTTCAACGCTCAAGATTACTTCAAGGAATATTACGGAGTGCTGATTGGCGACGGAACTGCTGTTGAACGGATTAGATTTAGAGCTTACGATTACGAACAGTATCGGGTAAAAGACTTACCTCTCCATGCTACTCAAAAAGCTATCGCAAAAGGCGACAACTATATGGACTTCGAAATCACCATGCGCCCTACCGTAGATTTCTTTGGATATTTAATGAGCCGGGGAAGCCAATTGAGAATTCTCTCACCAGAATGGTTGGCTGAACAGATACACGACTTGCATCGAGATGCAATGAGAATGTATGAAAAAATAGAATAGCAACAGGCAAGGTCATGGCTCAAAGCACCATGATCTTGCCCTTTTCTATTTTGATTCTTGCCACCCCCATCTCGTTCAGCGCCGAAATGATTTCCTGCAGGCTTGCCCTGCATCAGGGTAATAATCGGAGAGAAAGGAAAAACTTTCCCTTTAAAAAGGAAATAATTGCCGTTTTCTTTCCCTTTTAAAAGGAAATTTTGTATCTTTGCAACCGAAAGTCCCTTGAAAAAGTGGCAGAACAGAGCAAAAAGTCCCTTGAAAAACGTGCATGAATTCAAGAAAAGTCCCTTGAAAAACGTGCACAACACAAAGGGCAATACATCATAAATCATTAGAAAACAGATGTTTAAACGAAAAATCGAGAAATATCTCAAAGAATGGAAAAGTGATGAGCATAAAATGCCTCTCATCATCAAAGGATGTCGCCAATGCGGAAAGACATTCTCTGTACTCGATTTTGCCCATAAGAATTATGAGCATGTTGTGTATATTGACTTTTTCCAGCACCCAGAATACAAGTCGGTATTTGATGGTGGCCTGGACATCGATCTTCTCTGCATGACACTTTCTACCTTAATACCTGATGCCAATTTCGTATCGGGCAAAACCTGCATCATCTTTGACGAGATACAGGAATGCCCACGTGCTCGCACAGCCTTGAAATTCTTCAAGACTGATGGCAGATACGATGTCATCGGTACAGGTTCCCTGCTAGGAGTCAGCGGTTACCATACCAATGCTTCGTCAGAGGCTCCAATTCCTGTTGGTTACGAGACTATCATAGACATGTATCCAATGGATTTTGAGGAATGGCTCTGGGCAAATGGCATTAAGAAAATGACCATCGACTACCTGCATCGCTGCCTGGAAGAAAAGACTCCAGTACAAGAAGCCATCCACGAAAGAATGCGCCAACTGCTGCTACAATATTGCATTGTTGGCGGAATGCCAAGAGCCGTGAGCGTATTTATGGAAACTCATAATATGCAAAACGTGCTACGGATGCAGCAAGCCATCATCGAAGAATACAAAGTAGATATGCTGAAATATGCTCCACAAGCAGACAAGTCGAGAATCAGAGAATGCTTCGAGTCAATTCCGCGTCAACTGAGTAAGGAAAACAAGAAATTCGCATACGCCACAGTACGCCCCAACGGCAGAGGACGTGACTATCAAGGCAGTTTGCAATGGATAGAAGATGCTGGCATTATCCGCCGTTGCTACAACCTGTCAGCGCCCGAACTCCCACTTGATGGCAACTCCATTCCCGACCAGTTTAAAGTTTACATGGCAGATACAGGGCTTTTCATCAGTATGCTCGAACCAGGAACGACAGCTGACATTCTGCAAGGCAATCTCTATGGATACAAGGGAGCCATCTTTGAAAATCTGGTGGCCGACATTTTTGGCAAGATGAATCGCAAGCTCTATTATTTCCGCAAGGACTCGGGTTTGGAAATCGACTTTGTTACAAGATACGAAGGCAAATGCACGCTGGTAGAAGTAAAGGCGAGCAACGGAAACATTAAAAGTGCCAAGACCATCCTTTCGAACCCCGAAAAGTATCACGTATCTCAAGCCATCAAACTGGGAGATGTAAATGTGGGAACAGCCCCACAAACACTCATTCTTCCCCTCTACATGGCTTTTCTGCTGAAAAACAAATAATCTTCGTTAAAATACCGAAATCCTAAGAATAATCCCGACAGAAATGATTAATTTTGCAAACAAAAACAGAATACTGTAGATAAATGCAGAGGATAACGCATAAGAGAATCAGAATTTCCTGGCTGCTGCTATTGGTTTACCTGCCGATGCTGCTTGCCGTTACGTTTCACCACCATGGTGAAGCGCAGGGAACTCATGCTGATTTCTATTGTGCCGATTGTGCCCATCATGTTCATCACGACGGGCATCTGACAGCCCTGCAGAATACCATGCACGACTGTGTGCTTTGCCAATTGCAAAGCACTCCTTATCTGGCTCCATCCCTCGTGGTTTGGGTTGCCATCGCCGTGCTCCATCTCTCCCCTCGCCGTGCCTTCTGCTCTCCTTGCTTGTGCAGGGCGAAGGGGGTAAAATCTACCCGTGCTCCACCTTATTCTCTGTTTTTATAAATAATTGAATATTAACAGAATAAGGTAACAAATAACATAATGAGAACAATATTGAAAACAATATTGCTGATGAGTCTGTGCTCATCGGCAACAGCCCCTGCTATGGCTATAAACAGAGCAAATCATGATAAGAAGGAAGCAAACATTCATGAAGAAGAAGCAAACATTCATGAAGAAGAAGCAAACATTCATGAAGAGGAAGCAAGCGATTCTACCAAGCACCAGCCGCTGACGGAATCGAGCGTGAAACTGAACGAAGTGGTGGTAACAGGCT
>ERZ1034669.749-NODE-749-length-10049-cov-4.705924_pt1 | contig 10049 bp, 6 predicted proteins | sample MGYA00520705_ERZ1034669 | MGnify/ENA primary metagenome ERZ1034669 (study PRJEB33766, sample SAMN09781766) | gut metagenome | biome: gut microbiome | host: Homo sapiens | place: Madagascar | study: EMG produced TPA metagenomics assembly of the PRJNA485056 data set... | reverse complement strand
CCTGTCTGTGAGCCTTTGCCTTAATGCCCGACGCGGGACGCGTCGCCCCCATTAGTGGTAGCGTTTAGTGGTAGCGTTTAGTGATAGCGTTTAGTACTTGCGTTTAGCGTTTGCGTTTGCTGCTTGAGTCCCTATGCATGGTTACGTTTTGCCGGACAGCAATAAAACAAAAGCAAGCAGGCCAACTGAGGCATTACATATTCCTCAGTTGGCCTGCTTGCTTTTATGAATCGGCTTATAATTAGAGTGTCTAAGCATGTGCATACCTGGCTCATAACGCGCCTAAGCATACAATGTGCGCGGCGCACGCTTCACACTTACTTGCCAATGCTCTGCACATTACGGCGTACATTCTTGTTAATTTCGACAAACAGATAGTTGGGCTTGTTAGCCTGCACCTTATCCTTCACACGCATATACTCGCGAAGGGCGTACTCTTTCGATTTTTCAAACGTCAGACGCGACATTTCGCCCTGCGACTTTGTGGTGCGTGTAGAGTCAAGTTTCTCATCGGGGAAATAGTCGTCAAGGTCTACATCACCAATCATTGTTGTTTCAAGGAATGTGAGATTCTTCTTAGCAGAGTCGGTATAATATCCCACAAACATGTGGCCGGGCATTTGCACCAGTACCGGCGTTATGTTGATGGCACGCAGCAATGAGGCAAATAGCACACTGCCGTCCACACAGTTTATTTGCGACGAGTTCAACGCGTCTTCAAACGTGCGCACACGCTGTGCGTATACCACATTGCTCGACAGACTTGAGTACGACACCGAGCTATACTTGAAATTGCGCTTTTGCAGTACATACCACAGGGCATACACTTGTTTGTCCACCATTTCGGGCGTACTCTGGTAGCCCAAAAAGCGGCGTACAATGCGGGTGTTGAGCGCCTCACGCAGCACTTTGTCAATAAGCGGGTTTTCCTCATTAACGTAGGCTGCGTAAAACAAACGTGTGCTCACATAACGCGTGCGGCCGTCGGGCAACTGCTTGTTAAACCCTAACAGGCATTCGTTGATGCTGCGCACCGAAAACGTGCGCACCTTCTGCCCCAGGTCTTTGCCATCTACCTCCACATTGGCCACTACACTGATAGGTTCGGCCTGCTCGTTGTCGCGCAAAGCATTGTAACGCCACAATATGTCGGGATAGATGATGTATTCGGTACGCTCCTTGGGCAATACAAATGTCGATACCGAGCGGGCGTAGAACGGTGTCTCGGCCAGTTCGATGCGCACCACCGTGTTGGCGTGTCCGCTCTTCAGTTTGATGGCCACACACGATTTTGGATTGCCCACATACTCTCCGCTCATGGGCGGAATAACCTGGGTGTTGGTTGTAGCTACCGACAATATGGCAGACGGGAAGAGGTTGCCTCCAAGCTGGTCTACCAATTCGTAGTCGTCGGCAAACGGGCGCTTCATCACCACATAAGTTATGCCACCCACCAGCATGGTCAAGCTAAGCACAACCGCCGTTATGCGCCACAGCAATTTGCGTCTTTGTATTCTAATTTCCAAAGCTGTCATAGCACAACACAATTATACTTACCTAAAAGGCTTGCACCGAGTACAAGTAGAGCACCGCAGCCGGAATGGCTAACAACGCGGAGTCGAAACGGTCGAGCATGCCGCCATGCCCTGGCAACACATGGCCACTGTCCTTTATGCCGAGCTGGCGCTTGAACAAACTCTCTACCAGGTCGCCCCAGGTGCCAAACACACAGACTACTGCACCAAGACCAAGCCATTGCGGCAAGGTGAGCAACGTGGGGTTGAAGTGCCACAGCACAGCGGCCACCACCAAGCACAGCACGCCGCCGCCAATGCTGCCCACCCACGACTTGTTGGGCGATATGCGCTCAAACAATTTGGCCGGGAAATATTTGTGCAGCAACGAACCGCAGCAATAGGCCCCCGTGTCGCTCGTCCACAAAAACAGGAACACGCTCAGCGGGTAAATTGGTTCAAAGGCAGTTTTGTTGGTCATGGGGTCGTACTGGAAGGCGAGCACATTGAGCAGGCTGAAAGCCAAGGCCACATAAATTTGCGATGCAAAGGCATAGGCCCAATTCTTGAGCGGGTCGGCCTTCTGCAAGTAGAGTTCGCTCACCAGCATATAAATGATTGACACTAAATAAGGGATAAACGCACGCGAAGGCACGAGGTCGGCACAAAAGCCGCCGAAGGCTACGAACAAATACACCGCAGCTACCGTGTTTATCAACTTGTTGACCGAGGCCCCCGCATAGCTGTTCACATTATGCGAAAACTCCCAAGTGGTCAATCCCGTCACCACTGCAAACAGCAGCGTGAACGTCATAGGCGAAAAAAGCGTGCCGCCCACAAGCACGGCCACAAAGACCGCACCTGTGAGTGCACGCACAATCAGGTTATTCATTGTTGTTATTGTCAGATGAAGTTTTATCTGTATCTTGCTGTTTACCCAAGCCGGCAGGCACAGGTGGCGGCACACAACCAGCAGCTGCTGGTTCGTTGTCACTTTCCTTTTCAGCAGTCGGTGCCTCCTCGCCGGCAGCAGCCTGCTTGTCAGCCTCCAACTTTTTACCACGCTCTTCGGCCAGTTTGAGTGCCTCCTCTTCCATCAGCACATCGGCGCGGCTTTTCCATGGGCGCGGACCGAAGATGTGTTCAACGTCCTCAGTAAATATCACCTCGCGCTCAACCAGCAAGTCGGCCAGTTGGTTGTGCTTGTTAGCATTTTCGACCAACAGTTTTTTGGCACGTTCATACTGTTCGGCAATCAGGCGCTGCACCTCGGCATCAATCAGTTCGGAGGTACGCTCAGAGTAGGGCTTTGTAAAGTTGTACTCATTCTGCGCATTATAGTAGCACACATTCGACAGCTTGTCGCTCATGCCCAAGTAGGCCACCATGCCATATATGCGTTTGGTCACACGTTCAAGGTCGTTAAGCGCACCGCTCGATATATGGCCTACAAACAGCTCCTCGGCAGCACGCCCGCCAAGCAGCGAGCACACCTCGTCAAGCATTTGCTCGCGTGTGGTGATAGTGCGCTCCTCAGGCAGATACCATGCGGCACCAAGAGCCTGTCCGCGCGGCACAATCGTTACCTTTACCAGCGGGTTGGCATATTGCAGCAACCACGACACCGAAGCATGACCAGCCTCGTGTATGGCTATTGAGCGTTTCTCGTCCTCGGTCATCACCTTCGACGTCTTTTCCAAACCACCGATTATGCGGTCAACAGCATCAAGAAAATCTTGCTTGCCCACATCCTTGCGGTTGTGGCGTGCAGCTATCAAGGCCGCCTCGTTGCACACATTGGCAATGTCGGCGCCCGAAAATCCTGGAGTCTGACGCGCAAGCATCTCAATATCCACCGTATCGTCAAGTTTGAGAGGCTTCATGTGCACCTTGAATATGGCCACACGTTCAGAGAGTTCGGGCAAGTCTACATGTATTTGTCGGTCAAAACGTCCGGCACGCAGCAGCGCTGAGTCGAGTATTTCCACGCGGTTGGTGGCAGCCAGCACTATCACACCCGTATTGGTGCCAAAGCCGTCCATTTCGGTGAGCAACTGGTTCAGAGTGTTTTCGCGCTCATCATTACCACCCATCGTAGGATTTTTGCCACGGGCACGACCAATGGCATCAATCTCATCGATAAATATGATGCAAGGAGCCTTTTCCTTGGCCTGCTGAAACAGGTCACGCACACGACTGGCGCCCACACCCACAAACATCTCAACAAAATCGGATCCGGCCATCGAGAAGAAAGGCACCTCTGCCTCACCGGCCACAGCCTTTGCCAACAGCGTTTTACCTGTGCCCGGAGGGCCAACGAGCAATGCGCCCTTGGGTATCTTGCCACCGAGTTCGGTGTATTTCTTCGGGTTCTTCAAGAAGTCCACAATCTCGCGAATTTCCTGCTTGGCACCTTCTTGTCCGGCCACATCCTTAAATGTGATGTTCGTCGTGTTCTTGCCATTCTTCTCAAACAAGCGTGCCTTGCTCTTGCCCACGGTGAAGATGCTGCCCATACCGGCACCACCGCCACCCATGCGGCGCATCAAAAAGAAATAGAGGAACACCAGCAGCAATAAGGGGAATATGCTGCTGAACAAGTTTGAAAAGAAATTGCTACTCTCCTCATAGCGCACCCCACCCTTGTAGTTATTGTCAAGGAAAGTGCCCACTGCATCGACATTAGGATATTTGGCCGATACGGTAGGGGCCGTGCCCGTCTTGTCGCTGCCCATGTTGAACACATCGCGTATGTGTTCGGGGCGCACCACAAAGCGCACGTTGCCATCGGTCTTGTTCACCACCACCTCGCGCGCATAGCCTTGTTTTACATACGTGCGGAAAGCCGTGTAGTCCACCTCCTTGTTTTCACCGCCAGCCTGGTTGTTGCCATTGTTAGTGTACATCATAATGACCAACGAAATGATGGCAAGGACGTAGAACCATGTTAGCGAAACAAATGGTCGCCGACGCCTGCCCGGTTTTTTGCCTCCGGGTTGCGGCGATGGCGTACTTGGTATTTGAGCCATTTTGTTTTCTGTTGTAATTTAAGTATAACGTATTATGAGAGTCAGTCCAAATCTGCCACCTGTGTCAGTTCGGCATCGTCCCAAAGATTTTCCAAATCATAGTGTTCGCGCGCCTCGGGCAGGAATATATGCACCATCACCGTGCCATAGTCCATAGCCACCCACTCACCATTTTCGCGTCCGGCAATAGCCGCAGGCTTCTCGCGCAGATGTTTGCCTGTAAATTCCTCCACCGAGTCGGTTATGGCGTCCACCTGTTGTGGCGAGCCGGCAGTACATATAACAAAGTAGCTGCAAGGTGCTGTAATAATGTTACTCAAATTGGCTGTTACAATGCTGCGGCCTTTTTTCTCCTGAATGCCGTCAATGATTGTATTTACTAACTGTTGTGTTTCTTCCATGCGTTATTTATCTGTTTGTTTTTGGTGCATTTCTTCTGCAAAGATAGTGCAAGGTGAGAGCAAAGATGCAAGTTCACTTGCAATCTTTGCCGAACCGCAGCCTATCTTCTGCAAAGATAATGTAAACTGAGCGAATAAAGTCAAGTTCACTTGCAATCTTTGCCGAACCGCAGCCTATCTTCTAACAAAGATTATGCCAAAAGTGCTTGCAGCCACAAAGGCACGGCCGATTTCAGCACATTATTCCTCATATATAAGGATTGTGTACCTGACACATGCCACGTAACTTTGCACCCATAAAACAATACAACACAAGCAACTATGCTATTTTTACCACTTTTGCTATCGGCAGCACCCGTTTGTGCCGACACTACCAAGCATTTTGACATCGAAGAGGCCGTAGTAGTAGCCTCACCCAAAGAAACCCGCCAACTGCGCCAGCAACCGCTCAGCGTAAGTCTGTTCGACGCAGGCACGCTCAACAACCGCCAGGTCGGTGCGCTGAAAGACCTCTCGGCCTATGCGCCCAACTTCTACATGCCACAATACGGCAGCCGCCTCACTTCGGCCTGCTACATTCGTGGCATTGGCAGCCGCATCAACACCCCCGCAGTAGGGCTGTATGTTGACAACGTGCCCTACGTCGACAAGTCGAGCTACGATTTCTCATTTCAAGGTATCGAACGTGTCGACATCATGCGCGGCCCGCAAGGCACACTCTATGGCCGCAACGTCATGGGCGGCCTGGTGCGCGTGTTTACAGCCGACCCCATCACCCACCACGGCACCGACGTGTCGGCCGGCATTGGCACGGGGTGGAAGCAGCGTGCCATGCAGCGCCATGCAGCCTTCACCACCTATCTGCACCCTGCCAACCGCATGGGCCTCAGCATCGGCGGCTATTACGAGGGCGAAGACGGCTACTTCAAAAATCAGGCCACTGGCAAAAAGCAAGATGCAAGCGAGGCCGGCGGTGCACGTCTGCGCTGGTCGTGGTGCCCTACCGATGTGGTAAAGATTGACTGGACCGCCTCATACGAGCACAGCAACGAAAAGGCTTGCCCCTACTATCTGTTAGGCAACACAAGCGACTTTGCCCAAGGTTACAACACTGCAGCCAACGGTGCCGCCATAGGCACACTCGAGCAGAACCGCCCAAGCACCTACCGCCGCGGCGTGTTCAACACCGGTATTGGCGTGGAGCACCGTCTGCCCAAGTTCACTTTGAGCAGCATCACAGCCTACCAGCGGCTCGACGACCGCCTGTTTATGGACCAAGACTTTACACGTCAAGACATCTTCTCGCTTTGTCAAAAGCAGCACGCCAACACCGTGTCGGAGGAGATTGCACTGAAAAGTCCCGCCAGCAATAGCCGTTGGACATGGACTACGGGCGCATTTGGCATGTACCAGTCATTGCGCACCGACTGCCCCGTCACATTCTACGGCGAGGGCGTTGACTACCTCAACACGCAAATTGGCGCCAACCTGCCCACACAACCGGCCATCAGCATAGCCTTTACAGGCAACGGCATACCATTTGCCGCACGGCTCAAAACGCCCTCGGTCAATGCAGCTTTGTTCCACCAGAGCACGGTCAAGCTGGTTGGCGGACTGAGCATGACGCTTGGCTTGCGCCTTGACTACGACTACCGCAAACTCGACATGACGTCGGGCACCGAGGGCAACGGCACCATTCCCTACCACTTTGGCATGAGCATGGGCCATATGCAGTTTGCCACCGACCTCGAGGCCGATGCCTCGCTTAACAGTTCGCTGAGCCACCACAGCTGGCAGGTGTTGCCCAAGGGCGCACTCAACTATGCACTGCCGCGCGGACTTGGCAACATCTACGTGAGTGTGGCCAAAGGCTACCGCGCCGGAGGCTACAACATACAATCATACTCCGACCTGTCACAACAGTTGTTGCGCCGACAAATGATGCTGGGTGTACGCCAATACAGCGAGCAGGCCATACGCCGAATTCCGGACAATGTCATGCCTGATGCCGTAAAGGACAAGGCCATTGCGGGCATGACGGGGATGCTCGACCGCGTCACACCACAAGCCCCCGATGCCAGCACACTCTACTACAAGCCTGAGTACACCTGGAGCTACGAGGCAGGCATTCACCACAACCTGGCCGACAAAATGCTGCAACTCGACCTGGCCGTGTTCTGCATGAAAACGCACGACCAGCAAATAGCCCGCTTTGCCCAAAGCGGCATGGGGCGCGTCATGGTCAACGCCGGACGCAGCCGCAGCACAGGCGTTGAGGTAGGATTGCGCTCACAACTGGCCCACGACCGCCTCACGCTCACGGCTAACTATGGCTACACACATGCCAAGTTCACCCGTTACGACCTTGGCACATCGGCCAGCGGCACAAGGGTTGACTACACGGGCAACCGCGTGCCCTTTGTGCCCCAGCACACTTTCAGTGCATCAGCCGATGCCGAACTGCCCGTGTCAGTCGACAACTTTGTACGCACATTTGCCTTTGGCGCCGATGTCAAGGGGGCTGGCAGCATCATGTGGGACGAGGCCAACACCTTCGGACAAAAGTTTTATGCCACACTCGGCGCACACGTCGGCACCACGCTGGCCGGCAATGTGCAACTTAACCTTTGGACACGCAACCTTACCGGCACACGCTATGCCACCTTTGCCTTCGACAGCATGGGCCACCGCTTTGCCCAATATGCCGCACCACGCTCATTTGGGCTGGACGTAAAGTGGCACTTCTAAAACGCGTTGGTGGGGGGCTTGGTTAACGGGGTAACCCGTCAACATGCCCCTCCCACCATCTGCTGCTACTGCAACATTGCAAGTATCATGCGCCATGCCAAGCCTCAAGCATATAAAATGTTTGAGGCTTGGCTTTTTTGTACACACAATTTGACTATATTTGCACTCATAAACAGATAACGACCCTTTACACGCATCAACTATGAAAAGATTACTGAGCATCATGCTGCTTGCAGCCGCCACCACCCTGACGGCACAAGCCGACAAAGAAATAAAACACCCCGACAGCTACAACTACAGCCGGGGTGTCGAAGCATACGACAACGATAACATCAGCGAAGCCATCGACTACCTTAACCGTGAAGTGGCGGTCAACAAAAAAAATGGCTATGCCTACACGTATCTGGCAGACATCTACCGCCAGCAAGAAGAACCCGGCAAGGCCATCGATGCCGCCAACCTGGCCATAAAGTATATACCTGGCAAGGACAAGGATTTTATCACCGTAAGCTACTGCATCAGAGCACAAATTCAATGTATGCTCAAAGACACTGTGGCAGCCCTGTCCGATTACACATCGGCCATCAAGGCCTCACCCGATGAACAGCGCCCCTACGAGGAACGCGCGCAACTTTATTATGAGATGGAACGCTACAACGAGGCCGATGCCGACTACCGCAAAATCATCAAAATTGCATCAGGCGATGCCGCAGGCTATATGGGCTTGGGGCGCAACCTGAGTGCGCAAAAGCAATGGACCGAGGCCATCAAGCAGTTCACCTACGCCGCCAGTTTGGGCTCAGACAACGCTTATCCCTACGCATTTCGTGCTGAGGCTTACAAGGAACTTGGCGAATGGGACAAATCTGCCGACGACATCATCACCGCTTTGAGCATTGAGTTCAACAACAAAGCCGTATCGTTGCTCAGCGACATAAAGGAACCCATGCTCTCTATCTTATTGGCAAAAATGAAAATACAAATGGCCAAGTCGCCAAACAGCATAGACTGGCCTTTCTACTTAGCCGCCACCTACGAACAAAGCGAGCAGTACGCCAAGGCCATCAGCTACTACAAAATTTTACAAGACAAGGACGCTTCGCTCAACCTTGGCCAAGGCATTGCACGCTGCTACCAAAAGATGGGCGACTATCAAAATGCGCTCATTGCCATCAATAAGGCCTGCGACACCGACTCAGTAGATACCGATGTGCTCGGAATGCGGGCCGACATATTGTACAACCTCAACCGTCCGCAAGAGTCCATACAGCAGTATGACGAAATAATTAAGATGGAGCCCGACAATATGGGTTACTACTACGCACGTGCATGGACCAAATTGATATTACGCGACTTTGAGGGAGCTGTCGAAGATGCTACCATGTGCATGGCCGCAGGTGGCAACGTGCTTGCTCCCGCCTACAACCTGCGCGGATTGTGCTATAAGGCACTTAACAACAACGACAAGGCGCGCCCCGACCTTGAAAAGGCCATCGCACTCGAGCCCACTCCGGCCGACTACAGTTGCAGCCAATATGCCTACCTGGCACTCGGACAAAGGGACAAGGCCATGGAGGTGATGGACACCATTCTGAACCGCGACAACAACAGCGGCAACAACTACGATGCGGCTTGCCTGTATGCTCTCATGAACAACACGGACAAGGCTTTGAACTACTTCAAAACGGCACTCGAAAAGGGCTATGTCAACTTTGCACACATCGGTCTTGACCACGACCTTGACAACATACGCCAACTGCCCCAATTCAAGTCACTTGTCAGCACCTACAAGCAAAAGCTTGAGCAGTCGCTCACACCGGCCGACACCGTGGTGGCTGTACACCCTAATGCTGGTAACACGGTAACTACCGAGGTGCCATTTACCAAGGAGTATGGTGTGTGCACCATCAAATGCAAAATCAACAACCTGCCGCTCTCGTTCGTGTTCGACACCGGGGCTGCCACGGTATCACTGTCAATGGTTGAGGCCACCTTTATGATGAAGAACGGCTACCTGAGCAAAAGCGACGTGGTGGGCAGCCAATACTTTCAAGATGCCAACGGCAACATCAACGAGGGTACCATCATCAATCTGCGCCACGTAGACTTTGGCGGTCTAAAACTCGAAAACGTGCGTGCTTCGGTGGTGCGCAACCAGCGTGCCCCGCTCCTCCTCGGTCAGTCGGTGCTCGGTCGCCTTGGCAAAATCGAAATTGACAACTCACGCAAAGTGCTGACTATTACAAGCAAACAATAAGCGCTCGCAGGAATTACAACTAAACATTTCAATAACGCTACCACTAAACGCAAGCTCTAATGGGGGCGACGCGTCCCGCGTCGGTTTTTTCAGCAGCCTC
>ERZ1034669.746-NODE-746-length-10119-cov-24.384141_pt1 | contig 10119 bp, 9 predicted proteins | sample MGYA00520705_ERZ1034669 | MGnify/ENA primary metagenome ERZ1034669 (study PRJEB33766, sample SAMN09781766) | gut metagenome | biome: gut microbiome | host: Homo sapiens | place: Madagascar | study: EMG produced TPA metagenomics assembly of the PRJNA485056 data set... | reverse complement strand
GTGTTGGAATATCGATAGCATTGGACTATTCAACATAGCACGCTATACCGCTAGCATGCCCCTATTGCCTTCGGCACTTCCCCCGAAGGGGGAAGCAAGACGTTACGTAGCTAACGATTTCCTTAACTTAATAGCATTAGGAGCCTCGACTGACTGGTGACTGGTGACTAGTGGCTGGTGACTTGAATACTACCTTCGGGCATCGCCCCATATATGATTTGCGGCGAAGCCGCTACTACACCCCGAACCCTGAACCCTGAACCCCGAACCCTGAAAACAAGGATGAGTGTCCCGGGAGCAGGAGTAAATGATGATGAGACCAGAAACCCCAAAGGCCCGTATCCCGAACCATTTTATGTGAATAATTGAATAACTTCATTCACTTATCCACATAAAAAACAGCCCGATAGTATCGGGCTTTGTTCACATGTATTCGCTTTTCTTTTCACAGCTGTTCACAGGTTGTTCACATTTTGTGGATAAGTGGAAATTTTTTTCTCTACCGTCTGACAAGCCTCCCCATCTCCCGATTGATCTCCCCTGCGATCATCTGCTTGGCATTCCAGTCGCCATGCAAGCCGTCCATCGCAAGCTCTGTCGGCATGACAGGAAAGGCAGCAAAGGGCGCCGCGGTATCGATATGCGCTTCGCTTCGGATGAAAGCATTCACCGTGTCTACAGCCTCCCGCCAGTTTTCATTCGTCTTTTCGCCATAGTATTTCTCTATATTTTCCGGATTGATGGGAAGGATCGTCATCAGGATCGGCGTGATGCCATGGGCGCGGCATTTCTCCTGTATCCGCTTCAGATGCTTGATGACCTTTTCCGGATCGGCTCCCATACGCAGGTCATTGATACCGCCCATGATCAGAAGCTGTTTCACGTGAAACGGCAGCACGTCGCGATCAAATCGTTTCTCCATCATCTCCGTCGTATCGCCGCTCCTGCCCAGATTCACGGCAGGAAAGTCCAGATACGACACATAGCTGTAGGCGAGATCGGACGGACTGTGGTAGAGGTGTCCCCCGCCCTGTGTGATGCTGTCACCGAAGATGCCGATATCAAAATGCACTGCCGCCTGATTTCGTATCTTTTCCGGCAGGCTCCAGACACCGACCGGCTCTCCGTCGCTCCCTATCCCGCGGACACGCCAGTAGTATGTCCCAAGTCTTGGCTGGTCATCATAGACATTGGTAAGTGTCGTCACCTCGCTCCAGACACGGTATCTGGAGGGACGCGTACCATCGATATTCTCCGGATATTCTTTCGTCACTTCGACTTCGTAGGATGAGGCTCCCGGATTCCCTGTATAAGAGTAGACGGGATAGAGAAGGAAGGCGCCATTCCCCCGTCTGACCGCCTTCGGATAGGGGGCATTTCTGAAAATGAGGCGCATCGTGCTCCTGACTTCCATCGGCGCTGAGAAGGGAGCCAGTCCCTCCCAGTCGGCATCGATCGGACGCACGCGCCAGTAGAGCGGCGTACCGTCCATGACAGGCGGGATACGGACAAGGATGCGGTTCATATAAATGCGGCGGTCGTGATAGACCGTCTCTTCCAGAGGCGTATTCCGATCCAGATGCTCCGGCAGTCCTTTGAAGATCTCCACTTCGTAGCGGACGGACTCCGCATTTTCCGGCCAGGAAAGAAGCAGAAGCGGATCTTCTGCCTTCCGGGCATCCGCATTTTCATAAGAGATGGCATTTTCCATCAAAACGGAGCCAAGGTCTGTCTCGGCCATAGCTGCCGTGGGGAGCGCTGCCAAAAGCAGCGCAGAGAGTAGGATATGTTTCATGGTTATTTTCTTATTTTAAGGGTTATCCCCTGGGGCGTGCTGCCCTTTGATTTCGCACAAAAGAGGTTCAGCGGGTTCTATGGGTTCAAGAGGTTCAAAAGGGGTTGTGCGGCGCATAATAATCAGGAGTGCCGCAGAGTATAAATGGGGCGATGCCCGAAAGTCTACTGGATAGTGGATTTCCCATCTTTGTTTATCCATGAGCGCAGATGGCATGCTTACCGCTACAGGAAAAGCAGCCTCTGCCCCTTCGGGGCACTTTTTTTCGAAGGAGGGCGATCAGAGAAGCCAAATTTCTAATCCCTAATCCCTAGTCACTAATCCCTCTATCAAAAAAGCAGGCTTGCGCCTGCTCGTGATCAATCATTTCCGGGGAGGAAGTACGTCGGATCGACCGCATCGCCATGGATGCGGACTTCATAGTGGCAGTGCGGGCCGGTACTGTTTCCCGTACTCCCGACGAGAGCAAGGATGGTGCCCTGCTCGACCTGCTGACCTTCTGTGACGAGGATCGCAGAATTATGTCCATAGCGGGTCGTGATATCGCCGTCGTGCTTCACCTCGACGAGATAGCCATAGCCGTCCACCCAGCCTGCGCGGGTGACTGTACCGGAGGCCGTCGCTGAGACAGGCGCGCCGTAGTCAGCAGCAATATCGAGACCTTCGTGGTAGGTGGAGCCGATGCCCCCGGGACTTGCGCGGAAGCCGTAACTGCTGGAGACCTGCCCTTTGACCGGCCAGATGTCCGGCGTCGCAGACGAGGCGGAAAGCAGCGTGGTCTGCATCCCGTAGGTCTGGTTCATCACCTGCTCACGCAGGACGATTATGGTCTTGATCTGCGCATCGAGGCGCGCATCGAGCTGACGCATCGATCGCAAAAGACTGCCCGGCGTCGCATAGGAGGTGCTTGCCCCCTGCTCTTTTACGGCTGCCGTTTTCGCCTTATCCGGTACGGTGGAGGCACCGCCGATGCCGCCCGTCATATTCTGCGCGGCGCCATTGCTGTTGGCCTTCACCATGTCCTGCAGCTGATCGGAGAGCTTTTCTATCGTCGCTGTCTTGTCCTCCAGCGACTTCATCTTCTCCTCTGCCATTTTGAGCTGGTTCTGATAGAGCTGGTTCTGCCGGGAGAGGCTCTCCATAGACGCGGCAGAGTACACCGCCGTCCCGAGGCTTGCTGCCAGGAGGAGGCCCGCTGCGATGCCTGCGATCTTCAGTTTTTTCCATTCGTCACTGTTGAAATGAAAGCTCACTTCGCCAGTGTCTGTATTTTCATTTCGTTTCATAGTTGCTTCCTTATTTCAGGTCATCCTCTCGGATGACAGGTCTCCCGTCACCGAGCGCGAGCCTTTATTTCCCGGCCGTATCAATGCGATGGTTATCCGGCTGGGACTGAGACAGGGCTTCGCCGCGGGTCTCATTCACAAGCTCCTGCGCTTCTGAAGCCATATCCGGCATCAGGGTATCCAGAGCCATATTGATGCTTTCCGCTTCTTCAGAAGAGAGAGCCTCCTTGCACTGGCCATTCACGATCTGCTTCGCATAGATGCGGGAGGTGTCGTGACCCGCCAGCGAGGACAGGATGAAGCCGTTGTTCTTGCCGTCGAGCACGGTCAGCGAGAAGGAGAGCTTGTCGCCGGTGTCATCGAAGGCATCGTAGCGCACAAGTCCCACCTTTTGGAAGGAGGACAGCTGCATGGTCGCGAGAAGCTCCTGCTGATGCAGCATATTTTCGGAGGAACTTACCATTTCCCGAAGCTCTCTCACTTCGGTCGAGAGGCGCAGCTCGAGCGAACCGCCATCTTCGCCATTCATGAAATATTTATACTTCTTGGCTAGACGGTTCAGCTTATTTCTCATGAGCAGCATGTTCACGAGAAGAAGGATGAAAAGCACGATGACGATCGCACCGATGACATAAAAGATCATATTTGCACTCTGCATGGTTTGTGTATATCTCCTGGGAATAGGGTTGTAGGTTAAAGGTTCAGGGTTTAGGGTTAGCCCATGGGACGGGGCGTCCCTTGATTGTGGATGAAAGCTCTGCTCGAATAAGGAATGAGGAATGGTGGTGGCGGCTTCGCCGCAAATATATATGGGGCGATGCCCGAAAATGGAATTTAAGTCACCAGTCACCAGTCACCAGTCACCAGTCACTACATCCTACCTTTTCCCATTTAAAAATTCCGTGATTCGCTCAAATTCTTCATCATTTTTGAAGGTGATGGAGATCGTGCCGCTGTGGGCATTTTTCCCGCGCCCGAGCTTGATCGCCACGCGGCTGCCGACGGACATGCCCAGCTTCTCTTCAATGGAGCGAAGAAACGCATCCGCCTTGGGATCTGTCGTTTCTTTTTTCTTCTTTTCCCGCGCCATATCTTCGACCCGACGCGCTGACAGCCCTTCCGCTGCGATCTTTTTTGCGAGCTCACTCTGCTCCTCTTCGGAAGCAAGAGAAAGAAGCGGCCTCGCCTGACCCGTCGTAAGCTTGCCGGAGGCCAAGAGGAGCTTCACATCCGAAGGAAGCTCTGCGAGACGGAGCATATTGGCGATGTAGGGGCGGCTTTTGCCGACCTTGGCCGCCATCTGCTCCTGCGTCAGCCCATAATGATTGATCAGTTGCTGATAGGCTTCACACTCTTCGAGCGGGTTCAGGTCTTCGCGCTGCAGATTCTCGATCAGCGCCACCTCTGCCATGGATCTGTCATCATAGGCAGAAACGATCGCCGGCACTGTCTTGAGCCCTGCGAGATCCGCCGCCCGCAGACGGCGCTCGCCGGTGACGAGCTCATACTCAAAGTCGCCGTCCTTGTCACGATAGCGCACCGTGATCGGCTGGATCAGTCCTTTTTCCTTGATGGAAGCCGCCAGATCTTCCAGCGACTTAAAATCAAACTGGCGGCGCGGCTGCCAGGGATTGGGATGGATCTTGGAAATATCCAGCTCAATGACCTTGCCCGTCTCATCCAGTGCATTTTCCAGAAGAGAGCCGAGCCCCCGTCCCAATTTTCGCTTAACCACGTTTCAATACCTCCCGGCACAGCTTCTTATACGCCTCTGCTCCCTTGGACTTGGGCGCATAGGTCAGGATCGGCTCACCGAAACTCGGAGCCTCCGATAATTTCACGGTCCTTGGAATCACTGTCTTGAAGACCTTGGAGCCGAAATACGTCTTGACTTCCTCCGCCACCTGCAGCGACAGATTCGTCCGTCCGTCGAACATCGTGAGAAGGATCCCCAGGATACGGAGCGACGGATTCAGCTTGCGGCTGACGATCTGCACCGTCTTCACCAGCTGCGAAAGCCCTTCCAGTGCGTAGAATTCCGCCTGGATCGGGATCAGGATCGAATCGGATGCGACAAGCGCATTGAGCGTCATCAGCCCCAGCGATGGCGGGCAGTCGATCAGGATGAAATCATAGGCATCCTTCAGCGCTTCGATCTTTTTCTTCAGGATGTGCTCCCGTCCGTCCATGGCCGACAGCTCGATATCCGCCCCCGCAAGATCGATGGAGGAAGGAAGAAGAGAGAGCTTCTTCACCGCTGTCTTGACGATGGCCTCTTCTGCGTCCGCATCATCGAGCAGCACATCATACAGATTCTTTTTGAGCTCCACATCCTTAGAGAGTCCGCTGGTGGAATTTCCCTGCGCGTCTTCGTCGATAAGAAGCGTCTTTTTCCCGCGGTCTGCCAGGTAGGCCGCAAGGTTCACCGCCGTGGTCGTCTTCCCCACGCCGCCCTTCTGATTGATAATGCTGATGATCACGCCCATAGCTTTCTTCCTTTCATCGATAGTCACTTTATTATACCATGATTGTATGGGGTTATGGGAGAAAAAATAAAGCTCTCCTGCTTCAAAATGCCCCCGCTAAAGCGGATATGCCGGTGAGCGCTTCGCACGGTTTTCAGGGCTCACGGAAATACGGATCTCCCATTTCTGCGTTCTGAGACCATCCCTTACAGGAAAAAAAGATCGCCCGACCGCCGGACTCTCCCGATCACCCTCCCAAGGCTTTTTTCATCAAAAAAGCGAAGCCTCTCGGCTTCGTTTTATTGATCTGCAAAGCAGCGTTTTTTCTTTTTGAAGATCGTCCCCATGATGGTGTGCAGCTCACCTAACGCATCCGGATTCAGCGTATAAAAAATATGCTTCCCATCACGACGATCAAGGACCAGACCGGACTCGACCAGCACCTTCATATCATGCGAAAGCGTCGGCTGGGTGATGGCGAAGGCTTCCTGCAGCTTATTGGCACACTGGGCATGGCAGGATAGCATGTCGACGATCTTCAACCGTTTCGGATCGGAGATGGCTTTCAAAATTTTTGCCGTATCAATGTAGATCTGTTCCATAAATGCTCCATCAGTCAGTCAAGATTCATAGAATCCATTTCCTTCAATGAATTGAAATATTTCTATAAATGGTAACAGAGCAGGCATGGAATGTCAAGAAGATCATGGCATTGGCAGATCCGCATTTCCTTTCCGGAAAAGCGCCGCCTTTGCTCCTTCATTTCCGGCCTGTCGGCGGTTCCTGAAATTTTTCCTCTTCTGTTTATTATGAAAAAGTGTTATATTATAGGAAGAAATAGCAATTTCCTTGCTATAAATTGGTCGTGAGGTGATAAACATGGCAGAAGTAACTGAAAAGAGCATCATCGTCAATGGCGTCGACAAATATCTCGTCGCTGATCTGAAACGTGTTTATGGCGGCGTAAGCTACCAGGGTGAGGAATACGTATTCCTGCAGTTCCCGGTCGTCGGCGATACCGTCAGAGACTACCGTCCGGACAGCTACACCACCGCTATTATGCTCGGTGATGAAGTATTCGATGGACAGACCTTCCATTACCACATCACTCTGACCTATGATGGTCATGTCAGAGAAGTGGCTTACCTGGGTCTTGATGACGCAGGCAGACCAGACACCGTAGATGTCGAATAAGCCATCAAAAAGGAGCTCCCGCAGGAGCTCTTTTTTGATGGCTTATTTCGACGAAGGCGCAAAAGATACAGCCGGCTTTCGAAGAGTGCTTCAAAAACCTTCCACAGCGCCTCTTCCTCATTTTATTTCTTCATCCGGATCCCCGGCAGGAGCAAGAGAGCGCTCACAATCAGCCCAACGAAGAGCGGGTCGATCGTGAGCTTTACCACCGTCGCCGTGAGAAGGGAAGCCGCTGTACTTCCGAGCATGGAAAGGACGGCCCAGCCTCTCTTCACATGCCCCGGCCAGAAAACAGCGAGCGTCAGGGGCAGGAAGATCCCGCCGCCGCGAAGCGCCATGGAAATGTACGTCCAAAAGAGCACTTCGCTCCCGCGATTCAGGATGGCGATGAAGCAGGCCAGAAGCATGACGAAAAGCACGGTCAGCTTATTCACCGTCAGCATCTTCCGGTCATCGGTCATGCGGCAGACCGGCACGATCATATCGCGTGTGATCATCGTACCGATGCCGAGCGTGAGCCCGCCGATACCGCCGATCAGCGACAGGATGATGCCGCCCATGGCCAGACCTCCGAGGAGCGGATGCACCTCATTGATGAGGTAGGTCGGAAGCACCATGATCGGCTGTATATCCGGATACAAAGTCTGCATATAGAGGCCGACCGCGACAGAAGGCAGACCAACGGGAATGACGATGGCTGCCGCCAAAAAGCAGCCCGCCGATGCAGTGGACGGCGTATCCGCAGAGAAAATGCACTGGATATATGTCTGCGTACAGAGTACCCCCACTAGGACGGAGAAAAGATTCGCCAGCGCAGGCTCTACGCCGCGCCCGAAAAGGGAAAATTGGGCAGCGGGAAACTGACTCCACGCAGCAGTCTCATGGACCGCCTGAAAGGCTTCCCATCCTGCGATGAAAAGAGCCACCCAGATGATCCCCATTTTCAGCATGCCGCCGATCCCCGCTGATTTCATCCCGCCAAAGAAGGTATAGGCAGCGGCCAAAAGGACCAGAAGCGCAGAAGCGGTATACGCATCGACGTGAAAGACCTCTGCTACGATCTCTATCCCCGGCAGACAGCTCGCCACCGCAGAAAAAAGGATACCGATGGAGGAAATCACCGAAGAAAGCTCCTCCGCCTTCTTCCCATAGTGCATCGCCAGAAACTGCGGGATCGTCTCAAGCCCCGTGCCGCGCATTTTCTTTGCATAAAAAAGCCCCATGACGATGAAGGCGATACCGCTCCCCAGTGTGAACCACCACGCGGAAAGGCCAAAATGATACGCCAGCTGCGCCGTCCCCACCGTAGCGCCGCCACCGACTACCGTCCCTGCGATACTTCCTGCAACAAGCGGCGCTCCCGCTGACCGGCCGCCGACGCTGTATCCAGCCGCCGATCTCACCGACCGCGAGCTATAGATCCCGATCCCGATCACACATACGAGCGTCGCGATGATGATCCCCATGTGCATCATAGTCAAATGCATATAGATCCCTTCTTTCCTTCTCATTCTCTATTTCGTAAAGCCCATTATAGCAGAATGGAAAGGGGGATGCTAGAATAAGGAAAAGTGGTAGCCCCCAGGGCGTGCTCAATCATTGATTTTGAATGAAAGCTCTGCTCGAATAAGGAATTAGAAATGAGAAATTAGAAATGAAGGTGACGGCTTCGCCGAAAATATATGAGGCGATGCCCGAAAGTAGAATTCAAGTCACCAGTCACTGTGCGTCCCTAATCCCTAGTCCCTAATCCCTAGCTACTAATTTCCAGTCACTACCACGAAAAAAGGAGCCCATCATGTACCAGGCAGTTCTCTTCGATATGGATGGTACGATCCTCGATACCATCACCGATCTTACGATCTGTACCAATTACGCACTTTCCCAGCTGGGAAAGCCCCATGAATTTCCCGCAGAGCTCGTGAAGCTCTGCTACGGCTGCGGCATCGAAGCCGACATGCAGAAAGCGCTCGCCATGGCCGCCGGATGCGCCGGTGAAGACTTGGAATACGTAGAAAATCCTACGCCGCTTTCCTCCTACGGTCTTACAGCGCAGGACACCGCCCGCCTGCAGTCGATCTTCGTGCCCTACTACAGCGCACACTGCCACCTTCACACCACCCCCTACGACGGCATCCCCGCTCTCCTATCCGCGCTTCGGAAAAGAGGGATCCGTACCGCCGTCGCCTCAAACAAAGACGAAGCGGATGTAGCGAAGCTCGCCGCGATGCATTTCCTCGGTCTTTTCGACGCCATCATGGGCAATTCCCCTGCCATCCATAGAAAGCCTGCGCCCGACATGCTTGATCGCATTCTCCATGACCTTTCCATTCCGAAAGAACAGGCTGTCTACATCGGTGACTCGGAAGTAGACATAGAGACCGCCAAAAACGCCGGCCTTGCCTGCATCTCCGTCACATGGGGCTTTCGAAATAAAAACTTTCTCGCCCGCCATGGCGCGACACGCATCGTAGAGAATGCAACGGAGCTGGCCATGGAATTGGGAATAATGGAGTCATAGGTTCAGGGGCATCCCTAGGGGCGTGCCGCCCCTTCATTGGGGATAAAAGCGTTGCTCGAATGAGGAATGAAGGTGGCGGCTTCGCCGCAAGTATATATGAGGCGCTCGGTTGCTTTCATAAACGACGCACTTCTCCGCTTTCCCCACTCTCTTTCATACCGCCAGTGCCCTATCCGCCCCTTCGGGGCACCTTCCCCTCGAGGGGAAGGCTATTAAGCTAAGGAAATCGTTAGCTACGTAACGTCTTGCTTCCCCCTTCGGGGGAAGTGCCGAAGGCAATAGGGGCATGCCAGCGGTATAGCGTGCTATGTTGAATAGTCCGACGCTATCGATATTCCAACACTTTCATGCAATACCGCTACGTAGCCCCCTCAGCCCTTCGGGCAGCTCCCCCGATGGGGAGCCAAGACGTTCTGCCGCTTAACTTAATAGCATTACCCGCAAGGGGGGCTGTCAATACGGGAATCCCCTCATCCAAAATGGCGGCGAGCCGCCACCGATTTTAGATAAGCCATTTTCTAACATACGACGTTTTTCTCCGCTCAGGATGACGAAAAGCGCTGCCCCACCTCCGCTGAACCCTCTGAACATGTAGAACCCGCTCCCCTCTTTCATCCCATCAAGGGGCAGCACGCCCCACGGGCTGCCCCTGAAACCCACGCAAAAAAACGCGATGTGAAATAACGATCATCTCATTTTCGCGTTCCATCTGCCGCGGGGGACTTGCAGCTCTCATAGGAGTGTCCGGAAAACCTTATCCCAGCTGTCTTTCATGCCATAGTCACCCTATCCGCCCCTTTCGGGCACCTTCCCCTAGAGGGGAAGGCTGCGATACGAGAATACCATCTTCTAAAAAAG
>ERZ1034669.745-NODE-745-length-10128-cov-25.406532_pt1 | contig 10128 bp, 9 predicted proteins | sample MGYA00520705_ERZ1034669 | MGnify/ENA primary metagenome ERZ1034669 (study PRJEB33766, sample SAMN09781766) | gut metagenome | biome: gut microbiome | host: Homo sapiens | place: Madagascar | study: EMG produced TPA metagenomics assembly of the PRJNA485056 data set... | reverse complement strand
AGGGCTGACGCCGTAGTATTACATATAGTAACGCTACGGCGTCAGCCCTTATGTTTCTTAGGCCACGCGGACGGTAGTCCGTGGCCAGCCGCGCAGCGGCCTTATATGTTTCTTATGTAGCTTATGTTCTTATGTCTCCGCGGTAAGCGCAACGGCGAACAGCCGTTAAACACTTTTACAGCGCGCGTGGGAGGTGCTCTTGGAGTTGTTCGCGCAGGAACTGGCGGTCGATGTGGGTGTAGAGCTGGGTGGTGCGTATGCTTTCGTGGCCGAGCATGGCTTGTATGGCACGGAGGTTGGCGCCGCCCTCAAGGAGGTGGGTGGCGAAGGTGTGGCGCAGGGTGTGCGGGGAAATGGGACGGGTGATGTCGGCACGGGCGGCAAGCACCTGTATGGTGTGGAACACGGTGATGCGCGAAAGGTGCTGGCGACGGCGGAACGAGAGGAAAAGGTAATCGTCCTCGCCGGGCTTGGGGGTGATGTGGCAACGGTCGTCGAGCCAGAACTGCAACTCGCGCACGGCACGGGGCGACATGGGTACGAAACGCTGTTTGGAACCCTTGCCTATGACGTTGAGAAAGGCATCGGCGGTGTAGACGTCGGCAAGGGTGAGGTTGCAGAGCTCGCTGACGCGCAGACCGCAGCTGTAGAGGAGTTCGATGATGGCGCGGTCGCGGTGGCCTGTGGGCTCGGAGAGGTCGATGGCGGCCTCGAGGGCGTCGACCTCGGCTATGGTGAGCACGGTGGGGAGGTGGGCCGGACGGCGGGGCATTTCGAGCATCTCGGTGGGGTCGGCGGTGATGATGCCTTGTGAGAGGAGGTAGTGGAACCATGAGCGCACGCCGCTGAGTATGCGGCAGACGCTGACGGGGGAGATGCCGAGGTCGATGAGGGTGTAGGCAAACTGGTGGAGGTGGTCGAGGGTGACGGTGTGTGGCTGGAGGCCCTGGTCGGCCATGTAGTTGAGGAGTTTTTCGACGTCGGCGATGTAGGCTTGGGCGGTGTTGGAGGCCATGCCTTTTTCGAGCATGAGGTGGGCTTTGTAATTATCGAGTGATATGGTGGGCATATTTGATTGAAAATTAGTAACTTTGCGGTGCGGAGCTCTTGCCCCTGGCGTTGTTGGCCGGAGGGCGGGGTGCGTGCAAAGTTACAATTTACTTGTTAAAACCATTGGCGGAGCTGGTCGTTAACTGGCTTGGCTGATGGTGTGTGATGACTATTTGCTACAGATTTTATGAAAATCCTCATTATGAATGGCCCTAACCTGAATTTGCTTGGCGAACGTGAGCCTGGCATTTATGGTAGGGGCACGATGGACGATTGCATGGAGGGCTTGCGGAGGGCTTTTCCGGAGGTTGAGCTGGTGTATTACCAGAGCAATGTGGAGGGGTTCTTGATAGACCGTTTGCAGCAGGCGCGCTCTGAGGGTGTGGCTGGTGTGGTGCTGAATGCTGGTGCTTATACGCACACGAGTGTGGCGCTGCATGATTGTATACGGTCGCTGCAGATGCCTGTGGTGGAGGTGCATATTAGTAATGTGCACCGCCGTGAGGAGTTCAGACACCGGTCGATGATATCGGCTGCGTGTGCGGGGGTGATATGCGGCTTTGGCCTTGACTCGTACCGACTGGCGGTGAGCGCTATTGTGCAGGCTGGCGGCGAGGGGCGATAGGCATAAAAGGCGTGAGCTTAATGGGCTGTAGGCTTAATAGGCATAAGAGGCATATTAGGCGAGAGCTAATGAGGCTGTAGGCTTAATAGGCATAAGAGGCATATTAGGCGGGAGCTTATGAGGCGGGAGCTAATGGGCTGGAGCTAATGGGCTGGAGGCTTAATAGGCATAAAAGCATATTAGGCGGGAGCTTATGAGCTGGGAGCTTAATGGGCTATGATATAATTGCTTTCACGAGAAAATAACTATACTTGACTATCAATAATGTATAAGAAGACTAAGATTGTTGCGACGATTTCGGACATGCGCTGCGACGTGGGCATGATTCAGCGCCTGTATGACGCTGGTATGAATGTGGTGCGCCTTAACACAGCGCATCAGGACGCTGTGGGCATGAAACGGGTGATTGATAATGTGCGCGAGGTGTCAAGCCACTTGGCTATTCTTGTTGACACTAAGGGCCCGGAGGTGCGTACCACGGTGACTGATCAGCCTATTGACTATCATAAGGGTGATATTGTGACGATTGTGGGACGACCTGAACAGCGTACTACCCGCGACGTGATAGCTGTGAGCTACCCCGGTTTTGTGGACGACTTGAGCGAGGGAGCCCAGATATTGATTGACGATGGCGACCTGGGGCTGCGCGTGGACCATAAGGAGGACGGACAGCTGATTTGCCACGTGGAGAATGATGCGACATTGGGCTCGCGCAAGAGCGTGAATGTGCCGGGTGTGCGCATTAACTTGCCTGCGCTGACTGAGAAGGATAAGCGTAACATTGAATTTGCCATTGACTATGACGTGGCATTTATTGCTCACAGCTTTGTGCGCTCGAAGGAGGACGTGAAGGAGGTGCGCGACATACTGGACGCTCACGACAGTGACATTCGTATCATTGCGAAGATTGAGAACCAGGAGGGCGTGGACAACATTGACGAGATAATTGAGGCTGCTGACGGCATTATGGTGGCTCGCGGTGACTTGGGCATTGAGGTGCCGCAGGAGTTTATTCCGGGTATTCAGCGCCGCTTGGTGGATAAGGCTATCAGGGCGCACAAGCCTGTGATTGTGGCTACGCAGATGTTGCAGAGCATGATTCATAACCCGCGCCCCACGCGTACGGAGGTGACGGACATTGCGAATGCGGTGTACTCGCGTGCTGACGCGCTGATGCTGTCGGGCGAGACGGCTTACGGCGACTACCCCGAGGAGGCTGTGAAGACGATGGCTACTGTGGCCTGGCAGGCTGAGAGGGACACGTTTAAGGAGTTTGGCGATGTGGATATTCCGCTGTCGGAGAACCCTGATGTGACGGAGTTTTTCTCGAAGGAGGCTGTGATGGCTACCAAGCGCATGAAGTTGCGTGCTATCATTATGGACTCGTACACGGGTCGTACGGCGCGCTATGTGAGTTCGTTCCGCGGCGAGAGCACGATTTTGGCTATTTGCTACAAGGCTAAGACGGTGCGCCACCTGGCGCTGCAGTATGGTGTGTATGCTATTTATATGCCTATGAAGAGTTACGGCCACGAGTTTTTGCTGGCGGCGCTGCGCAAGTTGCTGTCGGACAATATGCTGAAACCTGAGGACCGCATTTGCTACCTTGGCTCGCAACGCAAGGAGCAGAGTACGTCGTTTATGGAAATGAATATTGTGAAGAACCTCTTCAGAAATGAGGGGGAGGACGCGCTGCCTAACTGATAAGCTTTAGCTCTGAACGCAAGCACAAAGCGCAAGCTTAAATGGGGGCGACGCGTCCCGCGTCGGGAAAAATTGTGCACATCAATTATGATGATTGACATGTCCCGACGCGGGACGCGTCGCCCCCATTTGGGCTTGCGCTTTGTGCTGGCGCTTTGCTTGAAATGTCCCGACACGAGACGCGTCACCCCCAGCCCTGCTCACAAAAGTTACTTTTTAACCTCATAACCTTATAACCTCATAACCCAATCCCCCAACCCAATCCCCCCCATGACTATTGACGATTACATACTCGCACACACTACTGCGCCCGATGATTACTTGAAACGGCTGTACCGGGCTACTAACTTGCACTTGCTGCGGCCACGCATGGCGTCGGGCCACTTGCAGGGGCAGCTGCTGCGCATGATGATGCAGATGCTGCGGCCTCGCACGGTGGTGGAGATTGGCACTTACTCGGGATACTCGGCGCTGGCTATGGCTTCGGGCATGGAGGCTGACGGACGGGTGGTGACGTTTGAGGTGAATGATGAGCAGGAGTGTTTTACGCGTCCGTGGCTCGAGGGGGCGCCCTACCCTGCGCGGGTTGAGATGGTGGTGGGTGATGTGTTTGAGTTGCTGCCGCCAATGGGGCTGGATATTGATGTGGCGTTTGTTGATGCTAACAAGCGTGAGTATGTGGCGTATTATGAACTGCTGATGCCGATGATGCACAGTGGGTCGGTGATGCTGGCGGATAATACGCTGTGGGACGGACATGTGGTGGACGCGGCGTATGATAATGATGCGCAGACGGCGGCTATCAAGGAATTTAACGACCATGTGGCGGCTGACGAGCGAGTGGAACAGCTTATTTTGCCTGAACGCGACGGGCTGTCGGTGATTAGGGTGAAGTGAGGGGCTGGGTAGCCGGCCGCTTAGCGCGGAATACATAAGGACATCGTTTGTGTTAGCCGCTAACGCGGGAGACAGAAGAACATAAGGACATAAGAACATAAGATATAACGTTCGTGTTAGACGCTTACCGCGGAGACATAAGAACATAAGCTACATAAGAAACATATAAGGCCGCTGCGCGGCGGACAGCCACGGACTAAAGTCCGGGTGGCCTCAAGAAACATAAGGGCTGACGCCGTAGCGGGGCTTGGCAGCCGCTAACGCGGGAGACAGAAGAACATAAGGACATAAGAACATAAGTATATCGTTCGTGTTAGCCGCTTACCGCGGAGACATAAGAACATAAGGACATAAGAACATAAGGGCTGACGCCGTAGTATTACATATAGTAACGCTACGGCGTCAGCCCTTATGTTTCTTAGGCCACGCGGACGGTAGTCCGTGGCCAGCCGCGCAGCGGCCTTATATGTTTCTTATGTAGCTTATGTTCTTATGTTCCCGCGGTAAGCGGCTAACACGAACGTCATATCTTATGTTCTTATGTCCTTATGTCCTTATGTTTACCGCGTTAGCGGCTAACACAAACGATATACTACTTCTGTCCTTATGTCTCCCGCGTTAGCGGAGCACATTAGCACATTAAATAAGCCGCGCAAGGACTGCAACCTGTGGGGGTTGCGCCTTGCGCGGCTTGTTAATATCAATCGTTTTTTAATCTATGAAGATTCGAGGGAGTATTAATCTTCGTTGTCCCAGCCTTCAGAGCTCCAGCCCTTGCCTTCAGAGAAAGAAGTGGTGGGGTCGACAGACTTTGTATCGTCAGTTACGATTTTCACCGTGGGGTCTGACGCTGCGAGCATCTGCATAGGCTCGAGGTTGATAGCCCTTGATGCGGGTGTGATATATGTAAGTTTCATGTTTTTATCTATGAAATGTGTTTGTAGTTTGTATTACTTTACGATGACCTTCTTGCCATTCTGAATGTAGAGACCCTTGGTAGCCTTTACTACGCGACGACCGCTGAGGTCGAAGATGGGGGCCTTTGCGCTGGCAGGAGCAGCGATGGTGTTGATGCCAGTAACGGCATTGCCAAAGTTCATAACAATAGCGCTTTGGCCGTTGCCAAGGAGGTATGCCTTGTTGATGGGCAGTGAACCAGCCTTGCAGGGATAGAAGGCAGTGCCTTCAGTGCCGTTGCCAAGGATATAGCCTTCGCCAGCAGTCAGAGACTTGGCAGCACCGGCAGAGTGGCCGAGCTGGTTGCCAGTGATGGTGGCAGCAGTTTCGCTTGCAGCGGGAACCATTGTAACAGCATAGCCAGACTCAGAAGTAAGGATTACGCCTTGGTTGGCGGGGATAGCCTGTGCTTCGATAGCAGTCATTGTAGCCTCAGCGCCCTTGGCGCTTACGTAGTATGCCTTAACGCCAGTAGGAATGATGGTGGCAAAAGGTGCGCTGAATGTGGCGATGTGGCTTACACCATTGATGTTTTGGGCAGCGTTGAACTTGATGGTGTTGGGATAGGCTACTTCTTCGAAAGTGAAAGCTGATGAGTTGTCGTCATTGTAGTAGTTGTCAAAACCAGCTTTCTCGAAAGAACCTGTTCTTGTAACGATGTAGTATGACTTATTTGTATTACCATTACGCTTAGCACCGAAAGAGAGACAACCGAACACGTCGGGGTTTGCTGCTACAGTAAAGGTGTTGTAGTCGGCATCGTAAGATGTAGTGTAGCCCAAATTGCTGTTGGTGCAGTCACCTGTTGCGTTACCGCGCCATGTGAGGTATGTGCCAGAGTTGTTGGCGAATACATATTTGCCGTCTACCTTGTGGCAGATGTAAGTAGCCTCGATGGGGAGTTCTCCCTCGCCACGAGCGATCATTGAAGTACCATCTTCCTGATATTTCATGTAACGCTTACCACCAGTCTTGTGAATGTTGGTGATTACGTAAGCCTTGCCATCTTCGGGCATTTGGATATCGGCCTTGTTCTTTTTGTAAGTATCAACAGCGGCGAGCAAAGTAGCAGCTGTGGCAATGTTAGGCTCAGCAACTGCTGCGTCTGCAATAGCTTTATTGAGCTTAGTACGTGCTGCAGCGTCTGCAGTGGGGTAACCTACACCTGTCATGGCAATTGTAGCCTCGGCCTCAGCCTTGGCGTAGGCATAGTTGTGAGCGTAAGAAACGTTGATAGTATTCTCTGCAACAGTGACAGCTACATCATAGCCATCAAGAGTCTTTGCAGTAAAATCGGCATTCTGTGGAGCTGAAGAAAGGAGGAAGAAACCGCCATTCATAGCAACTTCGTTAGTGCTGTTGAGTGTAACACTACCTTGATCAGCACCAGTTACATTGACAGTGTATGCTGTAACACCTTCCATGCTCACGGGCTCGAAGATATAGGCAGAACCCTTAGAATCTGAGTGATCCCAGCCTGTCATTGTGAAAGGATTAGAACGTGTGGCTTCAGCGCTTTTGTTCTGCGTCTTACCATCTACCGTATATATGTCCTGATTGGTGATGTGGAGGCCTTGAGTAAAGTAAATGGCACCAGTAGTATAGTAGTCTGACAGACCAAGGTTGATAGTGTTATAGTTTGTACCATTATTTACGCCCTTGCCTTGACCATTTACAATGCCTACTGTGGCAGAGGGGAGTTCGCCACGAGTAATCTTCCATACATAGTTATTTTTGGCTTTAGCTTCGTCGAGGGGCACATTTGCCAAAGTCTTGGTGACATTGGGATAGTTAACAATATCAGTAAAGAGGTAGGTACCATCGAACACTGAAAAATTCTCTCCGTTACCATCATTTGCACAGCTCTTTAAGCGGTAATAACCTGTAGGGAGGTTGATGTAAGAGAGTTTGTTAATAGCAAGCGCACCTAAATTAGCCAAGGCTTCTTCGCTCTGGCTTGTTTTATAGGTAGTAGCGTTTGTGTTGACCGCATTCGCATAGCTCGTGCTGAAAAGACCGAGGTCTGTTCCGGTTGTGATACCATTTAGCCCAGCAACGATTTCGTCTACTACATCGTCTACAGGCTTGATGTACCAGATATCGTCAGCACTTGCGTTTGAGTTCCACATGCCGACATGAGCATTACCGTTGTATGAGCCACGGTTGTTCCAGCTGTAACTACCATTTTTAGGTATGATATTCCAACCATCACCTTGTGCTACAATTTTCCAAACGCATTCATCGCCCGGAGTTTCGGTTACGGCTTTAACACCCACATTACCATCGGCATCATTGGTGTTAATGGCATAAACATACTGCGTGTTGTCCTTAACAGAACGAATGGTGTAGCCAGTAGTGGCATTGCCTTCAATAGAGAAAAGGCTTCGGCTGTCAAATTGTAACCAATTCGACAGAATGACTTTGTTGTCTGTTTCCGATTTAACACAACTGCTGTTCCAAAGTACGTACTTGCTGTTACCCTTACACTTAATAAGGTACTTCGTGCCATCTTTGGGTACGAAGTCGGCGGCTGTTGCTCCAATAATGCACGTGAGGAGCAACGCCAAGAAAGTTGTAATTTTTTTCATTTGGTGTTGTTAAAATATATGGTTTATAAAATCCTGTGTTTGCTGTTGCGGGCAATGCGTTAATAAAGAGTAGGTAGGTAGTGCAATGCCAGCAATGTGTAGGTAGTGTGCTTGCTTTCGTTAGATTTTACGGGGCAAATATAGAGAGTTGTTTTATTTCGTGCAAGTTTTTTGCAATATTTTTTGATATTATGCTTGATTATGTGACATTTATGGGGACAGTGTGGTCGCGAGGCGAGACTTGGCAAGCCGCTAACGCGGGAGGCATAAGAACAGAAGAACATAAGGACATAAGGCCGCTGCGCGGCTGTGAAGCGCTTACCGCGGAGACATAAGAACATAAGCTACATAAGAAACATATAACCGCTGCGCGGCGGACGGCCACGGACTTGCGTCCGGGTGACCTCAAGAAACATAAGGGCTGACGCCGTAGTATTACATATCGTAACGCTACGGCGTCAGCCCTTATGTCCTTATGTTCTTATGTTCTTATGTTTACCGCGTTAGCGGCTGACAAGACACGCTACGGCGTCAGCCCTTATGTTTCTTAGGCCACGCGGACGTTAGTCCGTGGCCAGCCGCGCAGCGGCCTTATATGTTTCTTATGTAGCTTATGTTCTTATGTCTCCGCGTTAGCGGCTGCCGAAACACGCTACTGCCTCAGCGGCGGCTGAGGTAGCGCACGGGGTACCATACGGCGAGGGAACCGACTACGACCACGGTGAGGAGGACAATGAGCACGTCGAGGGCATGGACACTGACGGGATAGGCGTCGATGATGAAGTTGCCACCCGACGAGGAGAGGCTGATGAAACCGAAGGTTTGCTGCAGCCAGCACAGCAGGAGACCGAGCACGATGCCGATGACGGCGCCAAGGAGGGTGATGAGACGGCCCTCGTAGAGGAAGATGCGGAATATCATGCTGTCGGTGGCTCCAAGATGGCGCAGGGTGGCCATGTCGCCACGCTTTTCGATGATGAGCATGGACACTGAACCGATGATGTTGAAACAGGCTACCATGACGATGAAGGTGAGGAAGAGGTAGGCCATGAGCTTTTCGATTTGCATGACGTTGAACACGTCCTGCTGCTGCTCAAGCTGGTCCTGCACCTTGAAACGGTTGCCTGCCACCTGCTGCATGCGCGACTTGACGGCCTGGAGGTCGGCCCCGGGACGAAGTTTTAGCTCAAGACCGCTCACGCAACCGGGCTGCTCGAAGAGGGCTTGGGCAAAGGTGAGGGAGGTGATGAGGTAGTTGTCATCGTACTTGCGCTGGTTGACGTTGAAGCAGACGCGAGGTGAGGTGATGTCGAGGGCGTTGATGCTCTCGCCGGGGTTGGCCAGGTTGATGCGCTCGCCCTTGCGGGGGGCGCATATCTGGAGTGTGCCGTAGTCGATGCTGCCCATGGCGGAGGCCAGACCGATGCCGGGTATGCCGTACTCGACGGTGCCGCGGTGGAGCTGGTAGGTGCCTGTGCCGTAGAGTATGGAGCGTATGCCGGTGACGTGGTCGTAATGGTCGTCGACGCCCTTGAGGGTGATGATGGTGGGACGTCCGCGGAAGAGTATGAGGGCGTTGTCCTCGAGGCAGTATGAGGCGGCCTCCACCTCGGGCATGGTGGCCATGCGCTGCAGGGCGGGGTCGTCGGCGGTGACGAGTTTGCCCTGTGTGGGCACTACCTCGATGGGGGGGTCGAAGGCGGTGTAGAGGGAGCCGATGAGGTCGTGAAAGCCATTGAACACGCTCAGGGTGCAGAGCAGGGCTGCCGTGCCGAAGGCTACGCCTGTGACGGCTATGCCGGATATGATGTTGATGCTGGCCACGCGTTTGCGCGAGAAGAGGTAGCGCAAGGCCATGAACCATGGCAGGCGTTGGCTGTTAAGCATGGCTCGGGGTGGTGTCGTCGGGTTGTGGTTTGTGTCCGCCTTCGTTGAGCAGGCTGTCGATGTGGTCGAGGTAGTCGAGGGAGTCGTCGATGAAGAATTTGAGCTCGGGTATGATGCGCAGCTGGTGGCGCACGCGTGTGCCAAGTTCGTAGCGCACTTGCCGGGTGTTGGCGTTGATGTTGTCGAGTATTTCGTGGGCGCGCTCCGAGGGGAATATGCTCAGGTAGCCGCGGGCTATGCTGAGGTCGGGACTTACGCGCACGGCGCTTACTGACACGAGCACGCCGTGGGTGGCTTGTGTCTGACGCTGAAATATGTCACTTAGCTCCTTCTGTATCAATCGAGCTATCTTTTGTTGTCTTGTTGTTTCCATATTTGTAAGGGTGTGTTAGAAGGTTAGGGGGTTAGAGGGTTAGGGGG
>ERZ1034669.735-NODE-735-length-10213-cov-11.150719_pt1 | contig 10213 bp, 6 predicted proteins | sample MGYA00520705_ERZ1034669 | MGnify/ENA primary metagenome ERZ1034669 (study PRJEB33766, sample SAMN09781766) | gut metagenome | biome: gut microbiome | host: Homo sapiens | place: Madagascar | study: EMG produced TPA metagenomics assembly of the PRJNA485056 data set... | reverse complement strand
TATCCGGCAGGGGTTTTTGATTCTATAAATGAAATTGGTTATTCCTATTTCTTACCTCTTAACCTGTACTTCTTATTCTTTCCTCTTCCGATAGACAGAAGAAGTCCATTCTCAATCCTTTGCCGAGTAAGCAGATAAGCTCTTGTGCTCTTAATATCAAGAAGCTCTTGTAGCTTCCTCTCATTGATTTCATCATAAATAGCTAAATACTCTAAGACCTTCTTCCTCTGTTTCGTGATTGGTTTGTTTTTGATTTCAGTCTCACTATCTGTCCTGCTCGTTTTCTCTGCTGTATTCTGATTTGGCAAGATCATCTTAAAGACATGGGGAGTCACTTCAATCTTCGGCTGCACAGGACATCCAGCATAAAAGGAAAAGATTTTCCGGATACCTGTTCCATAGGCTTCCACAAAACGAAGACGATGGAAAACCTGCGCCAGTTTTGGATTCCGTAATTCCGAGATTCCAGTCTTGATATCCTCGACAGATAAGAAAGGAAGCAATCCACCAAGCGAGATAAACTCCATCTGTTTATCATTCCTATTAATAATAATGCTTCCGCTATAACCATAATCCCGATGAATCACTGCATTCCTTAATGCTTCCCGGATAGCTTCTTTTGGATAGTCCGGTTTATCCACCCGGACTAAACCATCAAAGACAGAAGCCGTATGGTTTAATAAAGAAAGATAATCAAAACAATCTCTCAGTTGTTCAAACAAAGAACCTGTAAACTCCTTAGAATCATGGAAATCCAGATTGTCATCATCTTCAAAAACAGCCACTTTGATTGTATACGGACACTGATCCGATAAAATCAAAGCAAGATTTGTATACAGGTTACGTCTTGCATTTCTGAGTCCTAACCCAATCTGCTTTTCATTGGAAAATTCAAGACCGATATTCTCAAAAGCAGATTTCCTCTTCGCAAACGTCAGTTCCTGATTCCTAGATGTCCTGCCTTCAAAGTCATCACCATCGGAATCCTTAATCCTCTGACGAATCCTATCCTCAGAAGCTGGAACAGAAGAAGCTCCTTGACGGATATAAACACCAGAAGGCTTTAATCCTCTTCTTTTCAGATAATAAGGTTTGGAAGTCCCTTCCTGGACTTCAATCCGAATTACTTTATTTTCTTGAATCACAGAATGGACAAACCTAGTTACATCTGGAGAAATAGCATCACGGACTCTATTTGTTAATCTCGTGTAGGTCTCATCGATATCTTCTATTCCAATTGGATTACCGGAGTCATCCATTCCAAGATAAAGGACACCTCCTTCTGTATTAGCAAAAGCAATGATTTCTTTATAAACCGTTTCACTCCTTTGAGACTTAAATTCAGTTCCTTCCTTTTCAAACATAGGATCTCCTCTTTTTATTAACCTTATCACTATTTTCATATTATAAAGTGAATTTTCACTTTTCAATATGAATTTTCACATTTTCTCCGTTATATTCCATATAGATTCCAATAAAAAACGGGGCTTATAGCTCTGATATTATTCGTCAATCGTGTTTTACCAAAATAAATTTGTATAAGGCTATTAGCATAATCGGAAAGAGGATCTGTTTTGCTTCCTGTTGACAAAAAGCCCAGCGAAATCTTTGTAAATTACGATTTAGTAAATCGTAATTTACAAAGAACTGCAGTTATTCAATACAAGATGCAAAATAAGACGTTCTTTAAAGAAAGATGCCAAAAAATTTTACCTAAGGATAAAAAAGTAAGTTTTCTACTATTGTTCGTATTCTTTGAATACATCCGTAAAAGTGAGGGCAGGATTCGTATAATAATCCGCTTTAACGCAAAGAGCAGAAAAGGCATAATCATCCTTTTTATTTCTTCAGCATTTATAGTTTTCTTTCAAATATTCAATCTTCGTTTTAATCAACTCATAATAATTCTGTGCAGCCATGTAAATTTCCTCACTTCCATTATTAGATCATTACTTTCCCTTTTGTTATATTTCCAGATTTTGACTAGAATATTTTCTAGTAGAATTTATTCTAGTTAATTTTATCAGTCAAAAGAGCCTTTAAGATGATATTTCACGGAAGAGAAGAAGAGCTGAAAACGCTCAAAGCTTTCTATGAAGCTCCAGGATTAAAAGGAGCCATCCTTTACGGAAGAAAAAGACAAGGAAAGTCCTGCTTATTAAGAAAATCTAGGGAAGACTTCAAAGGAAGTGTAATCTATTACCAATGCCTAAAAGACGTTGATAGGAAAAACGCTTCTTCTTTGATTGAAGTCTGTAAATCAAAGATAAAAGATTTCCATAGGGTAGGAGCGCCTTCCTTTTCGGATGTCTTAGCTGAAATCTTCTATCGTTCCAAGGAGCAGCCAATCCTATTAATCTTAGATGAATATCCTTATCTCCAAGACCGAGAAAAGATCGATTCCTTTCTCCAAAGACTCAGGGATAATAACCAGGATAGTAAAAGGAAAATCATCCTTTCCGGATCCTATGTCGATATCAGGACAAGCTTAATAGATATTGCAAACCCTCTCCATGGACGCTTTGCACTAAAAAGGGAAATCAATTCCTTTGATTACAAAGACAGCAGCCTTTTCTATCCAGATGCCACAGATGAAGAAAAAATCGGATACTACAGTGTCTTTGGAGGCACTCCTTATTACTTAGCAAGGATAGATCCAAAAATCGGATTGGAAGAAAATATCAAAAAACTGTTTCTGAATCCCTTTTCCCCTTTGGAAAGGGAAATCAATTCCACCATTGAAACAGAATGTCCAAAGATTACAAATGCAACCTTTCTCCTTTCTATTATCGCTTCTGGAAAACACTCCTATACGGATATCAACAGTGTCTTCCGCTCCCAGGTCAAGAATTCCGATATTAACTATCTTCTCTCCCGTTTGATAGATAGGAACTATGTACAGAAAGAACATGCCTTAAACGACAAAGACAAGCGGAAAGCCTACTACCAGCTCAGTGATAACCTTATCTCCTTCTATTACCACATCATCTATCCAAACATTGAACAGAAAACCTTCCTATCCCCAGATAGGTTCTTTGATGTCTACAGGAAAGAAAAGCTCTATTCCACTTATATCCCAATGATATTTGAAAAGATCTGTAAAGAATATCTATTACGGAAAAACCGGCAAGGAAAACTCAATCCCTTCTTTACATGCATTGGATCCTATACCTATAACAATCCAAAGGAAAAGACAAACGGACAATTCGATATCGTTACGGAAGACTTAAACGGGCTAATCTTCTACGAGTGCAAATACACAAGTGAAAAAGTAGGAATGGATGTTATTTCAGAAGAGAAAGAACAGCTATCGAAGGCAGGACTAACCTATTACAGACTCGGTTTCTTTTCCAAATCCGGTTTCCAGATTCCGGGAGGTAAAGAGGACTACATCCTCTATAACCTGCACGATTTATTCTGCTAATCGATGTTCAAGGCCACACATAGTAAGCGAGTATTCCTATCAGTCCATACTCTTTAAGTATAGTATCCGCTTTAAAACAACCTTTTTTCTTTATTCAAGGGTGCTTGTGAATGATATTTTTAGTAAAACAAAACAGCCAAGGAGAACCTGCTTTGGCTGTTTTGTATTTCGTTTGTTACTAGAGAATCGATTCTTAAGCTTCTGTTGTCTCTTCAGCACAAGTCGGATAAAGGACAAGATGCGGACCATCGCCATCCTCTTCACTGAAAACAGAGACTTCTACCGCTAAGGTAATGGTCTGTTCGACTCCGTTATCATCGGTATAGGTAACACCGGTCTTCTTGTAGAGAGTGTCAGAAGCATCGACAAGCTCATCTTCTGAAGGATTCTCAACCTTCGTATATCCTGCTTCGACAAGCTTTGCCTCATAAGCAGTACGAAGAGAAGTGATATCGGCTAAGACAATATTCTTTTGTGTAACTGGGGTCGTCTTAATCTCAAAGAGGTTCTGATTGCTTTCTGAGCTTGGGATAAAGGATACATTCGCATAGTAAGAACCAAAAGCAGGAATATTCTGTAAGACATCAAGAGATAAGATGTCGTCTTTCAAAACAGAAAAACTATCTTCATTATTTGTGAAATAGTCTCCGAAAGTCAGAGCATCACAGTTTTCATTGATAGAGGAATACCTGATTGGATCCTCAACCTTACTGAAGTCAGAATAGAGAACACGATATCTTCTTGACTGGTTCTCATTGATGATCTGGATAAATTCGTCTTCTGCTTCATCGCTGATGGCAATGGAGAGGTCTTTCCTCTCCATCGAATCATCTGCAAAGGAATCCAGATAATTGAATTTTTCCTTGAAGACATAAGCTGGGAGAGAATCTTTCAACTGATAGACAGCAACCTTGTGTCCAGAGTTCGTGTTCCTTGTATAGGTTTTATCAAAGAAGAGAGAGGAAATCTGTGGAGCAATTAAAGCGCTAGAAAGGTTTCCTTTGATTGCCTTGCCATCTGGATAACGCTCATCATTGATGACAATACAAGACTGGATGTCTCCGTTATCCGCTTTCGATAGTCCGGACTGAGCAAGCATAGTTCCATTTCCATCATAAGTAGTGATAGCGATGGAGTGTTCCTTATCTGCCTCCCTTGCGTAGACAGCAGAAGGAACAAAGTCACCGATGTCCTTATTATACTTAGAGAAGGTGGACTTCCTATTATAGTTTCCGTTATTGATCCATTCCCTTCCTTTGGCAAAGAGAGGATCTTCCCTGCCTTCCATTGGCTTTACTTTGATAACATTGTCCTTGCCGGTCAGAATGGTGCCTTCTGCAAGCTTTGTTTCATAGGAGACATCGGAACTTCCTTTAATCTTGAAGGAGAAAGAATCTACTCCGTCCTTAAGATTGATCTTGAAGTATTCAAGATTATCTTTGGACGTCTTCAATTCACTTGCAAGAAGAGCAAAGGAAGCAGAGTCTTTTGAAAGAGAGAAGCCCTCTCCGTCTTTTGTAAAGTCCGTTTCCTTTGCAGAAAGGAATGCGTTGGCATAATTCGAGAACTTCTCAGCTCCCGTATACGGAATCTTCTTTACTTCATTATGGAAATTCAGATAGCAGAGAAGAAGGCTATCTCCTTCACCCTTTTCATAGAATTCCATCTGTTCTGAGACGATATCTCCGTTCAAAGCATAAGAAGGCTCAAAGTAGCTGAAGCTATCTTCTCCGCTGCTAAGATACCCGTCCTCTGTCTCAACACTCTCTAAAGTATTGGAATACGTGAGCTTGAAGTTCCTTGTATAACCTGCCTTAAGAGACTCAAGGAAAGAAGCAATCGGACTCTTTTCACTTGTAGAAGCACTCGGCTTTGTTTCACTAACAGTATCACTCGGCTTAACAGTATCACTACCCGATGGAGTGATGGTAGAAGAATCATTTCCTTTCTTGTCACATCCAGCAAGAAGAAGGGCAATCATCATCAAAGACACAAACTTTTTCTGTTTCATATACAAACCTCACTAGCCCTATTCTAACATAGTACATTGGTACAATAACATTGTTTTGTGCATTGAGCCTATTTAAATCTAGGATTATTACAATCCAAACTTTCGACTATGGTTACAACGATATAATCGGAACAACATAGACTCCGTCTTTTCTCTTATAAGCCGCATTTGTTAAGACCACAGATAACACACAGAGACTTTTCAGAAACACCACCCGCTTTACGAATCGAGTCATTGATTTTAACTAGATTCTGTGTTCCATAGGTAATAGCAATAGTATTCCTGATTCTTCTCCGTTTCCGAATCTGCCATGCCAAGCAAGGTGTCTGGAAGAAAGTAATAATAAGTGCCTCCGTTTGTGTCAAGCGTATAACTTTTTTCTTGCCTTTACACTGGCCTCATCAAGCTCATTCCATTCTCGTCCTTTATAGACACCAACGTCGGATACAGGCATCAACCAGCTTTTTCCGAATCAGGGAACTCACTTGTTCCAATACACCATTGAAATCAAGACTCGGAAACTTCTTCGAATAAATGTCATAAGAATAATCAGAAATCCTGACTTCGTTAGAATTATCTGGATATCTGCCAACCACAGATTTTTTCATCCATAGCCAGAAAAATCGAATACGGATGAAAAAGAGCACTTGATGGAATTAAGGCAAGATCATAGAGATCCGTTCCAATATCTGGATTCCTTCCTGAAATATCGTTATGCTTTTCGTAAACCCACTTTCCATCTTCCAAGAGAGGATTATCATCTCTTCTGCAATAAAACGCAGCTGCGTTCTCGAAATAAGTAGTTTCATGTATCTTTTCCAAGTATGGATTAACACCATCCTAAGAAAGTACATTACCGAAAGAACAGAAAACACTTCCTATAGTCGTAAAAAAACAGGAAAGGAATAAGACAATATAGTAACATTGAACCATATACCGAGTTGAGGAGGGTTGACAAATCCCTTTTCTCTGTGTATAGTGTTTAACGATCGAGTCGCAGATACCTGCGTGGCCTGCGACCAGGGGGGTTCCTGCGGGAACTCCCTTTTTTTCATATCCGGAGGACATTGCAATGGCAAAACCGTTTTTGACATTTCAAGCACAGATTTCCTATTTGGAACAAGATAAAAATCTATTGATAGAGAATCATACGTTTGCCGAAGCAATGTTAACACAGATAGGATATTTCAGTTTGATTGGTGGATATAAAACACCTTTCAAAAACCCTACCACGCAAAAGTATAAGGATGGTACTCGGTTTGAAGATATTGTTGCTCTGTACCATTTTGACGAGAATCTGCGTGAGCTGTTTTTGAAGTACATACTGAAAGTTGAACGCCATATCCGTGCGTCGCTTTCCTATCACTTTACAGAAAAGTATGGCGAATCTCAGGCGATGTATCTGAATCCCGCAAACTATAGCCAGAACAGAAAATATGCCTATGGTATCGACAAGCTGATTGACACATTGGCTAAGCTTGCTAACAGTAACAGCGATTACCCCTATATCAATCATCAGCGTCAGGTTTATGGAAATGTCCCCCTATGGGTTCTTATCAATGGTGTAACATTTGGTAGCCTCTCAAAATTCTATAAGTTCACAACCCAAGACATCCAATCAAAGGTTGCCCGCAATTTTGAAAAGGTAAACCAGAAGCAGCTTGAACAATACTTGGGTATAATGACCAAGTTCCGCAATGTCTGCGCCCACGGCGAACGCCTTTATTCCTATCAGACTCGCGACGCTATTCCAGACACCGCACTGCATCAGAAGTTGGGAATTCCCAAGAGTGGCACGCAGTATTCCATGGGCAAACACGATTTGTTTGCAATGGTGATTGCATTTCGGTACTTACTGCCTCATGACGATTTCAAACGCTTTAAGACTACCCTTACAAGTGTGATTCGTCATTATCTGAATACTCGCGGAGCCATGGAAGAATCCACATTGTATACTTACATGGGTTTTCCGGCTAATTGGAATAAAATTACCGTATACAAGAAATAATAAACAAAGACTCTACCATTTCCTATCGACCGGAAATTGGCAGAGTCTTTTATTTAAAACCTTGGTTTGCACATGGTTGCTGCCATGGGACAAAATCGATCGTCAGAATGGTCTCAGAGACGAAAAGCCGGGAGAGGAGATGACGTTTATCACCTCTTTGACGGATGCCGACGAGATCGTGGAGACGATCGAAAAGAGATGGAAAATTGAAAACGGACTTCACCGATTCAAGCCCCTGTGTTTTACCGGCAGTTTGACGAAAAATCAAATCCTATGAGTAATGACTAGCACCTAAAACTAAATTCCTATTTAGCTAATCGGAAAAAGTGTGGAATTCTACCAAATTTGCGATTCTAGTTATGGGTTAATAATCTTTCAAAAATGAAATTAATCTTCCGAAAGATTGAATAATCTAACGGAAGATTATGAAAGAATAATTGAATAGCGGTTAGGAATGATTACTTTTGAATGAAGTAACGCTTGCCTTTTGTCTTCTTGCCATTGGTCTTGATTTGATTGGATGCCAATAATTCAGAAATGATCTGGTTTGTTGAGGTGTTCTTTAACTGAATCAAATTCGACAGCTCTTTTACAGTCGATCCTTCTACATGGTTAGTCAAATAAGCCAATATCTTAAGTTTTTCTTCTTGGTGAGATACATTATCGGAAAGCTGGAGGAAACTGAGATTCAGAATAGTTCTTTTTGGTTCGTTCTCAATTCGAAGCTCAGGAGTCGGAAAATGATAAGATTCAAACACTTGGTAAATACTAGGAATACCAGAACCGGCTCTATCAGAAACTTGAATCAGTCTAAAGTAGTTCATAATGTTTTTGTTGTAGGGATTGCTGATTCCACCGGTTATTGCCTGATGAATGCCAATCGATAATTCACCAGAATTGATGATGGATATATTGTCTTTGCTCTTTTTGATGAGAATGCCAGGAAGTGAAGTATAGTCGCAATTTGTAATGGCGTTGACAATGCCTTCGATGACAGAACGTCTGATATCAGTTCCGTTCATATTTTTTATTCCGTCTGTTTTGAATGGGTTGGGTAAATCTAATGTGATGTTTGTAGAGACAAGCTCAAAGAAATTATAAAGGTTGGCATTAAAACTATAATCGTCTGAAACAATTCTTTTATCCCATCTTGTCTGATTGGACCTATTCTCCTGATAATCTAGGAAATAATTTGGACAAAGCTGCAATATGTCACTGATGTTTCCAAAGAAAAGAACAGCTCCGTTTCTTAAGACGTCTTTTCCATTATCTTCAGTCAAAGCACCGATGCGAAGAAGGAAATCATGATCGTTGAGTTCTTGATAAATGTTATTCGGAATCGCATCATTCATTCTTTTTCTGAAATTCAGCAATGAGCTTTTATCGACATCCTTGTCAGTCAAGCCTAGATGATTAGGCAATGTATCAAAAGCGACTCCCTTCTTATTTAATAGCAATCGAGCAATGTCATCTTCTGACATCTGAAAATCTCCGTCTCCTATTCTTTGATAGGATTTTGAAAGGTTGCCGTCGATAAAGACGGGCTTTGCCTGTATAGGTGCTTTTCTTACAATGAATTTGATGACACTTTTTCCGTTAATCTTTAAAATCTGTATATCGTTATCTGAGACAGAGCAGTAATTCACTTTATTCTTGGAATGAAGTGCGGAAATCAACGCTTTCTTTTGTTCCAATGGATTTGATACTCCGGTTATGATGTTTCTTTTTCCTTCTTTGATTCCAAGATAGATGGTTCCGCCATCTGTATTGGAAAAGGAGGAATAGGTTTCATATAGGTTATCCGGGATTTTTTTATTGGACTCTTTTAGTTCGATATGAACATCTTCTTTTAAATCATATAAGCGATTGATATCATCTGTCATTTTTCTTCCTCCTGCTTATATTATGCACATTTTCTTTCTAATATGCAAATAATCTTTCGAAAATTAAAATAATCTTCCGAAAGATTGAATAATCTAACGGAAGATTATGAAAGAATAATTGAATAATTGGTAACGCTGAATAGAATTGCAAGAATTGCAAAAATGTACTGAACCCCTAATATTGGACTTTAAATAGGACTATAGCACAATATTAGGGGTTCAGTACAGAGGAGGCACTAGTCTTTTAAACACCCAATAGGAATGACAAAAACGCCATCATCTCTTCGATAACCATACTCCGTTCCAGTGATGACAATCTTCAAATCAGGGAGTCTCAATGGCATTTGCTTTTCTGTTTCGTTGTATTCTTTGACCAATCTTTCGATTTCACAGAGATGTTTTGCACCTTCATCGATTTCACTTGAACCTAACTTGAATTCGAGCAAAGCATATCTCCCGTCTTTCAAATGTAACACGCCGTCAGCCTCTAATCCATATCTGTCATGATAATAAGACATTTTTCCACGCATCTTGGAAGAATAGATTTTCAGATCTCTTATGCATAATGATTCAAATAGAAAACCAAGTGTTTTGAAATCGGTGTAAAAGTATTCGGGTGATATCCCAAGTGATGCGACTGCAATTGATGGGTCTATCAAATTTCTTTTTTTTCCTGATCTTATTGCTGTTTTGGATCTGATTGCAGGACACCATGGCTCGATATCTTCTATGATATAAAGTCTTTCTAATGCTTCAATGTAATTGGCGATGCTTTTATCCGATGCGTCATTTCTTGATTTGACATCTTTATAGATGGTTTTATAGTCGCAAAGTGTACAGATGTTTCTTGAATAGGATCTTAGAATCGCATTTGTCAACTTGGGACT
>ERZ1034669.725-NODE-725-length-10339-cov-3.988720_pt1 | contig 10339 bp, 7 predicted proteins | sample MGYA00520705_ERZ1034669 | MGnify/ENA primary metagenome ERZ1034669 (study PRJEB33766, sample SAMN09781766) | gut metagenome | biome: gut microbiome | host: Homo sapiens | place: Madagascar | study: EMG produced TPA metagenomics assembly of the PRJNA485056 data set... | reverse complement strand
TCATCGGGCTGACGGAAGTCGCCCATTTGGCGGGCTGCCTGCTGGGGTGGTCTTTTTTGGCTGTAACGGAGCTGCTGCTGGCGGAGATCGCCGTAGCGGTGCTTGTATTGATCTTGTCCGGTCTGATCGCACATAAAAACAGCATCATCGGAAAACCGGCACCGGAGAACAGCAAAACGAGCGGAAGACAACAGATTTTGACAGTAGTACTTGTTTTTTTCATTCTGCTGCAGGTGCTATGGATCCTTACGGGAGGACGTGTGTGGACGGACGGCGATATGACGCTGGAGACCGTCAATACCTTCCTGAAGGAGAACAGCATCTATACGGTGGATCCCCTCACGGGGGAACCGTATACACAGGGCATGTCTTTCCGTCTGAAGCTGCTGTGCCTGCCTATTCTGTACGGAACCATCAGCCACTGGAGCGGTATGGCCCCTGAAACGGTAGTATACCGGCTGATCCCCTGCCTGACTTTATGTATGGGATACCTGGCTTACGGCAGGCTGGGTGCCGTGCTTTTTGATCATAATAGAGAAAAATGCAATATCTTCCTGATCATAGTGGGAATACTGTTCTGTGCAGGGACTTACATGCCCGGCGTGGACGGATTTGATATTTTCTACGGAGGTTTCCGGGGAGTGACGATCCGTGCGGCGGTGCTGCTTCCCTATCTGTTTTCATGCCTGTTCGAGAGAAAATATCTCGGTGCGGTGCTCTGTATCCTGGCGGAAGCCTGTATGGTCTGGACACTGTACGGCGCGGGAGTGTGCCTGCTCGTGACGGTGGCATGGGTGGCATTACGGTGGCTGTGGACAATGTGCAGCCGCAGCGATCATAAGAAAACACAGGCTGTGAAGACAGCACCGGGAGAGGAGGACGCAGAATGATGACACTTCTGAAGTCCGCCACGAACGGCTGGCTCGATTATACGCAGCATGGAAAATATGCAGCATTGCTGCTGGCAGCTATCCTCTATCTGGGGTATTGCCTGTGGAAAAGCAAAGCAGCAAGGAACGGTGGGAAGCAGCCACTGTTCTATTTATATGCGGTGCTGATCACGCTGGCCTGCATCTGTCCGGTGACAGCGGTGATCCTGATGAAATACCAGACCGCGTTTTATTCCTATGTATGGATCTGGGCAGCAGTGCCCCAGACAGCACTGATCGCCTGGGCATGTACAGAGTTCCTGTATACCCTGTGGAGAGAAAAAAGTATCCGGAATGTGGCGGCCACGTTGCTCCTGGCGGGAATTGTGATCCTGAGCGGGAATCCGGTATCGGACCGGATCGGTTCACAGCTGACACAGGTGGAACAGCCCCGGGAGGTGCTTGGGCAGCTGTCGGAATATCACCTGGAAGAGAGCGGAGAGACGGAATATAGCCTATGGGCTCCGAAGGAGATCCTGGCGGCGGCCAGGGCATACAGTGCCGATATCCATCCCGTGTATGGGAGAAGCATCTGGGATGCCGCGTTGGGAAGCTATTCGTACGACACCTACGAGACATGGCAGGAGGACCTGTATCTGTGGATGAACCATCTGGAGGAGACCGGTGAGCCGGAGTATGTCCGCACGGAGGAAAATACCGGGGAGCGGACCATTGATTTCAGAACCTGCCTTGACAGTGCGGCGGCCGCAGGAGTAGACTACATTTTACTGCCGGGGGATCTGCCGGAGGATACCGTGGAAAAATTGCAGGAGACCCTGGGGACAGACACAGAGCTGAAGACCACAGCAGGATATTACCTGATAGAAATCGGATAGAAATCGGACAGAAATCGGATAGAAGCCGGATAAAACCGGCCTAGAATTCAGATAACAGAAGGATTGCAATATGGAACAGGATTTGATCAGTATAGTGGTACCGGTATACCGGGCGGAAAACTATATCGAAGAGACACTTGACTGTGTGCGGGCCCAGACCTATACGAACTGGGAGCTGCTGTTAATAGAGGACTGCGGACCGGACCGCAGCAGACAGATCATCGAAGAATATATCCGGCGGACCGGAGACCGGCGGATCCGGCTGCTGACCCATCCCACGAATCTGGGAGCCGCCAGGGCGCGGAACCTGGGAGTGAATGAGGCAAAGGGACGTTACCTGGCTTATCTGGATGCGGACGATCTGTGGGTACCGGAGAAGCTGGAGCGGGAGCTTGCTTTTATGAAGGAGCAGAAGGCTGCTTTTGTGTTCACAGGATATGAATTCGCCGACGAGAACGGCATAGGAACGGGGAAAATAGTCCATGTACCGACGACCATAAATTATAAGGAAGCCTTGAAAAATACCACGATCTTCACCAGCACAGTAATGTTCGACATGGAGCAGCTGTCAAAAGAAGAGCTGCAGATGCCGCAGATCAAGAGTGAGGATACCGCGTTATGGTGGAGAATACTGCGCGGGGGTACTGTAGCTTGTGGTTTGGATGAAAATTTGGTAAAATATCGGAGAGCGGGGAAATCCCTGTCTTCCAACAAGATAGAAGCTCTGCGCAGGATCTGGAATCTGTATCGTAAGGCAGAGGGAATGTCTGTGCCGAGCAGCGCCTGGCATTTCTGCTTCTGGGCAGTACGTGCGGTGAAGCGCAGAATATAGGAGGAGTTTGTGTTGAATACAAACGGTAATTATTATGTGAACAGATTGCGCAGGAGGGAATCCTTCAAGCGCTTGATCAATATAGGACTGTCGGCGATCTGCCTGTTCCTGGAAATTGCTCTGTTTGCCTACATGTGGCAGTTCCACTTCCAGTTTCAGCTGGTAGACCCGCTGCAGAAGATCTGGTACCGCGGCTTCCTGCTGGAGAACGGCATCTACAGTGTGATCCTGATCTTTTTCTCCGTGACCTACGGCGGAATGCGTCTGGGTTATATGAAAAATACGGAGATCATATTTTCCCAGGTGTTTGCAACACTGATGGCGGATGTACTGATCTATGCCGAGCTGTGTATGATGGCGCGTAGTGTGTTCCCGCCGGATATGTTCCTGCTCATGGTAGTGCTGCAGATCGTGGCAGTGATCATCTATGCCAATATTGCGAATAAAATCTATCGTACGGCGTTCCCGCCCAGAGAACTCCTGCTGATCCATGGGGATCGTCCCATCGCGGATATCTGTAAAAAGTTCGAAAGCCGTAAGGATAAATACAAGATCACGAAATATGAGCATATCAAAAAAGGCGCGGCAGAACTCTGCAAAGAGATCCTGAGTGAGTATCAGAACGGTGAGATCAACGCCGTCGTGATCTGGGATATTAATGAGAAGGACCGCAACACTATATTGAAATTCTGCTATTCGCAGTCCATCCGTGTGTATGTAATGCCTAAAATATCAGATGTTATTTTGGTGGGATCCGAGGAATTACATGTATTTGATACGCCGATCCTGCTGACCAGAGAGTATTCCCTCAGCATGGAGCAGCGGTTCATCAAGCGCTCCATCGACGTGATCTGCTCCCTGATCCTGCTGGTGATCACCTCTCCGCTGATGCTCCTGACGTCACTGGCGATCAAGCTGTATGACGGCGGCCCGGTATTGTACAAGCAGGTGCGCTGTACCATCGGTCAGAGAGAGTTCTATATCATGAAGTTCCGCAGCATGCGCACCGATGCGGAGAAGGACGGCGTAGCCCGCCTGGCACAGAAAAATGACGACCGCATCACTCCGATCGGAAAAGTGATCCGCAAATGCCGTCTGGACGAGCTGCCCCAGCTGATCAACATCCTGCGGGGAGATATGTCCTTCATCGGTCCCAGACCGGAACGTCCGGAGATCATTGCCCAGTATACCGAAGTCATGCCGGAGTTCGCCTTCCGTATGAAGGTGAAGGCGGGACTGGCTGGATTCGCCCAGGTATACGGAAAATACAACACCTCTCCGTATGATAAGTTAAAACTGGATTTAACATATATCGAAAATTATTCTGTATGGCTCGATCTGAAGCTGATGCTTCTGACACTGAAGGTACTGTTCTGGCCGGACAGCACGGAGGGTGTCGAGAGCGAACAGGTGACGGCCTTCAAGGCAGAGTACGACGGCCGTGCGGAAAAAGACGATAACTGATCTGAACGTATGGGAATATGACAATATGACAATATGGGAGGAAGCCTCATGGAAGCAAGCTATGGTAAGGAACCCTTCGATCTGCGGCTGCTGCTCTTGCGGCTGGGCCGTAATCTATGGAAAATACTGGCGCTGACGATACTGGGTACAGTACTGTTCGGCGGCGGTTATTATGTCAAAAATGTGTTGCTGCAGCCCGATCCCGGGTATGCGGCTTCTTCCACTTATAAGGTAGAATATGTCGAGAACCCTAATGCGGCCGGTGCTTACTATATCAACGAAGCCACCTGGAACAGCCTGCTCCACACGGGAGAATTTCTGGATGGTGTGGAGACTCATCTGCAGGAAGCGGCAGAGCGCGGAGAGACCGGTGCTGCGGCAGTGCTGGAACAGGGCAGAGACCGCTGGATTGAAGCTTTGTCGGCTGCCCTGCCTTCCGATTTCAGTATTCCGTTGACGAAGGCTACGACACAGGATCCAGGGGAGAGCATTGCGCTGGCCCATGCCACGGAAGAGACCATGTGCGGGGAGTTCGCAGAGAGTATGCCGGAGATCACGCGGATCAAAGTGCTGGATCATGGAGACCTCGCAGAGGCAGTGGTGCCGGATGTGCGTCCGGTACGGGCCGTGATCCTGGCGGCGGTGCTGTCCTTGTTTTTCGTAGTGGTGATCTTCCTGTTATGGGAGCTGTCCCGGGACAGCATCTGGCTCCCGACCACTCTCCGCAGACGGTATGGATTACACAGTCTGGGTACAGTGGAAAGTACGGGATTTGCGGAAAATGTGAAATATCTGCTGGAGAAAGCGGATGCCCATAAGATCGCCGTCTGCGGTGCCCTGCCGGAGGCAGATCCACAGGAGGCCGTGGACAGACTGCGCGAGCTGCAGTCCGCCGGTAGAGAGCAGACCAGCGGCAGAGTGCAGCTCATCGACAGAGAATGGATCGCAGTTCCCAGTCCGCTGTTATGCCCTGAGAGCGCAGAGACTCTGCGGGTGGCGGATGTGGTCCTGTTGGCAGTGCCGGCCGGAGCGACGGTGGGTAAGCGGCTGGAGGCTGTGCTGGAGTATCTGACCGCACAGGACTGTAAGGTGGACGGAGCCTTTTTATGGAATGCGGATGAGACCCTGATCCGGAGCTATTATTTTCTCCCTATGATTGGTTCCGATACAGCAGATAACGATATGAATACGAGAAATACAGAAATGGAACATACAAAGACTACCCAGGCAGAAGGAGAGCAGGCATGAAGGTAGAAGTACTGGCATCGGTAATGAACGCTTCTCTTCGTGAAACCGTACAACATATGAACCTGCAGTCCGATGCGGTGATCATCAACCAATGCGACAGACTCGGGCAGGAGGAAATGCAGATATCCCAGGAAAACGGAGAGGCACGAACCATCCGTTTCTATAGCTTCCCGGACCGGGGCATCGGCAGAAGCCGGAATGAGGCTATTTTGCGGGCAGAAGGAGATATCTGCCTTTTTTCGGATGCAGATATTGTGTATGAGGACGGATATGAAACGGCGATCCTGGCAGAATTTGAGAAAAATCCGCAGGCAGACATGATCATTTTCAATATCGAAGTTGAGGAATCCCGGCGCACCTACCACATCACGGAGCGGAAACGAGTGCACTGGTATAATTGCGGCCGGTACGGAGCGGTGAGCTTTGCGGTACGCAGGGACAGCCTGCTGGCATCCGGGAGCACCTTCTCCCTGCTGTTCGGCGGCGGAGCGAAATACAGCAACGGTGAGGACAGCCTATTCCTGACAGAATTCATCCAAAAAGGCTATAAGGTCTATACCGCGCCCGTGACCATCGGCAGAGAGGAAGCGGGAGACTCCACTTGGTTCCATGGCTACAATGAGAAATTTTTCCATGACCGCGGTGTACTGTATCATTATCTGTACGGAAGGCTGGCAGGACCGCTGGCACTACGGTTTTTGTATGCCCATAAGGGGACATTGTGCAGTGAGGTAACGATAAAACAGGCGAAGCAGTGGATGCGGGACGGCATCCGCGAAGCCAGAAAGCGCGGCTGAGCCTGAACCGCGGCAGACGTCGCAGGAGAATACGCGCGAACCGCGGCGGACATCGCGAGAAAACACGCCGGAAATTGAGACAGACATCGTAGGCAGGAAGGGGGTCCCACATGGAAAAAAGTGCACTGGTATATATTGTATTAACACTCGTAACGGTGGGATTCGGCTTCTGCGTGCGCAACAGCGCTTATACGGCAGGATACCTGTCGGGCAGGCGGATGTCTGGAGCACCGGTGGGATACGATCGTCAGCAGGCGAGGAACCTGGTGGCGGAGACCGCCGTATTCTGCCTCCTGGCGGGAGTCTCGGCCTGCCGTATTGCGGTGGGCGGTGATTACTGGGTCTACTGGCTGAAATTCCAGCTGATCGATCAGGGACGCCATGTGTCCTATGAAAAAGGCTTCGTCGGGCTGGTGAAGCTGTTCCACTGGATCTTCGGCGAGGGCTCCTATCTGCCGATCTTCGGATTTTTTTCGCTGGTCACGGTGTTTTTCTTCCTGAAAGCACTGCATGATCAGGCAGACTGGTACGTATTATCCCTGTTTTTACTGCTGACCCAGGGCTTCTATTTTAACAGCATGAACTCCGTGCGGTATTATTTTGCACTGGCGCTGGCCATGTATGCGCAGAAATATGTACTGCGGGGCGAGTATGGCAAGTTCATCCTCTGGGTGCTGTTGGGATGTACGATCCATAAATCGGTGCTGCTGATCATTCCGGCCTATATCGCAGCAGATCTGCTGTCGCGTGTACGACTGAAAAAATGGCACTACGCGGTCGGGATCCTGCTGATCTTATCCCTGATCTTCGGACAGGGCTTTTATCGGAATCTTATTTTTAAGTTTTATCCCTATTATAAGGATTCCATGTTCGACAACGGCCAGTTGTCCTATGTGAATATCGGAAAATGCCTGGCGGTGCTGATCCTGTGCCTGATCTACTGGAAGGACAGTATCCGGGATGATCGCAGGAACCGTTACTATTTCTATCTGAATCTGGCGGGACTGGTGCTCTATACCTGTGGCTCCTTCATCCCGGAGGTATCCCGTGTGGCCTATTACCTGATCCAGTCCCAGATCTTCCTGATCCCGGGCGTGCTATGGAATGCGAAAAAGGGATGGTTCCGCAACCTGTGCATTGTCGGAGTCGTCGCGGCATATCTGCTGTATTTCGTAATGCTGTTACGTGGCATGTACGATGTGGAGATCAGATTGCTACCTTACCTGAATTGGATATTTAATTAAAAGAGGATTTGATTTATGAGAGTACTGTGGGTCTGCAATATCATGCTCCCGGTGATCGCCGAGGCATTGCATAGAGAAGCTTCCAATAAGGAAGGCTGGCTGTCCGGACTGCTGTCGCAGATCGTGGACCGGGAAGACACCGGCATGACGCTGGCAGTGGCGTTCCCGGTTCCCGCGGGGGAAGAGATCCCACAGAGTTTTGTAGTCCGGGTGCAAGGGGAACACCCTGCCTGTTTCGCGGAAGCCACTTCTGCTACGGAAGCTGCTTCTGCTCCGGAGGGGGGCGGTGGATATCTCGTCAGATGCTACGGCTTCCAGGAGGATACCGTGCATCCGGACCGTTACCAGCCGGAGCTGGAAGAAGAGCTGCGTAAGATCACGGAAGATTATGACCCGGATGTGATCCACTGCTTTGGTACGGAATATCCCCATACGCTGGCGGTCTGCCGTGTCTATCCGCATCCGGAGAGGATCCTTTTGGGGATCCAGGGCATCTGCAGCCTCTGTGCGGAAGCCTATTTCGCCGATCTTCCGGAGCGCGTGACGCGCAAAGTGACCTTCCGGGATCTGGTAAAACGGGACAGCCTGCGCAGCCAGCAGGAGAAATTCGTCCGCAGAGGTGTGATGGAGAGAGAAGCCATCGGTCTGGCGGGAAATATCACCGGTAGGACGGCATGGGACCGGGAGGTGACCACCGGGTGGAATCCCGGAGCACAGTATTATCCTATGAATGAGACCCTGCGAGCTTCCTTCTATGAAGGCAGCTGGGCCCCGGAGCACTGTGAACCCCACAGCATCTTCGTTAGTCAGGGAGATTATCCGCTGAAGGGCTTGCATTATCTCCTGAAAGCATTGCCCGGGATCCGCAGGAAATTCCCCGATGTGCAGGTGTATGTGGCGGGAAATGATCTGACGGCATACCACACGCTGAAGCAGAAGCTGAAGATCTCCGCTTACGGACAGTATCTCCGGGATCTGATCCGGGAGGGGCAGCTGGAAGACTGCGTGCATTTTACAGGGAAACTGACAGAACAACAGATGCGGGAACGATTCCTCCGAAGTCACCTGTTCCTGTGCTGTTCTTCCCTGGAAAATTCGCCGAACTCCCTGGGAGAGGCCATGCTGTTGGGAGTGCCCTGTGTCAGCACGGAGGTTGGCGGGATCCCCAGTCTGTTCGACGGCGGAAGGGACGGCCTGTGGTGTGAAGGACACCGGCTGACAGAAACGGCTGAAATCAGCAGAAATACGGCAGATGCGGCTGAAAGCAAAAATAACACATGCAATTCAAAAGAATTAAAAACAACAGAATTGGAAAATATTGTAAAATCCATGGAAAAATCCATTATCGAAATGTGGAGTTCTCCGGAGAAAATGTTGGAATACTCTAAAAATGCAAGAGAACATGCAAGAAAAACCCACGATAAAGAGAAAAATTTTGCAAAATTGCAGGAAATCTATGCAAAGATAGCGGAAAGGCAGGGCTGAGAATGCAGGTGGTATTCGTTTCTAATTATTTTAATCACCATCAGCTGTCCTTCTGCGACGCATTGTATGAACTCCTGGAAGGAAGCTTCTGCTTTCTGCAGACCCAGCCCATGGAAGAAGAACGGGTGAAGATGGGGTGGCAGGCCGAGGAGAGACCGTACGTGCGCTATGTACAGGCGGACGGTACAGCTACGAGCGGACTGGAATGGCAGAACCTGCTGCTTACAGCGGATGTGGTGATCTTCGGTGGATGCGATGACGAGAGCTACATCCGGGAACGACTGGCGGCGGGAAAACCTATCTTCCGCTACAACGAGCGGCTGTATAAAGAAGGACAATGGAAAGCCATCTCTCCCAGAGGACTGCTGCAAAAGTATAAAGACCACACCAGATACCGCAAGGCACCGGTGTACTTCCTGTGTGCCGGAGCCTATGTGCCCTGCGACCTGGGGATCATTCATGCCTATCCGGAGAAAATGCTACGGTTCGGGTATTTCCCGGAGACCAGAGAGTATGCGCCGGGGGAGCCGTTTTCACGCAAGAAAAAAGGAAGCATCCTGTGGGCGGCGCGGATGATCGACTGGAAACATCCGGAGCTGGTAGTGAAGACAGCCGCTTATCTGAAAGAACATCTGAAAGAGATTCCTTTTCACATTACGATGATCGGCGGAGGAGAACTGGAGGAAGAAGTACACAGCCTGGCAGAAGAGCTTGGCGTGACGGATAAGATCACCTTCGCAGGCTTCCGGAGTCCGGAGGATGTCCGGGCCGCTATGGAGGAATCCGAGATCTACCTCGTCACCAGTGACCGGAAGGAAGGCTGGGGAGCGGTAGTAAACGAAGCCATGAACAGCGGCTGTGCCGTCGTGGCGGATCATATGATCGGAGCGGCTCCCTGGATGATCCGACAGAGGGAAAATGGGATCCTCTATCACGACGGTTGTGAACAGCAACTACAGGAATACGTTGCAGAGCTGCTGCAGGATCCGGCAGAGTGCCGCAGACTGGGAGAAGCGGCGCAGCGGACCGTCCGGACGGAATGGAATGCACGGACCGCCGCGGAGAGACTGGTCAGACTGTGTCGAGAGATGGGATTTCTAACCGGTGCCCCCGGTACCACACCTGCAGAGCCGGCACTACTTGCACCCGGTCAATGCCTTCCGGCACCGCCCGTTCCGGCACTGTGGACAGACGGGCCCTGCTCCCCGACCCCGGTGATCCCGGAGCGACGGATGTATCGATATTTAACGGAAAGAAATGAAGAGGACAGAACGTGAACAGTAATGAGACCAACCAGCCGCTGATCAGTGTGATCGTGCCGGTGTACAATATCATACCTTATCTGCCCCGCTGCGTGGAAAGCCTGCAGAAGCAGACCTATCCGGAGCTGGAGATCCTGCTGATCGACGACGGCTCCACCGATGACACTCCGGCGCTGTGTGACCGGCTTGTGGACAGACGGGCCCTGCTCCCCGACCCCGGTGATCCCGGAGCGACGGATGTA
>ERZ1034669.710-NODE-710-length-10503-cov-10.039242_pt1 | contig 10503 bp, 8 predicted proteins | sample MGYA00520705_ERZ1034669 | MGnify/ENA primary metagenome ERZ1034669 (study PRJEB33766, sample SAMN09781766) | gut metagenome | biome: gut microbiome | host: Homo sapiens | place: Madagascar | study: EMG produced TPA metagenomics assembly of the PRJNA485056 data set... | reverse complement strand
GGCGCCGCAGAGGGCTTCGACGAGGTCGAGGTCTTCCAGTCCAACCACGAGGGCAACATCGTCGACAAGATTCAGGAGGCCTACGGCAAGGTCGACGGCATCGTCATCAACCCGGCGGCTTACACGCACACGAGCGTGGCGATCCTCGACGCCCTCAAGGCCGTCGCCATCCCTGCCGTCGAGGTCCACATCAGCGCCGTCGAGACCCGCGAGGACTTCCGTCAGGTGAGCTACGCCCGCCTGGCCTGCTTCGCCACCATCACCGGCGAAGGCCTCCAAGGCTACGCTCACGCGTTAGAGCTGCTGAAAGAGCGTCTCGAAAAGTAGCCTCGCGAGCAAATCCATCAACGCGATTCGCACGCCAATAATGCCAGTGCCGCCAGCAGCAACCTCACTACTGGCGGCACTTTATTACTGGCATATAATCGTTGCAGTCACAAAACGTCTGGAGACGCTCATGTTAAGCATCCATCTGGGAGATTACCCCCGTTCCATCTACGATACCGAAACCTATTTTAGGAACTCATACCTGGATTCCTGGTTCGAGGACCCTATGGCAGCGCAGATGATTAAAGGCGTTGACGGTTCAGAGCTCATCGGCCCCCACAACATCATCAGCAAACAGCTCGGTTCGATTACGCCCCTCGAGCTTTCCGGTGGCGTTAAGACGCTGCTGCTGGTGCGCAATCTACCAAACATGGTGTTCAATGCATCCACTTGCGGAGATAACTGCGCCCGCTGGCTGCTCAAAATTGGCAAAGAGCAGGATGTGCTGGTAACCCTTTACCACATCATGAAATTCCCCTGGAAGCATTTTGAGATTCGTATTAATAACGATGGCCGCATCGTTAGAAACATGCAGGAGTTTGTCGGCGCCACGAATGACTTTTTGGATGTTGATGAGTAATGAAGGGAACGCATACCGTTGTCGTGGAGCGTGCAAAAGTCAAATACACGCTCACCTTTAAACGCAATATTTCCTTCATCCGCGGCAACAGCGGCACGGGCAAAACGACACTCATCTCGATGATTCGCGACTACAACGATCGTGGACCGGAGAGCGGCGTCACGCTCAGTTGTGACGTTCCCTGTGAAACGCTATCTGGCAGGCGTTGGGAACGCGAGCTTTCGATTATCGAGAACTCAATAATCTTTTTAGATGAGGGTAACGAATTTATCTACTCAAAAGACTTCGCAAAAGCCGTTAACGGGTCGTCCAACTATTTTGTCCTGATATCTCGCCGAGACGCCAGCGAACTCCCCTACAGTGTCGACGAAATTCTAAAGCTGGTAAACACCACAAGTAAAACAATCAATGGTCGAAAGAGCGATAAACGCTTCTACTCGGTAACAAAACCGATATACAGCCACACGGCAAGCATGCTATATCAGGACCTAAATGTTGGATTCGAAATACCCGATGCCGTGGTTGTGGAGGACAGCAAGTCTGGTTATCAGTTTTACAACGCTCTTTGCAAACGGCTCGGAATCCCCTGCTATACGGCCACCGGCGTTGCGAATCTAAAACGTACGATTCACGAATGCCCTGAGCAAAACGTTCTTGCCATAGGAGACGGCGCAGCGTTTGGTCCCTACATCGAAAAGGTGCTCGGACAGCGCGTTTACAAGAACGTTCGCCTATTCCTCCCGGAATCGTTCGAGTGGACACTCCTGCGCTCCGAGCTCATACCCAGCAGCGACATTCCCAAAATCCTCGAGGACCCCTCAAGCTATATCGAAAGTCGCGATTATTTAAGCTGGGAGCGGTTCTTCACCGATGTGCTGGTCAAATACTCAGCAGACACTCGCTTTGCCTACAAAAAGGCAAAGCTCAACGAACAGTATCTCAAGCCGCAAGCGATGAATGCAGTTGCAAGCGTCTTGCCCGAGTGTCTGAAGGCATAATGACAGCGGGGAGGGCCAACTTGGTCCTCCCCGCTGTCATTATGCCTTCTTGATCACGTACGCCAATCCAATATCGCAGGCGCAACGCACGATTGATGCGAAGAGCCACGATGCTGGCAGCGTCATAAGTAGAGGCATGGTCTGCCAGGGGATAAACCAATCGACCGCGTGGATTGCAAAGATGGCAAGACTGGCCTGTCCGCAGAACACGAGAGCTTGTTCAAAGGACCCCAAAACCGGCACATCTTTCAACTTCTCCAGCGCCATGGAAACCCAGCACACGCAATAGCTGCCCGCAAGAGCGGCAACTGTCGCAACCACAAACCCATCCACGCGGCGGCTCGAAAGCTCAAGCCCACTCAGCGCGGCAAGGACAAGCCAAGCGACACCGGTTCCAATAAACAGCAGGGGCTTGCTCACGCTCGGCTCGAGCCCCTTTTGGCGCGCCGTATAGCCAATCCACATCAGCAAGACGATGTAGCAGCTCAAATCCAAATCGAATGGCAGGTAAACACCAAAATGGCGAGACACGCTCAAACCGCAAAAGGCAATCGCGGCACAGACAACGCCCTGCCAAACAACCCCAATCCCGCCGCGATCAAACAGCCGCACAAGCGCATTAAACATCAGGCGCGACGTAAACAGCGCCGCCAAAAACCATGCCATGCCAACGGCAGCAACGCCAAGTCCAGGCACATCAACGCCCGAAGCAAACACAAGCGTCTGAAATCCCGTAACCAACGTAGCAGCCGTCAACGGAGCGCCGCTCGTCAAGAACGTCGGCACCTGCCACGCCAGTGCAAGAACCACATACGGCACCAGCAGGCGCAACACCGAACCACTCAGCAGCTCGCGCCACGGCTTCGGCCTAAACGTATACCCGGCAAGAATAAAGAACACCGGCATGTGAAACGAGAAGATCGCGTGCCGCAAGGGGGAAGGATTTGGGACGGTGTGCCCCACAATGACCAGAATCATTGCAATCCCCTTTGCAATATCGATCCAGTCGAGCCTTTTGCTTCCCATGGCGAACCCTTCAAAACCGCAGCACACAAGATGAAAAAAGCCCAGACCACCAAGCGGTCCGGGCTTAATAAACGATGGTGCTCCATGGCGGATTCGAACCGTCGACCTTGGGATTAGAAGTCCCCTGCTCTATCCAACTGAGCTAATGGAGCAAATAACCGCACGCCCAAGCAAGCACAAGCCTGTCAGGCGCAAGTAATTATAACCTAGTTGAACTGTTCGCGGTACGCCTTGCAGACCTCATCGACCGGACCGTCCATGCGAAGGTCACCCTTCTCAATCCAAACGGCACGCTGGCAGATGCGCTCAACCTGCTCCATAGAGTGCGAAACGAACAGAACCGTCACGTCACCGCTCTGGATAAAGTGCTGGATGCGGGCCTCGCACTTCTGCTGGAAGAACACATCACCGACGGACAGCGTCTCGTCAACGATTAGAATATCGGGCTCGGTAATCGTCGCGATTGCAAAGGCGATACGCGCCACCATGCCCGAGGAGAAGTTCTTAAGCGGCATATCGACAAAGTTCTGCAGCTCAGCGAACTCGATAATGCCGTCAAAGTTGGCGTCGATGAACTCCTTGGTATAGCCGAGCAGGGCACCGTTCAGATAGATGTTCTCGCGGGCGGTCAGCTCGGGGTCAAAGCCGGCACCAAGCTCAATCAGCGGCGCGATGTTACCGTGCACCTTAACACTGCCCTCGCTAGGTTCAAGCACGCCAGCGATAATCTTGAGCATCGTAGACTTACCGGAACCATTGGTGCCGACCAGACCCACGACCTCGCCACGATGAATATCGAACGAGATGTGCTTAAGCGCCCTAAACTCCTCAAAGAACAGCTCGTGCTTGGCAAGCTTGATGAAGTACTCCTTGAGGTTGGTCAGCGACTCGGACGCCATGTTAAAGATCATGGTGACGTCGTCGACCTCGACAGCCAGAGGCTGCTCGCTGTAATCAACAACAAATTCAGTCATCACAGCACTCCTTAGATGTAGAGGATGAACTTGCGCTCGGACTTATGGAACACGGTGTAGCCAATAACAAGCGCAAGGACCGCCCAAGCGACGCACATACCAAACGTCAAAAGCGAGGGCGTAGTCTGGAACAGGAAGATATCACGCATAAACTGCAGGTAGTTGTACATGGGGTTCGCATACACCAAGATCCGAACGATATGCGGCATCTGAGCAACAAAGTCGGTCGTCCAGAAAATAGGCGTGATATAGGTCCAAGCCGTGATGACAACACTCCACAGATGCATAACGTCGCGGAAAAAGACCGTGAGGGCCGAGAGCATCATACCCAGGCCCATGCAGAAGCACATAAGCAGCAGCAGGCAGACCGGCAGCAGAATCAGGTGCCAAGAAGGCATAACATGGAACCACAGCATAACGATGGCAACGGCGACCAGCGAGAAGGCAAAGTTAACCAGCGAGAAGAGCACCTTCTGTACTGGGAAGACCCAACGGTGCACCTTAACCTTCTTGAGCAGCGGGGCAGCACCCACGATCGACGTCAGGGCCTGGTTCGTAGACTCGGACATGACGGCAAAGGTAACGTTACCCACGATCAAGTACAGCGGGTACATCTCGGGCGTAATCGAGCCATTGCGGCCCTGGGCAAAAATCGTCGAGAACACGATAGCCATGACGATCATCATCAGAAGCGGGTTGAGCACCGACCATGCGACGCCCAGAACGCTACGGCGATACTTGATCTTAAAATCCTTGGTAACCAGCTGACGAAGGATAAACGCGTCCTTCTCAAATTCGTTCTTAGCAAACGTCGCAGGCAGACTGCGAGCTTCTTGTTGCTTTGTCTGATCCGACACGGATGCAACTCCTTTACTCGTAATCGTTGACAAACGAACAGTATAGACCCGACGGCCCTGCAAACGATTCGCGCAACAAAACTGGAGAACTAACCCACATCTAAGGATGCCAAGCCCAAACGGCTATACTTTCAAGGATTGAATGTGTAAGGAGCATTGAGTGAATTCTGAATCCATCGCCGTCATCATCCCCTGCTACAACGAAGCCCTCACGATCGGTAAGGTCATCGACGACTTTCACCGCGAGCTTCCGCAGGCGACGGTCTATGTCTATGACAATAATTCGTCCGACGATACCTCGCGTATCGCCGCCGAGCACGGCGCGACGGTCCGCTTTGAGCCCCGTCAGGGCAAAGGCAACGTCTGCCGCCAGATGTTTCGCGACATCGATGCCGATTGCTACCTGATGGTCGACGGCGACGACACCTACCCCGCCGAGGCGGCCAAAGCCCTCTGCGAGCCCATCCTCAACGGCACGGCCGACATGACCGTGGGCGACCGCCTTTCCAACGGCACCTACGCCGAGGAAAACAAGCGCGCCTTCCATGGCTTTGGCAACAATTTGGTACGCGCCATGATCAAGTGGATCTATGGCTACAGTTTCGATGACGTCATGACCGGTTACCGCGCCATGAGCCGCCCATTTGTCAAAACCTTCCCTGTGCTTTCCGAGGGCTTTCAGATCGAAACCGAGCTCTCGATTCACGCCGTCGACCACCGCTGGCGCATTAAAGATGTGCCCATCGAGTACCGCGACCGTCCGGAAGGCTCCGAGTCCAAGCTCAACACCGTCAGCGACGGTATCAAAGTCGTCGCGATGATCGGCACGCTGTTCAAGGACTACCGCCCGCTGAAGTTCTTCACCCTTGTCGCGATTCTATTCGCGCTTATCGGCCTGGCCCTGGGCGTCCCCATCTTTATCGAGTATTTCCAGACCGGCCTCGTCCCGCGCTTCCCCACCGCCATGCTCGCCGCGTCGTTTATGTTCCTGTGTGGCTTGAGCCTTGCCACCGGATTTATCCTCGACTCCGTGGCAAAGGTCGAAAAAAAGCAGTGGGAAGTCAACGTGTACGGCAAATACGCCTTCGATGACTATCGCGGCGACAAAACGAACGAGAGGTAAATCGCTATGCCGCTCATTTCCATCGTCGTTCCGTGCTACAACGAGCAGGAATCGCTTCCGATCTTTCTCAAAGAGCTCGACGGCGTTGTCCATGCCATGACGCAAACACACCCCGATATTTCATTCGAAGCGGTCCTCATCGACGATGGCTCAGTGGACGCAACGCTCACCGTCATGAAAGCCGAGGCCGCGGCATCGCATCCATATACCATTCATTGGTACTCCTTCTCACGCAACTTTGGTAAAGAGGCGGCGCTGTTTGCCGGACTCCAGCATGCAAAGGGCGACTATGTCGCCACCATGGATGCCGACATGCAGGATCCGCCCTCGCTCCTGCCGCAGATGTACGAAATCTTGCAAACCGAAGACTACGACAACGTCGCCACGCGCAGGACCACCCGCGAAGGCGAGCCTCCCATCAGGTCGTTCTGCGCCCGCTTGTTCTACAAGATCATCAACCGCATTTCCAAGGCCGACATCGTCGACGGAGCACGCGATTTTAGGCTCATGAAGCGGCCCATGGTCAACGCCATCATCTCCATGGGCGAATACAACCGATTCTCTAAGGGCATTTACGGCTGGGTCGGCTTTAAAACCAAGTGGCTCCCTTACGTAAACGTCAACCGCGTTGCCGGCGAGACCAAGTGGAGCTTTTGGTCACTGCTCCTCTATTCCATCGATGGCATCGTCGCGTTCTCTACGGCGCCACTCTCCCTAGCCGCCCTCACGGGCATCATATTCTGCCTCATCGCCATTCTGGGATTCATCGTTATCCTAGTCAAAACGCTTGTATGGGGTGACCCTGTCGGCGGATGGCCCTCCCTCGCCTGCCTCATTACGCTGTTTGGCGGCATGCAGCTTCTGTGCCTGGGAATTATCGGCGAATACCTGGCAAAAGCCTATTTGGAAACCAAGAGGCGCCCCATCTATATCGTTCGCGAGTCCAACGAGGATTCTGATGACACGGTCCAATAACAGCACGCTCAAGAACGTTGCGTTTTACGCTGCCTGCTTCACGTTTTCCATCGCGCTCTTTGTTGCGCTTGCCATAGCAGGGCATGTCTATCCCTTTGGCGACAACTCGTTTCTCACCAACGACCTAAAGTACCAATACATCGACTTCTTTGCGTGGTTCCGACGCGTCCTTTTGGGCGAAGCGAACCTTCGCTATTCCTTTTCCCAGGGACTCGGCATGAACACTTGGGGGCTCTACAGCTACTACCTTGCCAGCCCCTTCAACCTGCTCTGCGTGTTGTTTCCCGCAGACAAGCTCACGCTCTTTGTCTTTGTCATCACCGCGCTCAAGCTCGGATGCATCCATATCAGCAGCGCTTGGTATGTGCAAAAGCGCTTTGGCTTATCCAAGTCCGCGGCATTCCTGCTTTCCGCGTCGTTCACGTTTTGCAGCTGGACCGTCAGCAACCTGCGCAACCCGCTCTGGGTCGATTGCCTGATTCTGCTTCCCGTTTGCGCCTACGGTTGTTACGAGCTCATCCGCGAGCGGCACATGGCGCGACTTGTCATCGCCACGGCGCTGAACGTCATGTTCTGCTGGTATACGGCGTACATCAGCATCCTGTTCCTCTGCATCTTCGTGCTGGTCGAATTTATCGATTACGTTGCCGCGGAAGGTTTTAGTTGGAAGCTCATGGTCGACCGAGCGCTGCGATTCGCCGGTGCCATCGTGCTTGGGCTGCTACTGTCCGCTTGGACTTTTTTGCCGACCATCCTTGCCATGTCCAAGGGCGGCCCCGTTTTGGCACTCGGATCGCTGCTTAAAACCAGCATTAAGTCGCTCATCAGGGGCTTTCTCCCCGGCATGTGGGTCAACAACGACAGTACACCGCAGTTCTATTGCGGCGTCATCGTGATGCTCCTTGCAGTAAGTCTGCTGCTGAACCGCAGGATTTCGATCAAGACGCGCATCGCAACGCTCGTCACAGCAGTTATCCTGATCGCCAGTTCCGTCTTAAGTCCGCTCGAGTACATCTGGTGCGGCATGCGCGTTCCCAACGGCTTCTACTCGCGCACGGCCTTTTTGCTGAGCTTCTTTACGCTTTGGGCCGCCGGCTACGCCCTACAGACCCTCAAGGACCGGCCCAAAGTACGCCAAGCATATCGTCCGACCGTTGTCCTGCCCCTCTTGGCGCTCACGGCCATTGAGCTGTTTGCCAACGCCCACGTTATGTGGAACCAGATGTACGTAGGTTATTCCGAGTCCGCCAGCAGTGCCTACGTCGCCACCGCAACAAACACTGTAAAGACGATTCAGGACGATGACCCAACGCCGTTCTATCGCATTGACCGCACGACCACGCGAGCCGATAGCGCCGCACTCAACGAAGGCTTGGCGCTCGGGTACAACCAGCTGTCCTCGTATTCTTCAGCCAACAACCCGCAGGCCATCGCGCTGCTCAACTCCCTTGGATACAGCAGCGTGGGCGAGTTTTCGACCCGCTATGCCGAGCCGATTCTGGCTGTCGACGCGCTACTGGGGGTCAAGTACGCCATTGCCGAGCAAGCGCCCGCAGGATACGTGGCAATGCCGAAGCCAGGCGACACGGCAAGCGCCGTGCACGAGAACCCCTATGCCCTCAGCCTTGGTATCGCGGCTTCCATAGACATTCAAAACTGCACACTGGAGGGTGACAATCCCTTCGAGAAACAAAACGACCTGTATAGCAAAATCCTCGGCCACAAGGTTGAGCTCTACACCGAGATTGACGCCGCGAAAACGGCGGACAGCCAGGACGCAAAGCAATGGAGCGTCACCGTGCCGGCAGGCTCCATCGGATATCTCTACATCAACAGGGACGCCAGCGCCGGCAGCTATTGGCCCATCGCCCTCACCATCGACCAGCGAACGATTAATAACGAAGCCTGGCGATTCGACAACAATATCCGCCAAATTGCATATGCATCGGACGCCCCAAGCCAACACACGGTGTCAATCGAAGTCGCGGAGGGCTATACCGATATGCCCCAAGGCAATGAGCCCGTCTTTTACGCGCTCAATCTGGAAGCTTTTAAGCAGATTATCGACGAGCTTAAGACGAGCGAGTTTATTCCGGCGGTTTTCGAGGACGGCAAGGTCGAAGGCGAGTATACCGCCGAGAATGACTGCAACTTGTTGCTGAGTGTCCCGTACGATGCTGGCTGGAGCGTAACGATTAACGGAGCCGCCACAGAACTAACGCCCGCTGCCGACAAGGGCATGTCGTGCCTGAACGTCCAAAGGGGCACGAATAACATCGTAATGACCTATAAGACTCCGGGCGCCCTTGCAGGGCTTGCGGTGAGTCTGGCTACCGCCGCATCTCTAATTGCAGCGGGGCTATACACCAGGCATAAGAAAAGCCGCCGTTAACCAACGGCGGCTTTTCTTTCGGAATTCGAATAGCTCCTAGAGCGTCTTAAGGTACTCCCCCAGCTCTTCCTCCCAGTCGGGCATGTGGAAGCCGGCGGACTCGAGCTTGGACAGGTCGAGCGCGGAGTGGACCGGGCGCGGGGCGATGGGGCCTTCGGCGCTCGCGTAGTAGTCGTCGGTGCTGACCGGAACGACCTTGTCGCCGTTGCCGTTGGCGGCCTCGAAGACGGCGCGGGCGATGTCGGCCCAGCTCCTCACGGCGCCCGAGCCGGTGCAGCCGTAGGTGCCGTAGGGGGCCTTCGCGTCCAGCACGTGGAAGATGGCCTCGGCCATGTCGCGCGTGAAGGTCAGGCGGCCCAGCTGGTCGTCCACGACCGTGATCTGCTCGAGCCCGTCCTCGGGGTCGGCGACGCGGTCGGAAAGCCCCTTCATGGTCTTGACGAAGTTGTGGCCCTCGCCGATGACCCAGGAGCTGCGCATGATGTAGTGGCGCGGGCAGCCGGCCACGGCGATGTCGCCGGCGGCCTTGGTCTGGCCGTAGACGGAAAGCGGGCTGAAGGGCTCCCCCTCGTCGTGCACCTCGGCGGTGCCGTCGAAGACGTAGTCGGAGGACACGTGCACGAGCGTGATCCCGTGCCCGGCGCAGGTGCGGGCGAGAAGCGCCGGCCCCGTGGCGTTGGCCTTCCAGGCGGTCACGCGGCCCTCGGGGGTCTCCGCCTTATCTACCGCCGTGTAGGCGCCGCAGTTGATCACGGTGCCGTAGAGCGACCAGTCATACTGTGAGTAGGCCTCGGGGTCGGACATGTCGAAGGTGTCGATGTCGCAGAAGTCGAAGTCCTTCGCCACGCCGCGCTCCTCCGCCAGCGCGCGCACCGCGTGGCCCAGCTGGCCGTTGCAGCCGGTGACGAGCGTGCGCTTCGGCGCCATGGGCACGACGTCCTTCAGCATCGGGTGGTTGAGGTCGGCCTCGGATACGGTGGCCTGGTCCAGCGGGATCGGCCACTCGATGGCGAGCTCGGGGTCGGCGAGGTTCACGAAGGTGTAGGTCTTCTTCAGCTCGAGGGACCAGTGGGCGTCCACCAGGTAGGTGTAGGCGGTGCCGTCCTCGAGCGCCTGGAAGGAGTTACCCACGCCGCGCGGGACGTAGATGGCCTTGGACGGGTCGAGCGTGCAGGTGTAGACCTTGCCGAAGGTCTCGCTGCCCTCGCGCAGGTCCACCCAGGCGCCGAAGACCGAGCCGCGGGCCACGGA
>ERZ1034669.709-NODE-709-length-10505-cov-3.675311_pt1 | contig 10505 bp, 13 predicted proteins | sample MGYA00520705_ERZ1034669 | MGnify/ENA primary metagenome ERZ1034669 (study PRJEB33766, sample SAMN09781766) | gut metagenome | biome: gut microbiome | host: Homo sapiens | place: Madagascar | study: EMG produced TPA metagenomics assembly of the PRJNA485056 data set... | reverse complement strand
AAGTTAATTATTCCACTGTGTGTTTTTGTCGCGTTGATTGGCGGCATCTATGGTATCAAACATTTTGTCCGAGTTGATACAGGCAAAGTTGGTGTTGTATATTCTATGTCAGGTGGTGTACAGGATAAGGTATTAGAGCAAGGATACCATTTTGTATCTCCGTTCGAACATGTAAAAGAGTTTACTGTCGGCAATGAACAGCTCATCATGAGTAAAGATTCTCGTGATGGCAGCAAAGACGACGAATCTTTTAAAGTTGCCACTTCTGATAATGCAAGCCTGGCAATCTCATTCCAAATGTCTTATCGTTTCAAACCTGAGACTGTGACGGACACTTACAAGAAGTTCAAAGGTATGGATGGAGAAGACATCGTAGATCAGAGAGTGAAGGCTGTATTAAAGTCTAAAATCTCTGAGGTTACAACAAACTATAGCATGATGGACATCTACTCCGGAGATCGTTCTAAAATCAATGAAGAAATTACAAAGTATCTGAACGACAAGTTTGGTACCGAGTACGGCATTGAAGTGATGGACGCTTCCATTATTGATGTTCATCCGTCTAAGTCTCTGCAAAAGTCTATTGACGCACGTGTACAGGCACAGCAGCAAACCCAGCAAGCACAAGCTGAACAGGAAAAGATCAAAGTAGAAAATGCAACAAAGTTGCTGGAAGCACAGAACGCCGCAGAGATCGAAAAGACCAAGGCCGAAGCAGAAGCATCTGCAAACAGAACAGTCGCAGCGTCAATCACTGATGGTTTGATTCGTATGAAAGAAGCAGAAGCAAGAGAAAAGCATGGTTGGATTACAGTACAGGGAGCGGATACTGTAGTCACGAACGGAGATAGTAATTGATGCAAGTTAAACTAATTGCTTATACGCAAGGTGTCAAGGGGCAAATGCCTCTTGACATCGTGGAAAGATGTGCAAGCGTTTGTTATAACTCCACACCTACAACTACACACAAGATTGCAAAAGGCTGCGCAAAATCCGGGCACATGAGTGTATACGAGCACGTGTCTTTTACATTCATGATTGAAGATGTTTCGCGCGCTTTACTTGCACAGCTTACAAGGCATAGACATGCAGCGTATAGTGTGCAGTCGCAAAGATATTGTGATATGTCTAATTGCAGGTTTGTGATTCCCGACAGCATAGAGAACTTGAAATATGCAGACCCGTATTTTTTAGCATGTTTGGACGAGCTAAGAGATACCTATGTGCAACTTACAGAGGACTTTAATGTCCCGAAAGAAGATGCAAGAGCGATATTGCCAAATGCCACACCAACCACTCTTGCATTTACTGTTAACGCTCGTGCGCTTGTGGAAATTTCCGGCCAACGCCTTTGCAATAGAGCACAAAAAGAAATTAGAGAATTATTTCAAAGCATTAAAAAAGAAGTAGCAGTTGTTTGTCCTGAGATTGCTGCTCTTATGTTACCCAAATGTGAACAACATGAGATTCCGTTTTGTGAAGAATCAAATTGCTGTGGCAAACACAAAAGGTTAACAGAACTCGTAAAGTGAGACGAATTCAATATATCAGCAACAAAATATAATATAATTCACTAGGAGCGTGCTGAAACACGAAAGTAATCAAGAAGAATGGAGAGTTAGAATCTTTTCAGCAAGAGAAGATTGTTAATGCTTGTAAAAAAGCAGCTTCACGAGCTTTAGATTCTATATCGGAACAAGAGTATAACCTAATTTGCGAAAACGTCATAAAAAGAATTATTACAGAATATGGTTCTTTTGATGATTCTATCCATGTCCCCGTTTCACATATGCACGAAGTTGTAGAAAATGTATTATCCGAACTGCATCCTAAAGCCGGAAACGCATATCGTCAGTATAGAAATTACAAGATTGATTTTGTACATATGCTGGATGATGTCTATAAAAAGAGTCAGTCGTTGCAGTATGTTGGAGATGTAAGCAATGCCAATACAGACTCTACAATGGTTTCTACCCAGAGAAGCCTTGTGTATGGCCAACTAAATAAAAACATGTATCGTAAGTTCTTCCTGAATGCAGAAGAAAGACAAGCAGTTGATGACGGATATATTTACATTCATGATTTAAAAGACCGACTTGACACGATCAATTGTTGTTTATTTGATATGAGCAATGTATTATCCGGTGGTTTTGAAATGGGAAACCAGTGGTATACAGAACCCAAAACATTGGATGTGGCTTTTGATGTGATCTCTGACGTAGCAATGTCAGCAGCATCACAACAGTATGGTGGCTTTACGATTCCGCGAGTAGACGCAATTTTAGCTCCATATGCAGAAAAAAGTTATGATAAATATAGAGCAGAATACATCCAAGCTGTACAAGATTTTAACGTAGAAGCAAACACTTTAGAATTAAAAGCACATGATTATGCGATGCAAAAAGTTCGCAGAGACATGGAGCAAGGTTTCCAATCTTGGGAGTACCGTTTTAATACGGTTGGCAGCTCACGTGGAGATTATCCATTTGTTGCTATTAGCTTTGGCATTGACAGCAGTATTTTTGGACAGCTTGCCACAGAGGTCGCGTTAGAAGTTCGCAAAGAAGGGCAGGGGAAAGAGGGACATAAAAGACCAGTTTTATTCCCGAAGTTGACTTTCCTCTACGATGAAAACCTGCATGGACAGGGTAAAGAGCTTGAATATCTGTTTAATAAAGCATTAGAATGCAGCAGCAAAACCATGTATCCAGACTTCTTATCTCTGACAGGAGAAGGGTATATTCCTTCTATGTATAAGAAGTACGGCAAAGTGGTGTCTCTCATGGGATGCAGAGCATCATTATCTCCATGGTATGAGCGCGGCGGTATGCATCCAGCAGATGAACATGACACACCGGTATTTGAAGGACGTTTTAACCTCGGTGTTATCAGCTTGCACCTACCTATGATTCTGGCAAAAGCAAGAGAAGAACACAAAGACTTTTATGAGGTTTTGACTTATTATCTTGAGATGATTCGCAGTCTGCATCAGAAAACTTTTGAGTATCTTGCAAACAAAAAGGCATCTACCAATCCGCTGGGATATACACAGGGCGGTTTTTATCACGGCACATTGCATCCTGACGAGAAACTTGGAGAATTTTTGCGACCGATGACCATGAGCTACGGCATCACCGCTCTCCAAGAACTGCAAGAACTTTATAATGGAAAGTCTCTTGTAGAAGACGGGCGGTTTGCTTTAGATGTCATGAAGTATATCAACGAGTATATTGACAGAATCAAAGAAGAAGATCATATTCTCTATGCTTGCTACGGTTCTCCTGCCGAAAGTCTGTGCGGATTACAAATTCAGCAGTTCCGCAAGAAGTATGGCGTAATCAAAAACGTATCCAGCAGAGAGTACGTTTCTAATTCGTTCCATTGCGGTGTCTGGGAAGATATTACTCCTATTCAAAAGCAAGATTTAGAGGGAAGATTCTGGAATTATTTTAATGGCGGCAAGATTCAGTATTGCCGGTACCCAGTTGATTATAATAGAACGGCTCAAAAAACTTTGATTCGTAGAGCAATGCGAAAAGGTTTCTATGAAGGCTGTAATCTTTCTCTGTCATACTGTGATGACTGCGGCCACCAGCAGCTTGAAATGGATGTTTGTCCCTGCTGCGGTAGTCGTAACATTACACAGATTGACCGTATGAACGGATATATTGGATACACAAAGATACATGGTAAATCCAGATACAATCAAGCAAAGGTTGTTGAAATCTCGGAACGAAAGAGTATGTGATAGTTTGGCAAATACACAACAAGATAATATTCGTGTACCGTTCGGATATGCTGTGAATTATCATATGGTCCGCACTGACGATATGTTGAACGGAGACGGGCTGAGAGTAGTTCTGTTTTTATCTGGGTGTGAGCATCAATGCAATGGCTGCCATAATCCTGAAACGTGGGATATTAAATCAGGAAGGCTATTGACGATCAGTGTACTTAAAAAGATTTACCAAGAACTCGACAAAGATTATATTTCTGGTATCACTCTTAGTGGTGGTGATCCTTTTCATCCAGCAAACAGAGCGTTTGTTTTGTATCTTTTAAAAGATATTCGCAAGAAATTCCCGACCAAAACCATCTGGATCTACACTGGATATAAGTACGATTTTTTAGTTGATGATAGTTGGTGTCAGGCGATATTATCCTGCGCAGACGTTTTGGTTGACGGACGATTTATTTCCAATCTTGCAAGCGTAAATTATCCGTGGGCAGGATCAACAAATCAGAGAGTGATAGACGTAAAGAAAAGTCTGTCGCAAGAAACTGTAATCCTTTATAGTTGAGGTGTGTTTTGTATATTACTGTAAATAATACAACATATTACATTGTTGATATTGTAGCCGAATATGATTGGTTAAACGTCATGTTGACCACTGATGCCAGTCTTGTTGAGACTTATAGACGGTTATGGGCAAATGAATCAACAGAACAGATACTATCTAAATTTCCTGTGTATGTCGTAGCGTGCGATAGGCTTTCCGAATTGAGTTCTAGTATTTCTTCTTTTGCCAAATCAGAAGGTTTGTTTGTCCATTCGTGGTACGAAAACGGGGAGCGTTGTAAGTATGATCGTTAATCAATCTGCTATGAATAGATTTCGCAGTTGTCGAAATTTAGATGATGTCCATCGGCTTATGTTTCCTGCAAGTTTTTCACGTTGTACAGAGAGGGAAGCGAGAACAGCAATCTCACAGTTATTTTTGTACAACGGAATTCTAAAAGCATCTGTTATCGAAACTATTATTGGAGCAGCTTTACAACGCAACTATTCTTTTATCAACGTTGTTTCAAACATTTGTATGGAAGATGGTTCTACTATATTGTGTTTGAATTTTTTCGATACGATGTGGGCGTTTAAATGGAATAACAATACTTTGTTTTTCCCTTGTGAATGTGATCGTGATACAGATATTCAAACCATTCAATTCAAAGCGTGTAAATATTATCAATCAAACCACGTAAGTGAAGACGAACGATAACAAAACAGAAAAGGAAGGATATTTTGGAAAACCAGTTTGATATAAAAATCAAGTATCATACGGATGCTCCGCATGTAAAAGAAAATGCTCAGGGAGATATGTATGATATTTGCGCAGCAGAAACGGTATCGCTCAAGAAAGGTTCATTCTGTTTGATTGATCTCGGTATTTCGATCAAGATGCCGGAGGGTTGTACGTGCTGGATTGTCCCGCGCAGCTCTACTTATAAGAGATACAAAATCATTCAAACAAATTCTGTTGGAGTTATTGACGGTTCTTACTCCGGAAATAATGACATCATTAAGTTTCCAGCACGAGCTGATGAAGATACAGTGATTCACAAAGGTGATTACATCTGTCAGATGTGTGTGACGAAGCGTCCGCCGAGATTGACTTTTACAGAAGTCGATTCTCTTGATGATGTGAATCGCGGAGGGTTTGGTAGCACTGGACGATAAAGCAAAAATTATATTTGATACATATTTGCAGACAAACAAATCATTCGAACTGTTTGCTGGTAAGTACGGTATTACAGATATTTACACAGACAATAACATCAAGCAATTACAACAGGCCATTTATCTCGACTTACGATTAAATAGTAGTCGAACATCGTTTGATGCAGTAGATCGTGACGGAAACTTCTGGGAGTTAAAAAGTTTAAATATCAATAGTAGCAGAAAGGAATTTTCTACGTCTCGACATTTGACGTTAGAGATCCTAGAGCGATACACACAGTGTTTCTGGGCGTTCAGTGTATACAATCAAACTGAGCTGGAAGCAATATATGTAATGCCATCTCATAGCTTGTTTCCGTATTTTTACAAATGGGATGTAGAACTGGAACGTGGAAGATATTTGAATAATCCGAAAATCCCTCTTACATATGTTCAAGAACATGGCATTAAAGTCTATGATCGTATTACAGATATAGTACTCGATCCTATTCTTGCGTTGCAGAACAAGGAGCGAACAAGTTGATTAAAGTTGTTACTGGTTATTGTATTACAGATAAAGACGGTTATATCGTCTTAGTCGGCAGAGAAAAGAAGAAACGCAGAATCGTTACTATCGAAGAGAAAAGTAATGTTCCCGTGTATATTTTCCAATCAAAAAAGCGTGCGGAAACAGCACTTGCTGAAATGAAATCTTTTGATATTAGTTCATCTGCCAACACATATCTGCGGGGAATCTGTCGAATGGATATTCGCAGAAATAAAAACTGTTTAAAAGTTGTACCTTGTACGGTAACTTTTAACTATTAAAGAGGAAACGAATGTATTTAAAAGAAAAGATTTTTGCAGATGAGCTGCAACTGATTGAAAACAAAAAGATTCAAGACTTTGCTACATACATTGTAAATCATTTGCCGGACTATTTTTTTGAAGTTCCGGCATCCAGTACCGGCAAGTATCATTCTGATACTTGCTTAGGTAGTGGCGGCTTGGTTCGGCACACAAAGGCTGCTGTTATGTTCGCAAACAGTTTGATGAACGATGCAGAGAACAACTCCGGTTTGAAATCTTTTGACTTTTCTCCAATCGAGCGATCAAAAATTATCACTGCTTTAATTGCTCACGATGGATGGAAGCATGGATTAGAATCCAGCAAATCAAAATTCACTACTTTCGACCATCCGTTAGTAGCAGCGCGGAAAGTTATCGATCTGTCTAAAGATTATGCAGAACAGTCTGAATATTCTTCACTCGACATGATTGAGATCGGAACATCTATCGCATCGTTGATTGGTTCTCACATGGGAAGATGGAACACGAATTCTTGTAGCAAAGAAGTATTACCAGAACCGTATACAGATGCGGAAAACTTTGTCCATTTGTGTGACTATTTAGCAAGTCGTAATTTCTTAGATTTTCGGTTTGATAAAAATGGTTGTTCTGCTTATCATCCAGAAAACTTTTGTGTGCAGCAAGACATCCATGAAGAAATTGATGCAATCATTTCAGCGGGTAAAGCAGCTATCGAACGTGGCGTATCAGCCCAGCTATTGTACGACACGGTTTATAAACATTCCGGTGTTCGAAATCCAAAAAGAATCAAGGACTCTAAGACAGCCCAGCTTGTAAAAAAGGAGATTGATGATCTTGTCAGCGAGTAATTTGAGTTTCAGCCAGTTAGGTTATATTGTTCTGTTAGTAGGCGAGTCCGGCAGTGGCAAAACAACTGTTGCAAATTTCTTTGAAAACAATTGCGGAATGAAGCAAGTAAAGTCATATACGACCAGACCAAAGCGTTTTCCGAAAGAGGACAATCATACATTTGTCAGCGAAAGCGAATTTTCAAAACTGAGAAACTTGATCGCATATACAAAATTCGATGGTTACGAATATTGCGCTACGGCGCAGCAAGTTGATGATAGCGATCTCTATGTAATTGATCCGGCTGGCGTGCATTATTTTTACAGCAAATATACCGGAGACAAGATCCCATTTGTTGTTTATCTGTCGGTCCCAGAGGAAGTTCGTACAGAGCGCATGTTAAAGCGCGGAGACTCTATGGATTCTGTGCAGCGGCGCATCCAAAACGATGACGAGAGTTTTAAATCTGCACACAAGATCGCACATCTAGTAGTCGATGGAACAAAGCCGGTATCAGACATTGTAAAAACAATTTGGGCTGGGGTTCAAAACGATATGTATAAAGATATAGGTGATTAAGTGTTTTGCGAAATTTGTGGTAAAGAAATACCGCGAAGCCTGTACAGTGGTACAACACTTTGTTCTTCTGCGTGTTTCAGTGTTTATTTTTGGAAACAAATATGCTCTGAAAAAGAAGAACATCTTATCATTGACGGAGAATGTTATTGTTTAGGGACTCCTGTTTTGTCAACCAAACCAAGCTCAATGCTAGGACATGGTGGCAGACGTTTTACGATTCGCACCTTTGATGGGAAACTAATAGAAACAAATAATTTGTGGTGTAATGGTACAGTACCGCCTGAGTTCAAAGATCAGTTACGAGACAATGCAACGTTTGTGTATTTGACAGATAATACACCATGCGATTATTGAGGGACATATGGATTACAATATTTATTCACTCAAAACCTTAACCAATAAGCTTGCCGAGTACCGGCAAGCTTATTACAATGATAATAAAAGCTTGATTAGTGATAAAGAATATGATGAGTTATTCGATCTAGTGAAAGATCTGGAAGAAAAACTTCATGTTTCTTTTTCTAATTCTCCGACAAAACAAGTCGGATACAAAGCTGTTTCCAGTCTTAAAAAAGTTAAGCACGACCATCCGATGCTTAGTCTTGACAAAACAAAAAGTATTGATGAATTAGTGCATTTCGTAAACAAGGCTCCTGCGATCCTGATGGCAAAGATGGATGGTTTGACAATTTCTTTGACGTATGAGAAGGGCAGATTAAGTAAAGCGGAAACTCGCGGAGACGGCGAGATCGGAGAGGACGTTCTCCACAATGCAGAAGTCTTTGACAACATTCCTCTTTCGATTCCTCATGATGGCAAATATGTTATTGATGGAGAAGCTATTATTACCGAAGATACTTTTGATGCTATCAATCTAAAAGAATCTACTGCTTATAAAAATGCACGGAATCTGGCATCTGGTTCTGTCCGCCAATTAGATAGCAGGATAGCTGCCAACCGGCACATCAGGTTCATTGCTTGGAAAGTAGTAGAGGGGAGCAAACTAGAATGGTTTTCTTCTCGACTTGATGAAGCGAAAGAATATGGTTTTGAAATTGTAGAGACAAGAGACATTGACAGCGTTCCTGTTAGTTCTTGGGATTCGTATTCGTTGCAATTCTATATAGATGAAATTATCACAGCGTGCGATAACAAAGCATACGGTATTGACGGTATTGTTGCATCCTATAATAACGTTTCATATTCTGAGTCGTTAGGATCAACGCAGCACCACGTTAATTATCAAATCGCTTTTAAATTCTACGATAAAAACCATGATACTGTTTTACGAGACATTGAATGGAACACAAGTAGAACCGGACAGATCAATCCGGTAGCTATTTTTGATCCGGTACAAATAGATGGAACAACTATATCAAGAGCAACACTGTGTAATGTTGATATAATTCAGACATTACAGTTAGGTATTGGAGATATTATTTCTGTTCGCAAAGCGAATATGATTATTCCACAGGTCGTGCGCAACAAAACACGCAGTAACACGTATCAGATACCAGCACATTGTCCTGCCTGTGGAGGAAAAGCTACTGTGCAAGACATTTTTCTAGAATGTTTAAATCCGTCCTGTCCGGCAAAACAACAGAATATCATCAGACATTACGCTTCAAAACAGGGAATGGATATAGCGGGTTTATCAACAGAACGAATTGACGCACTATATTCACATGGATATTTAAAATGCTTCAAAGACCTATATTGTCTAAAAGATATGAAAGATAAAATTGTTCCGATCTTGGGACCAAACCTAACCGGTACAATTTTGGATAATATCGAACAGAGCAAGACTTGTTCGCTCGACAAATTTTTGGTTGCTCTTGGAATACCGAGTGTCGGTAAAGCTACGGCAAAAACGATGGCGGCGCATATTTGGGAACAACATACTTCAAATGATCCTTTATTAGCATGTGAGCTTATTCAAGATTGGGAAGTCTTATCCGATATTGGTACACTTACATCTCACAAAATCAACAAGTATTTTGAAGATAACAAAGATGATGTCCAAGATTTGTTGGATATGCTGCACATCATTCAACCAGATAAAGATAATGTAAATTTTTCATTGAATAAAAAATCCTTCTGCATTACCGGTTCCGTGAATAAGTTTAAAAACCGTGCAGAATTATCTGAGTGGATCGAACGCTGCGGTGGTATTGTCGTATCAGGTGTTTCAAATAACACAGATTATCTAATCAATAATGATGCAGAATCCGCAAGTAGTAAAAATAAAAAAGCAAAGAAGTTGAATGTTCCAATTATCAGTGAAAACGAATTGATACAGATGACAAAGGATATATAATACGATGTACGAACTATATGGGAAAACAAAATCCGAAATTCAGACTGCTGGTTGTCAGGCTCAAAAAACTTTAGATGATATTGTATCGTCTTTAGAGATGGTTTCAAAAAGTCTAAGCCTGACCCGCAAAAAAAGTACAAACGCTTATGGTTATACAATTGTTGCAATCCAAAAAACAAAACAGTTAGAAAAAGAGATCGACAACTTAATGTCGATCTCGCTAACTCTTGAAGCATTGATGTCAAAATATTACGATGAAGTTGATTATCTGGAAAATTTGGCAGAGCATTCAGAATAACCTTTCTATAATTGAACAAAACTTTTATTTTGTTTAATAAAATATATTCCTAAGACAAAACCCTATCAAAGTCTGGTAGGGTTTTGTTACTATTTTTTCTTCTTAATACTCGGCAATGGTTTCATTGATACGAATTTTTGCTTTCATAAATCTGACCCTTTGGTATAATCCTAAATATTTCGAATACTCATACTATCCACTCTTCCTCGATATAATTA
>ERZ1034669.706-NODE-706-length-10511-cov-47.833015_pt1 | contig 10511 bp, 27 predicted proteins | sample MGYA00520705_ERZ1034669 | MGnify/ENA primary metagenome ERZ1034669 (study PRJEB33766, sample SAMN09781766) | gut metagenome | biome: gut microbiome | host: Homo sapiens | place: Madagascar | study: EMG produced TPA metagenomics assembly of the PRJNA485056 data... | reverse complement strand
ATTTAAAACTCGAAAGGATTGTATAATTATGAGTAATTTAGAATGGGCTAAAAGAGAAGTTGAACTCGCATGCCAGAAAGAAAATCCAAACAGAAAAGATGGTGAATTTGACTACGGTTGTGCTTGCTATGAGAGTGCATTAAAAGCATTTAAATCTTTATGCGAAGATGGTCATTCAGGATTATCTATAAGTCAGACGGCGGCTATTCTCAATCGCCTTATTAGCGGCAGAACTCTTACCCCTATCGAAGGTACTGACGATGAATGGGGACCGGCCAATCATTATGATCCTGGCGTTACATCATATCAGTGTAACAGAATGAGTTCTCTGTTTAAAAAGGTTTATTCGGACGGTACTGTGAAGTATCATGATAACGATTATGTGGTTTGTGCTGATATTGACAAACCAGACGTTACTTATTCATTCGGACTCGTATCTAATATTATTCACGATATGTTCCCTATTACCATGCCTTATTCGCCAGGAAAACCCATTTTCGTTTTATGTGATTGCTTTTTAACAGATAAAGCAAACGGCAATTTTGATACTGTTGGAGTATTCAGTGCTTTAAAGCAGAATGGAAATATTGTTGAACGAACAAGATTCACAAAAATTAATAAATTTTTTAGAGAAGCATCTAAAGATGAAAAGGGGCCGTGGGTTGAGATTACCAAAAAAGAATATTACGAAAGAAAAGCTAAGGCAATTAAGGAGAAATAAAAATGAATGATATTACTTATTGTCCCATATGCGATAAACCTATACATGATTGCGAATGCATAAAAAATATCAAAGATCATCCTGAGTGGATTAAAAAGAATAGAGTTGCACGAGAGCATTTATATTTCTTTTCTGCTGAGGAACAAAAACATATTGTCGAGCTTGAAAGCAAAATAGGTTTTACTCATTATCAGAATAAAGGCGAGAAAGAAGCCCTTTCCAAATTTATAGAATGGAATGCAGCTAGATCACGCTCTGATAACAGGTGTCCGCTTTGTCATTCGCTGTTCATTGACTGCTTCTGTCGTTATGATATTCCTAAAAAAGCTAATATGGATGACGTTCACATTATTATGGACCATTTGTATATGCTTGATCCAAATGAACTGCAGCATATTATTAAACTCGAAAAGTTTTGGGAATTATTTTATTGCAATCCTGAACTTAATGATATTTTGGGAGTTATGGAAGCCAAATATCGTGCTGCGAATAGAAAATTTCCAAAAACATATACAAAGGAGAATAAGAATGAAAGCACCTAAGCGAGCGTGCAAAGGTTGCTTGTATTGTCATCCGCATTACGGTAACCGTGATAAAACTGGTAAACGATCGGTATCTAATTACTGGTGTTCAAAAAGAAATGGTATGTGTCCAGATCCGAATGAATGCAAATTTAGAAAGGAGAAATAAAAATGAAATTTAAAAACGGTGATAGAGTTAAGATTATTAACCGTCATAGCAATTTCTACGGGGCTACAGGTACTGTAGTAGGAGCTTATTGCGCAAACGATTGTGGGGTTGTGTGCGTAAGCATCTACATTGCACCAGGTATTAAGCATGATGTGACTTTCGGTGCAAGCGATCTTATGCGGAGCAATGTCGTGTATGAACCAAAATTGAAAGGAGAAACTAAAATGAAATTTAAAACTGGTGATATGGTTAAAGTTATTGATCGCAACTGTGCATTATGTGGGGCCATTGGTACTGTGGTAGAAGTTATAGGTTCGTCAATATATCTGCACTTTAGTTATTATAAGTATGATAATGACGGATACGTTGCTAAATGGGGACCTTACAGCGCAAGTGATCTTAAACTGATCAGCGACAATTATATGGTTAAGCGTGGTAATGGTATGTTAATAAATGAATCGTTATTTGATGGTGATCAAGATGGTGACACTATGTTTAAGATTCCGCTCAATTCCGTATACGGAATGATTGATAAGAACTACCGAAGAGTAGATTTTACACAAATGTTTAATAAAGATAATATACCCGAAATCAGAAATGTATATTTCAACAATCCTTTGACATGTGTTATTTGGAAAGATGGTACTAAGACATTTGTAAAGAATACAGATGGCGACCATAACTATGACCCTGAGAAGGCTCTTGCTATGGCTATTTCTAAGAAAGCTCTTGGTAATAAGTATAATTACTATAAAGAGTTCGAGAAGTGGCTTCCTGAAGATAATGAGAAGTTTTCTGTAAAGGATCTGTTAAAGGCTTCAAAGAAAGCTAGCAAAACTTTCATGTCATTTAAGGCAGTTGCTAAAGAATGTAAAGCGAAAGAAAATCCAGTAGAAAAAGCATATTCGGCGCTTCTAAAAGTGAACGACGATCCAACAAGTAAAGATTCAGACTTTGCTACGGCCATTGAAGAAGCTATCAAATATTTGGGCGAAGCTTTGGCCTACTGAGGAGGAAATTATGAACGATATTTATAGAGTAATTATATGGATTTTATGCATATTTGGTGGTACTACTATCGTTTTTATTGGATGGTGTATTACTTCATGGTTGATGGATATCATTCCTGACCGTATTAAGAAATGGAAGCGTAAGCGCCAAATTAAAAATCGTTTTGATAAACCTCCGACTGCTAAATGTTATTGCATTGACTGCGCGTATCACGAGAATGAAAATGGGAAATGTTATCTAATATCGCAAGAACATGATTTTTACACAAATGATATGTCATTTTGTTTTGGAGCGGCACCTCGTACACGTGATATTTTAGAAACTAATGATGTATTGTAATAATCATTTCAAACGCAAAAAACGCACTTTCTGTTATGAAAGGAGTTGATATTTGTGAAAAACTTTAAAGGTGAAATCATTATCAGGCCAACAAAAACTGATAACGACACATTATTGAATATTGGTAATTCAATTCACCGGCAACTTGCTGGTAATTCGGTTTGATATCTGATGGAGTTCTGATATGGTTTGACGATTGCGAGGGAGAAATTCCAAACATCGTATTTTAAAAGAATTAGGGCATCTGAAACATGGTGCCTTTTTCTTTTTTATTATGAAAGGAGAAACTATGGCTATAGTTAAACAATGCGACAGATGTGGTAAATTTTATAAGCCCTATCTAATGACAAATAATCCAAATATATATAATTCTCTTAGACGTATAAATATGACCGATTCAAACACGGTCGAGCTAACTAGTTCGTCACCCATTGATCTGTGCAGAGAATGTATGATCGAATTCGATAAATTTATAAATATGAGTGATATGAAGTATGCGAAGATAAACGATCCATTATCTAAGGAGGATTTATAATGTTAGATTTTGAAGTATTTTGTGATAATGATGACTTCCATGGCACTTCTAAAGTTTATGCCATTGACACCACCAGAGACCGTTTTCTCATAGTGAATGCATGCGGAGAGTTCCTATGGGTTGATACCAAAGACTGTATGATTGAAAGGGATGAATAAAGTATGATTAAATTAAAGTTATTCGGTAGTTTTTGTCACGATTGTATGGATTTTAAACCCTGTCCGGATAAAGAACGTGTATACGTATATCAGGATGGTAAAAAGGTTCCAACAGATAGAATTAATACATTTATAGCTTGTGAGAATGAAAAGCAGTGTAAGAAGATGTATAAACTATTTACAGGACATAGTAATAATCGTGAAGAGGACGGACTTCGTAACGATTTTATTCCTTAATATATTCTATACTTACGCATATTTATTGACATTTGTTAAAAGAAAAGAGGATAAAAATGATTAAGGTTAAAAAAAATCTATATTTGCGATCATTGCAATAATTTGGCTCTCTATGAGACATATCCAGACGGTAGTGAATGCCTTCCTGCTGGATGGAAACGCTTTAAAAATCAAACAAAAGGAGAAAATGATGATCGCTAATATTATATTTACAATTTGCATATTTACTGCTATCAGTGAGACAATTTTATTTATCGCTAACGGATGGAATGGAAGTTTAGTAAAAGGCTTTAATTGGTACAATCGTTTATTACTAACCATGTCGTTAACAGGAATTATTACCCATATTATTGGTATTTGGTAAAGGAGAAAAACATAATGTACAGAGGAATGGTAATTTGTAATGATCTTGATGACTCAGACCAGTATGCCTCTACGTGGGGCAATACAACATTCGAACTTTCCAAAGAAGAAATATTGGCATTGCTCGAAGGAAAAGTCTTGGCCGATCCTGATCCAGATGAATATGGAACTTTTATAAAGATGGAGGAAGACAATGATTAAGATTGAAAATGTCGAAATTGCTGGTTGGGAACCAGCTATCAGAGGAATGCGTAATCCTAAAAACTCTTGGGAGAGAAGTGATACTCTGTATATTCCACAGAATTATTGTGACAATGAAGAAGACTACAAACTTTCGGAAGTATGCGGTGGATATGCTCCAGTTGTCAAGGAAAATGACTTTGACCTTATGAGTCGTCTTTCTGCGGGTGGTCCAGTTCATGCGAAGTACAGACGCATGATTGCTGTATATGTTGATATTACAGCACCACTATATTGGTGGAAAGAATTCGATACTTATAAGGTTGGCACCGTTTCCAATTCCTGTTCCACGATGCATAAAATTGCTGACAAGGAGTTCACATTGGAGGATTTCAGTTGCGAGCATTTGCTAGATGTGACTACTTCTACAGATTCGGACAAAGCTGTTTCGAAGCGTTTGTACAATGAGGCCGTATATTTAAATGGTATATATTGTACATCACGTGGAGTTTTTCTAAATATACTCGAATGTTTGAATCATTTCAGGATGCTCTATCTCGAAACCAAGGACAAGAAATACTGGTGGCAGATGATTCAGCTCCTGCCGAGCTCTTATAATCAGCGCCGGACGGAGATGCTTAATTATGAGGTCCTAGCAAATATTTACAAATGGCGGAAGAACCATAAGCTTGATGAGTGGCGAGAGTTCTGCAAATGGATCGAGAGCTTACCATATTCCGAATTGATTATTGGAAGGGAGAACTAATATGACCAGCGAAGAAAAATACAGAATGTTTCTCATAGAGAATATTAAGGTTGCGGCTCAGATGCTGTATGAAATGGCATATGATATTGCTGGGAAAACTGATCATATTTCTGACCTCAGCGTAACAATAACTTTTGATCAGGAAATGAAGTCACTTCCAGAGTTAACAATAACGAGATCTCATCTTCCCAGTAGAGAGCAAATAGAACATTTGATTAAAAAAGAAGAACTTCTTAAAAATAAAGAGAAAGGATTGACGTCTGATGATTAAAGCTGAACTCGTTAATATCATCCCTTTTAAAGATGGTAAGAGCTGGTACCTTAAACTAATTTATGAATACGAAAACCATACGGATAAACACGTAGTTGTAATTCCCAAAGCTGCACTACCCTTCCCCCAGAAAGAACTTCCGACCCTTGAGAGTTTAACATATGGTGATGGTATTTGCAGCACATATATTAGTTGTAATAGTTCAATGGTTTTATACAAATCCGATTGTACTCTTGCAACTGAACGTGGTATTATAGATCCTGGTTATTATTTTGATATTGTCACAGAATCTAAACCTAGAGAAATGACCATCGACGAGATCGAGAAGGAACTTGGCTATAAGGTGAGAATTATTGGCTGAGTAAGAATAGGGAGGATAAAAATGCTAAAAGTCATATGTGATATTTGTGAAATGAGGCCTGCCGATAATCATTTTAAGGTTAAAACGGAGATAGAAACCGCATATATTTTTAACAAATGGGTTAATGTTGATATCTGCAAGGATTGTTATCAGAAACTATTATTCACGTCATTAGGAAAGGAGGAAAAATAATGGATAAATGTCCAATTTGTGAATATCCGTTAAATAAATGCCAATGCCTTTATGCCGGGGATGCACATCCGGATCGGAGTAAACGTCAGCGGGTTGTTCTTGATCATTTATATATTCTATCCGAACCTCAGCTAAGGCATGTTATTGAGCTTGAACGATGGTGGAATATGTCATATTCAGACCCGGAACTCACTAAAATTTGTAATGAGATGAATGCAGTCAATAAAAAGAATGCCAGCATCGGGAACGAAGATAAAATAAAATGAGACGCTCAAGTTTTCCGCAAAATATGCATCTCCTATTATGAAGAAAAGGAAACTTCAATATTTTTAAAGGAGAATACATATGAAATTTGTAGAAGTAAATGAGATTCCTATGAACAAACGAGGATGGCATTCATTGCAGGACATGATTGAAGAATTTGTAAACAGTGACATCAAAATTGTAAAAGTAGATTTTGATAGAAACGATTATAAAACCGTTAAATCATGTGATAACAGCATTAGAGTTGCCGTTAAGCGTTCGGGGCATCGCGTGAAAGTTGTGCAAAGAAATGGTGAATTGTATTTAAAGAAGATATAGTTTCCATGAAAAGAGAGTCTGAGAAAACTTAGACTCTTTCTTTTTAATTTTGGCAGGAAGGATTGTAAAAAATGAAAGCTCATTGCATAGAGTATAGCGGAAAATTCGAGGGTCGTATTAACAACATAGAGCAGTATAATCGGTTAAAAAACGGAGAGATCGATTGGAAACCTCATGTTAAAAATAATCTTGAAAGAATTACCATTCCTTATGAATTATTTACATATTTTATGGAACTGGATAAGGTAATGAGTATATCTAAACCTAACAAGGGCTTTTTATGCTTTCGTAATTTATGAAAGGAGGAATATATTTAATTACGATTGCATTATAAAGTATTATAAAAACATACAATTGCACTGTAAGGAGTTCTTATAATATAAGCATAAGAGCTCCTTATTATTTTAAACTGAAAGGATTGTAAAAAAAATGGATCGTGAAAAATTTAAAATGCTTTTTAAAAATTGTAAAAAAGGAGGATGTCAAACATATGATAATTACGATGCTATCGATATCATCAAAAAAAGTATAAAGTATGATGGAAATACTAAAAAACAGATCATTGCTATTGAAGAAATGGCTGAACTGCAGAAAGAGCTCACAAAAGAATTACGAGGTGAGTCTCCTTTTGATTTTTACGGAATGCTTGAAGAAATCTCTGACGTATACATATGCTTAAAAGCTCTTCAACTGATTTTTGACATATCCGATGCAGATATAAGCGATGGGATTGACATTAAGCTTAATCGAATGGCAATTCATAACGCTGGAAATTTCATTAAGGAGGTTGAGGGAACACATGAATGATTACAATGAAAAATTCGATAAGTTAAGAAGAAATCGAGTTGAGGTATCTTTTTATAAGTATGGTCCTGCATCCAAAAATTTTGGGGAGGGCCTTGTTGATGCACTTTCTACTATGGAACAGTGCGTTGAAAAATATAAAAAAACTGGTAACACGGAATATTTGGTAGATGCTGCCAATTATATCATGTTCGAGTTTACATATCCAAGGCACCCTAATGCTTATTTTAAAGCTACTGACAGTACCGAATCTGCCGGGATCGTAGGGCATTCTTATAATGAGATGCTTAAAGAGGTAGAGGAGGATTATTAATATGGACAATTTTGATATCCATGTTGAAACATTTAAACATTTTAAGAAGCAATTTAAAATTGCATGGAAGCAGAGAGATCGAGGTGAAAAAAATAAAGGATACTATGTGATATTCTTTCATTTTGATGATCCAAAAATCGAACCTTTTGTTCAAATCACACGTATACCGCTATTTTTCAGATTTTTAAAACGCAGAAAAGTAATTAAAAGTTTATATAACATTTATAACTTTTCTATAAATTATCTGTATCACGATATTTCTGAAAATTCTTCTCTCGACGTATCAGAATATACTTTTGGTCTGGCTTGTATTTCCTTAAAAATCTGTATGAATCTGTTTAAGGAGTTTGATTTTATATGATAACTAAAAAAGAAACTGAATTGTTAAATTTTGCCAAGCGTTTATTCATAGCATCACAATTATTAAATGTGGAGCATGCTATCCATACTAAAGATGTTATGTATGTTCGTATTGACGTTACTTTAAAGGCAAAACATAAACCAGACACAGATTTTCATGGCCTTTTCAATACTGAATTATTCGATATTAACGAGGCTGTTTTCGAATTTTCTGGACGTTGTTTAAACTATATGCCTAAAAGTATTCCTACTGATATAAAATTTGTATATTTAAATAGCAGTTGGAAAGAAGTATAAAATACTAGAAAGGATCAACAACAATGGAATTAAATTTATTTAATCTTTATACTCATTCACTAAACTCTGCGGAAGACCTTACGGTTGTATGCTTTAATGACCTAAAAGCTTTTCGGAACGGCGACATGAATAAAGCAATATTTAAGTTTCCTTATCCTAAAATGGATTACGACACAACCGAAGAACTATACAATGATACCGAAAAATATGGATTATATCCTATTACAGCTTTCTACTATACCCATTTTCGAAATAAAAAAACTGCTTCGGTTATTGTTCTGTATAATGATGATTTCATTGTTAAAGGCAATAAACTTTGCGTTGCAACTTCGGAGGAAATGGATTAATGAAAAAAGAAAATACTAATGATATTCGTAATGCTTCAGGTTGCATTGATACAACCGCTCATAAAGCTATTAAAAATATCAGTGAGGAAGAAAAAAGACTTAAGAAATTATTGCATACGATTTTTTATATCATTGACATTTCTGGTTACGAAGTAGAGGGACATATAACACTTGTTGATAAAAAAACAGGAAAAATTTGGAGGTAAGTAATTATGTCGCCTTTAGGATGTTCATGTATTGTACTACTTGTAACTTTAGGTTTGGTAGTATTCGGAATGATTATTAAAGGAGGTAAAAAATGAGTATTCATAAGCGTTTATGTAAAAACTGTGGATGTGTTTTTGAAACAGACTTTCCATTTAATTACTTTTGTTCGAGATATTGTAAGGTTGAAAACTCATTAAAAGATAGCGTTTTTTCTAGGGATGTCGAGCGAGTAAAATACAATGAAGAACATGGTACACATTATTCATATGGTTTATATTTCCATCTAAAAGATGCGGGATTATTAACACCTGAAATGGATATGGTTCACAAAGAAATTGCTCGTAATGAAAAATATTGGGCAGGTTCTACTAAAAAGGTTATTTTAAAATAACAGAAAGAAGAGGATGTAAAAATGCTATTTTTAAATCTTATAATTGCTTTACTACTAATTGGCTTTGGTTTCTTTACTGGTCTGTTTGTATATTGGTGTCTTGAAGCCAGAATAGATAGAGTAAACTATAATGATTATCTCAAAAAAGTCAAAGATCTACTGAAAAAAGAAGGATATGATCCTACTCAACCTCCTACCGTTGACGATTTTGACGAAAAAGAAAATAGAAAGGATGAAGAAAATGATGGAATTGACTAATAATACCGACCTTGATTTTTCAATAAACAGATCAAAAGTAAAACCAGAAGTGTCGAATAAATTATTAAAAGGTGTTGCAATTGTCACTATATTTACAATTAGCATTCCTTTGAACATGGACGCGGAAAAAACTAGTAATATTATCACGGACTATCTTCCTTCTTGTGTGTCTTTTCCGGTTGACTATATTTATAAAAGAAGTTTCCATTACAGGGCGACTGTTGACAATGATGAATTTATTTACTTAAAATTGTCTCGTGGAAATTCTTTAAAAGTGAGTACTAAAGAAACCTGCAGCGGCGACTCTAAAAATAATATTCTAAAATTAAGATCTTCCTATGTCGCAGATTTCTTTAAACTGGTCAGCGGAATTAATGTAGATGGGGATATATTTGAATATTTATGTCAGATACGAAAAACTTTTTTGGATTATATGAGCAATTATTTTGATCCTTACAATCTTCCTAATGAAGTCCGCGAATGCATATTCGGTAATGCTGATATTCATGATATTAAGAAACATCCATGTAAGTTTAATGCTGAGGTTTCTGTGGAGTGTATTCTTAACGATGAGTTGTCTTAACCACCCTGATATTTTTCTAAATAAGGATGTGATAAAATGTATTTTATAGGAAAAAATGAAACTATATCAGGTAGAACTATCGAAAAGTTGAGAATACAAAGAGGAATGACTATTAGAGATCTCTGTGCTCGATCTAGAATATCTGAAAAAACATATCGTAGAATCAGAATGAACGGGGTCGAAACTGTTAGTCAAGAAGCTCTTATAGCTATTGCAGATGCATTAAATGTCGACATAAACGATATTTTAAGACATTAAATCGAATGTCATTTTTAAAATAAAAGTGTCAAATGTGTCACTTTTTGTGTCACTTAATTACCAAATTCGATAAAAATGTGTCACTTTTTGTGTCACTTTGTCACTTTTATGTCACTTTTTTGGACAAAAGTGGCATCTAAAAAGGCATGAAAAAAGCGGACAAAACGGACAAAACGGACAAAAATACCCCTATTTTAGGCTAAAAAAGCGGACAAAACGGACAAAACGGACAAAAATACCTTGTAAGATGTCACTTTGTCACTTTTTTATTCAATTTGATTTAAAAT
>ERZ1034669.705-NODE-705-length-10523-cov-9.025220_pt1 | contig 10523 bp, 10 predicted proteins | sample MGYA00520705_ERZ1034669 | MGnify/ENA primary metagenome ERZ1034669 (study PRJEB33766, sample SAMN09781766) | gut metagenome | biome: gut microbiome | host: Homo sapiens | place: Madagascar | study: EMG produced TPA metagenomics assembly of the PRJNA485056 data set... | reverse complement strand
ACCTATAAATATACATGTTGTGCATAATAAGTATGTTTAATTGTAAAATGCCAGAAAAACAAAATGTATTTTCAAAGCACACGTGCACAAAGAACGATTCATAAGAAGCATTGACTTTAAATTAGGCTTGGCTTTTATCATACGATAATAAAGGAATGTAAGATTGTTTATGAAACCCCTTTACTTATTCAATTCAGAAGTTTTAAATAATAGAGGAAAAAGGAGAAAACAAAGGGTTATGGGTTCTTTTGAAGGAAAAACTGTTTTGATTACTGGTGCAGGACGTGCTGTTCTGAGTGATGGGAAATGCGGATCAATTGGCTATGGAATTGCAACCGCTTTCGCAAAGGAAGGAGCGAATCTTGTTCTGACGGGACGTAATGTTTCTAAGCTGGAATCCGCTAAAAAGGAATTAGAAGAAAAGTACAATGTAAAAGTCCTTATTCTGCAAGCTGATATCAATGACAAAAATGATAATGAAGCTGTCGTATGTCACGTCATGGATGAAATCAAGAAGACCTTTGGACGCTTGGACGTCTTAATTGACAATGCCCAGGCATCGGCTTCTGGTGTTCCGTTGAAAGATAACACGACGGAACAGTTCAATCTAGCGCTTTATTCTGGGCTCTATGCAACCTTCTACTATAGGAAGCACGCTTATCCTCTTCTTAAGGAGACAAAGGGCTCTGTTATCAACTTTGCTTCTGGTGCGGGATTATTTGGAAACTACGGGCAGTGTGCTTATGCAGCCGCGAAAGAAGGAATCCGTGGTTTGAGCCGTGTGGCTGCTAATGAGTGGGCGAAAGATGGAATCAATGTCAACATTATCTGCCCTCTTGCCTGGACCAGCCAATTAGAGAAATTCCAACAAGCTTATCCAGATGCCTTCAAAGCCAATGTCCATATTCCGCCTAGGGGTCATTTTGGAGATTCGGAGAGGGAGATTGGCCGTGTCTGTGTTCAGATTGCCTCTCCTGATTTCAAATACAGGACAGGTGAAACCATTACCTTGGAAGGCGGAATGGGTCTTCGTCCGTAAGTCGTTTTCTTTTCGAAAGAGAGACTTCCTCAGCCAGGAAGTCTTTTTTTCTATTTGATAGGAAACAAGATAAGGTAAAATAGAAAGGATGGAGGCGTAATGGACAATGTTGAATAAAGACCAACGGGAAAGACTTGCCTTGCTTCGTTCGATGGGTAAAGGCGAATTCAAGAGAAAAGACGAAATCGAAGCTCTCGAAAATAACTTCTGGGATACTTCTATGGCTTTTGAATGGCTGAAGAAAAAAGAGGAAGACCCAGAGGCTTCCTTGGAGGAGTTTCATAAGGCATATGATCAAGCCCGCTCGAAAGCAGCTGTGCTTCCTCAGGACCGATATGATCTCTCTAGCAATAATGCTAAGCCCAATCGCAAGGCACGCCGCGCAGAGAGGAAGAAAAAGAAAAAAGAAGGAAAGTAAAAAGGACCGGGTGCCCGGCCCTTTTCTTTTGTTAGTCGACAGTCCAGCTCTTGTTCTTGCTAGTGAGATATCCACCTCCGAAGAGTAAGAGGAGGGAAGCGGTATAAAGAAGGGTTTCGATTAATTTGCTGACGGAGAATCCGTTGTGGTTGACTAAGCTCCTGATCCTGACAACGAAGTAGGATACGATGACAAACGCGGCATAGATCAGATTGGAGAAGGAGAAGACGAGTCCGATGAGCTTGTTATGCACGAAGAGGAAGACGAATCCACAGACGATGATGAGGAGATAGAAGAGCTTTGCTACGCCGGTAATAATTGTGTTGGCAGTGTCGTTCCAGAAGTTCAGAGAATAGGAACCGACTACGATTAGGATAAGAAGGGCAGGTGCGATAGCACGGAGGGTACCTTGGCAGCCATTGGCTCCGAAGAGGAAGAAGAAGTAGAATCCGATGAGGAGGACAAGGACGAAGACTTCGATGATGAACTTCCTCAAGGAATCTAAGCTGTTCCCGACCGAAGGAACTCCTTGACTTAACAGATAGTAGACAATCAGTGTGATGCCAGAGACAAGAAACCTGATGTGCGACAGAGACCTTTTCGACTTTTGTGTACTCATGGGTGTGATCCTTTCCATTTAACTGAGAATATTTTATCGGATTCTCGGCTACTTAGAAACAAATTATGCTGCAAACCTCGGTAAGGTCCTGCATAGCTTGACTAAGATAAAGCAAATCGGAATTGAGATAATGCTCCTGATTGTGGAGAGGAAGACAGCATCCGAAGCAACATAGTCTTCTTTTTTGTAGTCGACACAGTAGACGGCGACAACAGCCCCGACTGGCGCTGCATTTCCGATGACCCTAGCTGCCAAAGTGATTTCATTGAAGTCAATGACATGTCCGAGTTTCAGCAATAAGCAGAGGCCAAGGATTGCAATCGGAACGAAGAGCCTGCGGAGAAAAGCAAGGAACCATGCCCTCTTGTTTTTGATGGCGGTAACGATATTGCATTCGCCTAAGGTTACACCGATTAATAGCCTTGCTAATGGAGTTGCCATGACCTTACCAGTCTGAAGCACCTTATAAAGAGCCGGGAGCGTCTTATCAATACGGACAAATCCGTAACTATTATCTCCGACTTTGACTTGCCAGACAGAATTCTGAATAACCCAGAAGACAAAGCCTGTGATCCTAAGAATCCTGACCGGATTTAAGAAAATGCTTTTTAAAGTCGGAAGAATGGTTTCCTTGGTCCTTTTTTCACCGCTGATCCTGACATAAGCATAAACATAGGTAACTAAGCGGAAGGCGATGGACATCCTAGAAACTGGAATTAATACTCCGCTTTCTGCACCATAGACAGCCTCTAGTATTGGCATGGAGTAAAGAGACAATTGTCCGACAGCCATTAATATCGAGTAGACAATCCGTTTTGTTTTGCCTAAGCGGAAGAAGATTAGGATTCCAAGTCCGATGAAGAGTACATAGAAGAGAATATCAAAGACCAGAACCAATATGTTTTGCTGGAAGGCTTCTTTGGAGAAGTCACCCCTGAATGCACAGAAGGCCATGCAGGGAATTGCAATCTTTAGTGTGATTACATTGAGTACGGATTTTCCGTGTTCGTTGATGATTCCTTTGTAGCGAAGGATAAAGCCTAGGAAGATGAAAACCAATGAGGAAAGAATGGCGCCTAAAAAGTTCTGGTCTGTCAGAATGTCTTTGATGATGTCCATAAAAAGAAATAAGAACCTCCAAATCTTGATTGTATTGCTTTACTAAGAATGAAAAAAAGGGGAAAGCGGTTTACTATTCGGATTTATAGGAAAGTACAAGAATATAATAGGTAGAGAATATAGGAGCCATTCCATGATAAAGAAAATAGAAAAGGGAATCCCATCAGATATGAATGACAGAGTCAAAGAGGAGCAAAAGGTTTATCATTTGCTTTCCGAATTAGGTATTTCGTTCCTTCGGGCAGATCATGATGCTCTCTTTTCCAGGGATGGTTACGAAGAAATCAGCAAGGCAATCGGAGCTAAGGTCTGCAAGAATTTATTTTTAGCAAACAGACAACAGACTGAATTCTATTTGCTTAGGATGCCAGGCGATAAGAAATTCAAAACCAAAGAGCTTTCGAATCAGATTCATAGTGCCAGACTTTCGTTTGGAAATCAGAAAGCACTCGAAAAATATTTGCATGCCGAAAAAGGCTATTGTTCGATTCTTGATTTGAGGAATGATACAGAGAACAAGGTCAAACTTCTAGTCGATAAAGACCTATTCGAAGATGATTCCGTAGGTGTTCATCCTTGCATCAATACTTCCTCCCTGGCTCTCAAATGGAAAGATCTTCTTGAAGTCTTCCTTCCAAGTATCCATCATACGTATCAGCTGGTTACACTAGTAGGCGAAGAAGCCAAATAGAGGCAAACCAGCAAACAAAAGGGGAATGGCATTCCTGCCATTCCCCTTTTTCAAATGTTCTGAGATAAATTCTATTTGCTTAACGAAACAGGATCTTCAGAACCATAGATATAATCAACACTGCCATTGTCCTGGAATACAAGTTTTACCTGTTTATTTAATGAACTGTTTTCGCCGACAAAGGTAGTGCCATCGTAGGATACCAGGGTTAAATCGTAATCTTCTGCACTGGTATAGGCATAATCGAAGTCGATAGTTACGACACCAGATTTGGATATCGTGATTTGAACCAAGCCATCCTCATCACTATAAGTTCCTGCATGTTCAGAAATATCGGCACCAGTTGGTTTGTCCTTGACTGTCAGAGTAATCGGATCGGATTCAGTAGCGTATTGATCTTTGGAAGTAGCTGTAATCTCGGTAGTTCCGGCTTTTAAGGCAGTGATTTTTCCGTTTGCATCAATCGTAGCAACCTTTGTATCACTAGATTTCCAGGTCAATTCCTTATTGTCAGCATCCACTGGTGTAATCTTAGCTGTTGCTTGTGTGGCGCCTCCAACGAAAAGCGTTGTGTCTTTGATGGTAATCTTGATGGTGTCGATTGTAATAGGAGTGACATCTACTTTAAGAGTTGCCTTGATTCCGGACTTGGAAGTGGCTTCCAAAGTCGTGCTACCAAGTTTGAGACCTTTGATCTTCTTATCATATTTGTTCCTAACAGATTCAGATCCGTATTCTTCGGTGCTGTCATCAAAGACGGCAACAGTTTCCGGATCCTTAGAGACAATCTTCCAAGACTCTTCCGCTGCGTCGTTATAGTCGGCATCCCTAAAGGCAGCAGATATGGTTGTTTCCTTGTTGACATGGGCTTCACCATCACCAGGAATCGAGAGGTCCATTTGAGTTGCTTTGATATACTTGCTAAGATGGTCCTCTTCGGTATAGATGTTGGCTTTCAGAGTATCTTTCTCGCTTACAACATTCACAACATAGTCGGCTTCGCTGTCATAAGAGAAATTCTTCTTAATCCTAAGATAACCAGCCGTCTTCTTATCTCCCGTATAGTTTCCAAAGACATCATAGCTGTCGTTCTTTCCAGAATAAGGAAGAGTAATAGTGTGTCCTTTGAATTCAATCGTGGCTTCTGTGGCGGTGATGCTAAAGATGGACTCATCATTTTCATTCCACCATTTTCCAATGAGGGCACTGTTGACCTTGTCCGCTTCTTTGATCGCGATGGTGATTTCATTCGAGACAATCGGTTCTTCGGTTGCACCATGCTTAGAGACTGCGCTGACTTTGACAGTTCCGGGTTTAATTGGAGTCAAGATTCCATCCGCAGAGATAGTTGCTAATGTCGCATCGTTGACTTTCCATTCGACATCTTTGTTTGTGGCATTGCTTGGGGCAAGAACAGCACCAAACTTCAGAGTCTGTCCGATTTTGACTTCCGTTGCCTGCTCGTTGGCGGCAATTGTGATTCCGGTAACTGGAACAGCATCTGCTTCATAATGCTTATGGCATTTCTCGTTGGCAAGGAAGGCAACTTGAGAAGTAGAGAATCCATATTGCTTTCCAATCCTGTTTCCATAGACATGGATACGGACTTTGGAAGCTGGCTCAAAAGACTTTTCCCTAAGCTTAAGATTTTTCAGAGAGACATTCTCTTTGATTTCGTCTGTGATATCTGCGGCTTCTGTCCAAGTTTTACCATCATTCGAAGTCTCGATGGCAATCTTCTGCATTCCGGATTCGATGTTGTTGCTATACCTTTGTCCATAGTAGAAGGAGATACCAGAAACCTGTTGGTCATCGAAATCGAAGCTGACGACACCATCGCCTCTTGTATCAGCTTCTTCCTGCCTGGTATCGCTTAAACCAGAGCGGATAGTCCTGACTTCTTTGCCTTTGAATAATCCGCTTCCGGAAATGACATTGCATCCCTTGTTAATTGTGACACCATAAGGGAGATTGTTGACAATAGCATTATTGGCAGCAACAACATTATTGATAACAGAAGTAAAGCTGAGATTATAGACAGCGCCTTCTAAGTTCTGCTTCGGAAGTCCATTGACATGAACGGAGATTTTATTGGAGGTATGGAGACTGCCACTGGAGTCCTTCCACTGGTAGTAGACTTTCGTCGTTCCTTCTTTTGGTCCAGTAACAAAGATGCCGGAGTTGATACCCGAATCGAAGGGAGCAATGGAATTATCATCGGTAATCTTCTCCAGGTCTCCGTAATCCCTGATCCAGCGTTCCTGTTCGACATTTTCCGGAGCATCCCAAGTAATCTTCCTATTCCTAGGGAGGGTCTTCTCGATATCGATGACATAGTTATCGCCGTCTTTCTTTGCACTCTCATCGGTGACAGAAAGGGCAATCGACTTGATATAGACATGAATCTGAGGTCCGCTCCATCCCTTATATTGATAGAATTCAATGATGTTATCGCTATTCGGAGCTGCCGGAAGCGTTTTTGTGTCCCAGGTTGTAGCACCGATATTCGTCAACTTAGCAACTGCCTTATTAGTATCGGTATCTAGTTCCTCATCAAATACTTCAAACTGTTTAAAGAGATTCGTTGTGGAATCAATCAGGAAGGAGAAAGTGTCAACCGATACATCACTGCACCAAGCATAGCAGGTGTCTACGATATCTTTCACTGCTGCAGAATCAACAATGAAATAAGTTCCGTTCTGATTGATAACCTTATCTTTGTACTGGTCAACTTTTTTGATGACTTTCCGGACATCGAGCTGACCTTGTCCGCCAAGTCCGACATAGGCACCATCATAGCCTTTATTGAGCCATCCGGATTTTCCTTTTGTGTTGGAAGCATCTTTTTCAAACCACTGATAAGAGTTTCCATTGAAATCATGGTAATACTAGTAGATTCTGACTCCATCCCAGTCTCCCTGAACAATCTGATAATCATTGTAATAATAGATAATATCAGAAGAATCGCCGACATCATTGCTGGTTGCAGATGAGGCGACAGTAACATTGGAATAATCTGCACTTAAAGCATGCTCAAGAGGATTGATTGTCGGGCCGGTGCTTGTGCTAGTGGATGTCTTTCCTGTGTTTGTACTTCCAGAAGACGGCTTCTCTGTCGGCTTTTCCGTTGGTTTCTCCGTAGGTTTTTCGGTCGGCTTGACTTCTGAGACTTCCGGATAATCAGAATCACTAGGCTTGCTTTCAGAATCTCCCTTCTGGCAGGCACTCCTTCCAAACCTAGAGATTAAGGAGAGAGCTAACAGACTGAATCTAGATTTTTTCATAATGTTTTTGTGTCCTTTCTATAATTAATTTCCGGCGGTTAAGTCGGTTAATTTGTAAACAGCAATTAAGAAGATGTCCCTATCTCCATCAAACCCGGATTCGATGGACTCTTCTTTTGTCCTATAAGCGAGTGAGACACCGACATTTCCCTTTTCAGCATATTGCTGAGAAGAGGTATAGGTGTATCCGTTATCGGTTAATAACTTTGAATAATCTTTTAGGATGGAAGACTTCGGATCATAGCAGGCAATGATGAGAGCCTTAATTCCCCTATTAGACTGAACCTGTGCCGTGTAGTAGGAAGCAGGTGCTACTGGAATCTCTTCGCCGACAAAGGCTTTGACTTGGTTATTCGGGAAGGTTGTCTGTTTATCTTTCCTGATGTAGACTGTCATCCTTAATCCTTTTCCTTGCGTGGAAGAGAAGGAGTCAAAGATGACACAGAGTATCTGATTTGGCGATACGCGCTTAATAGCCCAAGGACTTTCACCTTCACTAACCTTTTGCAAGGTGAAGTCGTTCCTTTTCAGAACGGCTTTATAAGTCTTTACTAGGTCGTTTGGATCATAATCGGAGTAACAATAGAGGGCAGTGGCAGTAAGATCGTACTTTGAAATATACTCATTCTTACCGGAATAAGAGGTTCCAGTGCAAACTGGGAGTTCGGCTATGAATTCACCAAGGCTCTCTTCCAGAAGAGCATCGACTTCTTGGCTGAAACGATAAGTGGGTGCTTCTGTCAGAGAAGGTAATTCTTCTGAAGCAGATGGTTTTAGAATTTCGCTTGTTCCCGAAGATGGCGGGTTTGTCAGAGATGGCTCTCCACTATTCTTTCCCCTCTGACAGCCAGCCAGAATTAAGAGTAGTGGCAGAAGAACAATTGTTTTTCTTTTCATTTTTTTTGAATTGCTCCTATCTCATTATTATAGATGTGTAACTAGGAAAGTACTAGCAAAATAAAGAAAAAGGGACAAAGGGAAGATTCCTTGATGAATTTCTGGATGGTTCAAACAGTAATGTTTAGGCGTTATAATCTTTTTAGTGATAGCGGCAAGCCCGCTAGTTTAGAGGTTAGTTTTATGATTTTTTCTAATGATATAGTTCCTTCTCGTTCCTTCTCTCCTCTTTACATTCTATTCGATTCGATATTTCTTGTTTTTCTTTTAACGAGGCTATGGATAGAGAAAAAGAAAGTGGCTTTTTTCTTTTCTCTTGCAGGAGGCATTCTTTATTTCTTAGTTGATTTTCTGATTTTCTATCTAGCTTTGATGACCCGGGTGATTACGTATGGAACGACAGTTCTAGGTCCTCTTGGTGTCAGCGGTGTTCTCTTCTGGATGTCAAGGAGCTATGGAATCACTAATTTCTTATTGATATATCTTGCTTTAAGGCATGATAAGTCTTTACTAAAGTATTCAGTGATTATTCTAAGGTGGTGGCTTGTTGCTCCAACACTTCAGGAGATGGATAAATCTTTTTCTCTTATCACGACAAGCAGAGGAACTGGAAGCTATCACTATGTGATGGCTATTATTCTTCTTGTCGGCTATGCCCTTTATCTTCTCTACGGTGCTATCAAGAAGGAAAAGAGGGAAAATATTCTCTATTTGAATATCGTTGGTATTCTTGTCCAACTCGGGTGGGAGGCTTCTCTTCTAATCAATGGTATTCGTCCTAGGAATGCAGCTTCTGTTAAGACTAGGATAATTGATTCTTTAATTGAGACGAATTTAGGTAGGCCGTATCTGTACTTTATTGTTAAAGCAATTTCATCACATTTCAATGAGGATGGGAAGAAAAAGAGCTTAAACGAGAAATCTAATTCGTAAGGAACGAATTTTCTCACTCCATGCTCTGTCGATGTCTATCCGTGTTTTCTTGCTTTCTTTTGCATAATCTCTGGCTTTCTTGAAACAAAGAGAACAGAAGGGAGTCGAACCGATTAGAAGCCTCTTTTGTATCCTTCCTTGTGGAAAGACAAAACGGGAAACATGAGGATAGATTAAGCATTTGTAGGTACAGGAGTGATTCTGCTCTTTTAGTCTTTCATCCCTTTTTCGAATATACTTTGCCGTATTCCAGAGAGCATCGTCTTCTGCTCCGATGATTAATAGTCGTCCTCCAATGTTCTCAATTTTGATTTTTTTCATCCTCTTGTATCGGATGCTAGTTTTCAGAATCATCGAAAATCTTCCGTGAATGGATTCTATCGTGATGCTTCTTAGTCTCTTCCATCCTGATTTTGAAGTAATCTGGATGCTGATAACAAAACGGCTTAAGAGAAAGAGCTTGTTCTTTATAGGTAAATAATGATTCGTCTTTTACGGGCCATTTCTTGCATCTATCTCCTTTTCCTTGCATAAAACCTTGCCATACAAAGTCACTCGGTGTCCTTGCGATAGTGAGAGTTATCTCTTTGAAATAAGAAGCGGCAACTAGAGCTAGGGTTCCAGTTGTGGATGCTTCTGCAATACCAATTTTGGTGTTTCCCATCTTATTAAGATAAAACATTGCATTTTCTATTCAGCCTAAAGGATAACTATGATAACTGTAGTTCTTCATAGCAGGACTCCTTGCTAAGACATTGACTTCTCTTTCTAAAAGATAAGAGGCTGCTGATCTTTCTCTTCTGTTTTCCGGATTCTCTCCAATCCTAATGATCCTGGCATGATTTGAAATATCTTTACATGGATAATATGCACCATAGAAACCATGATCTCTATTTTCAATGTGAGTATGTTTCGTTTTTTCTCCGTCCCGAAAAATGATTAAAGAGTTAGTACGAGCAAGTAAAACAAAATATTTATCCTAGGATGGTTGAAAACTTTGAATTTAAAAAAGAACTTTTTGAACCTGTTTTCATTCCGGCAAAAATGTTTTATAAATCCTGAAATCTATAGAAATATAAAAAGGCCGTGCCGAGTAAGGCACGGCCCTTTTGAGACTATAGATTAGTTAGCAGCAAGAAGCAGGTGATTGAACAGCAAGCACCAGACAAAGTCAATCCAGCCGCCGATGCACGGGATGCAGACACCGAAGATGAAGCCAAGAATGTGATTGACATTCGGTTTCTCGATGAGGGCAGAGACACGGACGACGATTTCGACGACCCAGTTGACACCAGGAATCAAAAGCAGGATGAGCTGGATAAGTCTCGGAAGACTATTGAACCATTTCATTATCGTTTTGTTCTCCTTTCGTAATTATTATACACAGAGTACAGGTGGGAAAAAGAAGAAAAAATATAAACCAGTAAATAGAGTAGGAAGGGAATGGATTGAGTCTTATTAAAAGACGAAAAGGATAGTACCAGTTAAGTGTTGATAAAGGAAAAGAGTGATAGAATAGACCC
>ERZ1034669.701-NODE-701-length-10559-cov-4.690023_pt1 | contig 10559 bp, 9 predicted proteins | sample MGYA00520705_ERZ1034669 | MGnify/ENA primary metagenome ERZ1034669 (study PRJEB33766, sample SAMN09781766) | gut metagenome | biome: gut microbiome | host: Homo sapiens | place: Madagascar | study: EMG produced TPA metagenomics assembly of the PRJNA485056 data set... | reverse complement strand
ACCACAAAGATGATGAACGAGGCTCCTCGCAAGTATATTCTTGGCACGTTGAACAAGGCTTGCCGTGAGAAGATTGAAATCGAACGTCAGCAGTATATGGCACTGTTCGAGGCAACTGCAAAGAATCAGCCGTTTGAGGATTTGATGCAGCTGGCAGCCGATGTGCTAAATGGTATTGGCGAACAGTTTAATATGAAGGAAATGATCAAAACTATTTCTGAAGAGAACATGACAAAGCCCGTTTTCGATAACAGCTATAGTGTTAAAACTCCAGAAGGCGCACTTGATGGAATTCGCGCCACAGTGGTCACCGAAGACAAGGAGTAAGATTATGGCAAAGTTTACAGCTACCACGGTGGATGCTCTTCAGACTGAAATCATGAGACGTGCAAATTTGGCATTAAATAATGAAATTGCAAGCACTGTAAAAGAGCGGCTTAAAACTCATGTGCAGAAAGATGTGTATTCAACTTACTCCCCCGTCGAATATGAACGGCGCAGGGGATCTGGTGGCTTAGTAGACGATAAAAATCTAAAACACAAAGTTCGAGATCGCACGCTGTATGTGTATGAAGAAGCACCTATTGATGGACCGCGCTTAAACGCTCCAAATTTCAAAAACAGGCCAGACAGTTTAGCACGCATAATTGAAGAGGGCGCTTACAATCCGTGGAATTATAGAAAATATAAGTGGACAAAACCACGTCCATTCATGGAGAACACACAAGACGACATCGATTATCGATACGCTGATATTGTAAAGCTACTAAAAAATCGAATCGAGCACGACAAATAATTAAAAAGATGAGCAGACTTATTAAAGCCTGCTTTTTTTAGATTCGGCTCCAAAGGAGGAATATAATATGGCGCGTGAACCAGAACTGAGTATTAAAGTCAAAGTAGATCCACAAATCAAACCAACAGAGTTAAAGACAAGCATTGAGCGAAAAGTAAAACAAAGCGGTGAAAAGCCACAGATTGATATTGACCCTAATGTTGATGGCATAAAAAAGAAGGTCGAAGATAAATTAAAAAACATTAAGGCAACTGCAAGTATAACGCCGATTGTAGATACCGAAAAACTCAAAACAGACATTCAACAGCAGATTAACGGCATTGGCGATATTCCGAAAGTTACTGTTGGTGTTAATGTTGATGATTTTAGTGACGAACTCAGCAAACGACTCAAAGAAGAATTAAAATCAGTCAATGACAAACTGTCTTACTACTTAAAAAATCTCACAACAAATACAGCTGGTTTAAACAGTGTCGTAGAAGGGTTATTTCCAAGTCGTGGCATTTCAAATGCTGTTCAGTCCGAATTAAAATCAATTCAGGCAGAATTAACCGCAGGACTAAAAGGCGTAAAGAGTAAAGTAAAACCATTCAAAGAAACAGATCTTTTTCAAATTGGTGACACAGAGAGTACGACAACAATCCGACGGGTTGAAAAATTAGTTAAAAACATTAGAGACCAATTTGCAAACCTTGATAATTTTTATGATGCAGATGAAGAAAAGTTTCTTGATGGATTTAATAGTGAGTTTGAAAAATTCCAAAACAACGCATCCGAAACCGTAGAAAAATTATCTGCCCTAAAAAAGAATCTGGGTAAAGATAAATTCAGTAATCTTCTTGACAATGAGGATTTTGATGCCGAGTCCACAACAAAGGCTCTTACTCCTCTTATTTCTTTTTTAAAGAAACTCTCAACTACATCGATAAAAACAGGAGAAGACTACGATAATTTATATGCGCTGTTTAACAACAAAAATACAAATAAACTATTTGACGAGTCCAACGATCATTTAACTAGAATGAAAACGCGAGTTGGTGACATCACGGCTGAGACAAAAACTGCTATAGAAGTCACAGGTGAACTCGCTAAAACACTTAACAAAGCTATTAAGGATGACAATTCCGGTTATCTAAGTGATGCAGAAATAAAGACATATGGTGCTGCTTTTGATGAAGTTTTGAGCAATATTGCAACAAAACAAGAAGAGATCAATGCCAAAAAGCAAAGAACAGTTGAATTAGAAAATGATCTATTGACAAAAACGAGATCAAATCGAGAAGCTCTCAAACAAGAACTCGAAGAGTATAAAAACCTATTGAAATCATTTGGTGTAAAGGGAGACGAAAACGATGGCAAGCCGAAAGGTAAACCAAAACCGAAAAACAAAGAACCGGACAAAACTCCAGCCCAGAAACCAACAGAAGAACCAAAGGTTGAAAATCAAGATGCACTAAATAACGGAATCGCCAAAATTCAGGCAATCGTATTTGATATCAATCAAGAGGAACTTCAAAAGTCTATTGATACAATTTTTGCTAAAGTTTCTGCTCCTATCGGATTCAAACCTGCTAATGGCGCTATTGCAAACATAAAGCAACAGCTACAGGAAGCGTTCAATGATGTTGTAATTTTAGGTAACAGCATTACAAAAGATGAAGAAGAGAGCGGGCAAAACTCTACTCCTCTTTCTACTTCCATATCAGGTAAAGTCACCATTACAGATGCAGACGTTGTCGTGGATGTCAAAAATCCAGTAACAATCCCAGGGACTGTCACGGTTGATCCGACTTCTGTTCAATTAGGCAATCCTGATGACCTTCAGAAAAATGCAAATGTCTTGTCATCTGTAAAACAAAGTCTAAGTAAAATTTCTACAAGTGCTGAAGGCTATGGTACAAAAATAGCAGCGATTGGCCCATCTGTTCAGTATGTCGCACAGGAAGTTGATAATCTCAGCAAATCTCTTGAGAATCAAATCACAGACTTGGATCTTATCGCTAAAAAGACAGATGCCTATGGGACAACAGCTAATTCCGTCACTTTGAACACAAAAGATGTAGCCGCTCCGACTGCACCGGTTGATATTCCCGGTAAGGTAACTCTTAAAGTGGAAGATGTGACACCTCCGAAGGGTTCTGTGAAGATTCCCGGCAAGGTCGAACTCGAGGTTTCTGATATCATTCCACCGAAGACTGCGATCGAATTGGAAGGTAAAGTGTCTAATGTTACAGTTGACAATTCCGCCAAGGGCAAAAAGAAGAATGTCAAGGATGATGTTAAAAAGCCTGAAGTTATTGATTTGAAGGGCAGGGTCGAACTCAAGGATGAGGATATCAAGAGACCTAATCCTCTGAACCTCAATGGCGCAGTAAAAATCAAAGCAGCCGATGTTAAGATTGACGATGTTGAGATTTCGAAAAAAGAATTTAATATCGCGGGCAATCTGATTCTGAAGAATGCGGAGATTGTTGATGCGGTTAAAGAAGCGGTTGGCAAAGAATCTAAGAAGAAAGATGATTCAGAAAGCACTCAAAAAACTACCACTGCAAAGAAAAAGCCAACATCTCGTCGTGGCTTGATCAGTGAGTTAACAACGGTCAATAAAAAAATCGCTGAAACAAGAAACAAACTTGAAGATGTTTCTGAAGATGAGTCCGGTACTATTCAAAAGCGTCTCGAAGATTTAAAGGCAAATCGCACAGAAATCATTGAGCTGTTAAACGAGACAAACACAGATAGTGACAAATGGTACAGTGATAGAAAATTCCGTTATGCAAACAAGGAAGTTGCTTATACTCGACTGCGTCATACAGATTCTAAAAGTGTAAAAGAAAATCAAGAAAATATTCAAGCGGCTCAAAATGAAAGAGATAAATATAATAACGAAAAGCTTTCTGCTTATCGCGCATATAGAAGTGAACAAAATACATATAAGTTAAAGAAAGCACGTCTTGGAGAAGATGAAAATTCTGATGAAGCAATAGCTATAGGTAATGCAATCAGTGAATTAGACACAAAGAAAAAAGCGGCTTTAAATTCGATGAAATTAACAATCCAAGAACATACCGATTTATTGGATCAAATGGAAAAAGAAGATAATGAAGTCGAAGAAAAAGTTAATCGCCAGATTTCCATTATAAATGGCCATGAAAGTAATAAAAATAAAGTTGCACAAACCACTCGTGGCAAAAAAATCACTGATCAGTTGAGTGCTGCTCAAAAGACTTATGGCACTGAAGAAGAAGCAAATGCAACTGGTAAAGTTCCTACTAGTATTCAGAAGGCCCTTAGTGTGCAGCAACAGCTCGTCGATAAGATTGCTAAAGCAAAGGTTGGTACAGAAGAGTACGACAACGCAATTCAAGCCGCAGAAGAAAACTGGAAATCTGTTGTGGCAATTATAGACACCGCAGAAAAGAAGCAAAAAGACCTTACAAAAGCCGTCGATAGTATTGAAAAGAAGTTCTATCAGCTTGCAGAAGAAGTTTCTGGCAGTTCTAACGAGAAATTAAAGAGTTCTATCAATGGAGTTATCACCAAAGCGGCTACACTTAGCGCTCAAAATCCAAACATATACGAGAATTATGCAGTTGATTATAATGAGCTAAAGCGTGAATCTTACAAAGCCAACGCGCAATATACCATTTGGAAGAGCAATTATAAGAAACTTGAACGCGAAGGTATCAAAATTGCCGAGGGTGTTGAAGTTGCTCGACAGATGCAGGCCGATGGAAGTCTCCAGAATGTCAAATTTGACGGTATCGATAATCTTCTTAAGCAGTTAAATGAGCTTGAGCCGCAGACTGACGCTTATAAAGAAAAACTTGCGGAAGTCAAAAAGATTTGGGAGGAAATAGAAAGAAAAGTTAAAGCCGTTGAAGAAGCAGAAAAGCAAGCCGCAAAACGAGAAAGTACAAAGGTAGCAAATCTAAAATCTGTTAGCGATGCCATATCTCAAAATAGGGCAACAATGAAGGATGTCCAGAAGAATTATGGTACTGATTATTCTTTTTATGGCAAGCTACAAGAAAAAGATTCAAAGCTCAAAACTTTACTCGATACGGTAAACGAATCTTCAGATCCAGTATCCGCTGCCAAAGAATGGGCACAGAATAGCCTTGGTATATCTCCAGATAAAATTAATTCTGTAACGGATGCGATAAATCAATTACACCTCGCCTATAGAGAAGCAACACAAGAAGCAAAAGATTTCAATAAAGAAGCTTCTCGTGAAAAATCCATAAATAAAGCATCAATGGAAGTTGCTAATCTGAAGTCAACCATTCATGATTATATTGCAGAACATAAAAAGCTTGAAGGAACAGACGTTGGAAAATCTCTCTATGAGTTACTTGAAGCATTGAATCAAAGTGACGCACCAGAGAAAATTGGTGAACTGAAAAAGAAATATGCAGAGCTTCGCGCTGAATCTAAAAAGTTGGGTCTCGAATCAAAAAATCTGCTTGATGTGTTCGAAAAACTGTTTGGACAGCATTTGAGCACTATGATTACTATGGCAGCTTTGCACAAGATGCAAGACGCGCTGCGGATCGTGTATCAGAATGTGGTCGAAATTGATACGGCAGTAACTGAGTTAAGAAAAGTCAGTGAGTATACAGGAAAATCCCTTGAAGAGTATATGGGACGCGCCGCAGAACAGGCTCAAAAGCTAGGCGTATCTATAAGTGACTATGTTAATTCAACCGCAGATTGGAAGCGGCTTGGTTATTCTGATGAAGACGCCGAGAATTTAGCAACCTACTCTACCCTGCTTAAAAACGTTGGCGATAATATCGATGACGTTAACACCTCGTCTTCGTATTTGATTTCTACTCTGCAAGGCTTTGGGCTGTTAGCTGATCAAGCAGAAGATGTCGTTAATAAAATTGACGCTGTCGCAAACACACAGCCTGTTACTGCAAAAGACCTTGGCGAAATCTTGACTCGCAGTTCTGCTGCTATGTCTGCCGCTAATAATACGCTGGAAGAAACTATTGCGCTTGGTACTGCTGCAAACTCAGTTATCCAAGATGCAGATACGGTCGGTACAACTTTAAAAAGTTTGTCAATGTATCTTCGTGCTGCTAAAAGTGACGCAGAGAATGCAGGCATTGAAGTTGACGGTATGGCCAATTCTGTGTCTGAGCTCCGCAGTGAACTGAAATCTCTGACTGGCGTTGACATCATGCTGGATAGCAAAAATTTCAAGAGTACATATCAAATCATGAAAGAGCTGTCTCAAGTATGGAGCGGTTTGTCCGATGTAACGCAAGCAAATGTCACTGAAATGATTGGTGGAAAGAGAAACGCAAATGCAGTTAGTGCTATTCTAAACAATTTTGACGTTGCTGAATCTGCTATGGAATCAGCTGCTAACAGCGCCAACGTGGCATGGGAAGAGAACGAGAAGTGGCTCGACAGTATCCAAGGCCGCCTTGGACAACTCGACGCAAGCTTTCAAGTCCTTTCTCAAGACATCCTCTCTTCTGACCTCATAAAGGGCGGCGTATCTTTCCTCACAGCAATCGTTAAACTCCTTGATCAAATCGTTAATCTCACTGGTGCTCTTCCGCTTGGATTGGGCATCACATCCTTTATTGGCCAGCTGGGTGAACCCAAAATGACGGGTTTCATGATTGTGCCCAGCAATACTCCGGGTGGCGACACGGAACAAGTGCGCTGTCGCTTTTATTGGCGCAGTGCAGCGAGGGAGTATTTAGTAAAACCGACGAACATGGCGGCGTAAGCCGTGGCGAGTTTGGGTAATTCTCGTCCGGGAACCGAAAGGAATCCGCAGGCAAGCTTCTGGCAGAACCTATCTATTATAATAAGGTAGGAACTCCGTTGGAAGAAGCTTCAGAGAGCATAATGTCGGAGTGGAACGCGGCGCATAAACGCACTGCGGTTCACTATGGGGTGCTCCAAATCACTGCTGGCGCAACACGCTCCAGCGGAAAAATTACAGGTGGTCTCTCCCCTGCCGTCAAAAGTGGAGAAAAGTAAATTTGACAGAAGAATTATTATCTGATATTATCAGGAGGTGCGATATGAACGAAACTGTTCGGCAACTATGTGAAAAAGCCTGCGCTGAGTATTGTGAAAATGGATTTATATCAGAGGAAATTTTTAATGCTTTGATAAAATATTATGAATCGCTCAATTTTAAAGCCGGTGAAGAAATGAAAGCATTTATGCGCAATATTATAGCAAGTCACAGTGAAGACAGCAAAGTGCCCTCAGTAAACAGCACAGGCATTAGAACTTTGACTTCAACGGGCGTGGTTCACACATTTATTATTGATGATGCCATAAGAAAACATACGAAGGAGATTTGAAATGTTTCCAGTCCAAACCGTAACCATGACATATGAAACCATACAAGAACGGATTATAACTCCAGTAGTTGTCAAGAAAAAGAGAGATGTATTAAAAGTCAATGCGTTATGGGACACTGGATCAAACAAAACATTTATAAGTGATTCTCTCGCTCAAAGAATGGGTTTGCATAGCGAAGGCGTTAATACGACTGGGACATCTGGTGGAAATATTCAATCTAACCTTTATGATATTTCTTTGTTTTTGAATGATTTAATTATGTTTTCTGTTCGTGCTGCAAGTTATCCTGATAGCGTGTTTGATGTAGATGTTGTTATCGGAATGGACATTATCGGGCAAGGAGACCTAATTATATCGAATGCAAACTCGCATACAGTTTTTAGTTTTCGCACACCTTCCTTGTATACTGAGGTATTCTCAGAAGAAAATATATCCAATGAATCCATAGACTCCCTAGTTGAGTTACTCTCTGAAAGGCATCGTTCGACATAATCTGTATTGACAGTATGCGTAGCAGTGGCTATAATGAAAATATCGAAAAACAACACGCAAAGCAAAAAACACATGTAGTGGAGGTATTTTATTATGGCACGTACTAAAGGAAGCAAGAACAAAGCAAAGGTTCTCGATGGTATCGATTACGCAGCGCAGATCGCTGAAAAGAATACTGCCGCAGAATCTATTGCTCAGGAGATTGCAACTATTGGTGACGATATCGCTACACTAAACGCCCAGCGTAAAGCAAAAGAGGCGGAGTTGAAAAAACTCAATAAAGAAATCACAAAGCTCGAAAAGAAAAAGGCTGATGCTGACGAAAAGATTGCAGCAGAGCTGAATCGTAAAAAGGCAGAAGATATTGTTGCCAATGCGCTGGCCAGCGGTATGACTGCTGAAGAAATCGCTGAACTTCTGAAATAACAACGGCGCAGTCATCATAATGAACAAGCCCGACTTCCCTACTGCTGGGAGGCCGGGCTTTTGCTATACTTCGATGGAAGGAGGAGATACAGTGACATATAAGAAATTTTATTATCGCGAAAGTAATCAAAAAGGTTTTGTTAAACTTGAAAAAGAAGAAAATATTAACTGTATCGAGCCGCATGAAGACGAATATTATATTTTGTCCAAAGATGGGGCAAACTATATAAAATGTGTTTGTTCCGGGTGGCAAGCATAACTATTCAATGATCATTACTTCACAGTCTGGACTAATCGTAGGCGTTTCGCTCGCAATCAGTCTGTTGTATCTTTGTAATAACGGGACAGCTTCTTTAGTTGTTATATTCTGAATTTCACGTTCAAATTCCTCTTTATATTTCTCGAATACATCAATATCTCCAATTGCGCATCCTTTTGTAACTATCTGTTTAATTGGTTCGCCTTGTTTCCATGTCAATACAATTCTATGTCCGTTTATAATACCAGCTTCAATGAGCGAGTTTTTGTTATGTCTAATGGAGCTAACAAGATACGCAAACTCACTATCAATTGGAGAATTCAGTGCGTCTGTCAATTGCAGCACACTGCATATCGTGTCTTCTACTAATTCTCCGCTGTTGAAAGAGTAGTCTCCAGTATGGCCAACTACACGATTGGATTTTGTTTTAATCAATTTATGCGTATCGTCGTAAAATTCTACAATTTGTTTATCCCCTGTTTGTGGATTTGTGATAGATCTCGATCTTCTAAAATCGCCAGATACAACGATTCCGTCTGTGCATACAATAGCCATTACTAAAGACACGGCTGCGCACACCTCCTTCTGCGAAGCACTTACTCGTCGTCGTATGCATCGCAATCAACTGAATCTTCTTTTGGTGGACTGTTTGGATCATAACCACTGTCTATAAGACGAAAATTCTCTAACTGATTGAAGTCGAGGTCGTATCTATCTTCCAAATATTCAAGAAGTTCGATCAGTGCGTCCCCGATATTGAGATTATTTGCTCCAAATTTATAAAAAGACCAACTTATAGATTCTGGAGTTGCATCGTAAAGCTTGCCTTTATATTTGTAAATCACATCATCTTTTGGATCTTTCATACGGCAAGGATAGCGAATCATATCTCCATTCTCGTCGGTTTCATGATTTTTAGTAGCTTTGTTATAGACATTTTTGCCAACAATATATTCCAACTCTTTGATGAGATCCACAGTGAGATTGTTTAATTCCATGACATATCCTCTGTGTTGCAGCGTTAGAAATTACTTCCGCACTGCTTACAATGCCACTGTTTGCCGATCTTCCCGCTGGCAGCACCAACGAGAGACACAGACACAGCGCGGCTATGGACGTTCTAATTTTGCGTTGATCGTTTTAAGTTCTGTGCAATAGTCTAATAAATAATTTAAATCATTTCTAACTTTTTGAGTTGCCTCTTCTCCATGCCATCCAGTGTCAAGATATTGTTCATGGAAATATTGAATAATTTCTCCTTCTGTATATTTACCAGAGTCAATAAAATATCGGAGCAGTCTTTGTCTCTGCGTTGTCGGTTTTGTAGTTGTATAACCATCATTGTTTATGCTTGTATGTTGAGCGAATTCGTCAAAAATTTCTTGTGTGCTACTATAATAGCTTGCCCATCTTGCCAATTCCTTATCGCGAGAAGACATAGATGAATCAAACTCAGCTGAAACATAATATTTCCAACAGCCGCCTTTTGCAATAAAGACTTCTTTTGTTACAAAGTATTTATCACATTTGTCGCAGTGAATAACATTAATAGTGGTTGGATCAGTAAAGCTTTCATATCCCGGCTTTGGTTTTATTCTTGCCCGACATGCTGTACAGTGATGTTTTTCCCTAAAGCACTTGTTTGATTTAAAATAAAATGTGACAGTATGGAGTTCGTCATCAGTCCAGTCGATATCTTGAGGTTTCTGATACTGTGCAGCCAACGCTTGATCTACTTGTTTTGTTTCAAGGATAGTGTATTTTAAAGTTCGTCCATCTTTTTCAATCTGGAAGGAATCCGCTCCTGTCGCGGCTGCTTTCATGGTTGCATTGAACAGCTCTTTCATTTTTTCGTCGTCGCGCAAAACAAAAATTGGCTGCTCATAGCATCCTTGTTCTGGCGGGTCACTGATCTCGTAATCAGACAGAATTATTTTATAAATTTCGGGATCATCAGCATTTTCGTCTTCTGAGAAGTAAGCATATATGATAGCGTAAATAGGATCATACGACCCCATAGGTTTTCTTTTCATAGTTAAAAATCACTCTTACAATTATTACAATGCCACTGTTTACCCAACTTAGATGAGGCAGCTCCTACAATAGATATTGACACTGCTCTATTTAGCGTACTGATTTTCTCGGTGTTCGTGGACTTGCAGTAGGGACAGACAACACGCTTGCCGCTGGCGAGGTCTTGCTGCTCCTTGCGGGTGGCTTGTTGTTCTTCTATTCGTTTGTATTGTT
>ERZ1034669.699-NODE-699-length-10570-cov-4.706990_pt1 | contig 10570 bp, 8 predicted proteins | sample MGYA00520705_ERZ1034669 | MGnify/ENA primary metagenome ERZ1034669 (study PRJEB33766, sample SAMN09781766) | gut metagenome | biome: gut microbiome | host: Homo sapiens | place: Madagascar | study: EMG produced TPA metagenomics assembly of the PRJNA485056 data set... | reverse complement strand
TTCATAGCAGGGAATCTTCTGCGACTCTCCAACTGACAGTAAGTTTACTCTATCGAAATGTTTCAGCTCATTGCCAGTATGGATATCTGATTGTATAATAAAATAAAAAGGAGGCAAGAACCATGATGCGAAATAAAAAATTAAGAACCGTTTTCTGCGGCATTCTGATTTTTCTGCTCGTATTTGCCTTATTTTGCCTTGGAGACTACGGGATCCGCTATTATCATACTCCCATCAAAAAGGATTATGACTATACCGGAACCGGAATGCTGGTCAGTCTGACGGAACCGGATACCTTCGAACAGGTATCGGTGGAGATCCACGGGAAAGCCTTACATTATCTCTGGGGGAATCAGGAAGACGCCATAGCGGGAAATGTCTGGATGAACGGAGAGAGGCTTTTCGTGGAAGGTGCGGATGACATGGGATTCTATGCACCTTTTATCGATGAAGAACCCTATTACTCCTGCCTGACCGAATCTGTAACAAATATCCCGGGAAATATGTTTCTTATCTCCCGGGATCTGAAAACCGTATTCTGCGGTGTACTTATGGACGGGAAAGAATTTCTGCTGATAATACCGGCAGAAAATAAATCGGATGCCGACCGTACCCTGAAATCCGGTCTGGAACAGTCCCAGCCTCTTTCCCGTTGGCTGAGTGACTATCCCTTATTCCTGTAGCTGCCCATCCACGATACGAACAATACGTTTCGCAGACTGTGCTACGCCCAGGTCGTGGGTGATCATGACGATGGTGTTGCCCATATCGTTCAGTTCCCGGAACAGCTTCAGTACTTCCTTGCCGCTGGTCTGATCCAGAGCACCGGTAGGCTCATCCGCCAGAAGGATCGCCGGCTGTCCCACCAGTGCTCTGGCAATGGATACTCTCTGCTTCTGTCCGCCGGACAGCTCGTTTGGCTTATGTCCGATACGATGATCCAGCCCCAGCAGTTTGATAGTATTTTTACACTTTTCTTCTGCTTCTTCATGGGTCATGCCACGCATCAGCAGGGGCATGATAATATTCTGCATGACATTATAGGTCGGGATCAGCTGATAGTTCTGGAAAATGAACCCGATCTTCTGGTTGCGTACCATGGTCAGATCGTCCTCCTTGGTCTTGTGGATTGCCATGCCATCCAGATAATATTCCCCACTGTCCATCACATCCATACAGCCGATCATATTCATTAACGTAGTCTTACCGGAACCGGAAGGGCCTAAGATTGCCACATATTCTCCCTTATTTACCTGAAAATTGATGTCCTTCAGGATCGGCAGACGCTCCTCTCCCAGCATATAGCCTTTATTTATATTTTTCATGGTGATCATTGCGTTTTCCATCATAATCCTTACACCTTTCACACTACTCCTGATTTAAAGCTTCTACGGGGATCAGTCTCGATGCCTTATATGCCGGATAGAAGCCGAAGATACTTCCGGTGAGGACACCAAACAACAGCGACAATACTGCACCCTGTACCGACAGGGACACTCTCACGTTGAACAGCTGCACGAATGGCGTAATTCCAAGAGCCACCAGCACCCCCAGTACGGCCCCTACCAGACTGGTAAAGCTTGCTTCCAATAAAAACTCCAACAGGATATCCTTCCGGGAACAGCCCAGCGCTTTCAAAATACCGATCTCGTTGGTACGCTCCTTGATGGATACAAACAATACATTCATAATGCCGATACCGCCGACAATAAATACGATCACCGCCATGGAGATTAACAGTAATGTCAGTGTCTCGTTGGAAGCAGAGGCTGCCTCCATCTTGCTTCCGGCATCGCTGATGGTAAATGTGGTGTTGGGATAACTTTCTTTTAAGGCACTCTCCACGCCTGTCATTACAGTGTCCACCTGATTCACATCTTCTGCGACCACGGTAATGGTTGGACTAATGCTCGTACCGGTAATGTATTTGATGCCGGTTTCGTAAGGTACATAGATCGCCGTATCCGGGCTGATGCCGGATGCCACAGTTCCCATCTCGGATAGTACCCCTGACACTATATAGGGACGGCCATCAATATAGACTGTACCGTCATAGGCATCGTAGGCGCTTCCAAAAATTTCCTTTGCCACGGTGGCACCCAGTACGCACACCTTTTCCTTGCTCTCGTTGTTTTCTTCTGTGAGGAAATCCCCGATGGCCATTTCCAGATTACTGATGGCGGCATAATTGTCTTCCACACCGGCAATGGTGTAATAGGAAGCAGAGGTCATATCGCCTCCCTCCACCGATGCTGTAGTGGAATAAGATATCGTAGTTGCAGAGATTCCCGATACAAAAGTCGCCAGATCATCACCGTCTTCACTGGTCAATGTCACGGCTTCGCTCTCTTCCTCCTGTCCGAATCCGAAAAATCCGCCGAAATTCATTCCCCCGCCGGGACCACCGGACATACCGCCGCCGGAACCTCCGCCCATATTTGTGACGGTAACGCTTCCTCCACCGCCCGGCATTTCAAAGCTAAAACCACCGCTGTCACTGCTTTCGCAGGAAATATCAATGGCTCCGGCATTCAGGTTCTTGAACTGCTCCGCCACTTCTTCTTTTCCACCGGTACCTATCGCCAGCACCAGCATTATGGTGGCGGATCCCACAACGATACCGATGGAAGTCAGGATCACTTTGAATTTATTCTGTGACAGGTTCAGCCACACCAGACGCAATATTTCGGATAATCTCATATTCTACTTCTTCCCTTCCATTGACCTTACTTTCCCACAGGTCTCCGCTCTACTTCGTAATGCTGCTTTCGATCAATACGGTATCTCCTTCTGCAATATCTCCGGAGATCTCCACATTAGAGTCATCTGACAGTCCTGTCGTTATTTCCTTTTTCACAATGCTGCCATCTGCTGTCTTCACTTTTACATAAGTCTTGTCATCCTCTGTGATAATGGCTCTGTGTGAGACATACAGCACTTCTTCCGTTTGTTCCGTAACGAAAGTTACATCTCCTGTCATGCCCTGGAACAGTCCGGAGACATCCCCTTCTAATGTGACAGTTACGTCATAAGTTATATTTCCACTGGAATCCGATGTTGCATCTCCGATAGCCGTCACCTTTGCCGTAAAGGTATCTTCCGGATATGCCGTCAATGCAATATTCGCTGCAGATCCCAGAGAGATATCCGTCATGTCATCTTCATCCACTGTTACCGTCATGGTCACTTCGTCCATATCGTATAAGGTAACCAGAGAGGTTCCGGTACTGATCTTGTCTCCGGCCTCCAGCTCCACGCCGGTGATGACACCGTTGTATCTTGCACATACTGCATTACCATCGATATAAGTGCTGAACTCATTCCATTTTTCCAGTGTCTCATTATAGGTTTCCTGCTGATCGGACAATTCCTGCGCAAGATACCCCAGTGCAATGTCATAGGTCTCCTGTGCAGTATTGTAAGCCAGTGTCCGCAGTTTTTGGGTCTCAGCTACGGTCAGTTTTCCCTGCTCCAGTTCCCGTTTCGCCTTATTGTAGGCAGTTTCGGCAGTGGTTACATTTTCCTCCGCCTGCTCTACTCTCTGTTCCAGCTCTTCCTTCTGCTGCTCCAGGGAATCTGCCGTGGACTGTGCCTGCTCCGTCAGCTGCGCATAATAGACATATCCGTAAGTATCATCTGCTGCGTCTGTACTGTTCAGGCTGTATTTACAGTTCGACAATACCTGTGCCGCATCCTCATAGGCTGCCGTTACTTCCTCCAGCTGTGCCCGGTAATCTTCCAGGCTGCTCTTCGCCTGCTCCAGTGTGCTCTCCGCAGAATCTACCGTATTCTGAAGCTCCTGCAATGTAGTACTGTACTCGGTATCAATATAACTGCCGTAAGCAGTGCTACTGTCATAAGTGTATTTTGCCTGTTGTTTTGACAGGGTCTGGTCGGCTTCCAACGCCTCCAGATCCGCTTTTGCTTTCTCTACGTTAGTCTGCAGTTCGTCTTCCAGGTCGGAGACACTGTCTTCTTCCAGCAGGTACAGGGGATCTCCCTCGGACACCTGCTGCCCCACGGAGACCACTACCTCCGCCACGGTCAGGGTAGAATCGTCACCATTGCTGCCGGAGCTGCTGCCGCCCATATTGAAGATCTGACCAAACATGTCTAAGCCTCCCTGGGCTCCGCCACCGGAAGCACTCATGCCGCCAAATCCACCGGATCCAGAGTTGCTGCCGGCAGTACTACCGGAGGAGCCGCCGGAGGAACTGCTACCGGAAGTATCCGTTCTCTGCAGGGCACTCATATCCAGATCAAAGGTCTGATCCACCGTACCAATGTCCACGGATCCGGTCTCCGTCACACCTTTGACCAGTGTCCCGTATTTTACGGTGGTCTCTTTATAGATGACTTCCGTATCGGAACCACCGGAAAATCTGGTAGCACATGCCACTACGGCAATTACGCAGACACCACAGATACCTGTGGTGAGCTTGCGTCTTTTCGACCAGCTTTTCCATGATCCGATCCGGCTCATCCGATTTTTTATAGTTTCCTTGATCTTTTTCCCATTTTCATTCTGCTTCATAACTATTCCCAATCATTCCTGTCTGTTTCTCAACATTTGCTCCATCCGCCTGATTTATTGTCCTCCGGGACCTCCCGGCATTCCGCCGCCGAAGCTGTCGGAATTACTACCCCCAGGACCACCCTGCGGCATTGCTCCTCCGGAAGGCATCTGCATATCCTCTGGCATAAGGGATTCATCGAATTCCTGAAGCTCCATATCACTGCCGGTTGTGGTATCAGCACTGCTGCCGGAATCCTCCTGCGTGCTCTTTACCTCTGCCTCAGAGCTGACCTTACTTGCCAGGTAAATAGTATCGCCCTCTTCCAGTCCTGACAGGATCTCAATGTCCACACCGTTGGTAATACCGGTCTCTACCTCCGCCAGTTCCTTACCTCCCAGTGCTGTCTTTCGATATACATAAGTTTTGCCGTTTTCTTCGACAATGGCCTTACGGGACACATAAAGAATATCCTCTTTTTCTTCCGTTACGAAAATGACATCTGCGGTCATTCCCCCATACAGCTTCTCCAATGCGCCTTCTACGCTGATCTCCACAGTGTAGCTTACGGTATTACTATAATCGGAAGTAGCCGTGGTATTGATGGAGAGAATGCTTCCGGTATAGGAATCCTCCAGGTATGCCGTAAAGGTGATATCTACCGCATCTCCTACCTGCAGGTCCACGATATCCTCCTGGGTCACATCCACGGAGATTCTCATGTCATCCGACGTTGCATAGGAAAACAGAGCTCCTGTCGTCGTCAGACGGTCTCCCGCTTCGTAGCTGACCTCTGTGATCACACCATCTTCTGTGGCATACAGGATACCATCACTTCCTACAAAATCCTCAAAAGCCTGTAACTGTTCTTCCCGTTTTTCTTTCGTCTCTTCCGCTTCCTGTAAGGTCTCCTTCAGATCTTCCACAGCAGCGTTGTAAGTGGTCTGGGCATTCTGCCCGGTGATCACCGCTTCCTGATAGGTCTCTTCTGTATCCAGCTTGTCAATAGTTTGCTTTGCCCGGGCTGCAGTCAGCTGATTCTCCAGATCGGCAATGGCACTTTCATTGTCCGTTACCGCAGTTTCCGCCTGGGTCAGTGCTGATTTTGCCTGCTGATATTGCGTTTTTGCACTGAGATAACCGCTCTGAATGACCATAAAGTTTACGGTATTGTCCATTCCCGCGTCTTCATAGCCTTCCCTTGCCGCTTCATAAGTCTCCAGAGCATCCTGATAATCCTCCTGTGCTTCCGCCAGCTTTTCCTGCAGCGATGCCGTGTTGGCTTTTTTCTGCTCCAGCTGCACCTGCAGGGATGCCACATTATTCGTCACGCTCGTACCGGAAGTATTGCGGATAGATGCCGCATAGGAAGCACTGATCTTCTGGGTATCGTAATCGGTCTGGGCTTCCAACAGGGACAATTCATAAGTACTCTCTGCCTCCGCATAGTCTGCCTGCGCCTCCACTACCGCATTCTGCAACAGCGCCCGAACCGCCTCCACGCTGTCTTCCGTGAATTTCAGCAGTTCCTCGCCTTCGGTGACACGCTGCCCGCTGGCAGCATAGATCTTTTCTATCTTCAGATATTTCTGTACGGTATCATCGTCATCTTCCTCACTGTCATCCTCGTCATCGTCACTGACGTCCAGATCCAGATCGTAATCTACGGATTTTGTGTTGTATTCCAGAGAACCGCTCTCCGTCACACCTACCTTTAAAGTACCACGCTCCACGGTCTCTTCCTTGTAGATCCACTGTTCTTTCTGAAGTAACGGTGCGATGAACACGGTATAGCTGGCCGCCAGGATCAGCAGAAACAGTGCGATCCCCGCCAGGATCAGTTTTTTCTGCTTCTTCGTGAGGGATTTCAGTTTATCAAAATGTGGTCTTTTTAATTTCATGACTGTGTCTGTCCTCCCTGCTGTTCATTTCCCGGGAATTCCCCGTTACCGGGGGCACCCTGTGGCATTTCACCGTTTTCCGGCAGTTCTCCGTTACCCAGATCACCTTCCGACATCTCACCGTTGCCGGAATCACTCTGGGGCTTTTCGCCGCCTCCCGGACCGCCCTGTGGCATCGCGTCGCCGTCGGACACATCGTCAGGTCTGCCCTGCATACTCTGTCTCTGTTGTAATTGTTCGATCTCTTCCTCCGTCATGCCGAAGACTACGGTAACGGATTCGTTGGCACTTAAGCTGTCCTCCTCATCTTCTACGTTGATCTGTACCGTCACACTGTATGTAACACTGGTACGGCTGTCAGACGAGGATACCGGATCAATGGCTGTGATCACACCGGTATATCCGCTGCCTGCGGAGGTCTGCACATAAGCACTGTCGCCTACGGTCAATTTTGCAATATCCGCCTGGTCTACCGATACGGTGACCGTCAGCTCCTTCGGATTGCTGTAAACGAATACGACTGCATCGGAAGTCAGAGTCTGCTCCGCCCGTACCATGGTCCGCAGGATCGTTCCGTCCTCCGAGGCATAGAAATATCCGTCTCCCACACTGCTTTCAAACAGTTCCAGATTCTCTTTGGCATCTTCATAAGTACTTTTCAGAGCTGCCAGATCGGACTTAGCTTTTTCCACCGTAGTATTATAATCGCTCTCTGCCCGTTCTGCGCCGGACAGGGAAGTCTCATAGGTCAACTTTGCCTGCGCCAGCTGGATCTCATAATTTTCCTTTGCCTCCGTGACTGCCTGCTGAAGGCTGGGAAGCTTTAACTGCAATGTCTGTAAGTTAAAAGAAGCATTGGTGACTGCATCCTCATATTTTTCCTGTGCCTCTTCCAGATCCTTCAGGTTCTGTTCCAAAATGCTGTATAGGGATGCCAAAGTTTTCACATTCGAGGAATTGCTGTCCTGTCCACTGCTACCCAGCACATTGCCTGCGGTTCCACCTGCTTGCACAGATCCGGCTGACCCGCCGGTGATCTGGGACCAGCCTATTCCCCACTCATCCAGTTTATCCGTCAGGGCTTTCAGGTTCTCATCATAGATTGCCTGATATTCATCTACCTTGAAATAACTCTTATAGGAACCGTCATTAACGTAAGACTCATATTCCGCTATGTCATCCTCGGCATCCTGCAATTCCTCTTCCGCCCTGGCCACAGCACTCTGCAGACTTGCTACCGTCTCATCATAGACATCCTTAGCCTGTTGTCCGGTAAGAATGGCACTGTCTCTCGTATACTCCGCTGTGATCAGGTTCTGCTCATATTCGATAGCTCCGGTGCGATACGCAAGCTCCGCATCTTCCAAGGCTCTCTCCAGTTCCTTTCTGGCTTCCTCCACACTGTCCTCCGTAAGCTTTAAAATCTTATCTCCTGCCGTTACCTCCTCCCCGGAGACCGCATAGACTTCCTCAATCTCTAACTCTGTCGTCAGATTTTCCACGTCAAAGCTCGCCTCCGTGATACCGACATTGGTAACGCCTGACGCAGCAGTCATATCCTCCGTGAAGGTCAATCCCGACATATTAGCCGGCATGGAAAATTCTGATCGATTGCCGTTTCTATGTAATATCACCACTGCTGCCACTGAACCACCGCCCAACGTGAGTACCAGTACCAGCGCAACGATGATCCACTTTTTGTTTTTCTTTCGGGAAAAAATTATCTGCTTGATCTCTTTGTTCTTCACGGCAAACCTCCGATTGCTATTCCGTTCAAATTCCGTTGTTTTCTCAAGTATAGTTGGATTTTGTATTGAAAAAGTGTTCACTCTGTGAAAAATCTGTGTCCTGTAGGAGCTTTTCCCCCTGCTTACGTCTATGCAATTACACAAATAAAGCACAAAAAGAAGGCCCTGTTGGAGGCTGCTTTCGCAGAAGTCTCTAACATGACCCTCTATTATAAGCTTACAGATTCGTGCTATCGCGCTAATATGCCCGGAAAAACAAATCACCTCTTCCGGGAGATGCAGATATCCTCCAGATTCTGCGCGCCCTCCGGTCCGATGGGTCTGCCGCCTGTAGTGATCCCCCATCCGGCACGGATCTTGATAATATCGTCGATCTGTCCCTGGGACAACAACGTCTTCTTCCCTAAGATGAAGTTGTTCATCATCAGGATCTTCGCATAATATTCCGTGGTCTCCATGCGGTAATAAGCCTGCATGAGATTGTCACCCCAAGTCAGCGCGCCATGGTTTGCTAACAGTACTGCATTGAATTCCCGGCAATAGGGAGCTACCGCTTCCGGCACTTCCTCTGTGCCCGGTAGCGCAAAATGTACTAACGGCACACAGCCTAAGGACAGTACCCCTTCCATCAGCACCGGTTCTTCCAGACTGATGCCTGCGCAGGCAAACGCCGTTGCTGTAAGGGGATGTGCATGTACCACACCCTGTACCTTCGGGTTCTCCTTGAATACTCTGAGGTGCATCTTGATCTCGCTGGAAGGCTTGTGCGTTCCCTCCAACACATTCCCGTCTAGATCCAATTTTACCAGCATGTCTTCTGTCATAAATCCCTTAGAAACTCCCGTAGGTGTTGCCCAGATCTCATTATCTCCGACTTTACAGGAGATATTTCCGTCGTTCGCTGCCACAAAGCCGCCCTGATACATTCTGCGGCCTACCTCTAAGATCATCTGTTTTGCCTGTGCATCTGATATATATTCCATAATTTTCTCCTTTTTATATCTTAATCAAATTTAATATATTACTTTGTTACCCTTTTCCTTATCCAGCTGGTATAGCACCTTATCTATCTTGGAAAATGCAATTTCCGGACACTTTTCCTGCTGATATTCCCAACAATCTTTTATGTATTTAAGATAGAGTTCCGTCAGCATGGGGATCTTCGTCATGGTTTTGGGATAATCCATAGCGTAAAGTTCCCGATATGCCCGCTGATCAATAATAGGGAATACCTCCGGGTAATAAAAATGCAATACCGTACTCGCCATCGGAAGCTGCATTCCCTTCGTTTGCAGTAATTTTTCTATGACCTGTGCTGTCTTTTCATCCTCCAATGCCTGCAAAGGCGTTTTAATCTCCTTTAATGAAAAAATGGCATCTATCAGTTCCTCTGTCACCTGCGGTCTACGATTCATCTTCCACAGGACGATCTCGTTGATAATATCCCTGTTCTCCCGATAGTCACCAGCTTCTGCCACCGCTGCTCGATTCCTGATATCCGTACTGTCATCATATGTAAAATGGCTAAGTATTTCCTGATAATTCATAGTTCACCTCAATGTCAGTTGGCATTCATGCCGTATTCTTTCGTACCCAGTTTTCTTTTCCATAAGTTTTCCGCATTTATTATAATATCATCCGGAGTGGACATGGAAAATATCTGCAATATGGAAAACTGAAAAAATTGGTACCTGTCGGGATAATCACAGATCACTTCTCTCATCAATTTGTTGTTCCCATGAAAAGTGTCCACATAGCATTCCCAACGCTCCAACAGACCTCTGTTTCCATACGCAGAACCTACATATTGTTGTCCGTTTTTCACATCAAGAATCAGATATACTGCCTTTACATTAGAGAGAGCAGTGTGCCATAGCTTATAATCCACATCATTTTCCACTACTTCTTCTAATTTTTCATAGGGCAGAACCACATTTTCATATCCGACAAATTCCTCATTGTGGCTGGTCTGTATTGCTACAATTTCTTTTTCCGTGGTTCCCTTTTGATGCCATACTCTGGTAGCATCTCCCCATTTAATAATTAACCTATTTTCAAATTCTTTTAATATATCTGCATATTCCAATTCATAATAATCCCCAGGGGTTTCAAAAGCTTGCGGACAGGGATAATCTTTCGGCATCACTTCCAGGCACCTCGGCACAACAGCACCTACTCTATACAATTTATAGAATCTTGCCTCAGTCCCTTTTCCACTTATAAACACCGCCCAGTAATCATATCCTTTATTAAAATCCTTCTTCTGCTCACCGGTATATTCCTTCACCATATTCTTTTCATAACAGGCACGAAAATCTTTATCATTCATCGCATGTCGAATTAACTGTACCTTTGCCGGATCCAATCCCGCGTTTATTAAAATATCTGAAAAATGTAAAAGTGCCAT
>ERZ1034669.693-NODE-693-length-10633-cov-5.587257_pt1 | contig 10633 bp, 9 predicted proteins | sample MGYA00520705_ERZ1034669 | MGnify/ENA primary metagenome ERZ1034669 (study PRJEB33766, sample SAMN09781766) | gut metagenome | biome: gut microbiome | host: Homo sapiens | place: Madagascar | study: EMG produced TPA metagenomics assembly of the PRJNA485056 data set... | reverse complement strand
GAAGTGAGCATGCAATGCTCACAAAATCCGTGAAATCTGTCATCTCCGTGGTGCTAAAGCACGTTGCACGAGCAGAAAAATCCGTGCAATCGGTGCGATCCGTGAGCAATAATATCAGAATGGTTCAACTGGACTGCAATAGTATCACATAAGCGCTGGGTCGCCATCGTGCTGGAACTGGTTGCCGGCAATAATTTTACGACAATCCCAACAAGGCTTTTAAGTCGTCAATGCGGCAGTTCATGCTTTGCGCTATAACCTCCAAGGACACACCATTGTGGTACATTGCTTGTGCCATTGAACGTATCTGCGCATTGGCATCTGATAGTTGCGAATTTACATCTGATAGTTGCGAATTTACATCTGATAGTTGCGCATTGGCATCTGATAGCTGCGCATTGGCATCTGATAGCTGCGAATTTACATCTGATAGTTGTGCATTGGCATCTGATAGCTGCGCATTGGCATCTGATAGTTGTGCATTGGCATCTGATAGCTGCGAATTGGCATCTGACAGCTGTGCGTCCAAATCCGACAGTTTTGCCTTTGCTTCCATCAGCAGTGTGTCACGATCCTCGATAGCTGAGAAATATTCGTCCTCGTCGTTCATTTCCTGTCGCAAATCGGCATTCATGGTGGCAAGGCCCAAACGGTGGAGCAAGTGCATCATGTCGGGGTCGTCTTCGTACAATTTGCCGTCAAGGTTGATAACGTGCTGGTTTTTGTCCGCTACCAGTGTTTGGTCGAACACGCTCAACACCTTGTCGAGGCGGTTGTTGATTTTGCCATGCAGCAAAGGTATCTGCACAATAATGCTGTCGTGTGTGAGACTGTTGATAAAGGGGTCTGTGTCGCAGTTTGCCACCTCGCGGCCATCATAGTCAAAAGCCTTGTGATTAACGTACACCACAGGCTCTTCGATGTCGCCCACACGGTGGCCAAGCAGATATACGGCCACCATGGGCATGGCGTAGCATCGCTGCTCTTCTTCCTTCAGCATGTTTTCCTCGGCATTGTATTGGGCTGCCAGGTAACGGCGGAAGCGCAGGGTTTCGGTGTTGAGCCAAGTCTTTTGCAACTCTATCAATATCAAGCGCTCAGAGCCGTCGCTCTCGCGCACCTTTGCGGCGAAATCTATTCTGAACATCGACAAATTGTCACGTGTGACATTGGGGTGCTCATGGCGTCGCATCTCAACAGTAAGTACCTCCTTTTTGAGCAAGGCCGAGAGTACGGTGCGGGCTATGCGTTCATCTTCCATCATGAATTTGAACACAGAATCGTATATGGGGTTGGCTACTGTTATTTTCATAATTACTTTACGCTTTGGCGAAATTGGTAAATGAGTGGACAAGCTAACGGGTTAACAGGTTGACGGGTAATAAATCTGTAAACTTGTTACCCCGTTAACTTATTATGGTAGGACACGGTCTGGCCCTTATTCACGCCCGTGTGTTCAGCGAATGGCGCTGAGCATGTTGGCCAGTCCGTCGGCCGCCTGCTGAAGGGGTTTGGCTACCATGCCCTTCATGAAGAAGTTGACCTCGGCACCCACGGTGACGCGCAATTTGCAGGCCATATCGCCATGCGGCAACAGTTGTATCCACACATAGAGCTGTACGGGCGAGCCTTCTGAGGCGAACTTGATGCACTTGGGCTCCTCGCGCTCTACCACGCGCAGGGTGATATTGCCCATGGGCGAACTGATGTGCAGGGCATCGGTTTCGAATGTAAGGCCCTCGGCATACTTTTGCAAATCGCCTAATTTGTCGGCCGGCACTTGCTGGCTGATGCGTTGCTGCACTTCGGGATTGCTCAAGGCCTCCTTGATGGCGGCCAAATTGTTGAGATCGGCAAAGCGGCTGAACACCACTGCCTGATTTTGCGGTACGAGCTTTACTTCGCTCTCAAATTTTGCTAATGACATATTAGAGGGTTAATGGGTTAGAGGGTTAATGGGTTGGGGGTTGATGGGTTGGGGGCAACTTGGTCAAGTTCTCACTTTCCTTTCCCTTTTGTATTCAACACAATAAATAGTAAAAGACATGCTTACTTGTCAACCCGTCAATCATTCAACAGATATTTACTTGCCCAAGCGTGTGAGCATTTCGGCGGCAGCCCGTTGTGGTGCGCCAGGCTGTCCGAGACGTTTTGCCACATCGGCATATCCCTGTAGTTGGGCTTGGCGCACAGGGGATTTGTCGTCCAACAACTGAGTGAGATGTGCACGGAGAGCCGTCACATTCATGCCATCTGCCACCAACTCGGGCACTACTTCGCGTCCGGCTATAAGGTTGACCAACGAGATGTAGGGCACCTTGAGGAAATAGGGGCGCACACGCGATATGAACCAGCCGCAACGCATGTAGTAACACACCACCTGCGGCACACGGAACAGTGCTGTTTCGAGTGTGGCGGTGCCGCTCGTAACGAGGGCGACCTGTGCATGCGAGAGCAGCTCGTAGGTGCGGCCGCTGACCAGCTGCACATTGTCGGGAGTAATGTCTGCGGCGTGTATGATGCCTTGATAAAATGCTGGTTCGACGGCTGGAGCCATGGCCACCACAATATGATGGCTCGAGGTCCAGGGGCGCACAGCGCACAGCATGCGGCTGAGGTTGTCGGTTATCTCCTGCCGGCGCGAGCCAGGCAGCAGGGCAATGGTGCGGCCGTCGGGCACGGGGGTGCCATGCGTGTGGCAGTAGGCTGACACCTCGTCCACAGTGGGATTGCCCACATATGATATGGGATAATGGTGCTTGCGCTCAAAAAAGTCGACCTCGAAGGGGAGTATCGAGAACAAGCGGTCGACATCGCGGCGTATGGCATTGATGCGGTGTTCCTTCCAAGCCCATATTTTGGGTGATATGTAGTAGAACACAGGACAAATGGCGCGCTGTTTGACATAGCGTGCCATTTTGAGGTTAAACCCCGGGTAGTCCACCAATATCAGCGCATCGGGCTGCCATGCTTCAATTTCGCGCTTGCAACGGGCCATGCCGCGCAGAATGGTGCGCAGGTGCAAGGCCACTTGCACAAATCCCATGTAGGCCAGTTGGCGATAGTGGCACAAGAGGGTGCCGCCCTCGGCCTGCATCTGTTCGCCGCCATAATAGCGGAACTCGGCACCGGGGCATTGCTGCTTGATGGCACGCATGAGGTGGGCCGCGTGCAGGTCGCCACTGGCCTCGCCGGCTATGATGAAGAATTTCATTGACTGTTTGCTCATTGCATTATATTACGCGTTGGCGGAGTTAGTTGACGGGGTGATGGGTAAGATGGTTGATGGGGGTGGGTTAACTGGTTGACGAGTGAGTTTGTCAGTTTCTTACGATTCTTTGCTTTCTGTCCTTAATGCTATAAATTATGCAGAACATACTTATCTGTAAACTCGTCGGCCCGTCATCACAGCACCTCTCTCAGCACGTCAACCAGTTCGCGGGCGGTGACGTCGAGTTGCGTGGGGGTGACGGCCACATAATTGTGAGCCAGTGCCCAACGGTCGGTGTCAGTGGCTTCGGGCTCGAGCTCCTTGCAGTCGCCAACCAGCCAATAGTAGTCGCCGCCATAGGGGTGGGTGCGGTGTTCCACCTCGTTTTGCCAACGTGAGTGGGCCATGCGGCACACTTTGATGCCCTTGAACTTGTCGGCTTTCGGGAAATTGATGTTTAAGCACGTAAACTCGGGCAGTCCTACGGCAATGGCCTTGAACATGAAGTCGACCAAATAAGGGCGCAAGGGTTCGAAATCGGCGTCCATGCTGTGGTCGCACAACGAGAAAGCTACAGCGGGATAGCCCTGCAGCGCACCCTCGGTGGCCACGCCCATTGTGCCCGAATAGTGGGCATTGACCGATGAGTTGTCGCCATGGTTGATGCCACCTATCACGAGGTCGAATTTGCGGTCGTTGAACAGGTTGAGCGCCATCTTCACACAGTCGGTCGGGGTGCCCGAGCAAGCGCATACGGTGAGCCCCTCCTCTTGCCGCAACACCTTGTAGGTGAGCGGCCGCGACGAGGTGATGGAACAGCTGAAGCCCGAACGGGCCGAATCGGGGGCCATGACGAGCATGTCGGCATAGGGACGCAGGGCTTCGATAAGGAAATTGATGCCTGGCGCGTCGACGCCGTCGTCATTGGATATGAGCAGATATGGACGCATTGTAAACAAAGGTTTCAGAATGATTTGTATGCCACACAGCGGCAACGGCTGTTGCCATCGTGCTGCTTATCTCTTGCAAAGATAATGCAAGGCGAGTGCAGAACATCAAGTTTACTTGAATGTTATGCCGAGCCGCAGCTTATCTTATGCAAAAATACGAAAAATAGCTAATGGTTGGAGGAGTTCGCTGTTTTTTTCTTACCTTTGCAACCTATTATAGCACTGCTATTCTTAACCTCAAAACCATAAACAACCGACATGAGTAAGATCATTGCTTTGGCCAACCAAAAGGGTGGCGTGGGCAAAACCACTACTTCGATGAACTTGGCAGCCTCGCTCGCCACACTCGAAAAACGTGTGCTGCTGATTGACGCCGACTCACAGGCTAATGCTTCGTCGGGCCTGGGCGTTGACCTGAGCAAGGTGGACTGCTCCATCTATGAGTGCCTCATCAACGGCAACGATGTGCATGAGGCCATTTACACCACCGACATTGACAGGCTCGACATTGTGCCCTCAAATATCAACATTGTGGGGGCCGAGGTTGAGATGTTGAACTTTGACAAACGCGAGTTTGTGATGAAAAACCTGCTGCGGCCGCTCGACAAGGAGTATGACTACATACTCATCGACTGCTCGCCGTCGCTCGGCCTCATCACTGTTAACGCACTGACTGCGGCCAACTCGGTTATCATTCCTGTGCAATGCGAATACTTTGCACTTGAGGGCATATCAAAACTGCTCAACACCATCAAGATAGTAAAGAAGAAGCTTAACCCCGAGCTTGAGATTGAGGGCTTTTTGCTCACCATGTACGACAGCCGCCTGCGCCTGGCCAACCAAATATACGACGAGGTGAAACGACACTTTCAAGAGTTGGTGTTCAAAACGGTTATCCAGCGCAACGTCAAATTGTCGGAAGCCCCAAGCCACGGACTGCCGGCCATATTGTACGACGCCGACTCCACCGGGGCAAAGAACCACTTGGCACTGGCCAAGGAGGTTATTAAGAAGAACGAAAAATAAGTATGGCAACACATAAGAAATATCCAGCATTAGGACGCGGGCTCGACGCACTCATCTCGACCGAGGAGGAGGTTCACACCAACGGGTCGTCGAGCATCAACGAAGTGCCGGTGTTCAAAATCAAGGCTAACCCCAACCAGCCGCGCCGCGAGTTCCAGCCCGAAGCACTGCAAGAGCTGGCCGAGAGCATACGCCAAATAGGCATCATACAGCCTATCACGCTGCGGCAGATGGAGGACGGCACTTACCAAATCATTGCCGGCGAACGACGCTGGCGTGCAGCACAACTGGCGGGGCTGACCAACATTCCGGCCTATATACGCACCGCCAACGACGAGAACGTGATGCAGATGGCGCTGGTGGAGAACATTCAGCGCGAGGACTTGAATGCCATCGAAATAGCTCTGGCCTACCAAAACCTCATTGAGCAGTATAGCCTGACTCAAGACAAACTGTCGGAAAAGGTGGGCAAGAACCGCGCTACCATAGCCAACTATCTGCGACTGCTCAAACTGCCCGCACAGGTGCAGGTGGCACTGCAGAACAAGGAGGTGGACCAAGGACACGCACGTGCACTGCTGGGGCTGGACAAACCATCGCTGCAGGTGAAGCTCTTTAACGAAATACGCGAAAAGGGCTACTCGGTGCGACAGGTGGAAGAGATGGTCAAAGCGCTTAACAACGGCGAAACGCTGAAAAGCGGACGCCACACACTCAAGAGCAAAACGGCCACTAAACGACTGCCCGAGGAGTACACCGAACTGCGCAACAGACTGTCGGAACGTTTCAGCACGAAGGTGCAAATGACGTGCTCGCAACAGGGCAAAGGCAAAATTAGCATTCCTTTTGCATCAGAGGAGGAACTTGAGCGCATCATCACGCTGCTCGACAAAATCTGATCAAGATACGCCATATATTAAGTAGGTGTCCGGGCTATGTGACCGAGAACAAAGGGGGCAGATACGTCCCGATAACGCACTTTCGATGCGGAAATGACACCTGCTGATGTATAAAATAATATAGAACACCTACTTATAGTCAATGAGTTCGCATACACTACGGAGCGTGGTGCTGATGGTGATGCTCGCATGCTCACAAGCACTGGCGCTTTATGCAAGAAATACGGCCAAAGTCGGAGCCTCAAACGGGGTTCCGGCTTTAGCCGTTTTTGCTGCCGCACGCACCGGTTGCCCTGCCATGCGCCCCGACACAGTGAAAACGCCCGACGAACTGGCCCGCGAACACAGCACCGACGCCGATGCCGACTTTGACCGCATGGCAGCCGAACTGGCGTCGGATCCCGACTCAATGGTCATGACCGTGGACACGGCTAGACTGCAACACACTGCCGACTCGCTTAAGGCACACCCCGCCACACTGCCCGCCAACGGCAAGGGGGGCAAGCCCAAGGTGTTTGTGCCTAATCCCACCAAGGCGCTGTGGCTGTCGCTGGTGTGTCCCGGCGCCGGACAAATTTACAACCGCAAATACTGGAAACTGCCTTTCATATACGGCGGCTTTTTAGGTTGCGCCTATGCCCTGATGTGGAACCAGATGATGTACCGCGACTACTCGCAGGCTTATCTCGACATCATGGACGACAACCCTAACACCAACTCGTACCTTGACATGTTGCCACCACGCTACGACATTACAGGGCGCGAGGACCAATTTAAGAACATATTCAAACGCAAAAAGAACTTTTACCGCCGCTACCGCGACTTGAGCGCCTTCTGCTTTGTGGGCGTGTACCTGCTCTCGGTAGTCGACGCATACGTTGACGCACAACTCTCGGTGTTCGACATCTCGCCCGACTTGAGCATGCGTGTCGAACCGGCTGTCATAGGGCAGCCTGCCTTGCTCGGCTCATCGTCGGGACGCTCGGCCTACGGCGTGGGCTGCAGCTTGACGTTTTAAGCTTCACGCTTTAACGTTTGGCATTTTAAGGCACACCATGCGCCAACAATACAAAAGATACACACTTTTTTTGATGAAACGCTTAAAGACATTGATTGTAGCACTGGCGGCCGGCTTTATGTCTGCCACAGCGCAAAACGAAATTACCGTACACAACGACCAAAACGGACGCGACGAGGTGATAGACCTGCCCGAGGGCATGTCGGCCGACTGCGACTCGCTGCTGGGAGAGTGGATGGCCAAAAAGTATCTCTACCCCGACACCACGTGTGTCAACCCCGACTACAACCCGACCTTCACCGCCGAGGAGTATCAGGAGCGTCTGCGCCGCCTGCCGGTGGTGATGGAGATGCCTTACAACCAGGTGGTGCAAAAGTTTATCGACCAATACAGCGGACGCCTGCGTCGTACCGTGTCGTACGCTTTGGGCGCTGGAAACTTTTACATACCCATATTTGAGGAGGCGCTCGACTACTATGGCTTGCCGCTCGAACTGAAGTATCTGCCCGTCATAGAGTCGGCACTCGAGCCCCGCGCCAAGAGTTCTGCCGGTGCAGTGGGCTTGTGGCAGTTCATGCTGGCTACGGGCAAGCGCTACGACCTCAAGGTGAACAGCCTTGTCGACGAGCGACAGGACCCCTACAAAAGTTCGTGGGCCGCAGCGCGCTACCTGCGCGACTTGTACAAGATATACAAGGACTGGAGCCTGGTAATTGCCGCCTACAACTGTGGTCCGACCACGGTGAACAAGGCTATTCACCGCGCCGACGGGGTGCGCGACTACTGGACTATCTACCCCTATCTGCCCAGCGAGACACGCGGTTATGTGCCGGCATTTATTGCGGCCAACTACATCATGAACTATTACTGCGAGCATAACATTTGCCCGATGAAGACGAAAATTCCCGTCACTACCGATACCATCATGGTGAGCCGCGACTTACACATGAAGCAGGTGGCCGACCTTTGCAACATCGACATCGAGGCCATACGCGCACTCAATCCGCAGTATCGCACCGACCTCATACCAGGTTCGGCGGGACTCATGTCGCTCTGTCTGCCCACCGAAACGCTCAACACGCTTATCGACCTGAAGGACTCGGTGTACAACTACAACGCTGACGAACTGATGACACGCCGTGCCACCGTGGAGGTGGACGAAAAACTCGACAACCGCAGTGTGGCCTCGCGCCGCCGCTCTCGCTCGGCCTCAACCGACAGCAAGGCGTCGCAAAGTGCGTCGTCGTCAAGGTCAGAGAGCAAGTCGTCAAGCAAGTCATCGTCGAGGGGCGGCAGGTCGTCGTCAAAGTCGTCAAGCAAGTCGTCAAATAAGAGCCGCAAAAAGTCTCAAGAAAGGGAGAAGAGCACCACGGTGAAGAAGGGCGACACGCTCTACGAGATTGCAGCAAAGAACGGTACAACCGTTGAAAAGCTGAAGAAACTGAACAAAATAAAAGGCAACACCATCAACCCGGGCAAAAAGCTGAGGGTGAAATAAACGCAAGCCCCCATTAGTGCTTGCGTTTGGTGGTAGCGTTTAGTGCTCGAGTCCGTTCGCATATTTACGTTTTGCCGGATAGCCATATTCTAACAGAGAGTAAACTTCATTACATAGAAACCCTAAAGCACAAATCAGGAGTTGAACCGCCAGGCATTATATAGCTTGACCTATGTTCAACTCCTGATTTGTGCTTTAGGGTAAGTTCTATGGCAATGGGGGGAAAGCCCCGTCTTGCCAATCAAAGTGCGCCGTTCAAAAAACAGCGCCGTTCAAACGTTGTCGGTTTAGTGGCAGCAGTTGCAAGGCTTGAGCTGCTTGAAGAAGTCGTTGCCCTTGTCGTCCACCAAAATGAAGGCGGGGAAATCCTCAACGGTAATTTTCCAGATAGCCTCCATGCCGAGCTCGGGGTACTCCACGCATTCAATGCTCTTGATGCTGCTCTGCGACAATACGGCAGCCACGCCACCAATAGTGCCGAGGTAGAAACCGCCATGCTTTTGGCAAGCATCGGTCACCACCTGTCCACGGTTACCCTTGGCAATCATAACCAACGAACCGCCATGCGACTGGAACTCGTCCACATAGGGGTCCATACGGTTGGCAGTGGTGGGGCCCATTGAGCCACAAGGATAGCCAGCGGGTGTCTTGGCCGGTCCGGCATAGAGAATGGGGTGATCCTTGAAATATTGGGGAAGGTCCTCGCCGGCGTCAAGACGTGCCTTGAGCTTGGCGTGGGCAATGTCGCGTGCCACGATGATGGTACCCTTGAGGCTCACACGTGTGCTCACGGGGTACTTGGTCAGTTCGGCACGCACGGCGTCAATACCCTTGTCAAGGTCAATTTCAATACCCTTTCCGCCCTCGCCCGGGTTGCGCAGCTCTTCCGGAATGAGTTCTGAAGGATTGTTATCCATCTTTTCGAGCCAGATGCCGTCCTTGTTGATTTTAGCCTTGATGTTGCGGTCGGCCGAGCAGCTCACACCCATACCGATGGGGCAGCTTGCACCATGGCGGGGCAGACGTATTACGCGAATGTCGTGTGCCAGATATTTGCCACCAAACTGTGCGCCAAGACCAATTTTGTGTGCCTCGTGCAGCAACTTCTCTTCAAGGTCAATATCGCGGAAGGCGCGGCCCGTTTCATCGCCCGTAGTGGGCAGGTTGTCGTAATATTTGATAGAGGCCAGCTTCACAGTGAGCAAGTTCTTTTCAGCACTCGTGCCACCAATCACAAAGGCAATGTGGTAAGGCGGGCACGCAGCTGTACCCAGACTCTTCATCTTCTCTACCAAGAAGGGGAGCAGTGTGCCCTCGTTCTGAATGGTAGCCTTAGTCATGGGGTAGAAATACGTTTTATTGGCAGAGCCACCACCCTTTGCCACCATTACAAAGCGGTATTCGTCACCCTCAATGGCCTCGATGTCGATTTGTGCAGGCAGGTTGCAACGGGTGTTCACCTCGTCGTACATGTTGAGCGGAGCGTTCTGCGAGTAGCGCAGGTTGTCCTGGGTATAAGTGTTATATACGCCAAGGCTGAGAGCCTCTTCGTCCTCAAAGTCAGTCCATACGCGCTGTCCCTTTTCGCCATGAATAATGGCGGTACCGGTGTCCTGGCAGAAGGGGAGGATACCCTTAACAGCAGTTTCGGCATTGCGCAGGAACTGCAGTGCCACATACTTGTCGTTTTCCGAAGCCTCGGGGTCGGTCAATATTTTAGCCACCTGCAGGTTGTGCTCACGACGGAGCATAAACTCCACATCGTGGAAAGCCTGTTGTGCCAACTGTGTGAGCGCTTCTTTGCTCACTTTGAGGATAGTTTTGCCTTCAAACTCGCCGGTGCTCACACCCTCGGTGCCGAGCAATCGGTATTCGGTAGTGTCCTTGCCCAACTGGAACATAGGAGCATACTTAAACTCTGGAGTTGTTGCCATAGTTGATGTATATAATAGATGTGTTATGTTTAAGTGCTATGCAAAGATAGTGCAAACCGAGCGAATAAAGTCAAGCTTGCTTGAACTTTATGCCGAG
>ERZ1034669.691-NODE-691-length-10641-cov-3.680521_pt1 | contig 10641 bp, 8 predicted proteins | sample MGYA00520705_ERZ1034669 | MGnify/ENA primary metagenome ERZ1034669 (study PRJEB33766, sample SAMN09781766) | gut metagenome | biome: gut microbiome | host: Homo sapiens | place: Madagascar | study: EMG produced TPA metagenomics assembly of the PRJNA485056 data set... | reverse complement strand
CAAGATGTTTTTGGCTGACATATTTGCAGAAACCAAAGCTGGACCGCGAAGAAAATGCATTTGCCCAGTGGGGAACTTTTATGCACTCACTCTATGAAAGATTCTATCGTGGGCAATTAGATTTCTTTGACGTGTGCGAAGAATACGACAGCAAATACAACAACCAGATTACATTAGCTTTCCCGAAGAATCGCTGGGTTGATTTAGGTAAAAAGTATTATGAGTCTGGTTTAGAAGCTCTGGAATCTTTTGTAGACCTTCCTGAAAATATTGAATTGGTCGGAACGGAAATTAAAGTACAACTAAAAATTGATGGAATTGCCTTTGTTGGATTTATCGACATGGTTTTACGAAACAAAGATACGCAAGATCTGATTGTTGTAGATCATAAGTCCAAGTCTAAATTCACATCAAAACAAGAGCAGAAGGAATATGCTCGTCAATTGTACTTATACTCTCTAGCAGTCAAAGAAAAGTTTGGAGCATATCCATCCAAGTTGGTTTTTAACATGTTCCGTGCTGGGCAGATTGTTGAAATAGATTTTTCTGAATCTGCTTTGCAAGAAGCGATTGATTGGTTTACAGCAACAGTAGGTCAGATTTTTTTGGAAACATCTTGGCAGGACAAGATTGCTACGGAATACAAAAATAAAGACTTAAAATTGGCTGCTTTTAAAAAGCAGGACTTTTTCTGCAACGAATTATGCAGTATGAGGAAGTATTGTCAAAGATCAAAGGATTTCAAAAAGGGCGGATAAGTAAATTGATCGTAGATAAAAAGACAATTCAAAGAGCAAAGCAAAAACTTGGAGACAGAAATGCTATGCTGATCGCAGAAATTCTGGGAGTAGAGCAGTTTGATTCTCGGAATTTAAAAGGGTTGTGTCCTTTTCACACAGAGGATACTCCTTCTTTTATCTACGATAAAAAAGGCTATTACATGCACTGCTTTGGCTGCGGCAAATCGGTGGATATAATTGAAGCGTATATGAGCACTGGTCATACATTTTTAGAAGCTGTACAGTTTCTTTTTGACCATGCTCGTATACGATATAATTTTGGAGAGCTTGGTGTAAAAACACGCAGGGCTTATAAGTATCCGAAACTTGAACCTTTAGGTGATAAGACAAAAGTATATGAGTATCTGAGCAAGCGTAAAATTTCCCCGAAGACTGCTGATTACTTAGACATTAGGCAAGACGCAGAAAGGAATTGTGTATTCAACTATTACGATACAAACGATGTATTAACGATGGTAAAATACCGACCCTCTCACCGCGTGGATAAGTCGAAGAAAGAGATTAAAAATTGGTGTCAAAAGAACGCTGATACGACTCCACTTTTGTTTAACATGAACAGAGTCAATACTACAATGCCACTCCTTATTACAGAAGGAGAACTCGATTGTGCAGCAGCAATTGAAGCCGGTTATTTAAACACAGTTTCCGTCCCTCTGGGAGCCAACAATTATCATTGGCTGGAAGAAAACTGGAATTGGTTAGAAGAATTCGATTCCATCATTCTGTGCTCAGACAATGACGAAGCTGGAAACAAAATGCGCAAAGAAGTTTCAACGCGACTTGGAACGTGGAGGACACGGTTTGTTGAACTGCCTTTAAGTGTACAGGATAAACCAATTAAAGATCTAAATGAGCTGCTGTATTATGGCGGTCCAGAACAAGTTTTGGATGTTGTATTAAATGCAAAAGAGAATCCTGTGGATACGGTAATCAATTTTGCAGATATTCAAGCCGTGGATTTAGCTGATATGGATGGCATTCAGACAGGGTTCCAAGAATTAGACAAGGCTTTATTTAAGCTGTTTTACGGTACACTAACCATCGTAACCGGCATCAACGGTTCCGGTAAATCATCTTTTTTATCTCAGTTGGTTTGCAATTCTTTGGAGCAAGGATGCAATGTTTTTCAGTATTCCGGAGAGTTGCCAGCATTCCAGCAAAAGACATGGCTGAATCACATCTTAGCCGGAAGATACCATGTAAACAAATATATGGCTGGCAACATCGAGTATTTTAAAGTGAATCCAACTGTACAAAAAGACATTGACGCATGGTGCAACGAACGACTTTTTATTTACAAAGATGGTCAAAGTCACTCTCCACAAGATATGTTGAACACCATGGAAGCTGCTGCTCGTAAATACGGATGTAAACTGTTCATCATTGACAACTTAACATCTCTAGCAATGGGCAGCCGAGAGAAGGATCGCTGGGATAATCAAGAGAACTTTGTCAGACAGTTAATATCATTCGCGGTGAAGTTTCAAGTTGCTCCAATCTTGGTTGTCCATCCTCATAAGATTGAAACCATTCGTAGACTGACGAAGATGGATGTACAGGGTGCTGGCGGCATGATAGATTTAGCACATCGTATTTTAAGTTTATACCGTGTGCAAGCGGCGGATCGTGAACCAACCGGTAAGAAAAAAAGAATATTAGAAGGTGATGTCGTGTGCGATATTTTAAAAGATCGTATGCGTGGCTATGAGGGACAGTCTATTGAGTTCTTCTACGACAAACCTTCTCGCAGATTCTTTACTGATTATGAAGACTTGTATTTTCAGTACGGCTGGGACACGGATAAACATGATAGAGAAGAAGATCCAATCCCTGTTCCGCAGTTAGAAGACAGACCAATTTAAGAGGAAATTATTTTGATTGTTTACCAAAACTATCATAGACACACACAACACACGAACCCATTGGTTCCGGACAGCGTTGCCACCAATGAACAATATGCTTTAAGAGCAAAAGAATTAGGACACGGCATCTTATCTTCTTGCGAACACGGGTATCAAGGGAGATATATCGAGTGTTATAATCTGGCAAAAAAATATGGATTAAAATTTGTACAGGTTGCAGAAGCATACTGGGTCAAACGCCGTGATCCAGCATTAGCGGACGGAACAAACTGTCATATCATTATTGCTGCGTTAAACGAAGCAGGGCGCAAGCAGATGAATAAGATTTTATCAGAAGCAAACCGCAGCGGATTTTACCGCAGAGCAAGGTTGGATTTAGAGTTGTTGCTTTCTTTTGATCCAGATAATGTGATTATTACCTCAGCTTGTATTGCTGGGTGGCGGTATGACGATGCCGAAGAAATCATGCTGACGTTATTTGAGCATTTCGGAAATCATTTTTATTTGGAAGTTCAAGCACACAACACGGAATCTCAGCGTGAACTCAATAGTCGAATCAAAAGGATGCACAATAAGTATAAGATTCCTTTGATATACGGGTGCGATTCTCATTATATCTATGAAGAAGACACCCAAGAACGTACAGATTTTTTGTATTCGAAAGAGATCGAGTATCCGGACGAAGAAGGTTGGTACTTAGATTATCCAGATGGAGATACCGTATACAAGCGTTTTGTAGAGCAAGGAGTTTTATCTCATGACGAAATCATGGAAGCTCTTGGCAACACAAACGTATTTTTGCAAGTAGAAGATTATCATAGTGATATTTTTAATCAAGAGATCAAGTTGCCAACCTTGTATCCTAACTTAACGCAAGAACAAAAAGATAAAAAATATCAAAGTCTTGTCTGGAAATGTTGGGAAGATTACAAAAAACAGGTTCCGATTTATCTGTACTCTACATATGAAAAGGAAATCAAACGAGAAATCGACATCGTAATAGAGTCTCACATGGCAGACTACTTTATCTTGAACTATTATATTATTAAAAGAGGTAAAGAACTTGGCGGTGTAATTACATCAACTGGGCGAGGCAGTGCCGTTTCATTTATTACAAATCGTCTGCTGGGATTTACCGAGGTAGATCGTATTACTGCTCACGTTGAAATGTATCCGGAAAGATTTATGTCTGCGACCAGAATTTTGGAGACTGGCAGCTTGCCGGATATAGATTTCAATCTCGGCACAATTGAGCCGTTTGCTCAAGCGCAAAAAGAAATCTTAGGTGATGACCACGCTTATCCGATGATTGCCCTTGGCACTATGAAAACGTCTGCATCATGGAAATTGTTTGCAAAAGCATGTGATATTCCGTTCGAAACAGCGAACGCGGTATCAGAACAATTGAAGAAGTATGATCGTGCTTTGAAGTATAGTGATGATGACGAAAAAGATAATATATCTATCTATGATAATCACTATATAAATCTCGTTAAAGAGAGCGAAAAATACAATAAAACTGTAGTTTCATGGAGCATCGCTCCGTCTGCATATTTGTTGTATCAAGGTAGTATCGAAGAAGAAATTGGACTTGTTCGCATCAAAGATAAAATGTGTTGTTTGATGGACGGTCACTGGGCAGAGGACAACCGATTTTTAAAGAACGATCTTTTGAAGGTTGTTGTTGTTGACTTGATAGATCAGGTTTTCAAAGAGATTGGGAAACCCAGATTATCAGTAGATGAACTGTTGCAAACATGTGTTCCGACAGACAAAGCATGGAATGTATATGCTACTGCGTGTACCATGGGTGTCAATCAGGTAGAGCAATCGGGTACTGCTGGGAGAGTAGCTAAATTCAAACCAACAAACATCGCAGAGCTGTGTGCTTTTGTAGCTGCGATTCGTCCGGGATTCAAGTCGATGTACAAAAAGTTTGAATCGAGAGAACCTTTTTCATACAACATTCCATCTTTTGATGGGTTGATTCAGACAAAGTGGATGCCAAATTCTTTTGTTTTGTATCAGGAACATATCATGCGCACACTGAACTATGCAGGTATTGTCATGTCAGAATGTTACGCCGCTATCAAAAACATTTCCAAAAAGCGCGTAGAGAAAGTCTTGATCTTAAAAGAACAATTCACACGCGGGTTTGCTCAAGCCTTAACAGAGAAGGAATCTATGTTGCCGGATACCGCACGCAGCGTAGCTGATAAGGTCTGGCAGATCGTAGAAGACAACTCTGGCTACGGGTTTAACGCAAGTCATGCGTATTGTGTTGCGCTGGACAGCTTATATTGTGCATATCTAAAAAGCCATTATCCGACAGAATTCTATGGCGTATATATCAGACTTATGACGGATGCTGGCAAAAAAGAGAAAGTACAGGCTGCGCAAGGAGAAGCTGAGTCTTATTATAGAATCAAATTTCCACCATTTAGATTCGGTCAGGATAACTCACAGATCGCAATTGATGCTGAAAACAAATCTATTTACAAACCGTTGTCATCTATTAAAGGCTTTAACAAGCAGGCAGGATTGGTTTTAGCGGCGGTCAGAGATAATCAGTATAACTACTTATCTGACTTGCTGATAGAATTGCGCCCCCAGAAAATCACACCGACTGTAACAAAATTGTTGTGTAAGATAGACTACTTCGAGCAATTTGGCAATCAAAGAGAAGTGGTTTCTATTATAAACATGGTGGAATATTTTGATTATGCGCGCAAAAATAGTGTTCGTGAATCGGCAATCACGGGCACTTACTGGGAAGACAGCATCAAAAAACATTCTACGAATATTGGGAAAAAGGGAAATATTTTAAAGACTTATACAATTCAGGATTGCTTGGCTGTCATTCATGATGCGGAAGACGTTATCAAAAATGCACATTTGACAGATGTAGACTTAAAGGTTAAGATTCAAAATCAAAATGATGTGCTGGGCTATATCAGCACGCAAACAAATAGAGAAGAAGATCGCCGGTTACTTATTGTTTTAGATGTGCGCAAGTTGATAAGTAAAACCGATAATCGCCCTTGGGGATACGCTATTGAGACTCAATCTGTTGGTTCTGGGAAACATGGTCGCATGACTATAAAAGCAAATGATTATAACGAGCAGCCAATCAGTAAAAGCGATATTATATACGCAGATAATGTATACAAAAACAGGTCTGGATATTGGTATTTAAACCAATACACGAAGAAAGGATAATTTATGAGAGATTTTTTCGAGGTAGAAGCAAACGTACAAGATGACTCAGATATTATTGAGCAAGTATTACTCAACGTTGCAGAAGGTGTTTGTGATGAAATTCTGAACCTTACAGATGATCGAGATAGTGCAGATGTGTTAACGTCATTGGTCATGTATAGACTGCCGCAAGTGCTGGATTCTTTGTACGATGACGAATTAGGCACACCAGAAGATAACCTCTCCGAAAATCTGTAAAGGAGTATGTTTTGTCTGCGTTTAAAAAACTAACTTTAGGCAGTCTATTTGATGGGTCAGCAGGTTTCCCTTTAGGGGGGGGTAATTTCTGGTATTACCCCTGTGTGGGCATCGGAGATTGAACCTTTCCCTATCCGTGTTACTACTAAACGACTGCCATTTATGAAACACTATGGAGACGTGTCGGCACTGAGCGGAGCTAAACTCCCTCCGGTGGATATTATTACGTTTGGAAGTCCCTGTCAGGATATGAGTATTGCAGGTAAACGTAGTGGTCTGGACGGCAGTCGTTCCTCTCTGTTCTATGAGGCAATAAGAATCGTAAAAGAAATGAGGTTCAAGACTAATGGAAAATATCCAAGATTTATCGTGTGGGAAAATGTCCCCGGTGCATTCTCCAGTAATAAAGGAGAAGACTTCCGATGTGTCCTCGAAGAGATTTGCAAAGTCAAAGATTCTGCGTTTTCAGTACCTGCATCTGACAAATGGGCAAATGCCGGAGAAATCGTGGGAGAAGGTTTCTCTGTTGCTTGGAGACTCTTCGATGCGCAGTATTGGGGAGTACCCCAACGCAGAAAACGTATCTACCTTGTCGCAGATTTTACAGACGGATGTGCCGGAAAAATATTATTTGAGTCAGAAGGCTTGTCTAGGTATACTCCACAGAGCTTCCGCTCATGGGAAAGTTCTACCTCCGATTTTAGAGAAGGCACTCAAAACACAAGCATCGACCTAATGTTTGAAAACCACAGACAAGATACAAGATATACAGATCCCCTTGAAGTGGCACCAACCATAGTTTCTGGCTATGGAACTGGTGGTAATAATCAACCTCTCGTAGTAGACATGCCAAAAGATTTAAAAATTCAAGACTCTTGTAAAAGAGGAGAAAAGGATTTTCTCAGCAAGGAAGACAAATTACCAACACTTAAAACAAATAACGATCAGGTATTATTTCAGTCAGTTGCTTATGGTATTTGTTCCAAGGCGAGTCATTCCATGCAGTCGGACAATCCTAACAGCGGATTCTATGAGGCAGATACCTCACGTTGCCTTGATGCCAACGGTGGTAATCCCAACTGCAATCAGGGTGGTATCGCTGTAGTAGCAGTGCAGGGTTCCATGATCGGACGAGCGGAAAAGAACGGTCCGCAGGGCAGTGGTATCAGTGAGGATGTTTCCTTCACTTTGAATGCCACTGACCGTCATGCGGTCTGTACACCAGAAGATGTGTATGCTATGACCACCGGTTCTTATATGCAAGTAGAAAAAGAGGTGACACCGACTTTAATGGCACGGGATTACAAAGACCCAACTACAATTGTGTTGGCGTCACAGGAAGTTAATTATACTGTTCGCCGCCTAACACCAACTGAGTGTGCCAGACTACAGGGCTTCCCGGACTGGTGGTGTGATGATCTCGGTACGGAAAATCCGACCGAGAAAGATTTAGAATTCTGGACTGATGTATTTGAAACGCATCGCAAGACTGTGACTCACACCAAGAAATCAAAAACGAAAAAACAGATCATCAAATGGCTAAATAACCCTCATTCTGATTCTGCGGAATATAAAATGTGGGGCAATGGAGTGGCGCTTCCAAACGTTGTATTTGTTCTGTCTGGGATTGTGTATTACGCATGATTTTTTGTATAACTAATTACATATCGAGTCCTCTATTAAATAGAGGACTCGATTAAAAGTTTTCACAATTTTTCGAAATAACTATTGACATTAGATGACAGAAATGGTATTATATATACAGTTAAGGGACATGCGGCGATGATGGAATGGTAGACATCGCGGACTTAAAATCCGCTGCCGAATAAGCGTGTGGGTTCGAATCCCATTCGCCGCACCAGTGCTTCTGCACAACATCTCCTCTAACCTTCAAATCCTTATCTAAGTACGTAGACTCCTAATGAGGTTACGCTTTATTAGGAGTCTACACCTCTCAATTTTTTCACAAGCACCAATAGCTCAATTGGTAGAGCAGTTGCCTTGTAATCAACAGGTTAAGAGTTCGAGTCTCTTTTGGTGCTCCATATGCGTCATTAACTCAGTGGTAGAGTATCTGCCTTTTAAGCAGAGAGTCGCGGGTTCGAATCCCGCATGGCGCACCATGTCAGCGTATTAACGTTGACAGCGATTGTTTGTCATGTAAGTGTTGATAAGTCCTTTCGGGGTAGTATATCGCGCATTGATCTGCGCGATATACTACAAACAAAAAAATAGTAACATGCTTGCATAGCTCAATTGGTAGAGCATCCGGCTCATAACCGGGAGGTTTCGGGTTCAAATCCCCATGCGAGCACCATTCCGGTGCGTCAACGCCGGACAAATACATTTGTATTATATATTTATAATACTCCTTTATTCAATTTTGATATACCATGCTTTCGGTGGTCTTTGCATGGTATATCAAATATGTTCCCGTGGCGAAAATGGTAAACGCAGCAGTCTCAAACACTGTATCCTCAATAGAGGTTTGTGAGTTCAAATCTCACCGGGAACACCACGGCACTTCTGTGCTAATGCATTTTTCTTCTATTTTTATTTTTTACTCCCGCTTTTAGCGGGACACGGAGAGGTATCGAAGTGGTCATAACGAGGCGGTCTTGAAAACCGTTTGTCCGAAAGGGCACGTGGGTTCAAATCCCACCCTCTCCGCCACTTGATTCATTTTCATTTTTCTATCCCCATTTTGTCTTCGCTGGACGAAGTTTCGTCCAGCGAAGACTCCTCAACAGAAAGGAAATTTCAATGACCGAAGAAAGCATGAATATTCACAAAGCTCTTTGTGAATTAAAGATTTTAGATGATAGAATCCACAACGCAATTAACACTAACAATTTTGTTGTAGCAGTTAACAAAACTGCGAACCAGATTGATGGTGTCTCAATTGAACAGTATGCGGACAATATTAAAGCAGCGAATCAGAAGATTCAGAGTTTGATTGCACGGCGTTCAGCTATTAAAAGAGCTGTCGTTTTATCGAATGCTACAACAGAAATCACGGTTGCTGGAAGAACTATGACTGTTGCAGAAGCGATTGATGAAAGAAACAATGGCATTGCTTTGCGTAAATCATATTTGACGGCTTTGGCAGCAAGTTATCACAGCGCAGATTGCGAATTGGAGCGTAACTCCGGAGAGAATTTGCAAAACAAATGTGAAGCGTATATCCAATCTTTGTTTGGTGTCTCTGATAATGCTGTTAATCCTGATGCTGTTGCAGCGTTAAAGCAGGATTATATTCGGACACACGAGTATATGTTGGTCGATCCAATTGGAGTTCTCAACACGGTAAGTGTGCAGCAGGAATACTGCGATAATTTTTTTGCAGAAGTAGATTCTGCACTGTCAACATCTAATGCTTTGACAGTTATCAACATCAGGTATTGACGGTTACAGCACTTGGCTGCGGCCCGAAAAATCAAAACACTACAATCTAATATCAGTTTAGTAATGTGTAGCGATAATAAAACACAAAGCTATTACATATAATGGTTCAGAATTATGAATCCCCATTCTTTGAGCGAAAAGTTTAAGACTCAAAACTCAAAGATTAAATGTTATGTTTCAAAGCTCTTTATTATTAAATTTCACACAGTACAGTTTAAAGAGATGGACAAAATAAACCATACGGGTTGTCCTAAAAGTTTTTTCAAATCTTTGATTAAAGGTTTCGATTTTGTAGTGTATCAGATTGTCCTCAAAGCTGGGTCGTAGCCAATGCTTTCAATATATTAGCCCGTGTAGTTTAGTGGTAAAACAGCCGGTTTATACCCGGTATTTGCACCAGATTAGTGCGTGTCCAAAGTTCGAATCTTTGCACGGGTACCATGGAACGCTTAGGCATGGCGTTCTTTGCTTCTTTCTTTTTTCGCCTAGGATTGAACATCCTAGGCGAACCCTTCCCCCACGATTCATAGTATTCACAATGAAAGCTGTATATTTTACATCTAAAATGATCCGAAAGTTTATTACTGGATCAAGAAAAGTAATTATCGGCACCGATTACCGAGGTGATTATCATGCCGGTAATCTTCCGAAAAAAAAAGAAATTTTATATGTAGCCGAACCTTTTAGAAGAAGGTTCGGTATGAAAGATGGTCTACAAGTAGAAGATCACGTGCAATATAAAGCAGATAACGAACTTTTGCAAATCAACAAAACAGAGTATCTTACTGATACTTATACAAAATGGCTTCCAGCAAACGCAATGTTAGAATATGAAGCTCGTTTTTTTGTTGAGGTAGAGTATGTGAAGCATCGCATATTTAAGTCATTGAAGTTATCTGAAATCATTCACGATGGGTCGTATGATTTAGCAAAGACCAATCGTGTTTGGCTGCTGACTTTTAGTAGTGTATCTAAAGAATATGTACAGAAATTAGAAGAACAAAAAAACAAACTGTCTTTTTGGGAGGATATTGATAATTAGCCGTCACGCACTCGTGGCTTTAGTCGTGAGTTAAGCGGCTTCTGTCACTATAAAATATACTTATATGTAGTATAAC
>ERZ1034669.688-NODE-688-length-10659-cov-3.837420_pt1 | contig 10659 bp, 17 predicted proteins | sample MGYA00520705_ERZ1034669 | MGnify/ENA primary metagenome ERZ1034669 (study PRJEB33766, sample SAMN09781766) | gut metagenome | biome: gut microbiome | host: Homo sapiens | place: Madagascar | study: EMG produced TPA metagenomics assembly of the PRJNA485056 data set... | reverse complement strand
AGGTCAAGCTGCTCGCGCTCCCGGCCTGCGCTCTTTCCGCGACGCGGCACGTACTTGCGATGGCGGATGACGAACCCGACCCACTTGCCCACGAGCGTCTGCTCCGCGCCGTCAGCGTCCACGTACCGGAAGCCCTTGTTCTCCTCGGTCTTCTCGCAAGCCTCGACGAGCGCCTTGTAGCGGCTCCAGCCGAAGTCGCTGGTGAGGTAGTAGCGGAACGTCCACCTCCAGCTGCGCTCGGGGTCGCACACGTCCTCGTGGTGCGGGAACGTGCGGGTCTTGGGGTCGTAGATGTCGTAGACGATGCCCAGCCAGCCCTTCTCCTCCTCGGTGTGGTCCTCGACGGCGGCGATGCGCACGACGTAGCCGCCCGCGGGCAGCATGCCGCTGCCGCCGTTTGACGCCTGGATGTCCCCGAAATTTCCGTTAGCCCTCAATGTCTTCCTCCATCTGGTCGGTGCCGAACTCCGGCACGTCCTCAACTACCGCCTCCGCAGGCACGGGCTGCGCCTGCGGAACGTCCTGGATCTCGGTGCGCTCGTAGGTTCCCTCGAACAGCCCCGGGTAGAGCTCCCGCAGCGCCTGCACCTTGGCCACCTTGCAGATCATGGTGGCGGGCTTGGACTCCCACATGCTGTTGTGCTGGTCGTACTCGGCCATGGACACCTTGGCCACGCTCGGGCGCGACCTGCCCTTGTCGTAGGCCTTGGCCCACCCGCCGACCACGCGCTCGCCGGGGAACGCGACGCACCCCTCGCGGTCGCAGGCGCGGCCCTCGCCGTTGATGACGGTGATGCCGCTCTCCATGCCGTCGTAGCCCTCTTGCTGGGCGGCCACGCGCTCGTAGTAGCCCTTGGAAACGATGACAGTGGCCTTGCCCTTGAACACGGTCAGGTAGCAGTCTCCCGCCAGCGGGTTGAGCCTGCGCGCCTGGCACGTGGCGATGAACTGGCGCATTTGGCGGTCGCTGATGCGGTCGCCCGACGGCACGAGGTCGCGCATGACGGTCTCGGCCGACAGCTCCACCGTGGTTCCGTCCTGCGCCTCGTACTTGGTGATTTCCATCCATCCTCCTAACTTGCATAGATTCTCAAACTTGTGTGATTCATCAGAACTTGTAGCTCTTCTCGGCTTGCCCGCACTCGCGGTAGGTGCCGTGGGCGGCTGAGAGCCTGGCGCACGCCATCACCTGGCGCATGAAGGGCTCGTCCACCGCAAGAAGCTCCACGGGGCGCGGGAAGGCCACGTAGGCCACATCTGGGTCATTGGTGGCGCTGATGGTGCCGCGCATTCCGTTGGCTATGAGCGTGGCCATGAGGCCGCACTGGTCGAGGCCGCGTGCCCACATGCCTGAGACGGGTGGGTCCAGGCGCACCAACCACGGGTGCGGCACGTACGCACCCTCGCGCATGGCCGCGATCTCGGCCGCGAGGCTTTTCCTCTCGGCCACTAGTCGGCCCTTATGAGCCGAGCCAGCTCGTCCAGGTCGATGGTCACCCAGTGGTCGTCTGGCTCTGCCATGAGGCAGCGCATGCCGACAGAGACGTTGCAGAGGTCTTCGATGGTGAGGTCGACGCGGTTGCGGCCCATCGTCGGGCTCTTCGCGTCCCCTCCGCACCCAGGCTTGTGGATTACCAGGACGGCGAAGTCGGCGTCCGCGTTGTCTCGCTCGGCCAGCGTCTGCCGCCTCCACTCCTCCACGTCCGCTCGCCCGTAGCGCTTGTAGCTCTTGCACTCGGCTATGCCCGCAAGGCCGTGGGCGTAGATGCCGTAGAGGTCCCCCATGTCATGAGCCCCGTGGAGGGCGCGCCGCTCGATGGTCGGCTCGTCAAGTGCCAGCCTGAGCCAGCGTGCCACCGCCGTCTCGAAGGATGTGCCGCGTGCCTTTGACTTGTTCACAACTCCACCTCCTCCGGCGGGATCTCGTCCGCCATCGCGATGCGCTCGCCGAGCCACCGCATGACGGGCACCGCCATAGAGTTGCCTATCGCCTTGTAGCGCGGGCCGTCCGGACACTCCTCCGCAGGGCGGCCCTTCCACGGGATGAGGGTCCAGTCGTCCGGGAAGCCCTGAAGCCGCTCGCACTCGCGCGGCGTGAGCCTGCGAACCGACATGCGGCGCGCCACCTGCGGCGCGGAGCCGCCGCACTTGAGGGTGCCGCAGCACTCCTCGTCCACGGCTGACCCGCCGTTGTCGTCGGCCATGCAGACGACCTTGGTGCACGGCGCTTGGGACCTGCCGAGCTCGGACGCGCCAGGCACGCTGCCGTTGGCGTTGACTGTCTCGCAGACGTAGGTGGTCTGCTTCATGACGGGGCTTGCGGCAAGCGCCCCCGCCAGCGTCCCGTCGCCGACGGCCCGCACCTCGTTGTGCGTGTTCTCGCTCGCGCAGAACACGGTCTGGTCGTTGCCAGTCGCGAGCGCCCCGGAGACCTCCTCCTGGACGAGCGGGCCCTTGCCGCATCCGTCCCTGCCCTCGCGCATCCGAACCGCGTATGACACGAGCACCGCGGGCGGGTCCTTGCGGCTGTGACAGGACAGCGTGCCACACGCGCCGTCGTTGCTCACGGACGAGTTAGACTGCGTGTCTGTCATACACACCATGTGCGGGTGGTTGGCGAGAAGCGTATACCCCGGGTCACCGTCATCGCCGATGCCGAGGCCGGTGCCACGGCCAAGCCTGTTGCACCTCGTCTCGACCTGCTCGTTTATCGGGTAGACGGATTGGGCGTGCAAGTCCGCCGTGAGCGTGTTGCTAGCCTCGACCTCGTGTCCTACCCCTTTTGCTCCGCTCCCTGCGGAGTACTTGAAGCCTGCGCACGCAGGGCTGCGTCCAGCTGAGGCGGCAAGCTCCTTCCTCTTCTCTCTGCCCTGCGGAGGATCCCATTGCAGGCAGTCGGGCTCAAAAAGTACCTGGCAGGGACCTCCCGGGTCTCCAAGACGTCCGACAAGAAAGACACGCTCGCGCCGCTGGGCCACGCCGAAGAACTGCGCGTCAAGTACCCTCCATGCCAGACCGTACCCGAGCGCATCCAGGCTCCTGAGCAGGCATCCGAAATCCTCCCCATGCGTGCTTGAGAGCGCTCCCGGGACGTTCTCCCAAAGAAGCCAGCGAGGCCTGACCTCGCGAACCGCCCGAACGTACTCCCACATGAGGCCGGACGCCCCCCCGAGGCCGGTGCGGGTGCCGGCGATTGAGAAGGACTGACAGGGCGAGCCTCCCACAAGCACGTCTGGCCTTCCGAAGTCTTTGACAAAGCCACTCCAGTTGACCTTGGTCACGTCCCCGAGGTTGGGGACGGACGGGAACCTCGCCTTGAGCACTGCGCTCGGGAAGGCGTCCACCTCGGCGAACGCGAGGGGGAGCCACCCGAGCGGGGACCAGGCGACCGATGCGGCCTCGATGCCGCTGAACAGTGACAGGTAGTCCACGCTAGTCACCCGCGAGGAAGCCCGCGACGGCCTGCGGCAGCTGCGGCCCGAGAGCGTTGGCCACCTTGTTCTTGTCAACGCGCAGAGTCGTGCCTAACCAGTGCGACGGCTCCATGTGGCCCACCATCGCGCAGCCATCTGGCACCACGCCGTCGGCCATGCACAGCTCCATGACCTCTGGCACGGCCTTGGCTATGATCTGGTCGAGGTACTCCGCCCCGTCCTCGCCCATGAGCCACGCCCTGAGCGCGTCGAAGTCGAGCACGTCTAGCTGGTTCACCTGCACTGGCTTGGAGACGCGGGCGCTGAGCGTTCCCACCTGCTCGCCGTTCACCAAGACGCGCTGGCGGTCGATGCCGCTCTCCTCGTACATCTGGCGCAGGCGGTCGTCGCACTCCGTGCGCAGGTTGGGCGCACCGTGCGCCCCGCCCCTCGGGTTGGTCAGCTCCCGCGCGGCCTTGATGATCGCCTCAGCCAGCGCGAGCTTCGCGAGGCCGTCGTTCTGCTCCGTCACTTGTCTGCCCTTCTCTCGAATCCCATCTGGTTGCAGCACGCCTGGGCATCGTCGTCCAGCCACACCACGGCGGGCATGTCGGCGTGCCACGTGCATATCCCGCAGCAGCCCTCGAGCGCGGGCCTGAGCGTGCCCGCGAAGTCGAAGCAGCTGCTGCTGGTGTCTTGCAGGCAGTACGCGCACTCGCCGCACGTGCCGCCGTCCCTCTGGTCGGGATCGCCGAAGCACTCTCGCTCCCACGTCCCGTAGCTTCCGCCGCTCACTCCTGCTCCCCTTCCGTTGTCGCCCTGTCGACGAACTCCCCGGCGCTGACGAGCATCCGCGCGCTAACCCAGGGGACGGGGACGCCGTTGGCCATGTTGGTGATCTCGCTCATGCTCCCGCGCGCTTCTTCCCATCGTCATCGCCGTCCGTCGCGTCACCCTGCTGCTGGGCCTTCCACTCGCGGAACATGTCGGCTATGAAGCGCGCCGCCATCCGCTGCTCGGCGCTGAGGTCATCGAGCTTCATCTGCCGCTCCTCTCGGCTGTGGTCACATTCACCTACATCACGTCCCAGTGGCCGACGGCCGCAAGGGCGAGGGCGAAGATGGCGAGCAGCTGCCACAGCTGCGGCTCCCACTCGAAGAGCACGAAGCGCAGCGCGCGGTCTGCCATGTCGAAGGCCCTTTCTGCTAAAGTCATTGCTGACCTCCTTTGGTCGGAAGCCACTCCCATGTCTTGGCGGACGGGGTGGCTTTTCTCTTGCCGCGAAGCCACGGCACCGATGGCAGTTGAGGGGGTCTCGGCGCGTGCATGCACGCCAGCCCCATGGGCTGGAATCGCGCCGACAGCTGCCACCGGTGCAGTGGCTCAAATTGATGAGGAATGGCGTTTTCTGTAAATAAGGGGCCGTTTTTTGCGGGCTTCCCACGAAAATCGGCCTTCTGTCGCATGAAATGGCCCCCACGGCAGGACTCGAACCTGCGGCCTGCCGCTTAGGAGGCGGCTGCTCTGTCCTCTGAGCTACGTGGGGGTTGTCGGGCGGCTCCCCCTGACCGTCGGGAAGCCGCCCTCGGTTGTGCCCCGGACGCATCCGGGCCGTTCCACGAGCGCGCCATGCCACCAGCTCCCCAGCCGATTCCTCCGCTCGGCGAAGCTGGCAGCGTGGCACGCTCGCGTCGGCGTGCACGCCATGGCGGCGGCTGTTGGGGGCACCGCGGGCGCGGAGAGGAGTTGCGCCCATCGGCTTTTCCAGCCGCCACCGTGGCATGCGCGCCGCGTCTCTTGTCTGTCTAGTTCATGCGAATGCGCATCACGTGCGGTAGAATCGGCATCAGGTGCTCGCGAGCTCTCCCACAGACACGCTCAACTCATGGGAGGTGGTCACGTTGACCAAACTTTTGGGCACCTGGTCTCCATTCGGGCGGTGAGCCGGAAGCGCGTGGACTGCGCAAAGTCACCGCCGATAAGCCGGCTCTGCGAGGCCGGACGGCGAGCGGACGGAGTGATCCGCTATGACCCGTGCCATGGAGAGAAAAGTCCCTCGGAGGGCAGCCAGGCGTCGCAGTGCCGAAGCCGCCCTCCCCGCATCTGCCTCATCTGCCGCACGTGACGCGCACTCGCCCGCGCTACCACCCCAGGAGGTCGTTGGGCGTCACGCCCAGCGCACGCGCGATGGAGCACACCTTGTCCGCGCTGGGCATGTAGCGCCCGCTGCGGTACTTGTACACGAGGTCAGCCCTGACGCCAGACCTGCGCGCCAGCTCCGCGCTCGTGACGTTCCGCTCCTTCATCAGCTCCCGCAGGAGCATAGAGAAGCGTTCGGTCGTGAGTTCCATGTGACACCTCCCGTGGCGTCTCGTCTCTTGTCTGAGCCTTTCCAGAGCAGGCACCGCCACGCCGCCACCGGTACGGTCGTCGTGTCTATGAGCGGTTGCTAGGCTTCCTGACGACGGGGGCCGCATGACGCCCCATACCGTTACGCCGAAGGTGGAGCACGCCGATGGTCGGCGTGGCGGCACCTGCTCTGGTTGTGAGTCACGGGCGGCGCGGCGTCCGGAAGGGAGCCGCGCCGCCCGTGACTCGTGGGCTTCTTGCTCCGTGAGAAGCCCGAATCGCCTATTCACCTGCGGGTACGCACGGCTGCTTCGCCTCGTGCATCGCTCCCCGTCTGTCAGATTCGGCATAGGAGTCCCCACCAGGCGGGTCTCCCCGTCTGCCGTTGGTGGTCCTTGTGGTGCTGGTTTGGCTACTCCGTGGCCGTCTTCCCAAGCCAGCGGGAGAGCGCCCAGCGGACACCCTTGCCCGTGAACTTGGCGTAGGGCCTGGGCCTGACCTGCTCGCCCGTGGTCTGGTAGAAGTAGGCCGGGGCCTGGTAGTTGCGGAAGTAGCCCCTGTCGATAGCGAGTCTGGTGGCCTGCTTGTCGCGGGTTATCATCCCGTCGGCCTGCGCCAGCTCGAACATGCGCTTTCGCGTCATCGTGCGGTCGTACTGGTGGAACAGGCGGCTGACCTCCGTGAAGCTCTGCCACCTCTCGCCGTCCATGCAGGCGTCGAAGAATCCCGCCTTGGGCTCGATGGCGGCGTTTCGCGCCTCCAGCTCGGCCACGCGCCTCCTCTGCCTTTCGATGGTCCGCTGCGCCAGCAGCACGGCTCGCGCCATCGTCTCCTCGGGCGTCTCGTCCGTCCGGGCCGCCATGTAGCCGCCCTCGCGGCGCAGCGCGGGAAGCACCTCGTGGGTGACCCAGCGCTGGAACGCCTTGGCCTCCGGCTTGCGGGACTTGAGGACGAGGCGGTAGAAGCCGGGCTCGGTGACGATGGCCTTGTTCGGGTTGCCGGGGGTTCCATCACTAATGGTGATGGAATTCTTTTCGTCCTCGTCAAGGGCCTTGATGGCCTGCCCGACGTTGTTCAGGCCGAGCGCATCGCAGACGTCCTTGGCAACGAACATCGGCTCGCCGCTCTCGTTGACGAGGGCGCGGATGCTGCCGAACTCGTCGCTGTCGAACACCTCAATGTCGTTCACGTCTTCCACCTCCATCCAGTCCAAGAAGCTCGTCCGCCGTGCAGTCGAGCGCACACGCAAGGACGACGATTGACTTGCCGTTTGGAACAGACCTCTGACTCTCCCACGAGGAGATTGCCTGCGGGGATAGCCCCGACCTCCTGGCCAGCTCCTCCTGCGTGCCGAAGCCCTTGGCGATTCTCCTCGCCTTGATGTTCCTTGCCACGACAGCCGCATCAAAACACTCAGTCAACTTCGACCTCCTTCTATCGTGCGGCATAGGATGTTTTGTTCCTACGCCGAGTACCTTAAACGTCTTCTTATTCCTTTGCAAGAAGAAAATAGGAATTTTTGTTACTGCTGTGGTATAAATTAGGCGCGGATAACCCTTGTGAGCGGGGAGTTCAAATGATTGAAGTGTCTCTTCGGATTGGCGAAATTCTTAAGTCGCGTGGAATGAGACAGGAAGATTTGGCCAAGGCCCTCGGTGTCTCAACTAGGTCTGTCGGCAAGTGGGTCAGGAACGAGTCGTTCCCGCGTCTGGACAACCTCATTAATGCCGCCTCCGTTCTTGGGTGCGCAGTTCACGACCTGTTTGTGATTGACTCCGACCTCGATTACGAGGACCCGGCGAAAAGCGAACTGACGGACTGCTATGACGCCTGTACGCCAGAGAGAAAGGAAAAGCTTCTCGATGCCGCACGTGACGCAAAGGCCTTGTCAAAGGAGGGACGATAATGACCGAGCGATTCAGCGATAGCTCGTCCGAGCTTCCCTTATTCAACCGCAACCTGCAAAAGGCACGCCGTCTCGCCGGGTACAGAAGCGCAGCGGAGTTCGCCGAGAAGAACGGCTTCAATGCCGGCACATACACGGCACACGAGCAGGGGCAGCGCGCCATGAGCCTTGAACAGGCGTGGCGATACTCCGTGACCCTCGGCTGCTCGATGGATGATTTGGCTGACACAAACACTTCAGGCACCACCTTAACTTTCGGCGAGACAATCAAACTCGCGTTGAGAATGAAAGGCCTTACGGCAAGTCAGCTCAGCGAAAAAAGCGGCGTTCAGCAGTCCTATCTTTCGAGGGTGATAAACGGAAAGATTCTTGACCCGACATGGAGCAAGGCTCGTGCGATTATCGATGCCCTCGACATGACCATCGAAGAATTCAGAGACTTGCAGCAGCCATAGATGGACATCCGATTTTCTGTCTGACGTGACGAACATGCCTGATACACCTCTTCCAAATCACAAGTCCAACGTTGAAACGGGAGCAAGGGTTAGGAGCCTCCGTAAGCGTCGCGGCCTCACCCAGGCTGAGCTTGGAAAGCTCGTCGGCAGCAGCCAAAGAGTCATCAGCTCTTGGGAAACCGGCGAGACGACACTCTCCCTCCCGGATGCGGTTGACCTCTGCAACGTCCTCAACTGCACCCTTGACGAGCTTGCTGGCAGAAACGTATATGACGACCCGGCCAAGGCGGAGCTGATGGACTGCTACGACGCCTGCTCGGACGAGAGGAAGGGGAAGCTGCTGGAGGACGCGCGCGACGCGCGGAAGCTCTCCGGTTGACGGAGTTATAGCACCAACCGCTGGCATCGCGCTGGGAACACCACCACGCCCTACCAGCGGTTTCGCAAAAAGGCACGGATGTGCACCCCCCCCCCGAGGCAAGTTTGGGACACATGTAAACCTTCTCCGGGGGGCTTCAGGAGACGGAGGAATCTCATGAGGGACCTAATCAAGTCGCTCGCTGCGGCCCTGCTCATGCTCGCGGTCGCCGGGGGCATGCTCGCCTGCCCGGTGATGGCGCTGCTCGCGTACGGGCGCGGCTCGGGCGACGAGGCGCTGTGCTGGCTGATGCTCGGCGCCGCCCTGTTCGCCGGCTTCGCCTTCTTCGGGAGCGGGGTCGAGCCGGGGCCGGAGCCGCGCGCCGAGGAGCCCAAGAGGGAGGTGCGCGTGAAGCTCGACATGCACGAGCGCAACGCGTCCCTGCGGAAGGCCGGCCTCATGTGCCCGCGCTGCGGGTCGACCGACGTGGTGCGGATAGGGACCACGGGCAGCCCCGTGTCGGTGGGCAAGGCCATCGTCGGCGGCGCGGTGGCCGGGCCGACCGGCGCCGTGATAGGCGCGGCGCTCGGGAAGAGGGGCCACCCGCTGTACGTGTGCAAGACCTGCGGCAACAGGTACGAGGCGAGGTAGCCACGGCGAACGTGGACGAACGACGGCGAACGGAAGGTGAGGGAATGGCGAGAGCGGGGACGAGACGGGGCTGCTGCGCGATATACGCCCGCTTCTCAAGCGAGAGGCAGCGCGAGGAGTCCATCGAGGACCAGGTCCGCGTCTGCCGCGAGTGGGCGGCGCGCGAGGGATGGGAGGTGGTGGCTGAGTACGCCGACCGCCACATAAGCGGGCGTACGGACAGGAGGCCCGAGTTTCGCCGCATGGTGGCCGACGCCGAGGCGGGCGCGGGCTGGCAGGCCGTGGTGGTCTACAAGCTCGACCGCTTCGCCCGCTCCCGCGCGGACAGCGCGCGCTACAGGGTGCGCTTGCGTGCCTCCGGCGTGCGGCTGCTCAGCGCCACGGAGGCGATACCGGACGGCCCCGAGGGCATCATCATGGAGGGCGTGCTGGACTCGTTCGCCGAGTACTACAGCGCGGCCCTGGGACAGAACGTCAGGCGAGGCATGCACGGAAACGCGCTCAAGCACAAGGCCAACGGCGTGCTCCCCATGGGATACGCCGTCGACGCGGCCGGCGGCTACGAGCTCGACCCGCGCGAGGCCCCGATAGTGCGCGGGGTGTTCGAGATGGTGGCGGCAGGGAAGGGCCGCAAGGAGGCCCGCGACTGGGCGAACGACCAGGGCCTGCGCACGCGCAGGGGCAACGAGCTGAACTACGACTCCGTGAGGAGGATGGTCATGGACGAGAGGTACAGGGGCGTCTACCACTTCGGGGACGTGAGGGACGAGGGCGGAATGCCGCGCATCGTGGACGACGCGACGTGGTACGAGGCAAACGACAGGCTGGCGCGCAAGCCACGCAGGTACTCGTTCCCGCTGTCCGGCAAGCTCTGGGACGCGCAGACGGGCAAGCCATTCAGGGGCACGGCAGGCACGTCCGGCACGGGCAGGCGCTACCTCTACTACAGCGTCCCGACCGGCGCCGGCCACGAGTGGCGCGTCGCAAAGGACCTCGTGGAGTCCACGGTGAGGGACGCGCTGGCGGAGTGCTTCGCGGACCCGTCCACCGCCGGGACGCTTGCCGAGTGGGCGCACGCGGCCATGGTCGAGGAGGCGGGAGTCGACACGTCCTCGATCGAGGCAGCGATCGCGGACGCGGAGAGGCGCAGCGCGAACATCCTGAGGGCCATAGAGGCCGGAGTGGTGCCCGACGGGGCCAGGGAGCGCATCGAGGCCTTGCGGGAGGAGAGGAGCCGCCTCACGGCCCGCCTGTCGCGCGCGAGGGCGTCCGTGCCGGACGTCGAGGAGATAAGGGAGTTCGTGACCACGCAGCTCTACCGCCAGGCGGGTGACAGGCTCATGGAGGATTTGGTTTCAAAGGTGACCGTCGACCGCGAGAGGGGCGAGGTAGACATAAAAATCCCCTGGAGCGCTAGGCTCTCAGGGGACTCTGGATCGGAGACTTTCGAGAAGGAAGTTCTCCGAAGTCGCGTATGGTGGGCGTTACAAGATTTGAACTTGTGACCTCTTCCGTGTCAGGGAAGCG
>ERZ1034669.684-NODE-684-length-10713-cov-4.461156_pt1 | contig 10713 bp, 9 predicted proteins | sample MGYA00520705_ERZ1034669 | MGnify/ENA primary metagenome ERZ1034669 (study PRJEB33766, sample SAMN09781766) | gut metagenome | biome: gut microbiome | host: Homo sapiens | place: Madagascar | study: EMG produced TPA metagenomics assembly of the PRJNA485056 data set... | reverse complement strand
AGAATAGGTGGAGGGGGCCTCGGACGCGCGTCCGAGGCCCCCTCCACCTATTCTTCCGGCCAGATGAACTCGCTGCGGCCGGCCTCGCCGCCGTCGATGAGCAGGTTTTGGCCGGTCATGAAACGGTTGGTGACGGCTACGAAGTAGATCCACTCCGCAATCTCCTCCGCCGTGGCCCAACGGCGCATCGGTGTGAGGTCCATGATGCGCCCCCAGAGCTTGGGGTCGTCCATGACGCACTGGTTGAGCGGGGTGAGAACGCCGCCGGGGTCGATGCTGTTGCACGTACCCTGCGGGGCGAGGCGCCCGGCCACGTTCTTGGTGTACGCGATGACGCCGCCCTTGGACGCGGCGTACTCGGGAAACTCGCTGCCGGTATGCCCGCTGGCGGACCCCACGTTGACCACGGCGCGCACCTGCGGGGCGGGCTTTGCCAGAAGGGCTGACGTGCCGGTGCCCCAGCCGTCGGACGCCCTTCTCCCAAAGGCATAGAACTCCGTGACGTTGATGGTGCCGCGAAGATTGACGCCAAGGTCATCGCCTGAATCCTGAACACCAGCGTTGTTGATGATGATTTCTGGCTTGATGCCTACGGGAAAGTCCTGCGGGCGGCGTACGTCAACCACGTGGTGCGTGTAGCCGGGGCGCGTGAGCGTGGCGGCCTGGACGTCAAAGCCCCAGACCTCGTGCCCGCGCTCCAGGAAGAGCTCGGTCGTCGCGCGGCCGATGCCGGCGGACGTGCCCGTGACAAGGACCTTCATTACTGGGCCTTCGCGGCCTCGGCGCCCGCAACCTCGGCGGCCCGGCGCTGCAGGTAGAGCTCGCCCACGTTTTCGCGCTCCCAGCCGCGCACCACGCGGTAGCCCACGGGGGAGAGGAACACCTCGCAGAGCAGCTCGGCTACGGCGCCGGTGAGCGAGCACGTGAGCACCTGCAGCCATGTCCAGCCAAAGAACGTGTGCGAGACGATGATGGCAAACACCAGGTTGTCTACGAACTGCGCGATGCCGGTTGAGACGTAGGAGCGCAGCGCGAAGGCGCCGAAGGTGTTCTTGTGCTCCAGGCGGCCGATGGCCTGGTTGAGCAGGGAGTTGACCACGGAAGACGTGAGCATGGCGCAGGAGCTGCCAAGGACCACGTACCAGGTGCCGCCGACGGTGGCGTTCAGGGCGTCGTTGACCTCGAGAAGCCCCGTGTCGTAGTAGGCGCCCCACATGCCGGGCGTGAGCGTGAGCAGCCAGAAGACCAGGCTCACGCCCAGGTTGATGCCCAGGGCCATGACCGAGACCATGATGGAGGCGCGGGCGCCAAAGCGCTTGCAGATCATGTCCATGCACAAGAACGAGACCCAGCTCACGGCAAAGCCGCAGTCAAGCGCCAGCCAGGGCAGGCTGATGAGCTCCTTGTTTGCCAGGAGGTTCATCATGATGACGCTCACGATGAACAGGGTGACGGTGGACGCGGGAATACTCCGCAGAAGGACCTTGTAGTCCCCCCAGATCTTCTTGAACATGCATGGCTCCTTTGGTTTTAGCTTGTTACGCGCTGGATATCGGATTAGAACAGCGCGGGCGCCTATCGCCGCATGACATCATAGCCTAGCCGTTCCGTCGCGTCCGGCGAGAAAGGCGCCGGGTCCCTACGCGCAGGCGAGCTCCTGGGCCCTCAGGCTGGCGAGAAGGTCGGCCAGGCCGCCGCAGGCGCCACCGAGGGAGGACGAGAGGGGCTTCTCGTCTGACGGACTCTTGACCTGGGACGTTATGGCCTCGTGCTGGGCGTCGAGGTCCCCGGCGAGCATCATGCGGAAGAGCTCGGCGGTCGTCTGGGCATCGTAGAGGGCGCGATGCGCGCGGCTGGCCTCGAAGGGAATTCCGCACCAGCTGGCGGCCTCCTCGAGCTTTACGGCGCGGCGGCTGATGCCAATGAGCCGCGGGTAGATGCGCTGGATGTCAAGCCAGCGACGGGGGAGCTCGCGGGCGTCCAAGTCCTTGGCGGCGCACTCGTGCGTGAGCTGGAAGCGGTCGGTCTGGCTCCAGGTGACCATGCGGGCGCCGGGGCCTGCCCAGGCTAGGAAGGCGGGAAGGACCTCGGCGAGCGGCCGCGCCTGGACGAGGTCCTCGTCACCGATGCCGGTGAGGTGGTGGACGAAGCCGCCCACGCCCTTGGCCAGCGTGGGCTTGACCAGCTGGCTGAACTCACCTGTGACGCGGCCCTCTGGCGACACCTTGACGGCTCCGATCTCGATGACCTCGTCTGTGAGCTTGCACGCTCTACCGGCATGGCCGGCGGGCGTGAACTCGAGATCTATGACGACGTTGCTTGCGTAGGCGCTGTTGTGGTTGGAATTCATATGTCCTCCGATGCGGTTCCCGAGCTTGCTCGGGAGTTTGCCGCACCGACCGGACATTAATTGGGCCGCGGGGTCGCTGCCGTTGCGTGTATTAAATCGTTGATACACAGAGCCGTGTTTCTCGCAAACGTGCCGTGCATGCACGGGCCTTTTGAGAGAAAAGCCCCTTCGTGTATCAAACATTTAATACACATTAAATCGCCCCCAGGGTATTAGCTCCGGGCTAATGAAATTGCACGCCCTACTTTCTAGGATTGGCCTCATCGACCATCCCGCAGGGAAAGGAAGCCAATCATGGAGAACCAAAGCTCCGAGGTAAAGGGTAAGTCCACCGCCGCAATCGTTGGCCTGGTGCTGGGAATCGTCGCGCTGGTTACGTCGTTCGTTCCCTTCGTCAATAACCTCTCGTTTATCCTGGCGCTCATCGGCACAGTATTTGCCGTCGTAGGTCTTGTGGGCACGCTTCGCGGCAAGAGGGGCGGCAAGGGTCTCGCCATTGCCTCGACTATCGTCAACGTTCTGGCGTTGGTCATCGTGCTGGCAACCCAGAGCATGTATTCGGCTGCTCTTGACGAGGCCGTAAACAGCACGTCGACGGCGTCTACTACCACGACGTCTGCACCTGCTTCCGACACGTCAACTGCGGCGGCCGATTCTGCCGACAAGTACACAATTGCCGGCGAGGCCCTTACCGGTGACTCCTACACCTCCAAGATTACCGGGACCTTCACCAACAACTCTGGCGAAAAGCTCAGCTACGTCTCTGTGAGCTACGGCCTCTTTGACGCCGAGGGCAACCAGGTCGACACCGCCTATGCCAGCACGAGCAACCTTGATGCCGGAGGCACGTGGAAGTTTGAAGCCACGGCCCTCTCTGGTACGGACAAGGTTGTAAGTTTTAAGTTAGGAGACGTTACGACGCTTTAGCGTCCGGTTCTCGCAGGAGGGGAGGTGCGCGTGACGCAGACGCAGTCGCAGAAGAAGCTGACCGAGGAGCTTCTCGCCGAGCTCTTGGACGCGCCGAGCATAGATGGCTACGTGGCCGGCCATGACTTTCCGGCCACGACGCTGTCGGCCTACCTGCAGCAGCTTCTTGACGAGAAGGGCCTCGCGCGGTCGCGCGTGGTGCGCATGGCCGACCTCAACGAGACGTTTGGCTACCAGATCTTCACCGGCGCGCGCAACCCCTCGCGCGACAAGGTGCTCCAGATAGCCTTTGCCATGGCCCTCACGCTGCGCGAGACCAACCGCGCGCTCACGGCGGCCGGGGTGAGCGGCCTCAACTGCAAGGACCGTCGGGACGCCATCATCATCTTCTGCATCGACCGCGGCTGCTCGCTGCAGAAGGTCAACGAGGAGCTCTACCGCTTTGGCGAGAAAACCGTCTGCTAGGGGCGCTATCATGTGCCCATGAACGTGGAGCAGACAGACATTGATGCCGACTTTGATGCGGCTCTGGCGAGCTACCTGTCCTCTTGCGAGGGGGCGGGTAGCTATCGCGTCGTGGGGACGCTCAAGTCGTCGGACTTTGAGGTCACCGAGAAGGTCTGCTTCTGCGGCCGCGACGGCGGGGAGCTCGGTCCCTTCGTGCGCAAGCGCATCGACGCCGCCTGCGGGCTGGGACACGCCTACGAGCGGCTTATGGCCGCCCAGCGCGCCGGCCTGCGCTGCCCCAACCTGCCGCGCGTCCTTGACTGCTGGAACGACGGCGAGCGCCTCAACGTGCTCATGGAGTGGCTGCCGGGCGTGACGCTCGAGGAGTACGTGAGAAGCGCCGGGCCGTCCGAGGAGCTGGCGCGCGAGGTTGCGCCGCAGGTTGCCCGCGCCGTGGGGCTTCTCCACGGGGGACTGGGCGAGGGCGCCCCGATGATCCACCGCGACCTCAAGCCGTCAAACGTCATGGTCGTGGGCGGCCAGAACGGCCTGCCCAGAAGCTTCGTCCTCATTGACCTGGGCATAGCCCGCACGTGGCGCGAGGGTGCCGAGGCCGACACCACGCGTCTGGGCACTCGCAGCTACGCCCCGCCGGAGCAGTTCGGCTTTGGGCAGACCAGCGTCAGGAGCGACGTCTATGCGCTGGGGGCCGTGCTGTGGTTCTGCCTGACGGGGGAGGACCCAGCGCCCGGCATGGACTCCCGGCAGCTGGCCGAGCGGCCTGACGTGCCATCTGACCTGCGTCGCGTTGTGGCCAAGGCAATGAGCTTTGACCCGGAGGCACGCTACGCGAGCGCGGAGGAGCTTGCCTGCGCGGTGGAGGGGCGTGCCGACGGCAGGCACTTCTCGCCAGCCGGGCCCGCCAGGCGAGAAGTGCCTGCCGCCGCGGGCCGCGCGTGGAACGTCGTGCTGGCTCTGGCGGTTGCGGTCCTGGTGGCTGCGAGCTGGGTGAACGTGGCGGAGCCCACGGGGTCCGGAGCCGCGTGGCCCCTCTGGCTCAGGCTCCTCGCCTTTGGCGCGTGGATGCCGGCCGGCTTTGCCTCGGTGGCCTTCGTGCTGGCAGACCGTCGCCGCCTTCGCTGCCGCGTGGGGCTTCTCCAGGCACTGGCCCTCTGTGCCGTCGTGGTTCTCGGCGGCCTTCTGGCCATAGGGGTCCTCGGCGCGCTCTTCCTGGCGTAGACGGGCCACCGCTTTACCCCGGTGTGTACGTTCTTGCGACTTTGATATTCTGACGCCGAAGATGCGGCAACCCTCTGACCTGCGGCTCTTCTGGCGAGAAGCTCTTCTCGCCGATATATAAAACATACAAGTACGTACATACCGGGGTAAGCCATGCCGGCCGATCCGCTACCAATCCAACAGGCGCCGCATCAGCTCGCCCCTGCGGCGGACGTCCTCCGGCCTGTCGCTCGGCGGAGGACACCCAAGAGAGCTCGTCATCTGTCCGAAGAGCGCTTCTCGGCTGGTCGGGCTCTTGAGCAGACCAACCGTGACGGAGTGGACCCTCCAGCCCATAGCCTCGAGCGCCCCCGTCTTGGCGGCGTCGTGGTCCTGCGCGTTAGGCGTCAGGTGCTCCTGTCTGCTGTTGACCTCGCAAATCACGCGCTGCTCGGGCCAGCAGAGGTCGGCCTCGTACCACTCCTGGTCGCAGAGGGCGGCGAGCTGGGACGAGGGGTCAATGCGAAAGTTGAGGCATGGCCTTGCAAGCCTGCAACCGCCGAGTTCCTCGGGCAGGCTGACCATCAGCGCAAACGAGGTCTCCAGGGGTGACCTTGAGCCAACGAGCGCGAATTGCGTCGCCCGCTCGGCTCGCTGGATGCAGAGGTGGCCCGGCAGGCTGCATAGGTACTCCCTGAGGTTTTGCGGCGTGGTGAGCGGCTTGCGGTCAAGGAAGCCGCGCGATGACCATCTAACTCGACCGTAGCGCCCGCACATCTCCATGACCACGGCGGCAAGCTCTGGCAGGGGAGTGCTCGTCGCCATTTGGGCGAGCACGAGGCCCGGTGACGCCATGAGCACGTCGTCGGAAAGGCGGAAGAGCGAACGGTCCGGCAAAGGCCCGCTCCAGACGTGGCTCACGACCGTGCCAGACCTGACCCGCTCGCGGGGAGAAGAGACAAGGACATGCGCCGGTGCGTCGGCGGAGAGGCACGTCCCGAGGGCTGGCAGGTTGACGTGATGGACGGCACGCATGCTCGTCTCGCCCCACGGAAGCCCCTCTCCGGAGCGCGGCGAGCCAAGCTCCGCCAGCAGGCCGTCCGCGGCCATCTTCTCCAGCGCCGATATGTCCGTGAGGGTCACCATGCCCCAAGGCTGGCACATGATACTTGCCGCTGGCTTTCCCTCCGCGGACAGCTGGCGTGCGGCACGCTTGCAAGGGGGTCGCGGAGTCACAGCACAGGCAGTGGTTGCCGCGGGAGGGCTTGGTTGCATATATTGCTCAACCATCTTCAATCAACGCAAGGTCTCCACAGGTGTGGCAGAACTGTGGAGCAGCCCCCTGCGATGCTTTACCCTGGTATGTACGTACTTGCGGGATTGATGCAGGGGCGAGAAGCCCTTCTCGCCAAGGGAACAGCAGGTCAGAGCCTTGCCGCGCTACTTGCCACAGAACATCAAAACCGCAATAGCGTACATACCAGAGTAAAACCCTGCCTACCGCGCCGCCCGCCAGTCGCTGGGGCTCATGCCGTGCGAGGCACGGAAGGCCTGGCTGAAGGCGGCGGCGCTGGGGTAGCCAAGGCGCGCCGCCACCTCCGCCACGGTCGCGCCGCCGCCGGCCAGAAGCTCCTCGGCCCGCTCGCCGCGGCGTCTGCGCGCGTAGGCGCCCACGGCCTCGCCGGTCTCCTGCCGGAAGGTGGCGCAGAGCTTGGAGCGGCTCACGTAGAGCCTTGCCGCCAGCTCGTCCACGCCAAGGCGCCGCCCCTCGTCAAGGGCGTGCTCCACCTCGGCCGCGGCCTCCTCCGCAAGGCGGCGGCTCGCCGACCCGCCGGCCCGCTCGGCGGCAAGCTCTCCTGCTGCCTGCGACGCCGCCAGGTCTGCCACCAGCGCCTCCACGACGCCCGTTGCATAGAGCTCGCCGGCAAGCCCACGTGTCCGCGCCGCTGTCAGTCGGCGCAGCGCCCCGCCAATGGCCATCTGCGCGTCCTCGGCCCAGGGCCTGGCAAACGCCCCAAAGAGCCCCTCGAAGCTCCCGGGCCAGCGTCCCTCGAGCTTCTCGAAGTACTCCGGCAAAAACGCGATGCAGCGCGAGTGGTACAGCTGTCCCGCCTTGAGCGGCGAGAACTGCTCCTCGCAGCTGCTCTGCACGAACGTGCACACGGCGCTTGCCGGCCACGGACCGCGTAGCGGCCGGGCGTTTGCGGGGGAGATTCCCGCCTCTGGCATGCAGTCGAAGGCGGCCGAGCTCACCTGGGTCACGCACGCGTACGGCTCGGGCGCCCGCTCCATGAGGGACATGTCGTGCCGGGGCACCACACTGTGCTCCATGACCAGGCAGCTTGGCCCCAGCGGCATGACCCAGGCGCTGCCCTCGGCGTCCTCGGTGGCGACCTTGCCGGTGAAGACGGGCCCCTCGCCGGCAAGCTCGATAGCAAACTGCTCGAACTGCGGCGCGTAGAGCCCCACGATCTTGCCCGGTCTTCTCATCTTGAGCTTTCGTCCACGGTGCTTGAGCCTTCGTTCGCAAGCCGCCCGTCGGCGGCGGTCCCAACCTGTACTCATGATAAGTTCACGCTGGCTAACTTATCAACCTCGACCAAAGGGAGGACCTATGGCATCGCAAGACGCCTCATCGGGCAAGAAGCGCCAGCGCTCGGACCTCGCCCAACTCCTGGACTTTGCCGGAAGCCGGCGAGGCCTCACGTACCTGGGCTGCGCGCTCTCCGCCGTCTCTCAGCTGCTGGGCTTTGGCCCCTACGTGTGCATCTGGCTCGTCGCCCGCGACCTCATCGCGGTGGCGCCCGACTGGCAGGCGGCCACGGGCATCACGGCGTACGGGTGGTGGGCCGTTGGCTTCGCGCTGGCCAGCATCGCCACGTACTTCCTCGCCCTCATGTGCACGCACCTGGCGGCCTTCCGCTGCGCGTCCAACATGCGCAAGACGACGACCGAGCACCTCATGCGCCTTCCGCTGGGGTACTTCTCGGCGCATCCCTCCGGCGAGCTGCGCCGCGTCATCGACGGCTGTGCCTCCTCGACCGAGACCCTGCTCGCCCACATGCTCCCTGACGTCTCAGGCGCTGTGGCAATGGTCGTGGGCATGCTCGTGATGTTCTTCGTCTTCGACTGGCGCCTTGGCGCGGCCTGCCTGCTTGCCGTGGCGGTCTCCATCGCCTGCCTCATGCGCATGATGAGCGGCGACGGCATGAAGTTCATGAGGCAGTACATGGGCGCCCTCGCGAGGATGAACGCCACGGGCACCGAGTACGTGCGCGGCATCCCCGTGGTCAAGGTCTTCCAGCAGACGGTCTACTCGTTCAGGGCGTTCCACGACGCCATCGTCGAGTACTCGCAGATGGCCATGGACTACGCGGGCACGTTCTGCCGCGCCCCGCAGGTGGCTCAGCTCACGGCCCTGAACGGCCTCGTCGTCTTCCTGCTTCCCGTCGCCATCCTGCTGGCGCCGGGGGAGGGCGACTTCGCGGCGTTTCTCGCTAACTTTGCCTTCTACGCGATCTTCTCGGCCATCGTGCCCACGGCCATGGCAAAACTGCAGTTTGCGGGCGAGGCCTCCCAGATGAGCGCGGACTCGCTCGCCCGCGTGAGGGGACTGCTCGAGGCGCCCTCGCTGCCCGTGGCCGCAGAGCCGCGGCACCCCAGTGGCAACGCCGTGGCCTTCCGCGACGTGAGCTTTGCCTACGAGGGCGCCGAGAGGCCCGCGCTCAACCACGTGAGCTTTGACGTTCCCGCCGGGAGCACGCTTGCTCTGGTCGGTCCCTCGGGCGGCGGAAAGTCGACGGCGGCCAGCCTCGTGCCGCGCTTCTGGGACGTTGACGGGGGAAGCGTCACCGTTGGTGGCGTCGACGTGCGCCAGATGGATCCGCACGAGCTCATGGACCAGGTGGCCTTCGTGTTCCAGTCCAACCGGCTGTTCCGCCAGACGCTGGCCGACAACGTCCGTGCCGCCCGTCCCGACGCCACCGACGACGAGGTGCTCGCCGCCCTCTCCGCCGCCCAGTGCGACGACATCGTGGCCAAGCTCCCCCAGGGCATCCGTACCATGCTTGGCGCCGGCGGGGCATACCTCTCCGGCGGCGAGGTCCAGCGCGTGGCGCTTGCCCGCGCCATTCTGAAGGACGCCCCCATCGTGGTGCTCGACGAGGCCACGGCCTTTGCCGACCCCGAGAACGAGGCCCTCATCCAGCAGGCCCTCACCCGCCTGGCTGCCGGTCGAACGGTCATCATGATCGCCCACCGCCTCTCCACCGTGGTGGGCGCGGACAAGATCGTGGTCCTTGACCGCGGGCGCGTGGCGGAGAGCGGCCCCCACCAGGAGCTGCTTTCTGCCGGCGGACTCTACGCGCGCATGTGGGCCGACTACGAGCGCGCCGCAAGCTGGAAGATCTCGAGCGAGGCCGCCGCTGATGCAGGCGCCGCGGCCCGGGAAGGAGGCGAGGCCTGATGCTTTCCGGCTTCAGGGAGAAGTACCTGCTCTCCGACAACGCCTATGCCGGCATGAGGCGCGGCATCTTCTGGACGACCGCGACCAACCTCGTGACCATGGGCGGCATCGGCTTTCTCTTCTACGCCATGGATGGCTTCGTGGCGCACCTGACCGAGGGCGCGCCGCTGCCTGGCCTGCCCGTCCTGGCGCTTGGCCTCGCCGCCTTTGCCGTGGCTCTCTTCCTCTGCAACTGGCAGCAGTACAACAACACGTACTGCGTCTTCTACCGGGAGAGCGGCCAGCAGCGCATCGGCATCGCCGAGCGCCTGCGGAAGCTCCCCCTCTCGTTCTTTGGCCGCCGCGACCTGGCCGACCTCACCGAGACCATCATGGGGGACGTCCAGACCATGGAGCACGCCTACAGCCACGTGCTGGGCGAGCTCTGGGGCGCCGTCATCTCCACCTCCATCGTCTTTGCGGGATCGCTCCTCTTCTGCTGGCAGCTGAGCCTGGCCGCGTTCTGGAGCATCCCGGTGGCCTTTGCCATGCTCTTCGCGAGCCGAGGCCCGCTCAAGCCCCTCTTTGAGGCCAACCGCGCCCAGAAGGTCAGGGTCACCGAGGCCATCCAGGAGACACTCGACTGTGTGCGCGAGATTCGCGCCACCAACCAGGAGGGGCGCTACCTCGAGGGCCTCTTCGGGCAGGTCGACCGCTGCGAGAGGGTCTGCGCAAAGGGCGAGCTCACCAACGGCCTGGTGGTGAACGGCGCCTACGCGGTGCTGCGGCTGGGCATTGCCACCACGGTGGCCACGGGTGCCTCCCTCGTCGCCGCAGGGCAGCTCGGCTTCATGACGCTCTTTGCCTTCCTGCTCATGGTTACGCGCATCTACGCGCCCTTCGACCAGGCCCTGGCCCTTCTCTCCGAGCTCTTTGCGGCGCAGACGAGCGCCTCTCGCATGCGCTCCATCATGGATGAGCCCCTGGCCACGGGCTCCGCGGAGTTCCGCCCGGACGGGCACGACGTGGAGTTTGACCACGTGGCCTTTGGCTACGGCGCCGGCCCGGACGGCCGCGCTGGCGAGAAGGTCCTGGAGGACGTGAGCTTTGTGGCCCGCGAGGGCGAGGTCACGGCCCTGGTGGGTCCCTCGGGCTCCGGCAAGTCCACCTGCGCCCGCCTGGCCGCTCGCTTCTGGGACGCCACCTCGGGCACGGTGCGCGTTGGCGGCGTCGACGTTGCCGGCGTGGACCCCGAGGCGCTTCTCGCCGACTACGCCGTGGTCTTCCAGGACGTGCTGCTGTTTGACGACACGGTGATGGGCAACAT
>ERZ1034669.682-NODE-682-length-10762-cov-5.343140_pt1 | contig 10762 bp, 4 predicted proteins | sample MGYA00520705_ERZ1034669 | MGnify/ENA primary metagenome ERZ1034669 (study PRJEB33766, sample SAMN09781766) | gut metagenome | biome: gut microbiome | host: Homo sapiens | place: Madagascar | study: EMG produced TPA metagenomics assembly of the PRJNA485056 data set... | reverse complement strand
GTCCTCGTTACAACCAAGAGCGGTAAGGAAGGTTCTTCCAAGATTACATACGATGGTTATGTAGGTTGGCAGACTCTGGGGCGCCAGATAAGTATGCTCAATGCCTCTGAGTATATGACAATTATGGATGAGGCTCGCCTCAACTCAGGTATGTCTCCTGTTGATTGGATGTCTTTGAGGGGTATTCGTAATGCAGAGGGTGTTATCAATAATACAGACTGGATTGACCAGGCTGTAGATAATGGTGCATTGACCACAAGCCACAGTTTGGCCTTTACCGGTGGTAGCAAGACTTCTACTTATTCTATTTCTGGTGGTTATACAGGACAGGACGGTCTCATTGGCGGTTCTGACGTTTCTTATTATAAGAGGTATAACCTTCGTGCCAATTCAGAGCATAAAATGTTCAATGGTTTGGTTACTGTAGGTGAGCATGTAGGCTTTGTTTATAAGGATAGCCGTGGTATGAACACAGGTAATATTTATAACAATAACCTTCGTGGTGCTTTCACAACTTCTCCTTTGGTTCCTGTTTATGATGCCAATGGTAACTTTAATTCTACAGAGAGTTCTGACTGGAATGTGAATGATGGTAACCCTTATGGTACCATGATGATGAACCGTTACAATCAGAGCAAGTCTACTTCTGTTGATGCAAATGTATATGTTCAGATTGAACCTATTAAGAACTTGAAGTTCAAGACAGTCTTTGCTGTTAATTACGGTGGTTCAGACTATCGTTCTTATTCTCCTGTTTATAAGTTTACTCCACAGAGTGGTAATGGTATCACTAAGGTTAGTCAGAGTGATGGTAGTGGTATCTCTCTGGTTTGGACTAATACCCTGACTTATGATTTCAATATCAAGGAACATCATATCAATGCCTTGATTGGTAGTGAGACTTCTAAGTATGATGGTAGTTCTTCTGGTAGTACCGGTTATGGCTTGACCGCTGGTTTCAATGATTGGGATCATGCTTATGTCAAGAATACCGACCAAAGTTCAAGCGACCGTACCATCAGCGGTGCTCCATATAACCCTACTCGTGGACAGTCTTTCTTCGCTCGTTTGGGCTGGTCATGGAAAGACCGTTATATGGTTAATGCAACCATGCGTGCCGATGGTTCTTCTAAGTTTGCAAGAGGCAACCGTTGGGGTTACTTCCCATCTGTTTCTGCAGGTTGGACACTGACAGAGGAAAAGTTCATGAAGTCTACAGCTTCTTGGTTGGATTTCTTGAAACTCCGTCTCTCTTGGGGTCAGGTTGGTAATGCCAATGTTAACTGCTTCCAGTATTTAGCTCCTGTTACAACTTCAAAGACTAACTATAACTTTGGTGCTACTGGTGGTACAGATGCCTGGGTAATGGGTGCATATACCAGCCGCTTGGCAAATGAGAAAGTGAAGTGGGAGACTTCTGAACAGTACAACCTCGGTATCGATGCCCGTTTCCTCCGGCAGCGTCTTTCTCTTACATTCGATACTTATATCAAAAATACCAAGGATTGGTTGGTACAGGCTCCTGTTCTTGCAACAGCAGGTACCCAAGGTCCTGTTATCAATGGTGGTGATGTAAAGAATAAGGGTGTCGAACTTGGTCTTTCATGGAATGACCAGATTGGTAAGGACTTTGTTTATAGTGTAGGTGCCAACTTCGCTTACAACCACAATGAAGTAGGTAATATTCCTACATTGGATGGTATCATCCATGGTGCTACCAACCAGATTTATCAGAATGCAGAAGAGTTCTATCGTGCAGAGAATGGTCATGCAATCGGTTACTTCTGGGGTTACAAGACAGCAGGCATCTTCCAGAGCCAGCAGGATATCAATAATTGGATTGCTGCCGGTAATGGTGTGCTCCAGTCAAATGTACAGCCTGGTGATGTAAAGTATGTTGATGTTAACCATGATGGTGCTATCAATGCTAATGATAAGGTTGATCTGGGTAATGGTCTTCCTAAGTATACTTTCGGTTTCAATTTTACCCTTGGTTATAAGGGCTTTGATTTGAGTGCAAACTTCACTGGCGCTGCCGGTTTCCAGATTGCACAGTCTTACCGTGATCCTAGTGGTTCACAGGGCAATTACAGCCATCGCATTTTAGGCAGATGGACAGGTGAGGGTACAAGTAATGAGATGCCTCGTGTTACATACGGAGATGTAGGTAACTGGTTGTTCTCAGACCTTTATTTGCAGGATGGTGACTACATCCGTTTGCAGAACCTTACCTTGGGTTATGATTTCAAGAAACTTATCTCTTGGAAGGGTCTCTCTAAGTTGCGCCTCTATTTCCAGGTGCAGAATCTCTTTACTTTGACCAAGTATGATGGTATGGACCCGGAAATCGGTTCATACAATGGTACAGATGGTAACAGCAGCGACTCTTGGGTATCAGGAGTTGATATGGGTTACTATCCACACCCACGTACTTTCATTGTAGGTGTAAATGTTGCATTCTAACTCTAAAATTGAAAGTGATATGAAAAGAAAACATATATTCATGAGTGCGTTGATTTTGTCAGCTTTGACACTTACTTCGTGCGATGATTTCTTAGATACAGAGTCCAAGACCGACCTCAACTCAGAAACTGCTTACAGTAATGCAGAGACAGCAGAGATTGATCTCGTGGGCTGTTATGATGGATGGCAACGCACCTATACTGATGCGGGTGTCGGCATGTATCTGATGGCTGAGTTTGCTTCAGATCAGGCTTTTGCTGGTCTGGGACTCTCTGATGCCAAGAATAACAATGTGATTGACCAGTTTGATATTAGCATCGCTCCTTCGTATAACGACTTGTTCAATACAGATTGGAAGAACTATTATGCAGCTATCTTTCGCTGTAATCAGTTGATTGCTGCAGAGAATACCATCAATTGGGGTGGTAATGACAAGGTGAAGGGGCGCATTCTCGGTGAGGCTCGCGCCATCCGCGCTATCCTGTATTTTGATATGGCTCGCCTGTTCGGTGATGTACCTTTGCTGTTGACACCATCTGAGGAAAACATTCCTCGTACACCGGTTAAGGATGTTTACCAGGCTATCTTTGATGACTTCAAGTATGCTATTGCCAATATTCCTGCCGATGCTTATCCGCTCGACAGTCGTGATAGCAATGATGGTCGTATTACTAAGTATGCTGCCGAGGCTATGATGGCGCGTGCGTACCTCTATTATACAGGTTACTATGGTGAGGAGCATCCTGCTTGCTCTAAGTCGGATGCTGTTGTAGCAATCAATGATGTGGTTGTAAATGGAGGATATGAGTTGGAGGCTAACTACAAAGACCTCTGGATGCCTGCTTGTACTAAGGATGCTTCTTCTAACGGAGAGTATGCATGGAGTACAACTTATGCAGGTAAGTGGTATGATGGTAAGACCTGGAAAGCTGGTCAGGGTAGTCTCTCTAAGGAGATTGTGCTCAACATGAAGTTCAATTCTACTCACGACTATAACGGAAATGGTGATGGTAACACCTTCTCTGTTTATCTGGGTCCTCGTAACCGCAGTGCTGCTGATATTTGCATCGCTAGTGGATGGGGAGCCTGCTCTGTTACTCCTTCTTTCGTAGAGCAGTTTAAGAACGACACTCGTTTCTCTGCCTGTGCATGGAGCTGCAAGGAAGCAGGATTCACTCCTGACTTGAGTGATACCTACGAATACACAGGTTACTATACCCGCAAGTATGCACCTATGTGTTTTGCAGATGGTACCCGTCAGGAGGTAGGCTTCAAACTCGGTGAACAGCACCAGAATATCACCTACTATCAGGATTATACCATCATGCGTTATGCTGATGTTCTCTTGATGCAGTCTGAGTTGACAGGTTCTAACTCTGGTTTGAACCAGGTTCGTGCCCGTGCTGGTGAACTTCCAGAGGAGTATAGCATTGACAATATCCGTAAGGAGCGTGCTATCGAGTTTGCTTTCGAAGGTCTTCGCTATTGGGATCTGATGCGCTACGAAAAGGACGGAGCTTTTGCTGCTAAGACAATTGCTGAGGCTCAGAATGGTGCTTCTGTCCAGAATGGTGGAACAGCTGCAAAGACCAAGTTCGTGGAGTCTAACTTTACGACCAAGAAGGGCTTGATGCAGATTCCTAATACTCAGATTACACTTTCTGGTAATGTTTTGACACAGAACCCAGGATGGTAATAAGTATAGTTGATTTTAATCATTTAAAAATCGGAAAATATGAAATTATTCAATCATATATATATGGTACTTGCCATATTTGCTACATTCTTGATGGCGGCTTGTTCGCCTGATGACTTGAGCATGGGCGGCAAGTCTTACTCTCCTGAGGAATTGGTGGAGGGCAAGGCTTATACCGTGACCATTAATGGCAATGTTGTGACCTTGACATCAAATATTCCTGATTGTACGGCTCTTTGGGTTACTCCTTCTGGTCGTTCTCAGAAACCGGTTCAGAAATTGGAGTTGCCATTTGCTGGTGACTACGAGGTTACTTTTGGTGTTGAGACCAATGGTGGTGTGGTTTATGGTGAACCATACAAGTTTAATCTTCCTCAGAACGACTTCTCGCTCTTGAACGATAACAAGTGGTTCTATCTGGCTGATCAGAATTATAAGGGTGGTCAGTTCCCTGACGCTGAGACTTTGGCTGCTGGTGTCAAGAAAAAATGGATTCCTTGCTATGCAAGTTTTGGCATCGGTCAGTGTTCTGGCCCTGTGATGTATGCATACCCTTATGATCCTGATGGTGATGGCAAGGGATTTACAGAGGATGACAAGCTCGGCAATGTTTACAAGGATATTCTCTTTGAGAACTTTAAGCCTAACTGGGATCCTGGATTCCAGAGCTGGTTGATTCCTGAGACTGACCCTTATATGGATTCATATATGGAGTTCAGTATGGATGCCAAGAATGGTTGTGTGGCTACGATGTATCGTGGTGAGGCTGGAACTAAGGGAGCTAGTACTGGCTCTAATCTCATTGGTAAGTTTAACATGAACTTGGAAGAGAAGACCATGCCTAAGATTTCTTTCTCTGATTGTTATGCCATGCACAATGTTGGATTTGATGAAGTTTGTTCTAACTATACCCAGGATATCTCTATAGTTGAACTGACTCCTTATATGCTTCAGTTGGCTACTCGTCGTACAAACTCAGAGGGTAACTGGTATATCATCTGGAACTTCGTTTCTGAGGAAGTTAAGACTACTAATGGTAAGTGTATCCCTGCTGCCGACAAGCTCTTGGATGTTGTTTCTCCTAAACTTCCTGAGTATCCTAACTTGGCAACAGATTTGTTCACAATCGAACATAATGATGTCACTTATGTTGGTAATAAGGCTACATTCATTCTCGATTCAGAAAAGCCTTATGATATCTTGTGGTGGAACAATTCTCCATTTAAATACGAAACATCGAATACGAATGGTGTTCCAAGTAAGCAGGAAATGGCTGTTCAGAATGCAGCTCGATGGAAGTCTGTAATTGGTGATAAGTATAACAACACATGGGCTCCTAAGCCTGCAGATGCTGTAGTGGATAACTTCCAGCTTTCTATTGAGAAGATTACGGGTCAGGATTTCTACAAGTTCACTTGTACAGACTGCGAAGGTCAGGAACTTGAAGGTAGACTGGAAATCAAGGATGGCAACAAGTTGGTATTCAATAAGTATATCAATATCATAGCAGCTTCTAGCGATAAGCGTACTATCAAGTTGAGAACTCGTGAGTTTACAGTCTTAGGCGAGGATGCTGCTGGTCAGTTGATGATTGGTATTCCTGAAGCAAAGGATGCTGACGGTAATGTCAATACTTATCTTGTAGCTTGCCTTAACCATAAGGCTATTGGCGGTGGACAAACTGGTCCTACCATTGTGGGTATTGATGCAACTAAGATTCCTGACAAACTTTGGGTCGAGAATGGTTGTCTCCGTTTAGGTTTCTGGCATTACGGAGTTTCTGGTTCTGGTATCTTCAAGGATGAAATTGGCAAGATTAAATTGAAAAAGAATCAGACTATCACAGTAGTCTTCAAGATTAATAGTGGTATTACATGGTCTACTACTCCAAAATGTGCTTTGATTACTGATAATAAGACTATAGGTGGTACTTGGGAACCAAAGCGCTTTGAACAGGCTGATGCAGTTGAACTGAATACTAATGGAGAGACAACTGTCTCTTTGAGAAATACGTCAGGTTCAACAGTTACCTTTACTGACACCTGCCTCGACCTTTCTATACAGTTGGATGGTTGTGGCACTTTGGATGGTGATGCCTCAGCTGTAGGTTTGGAGATTGTTTCTTGTACGATTCAATAACTTTAATAGAATTCAATTATGAAGAATAAAATATTATTTGGAATAATGGCATTTGTCATGAGCATCTTCTTCGCAGGATGCTCTGACGATGACTATTCTCCTAGCACAACCCCATTGCTGGATGAAAATTCCGTTGTTACGGGGTCTGCTGACGTTACAGCCTCTTCCGCTATCTTCCATGGTACGGTGAAGGGACTCGAAAGTCAGTCGTCCGGATCTTACACTGTAGGATTCATGTATGGTGATGCCGAGGACAATCTTTCTGAGAAGGTAACCGGCGAAAGTACCTCTGAGTTCAGTGCATCTATCTCTGGCACTCCTGGTCAGGTGGTATACTATCAGGCTTTCGTTACCTTGCAGGGGCACGTTACTTATACGGGTACTGTATCCAGTGCAGTCTTAACAGATTCCAAGGCTATCACTGGTGGTGTGAAAGATTTGACTGCTACCACAGTTACATTCCAGGCTTCTTTGGAGAAAGCTCCAGCTGATGCCGTAAGCGGTATAATCCTGTCACCTGATACAAAGACAGAGAAAATCCGCAAGGGTGTACGTATTCAGGCTGATGGTATCAACGACAACTATGAGGTAAAGACAGAGGGCTTGTTGCCTAATACTACTTATCACTATACAGCTTACCTCGACTTAGGTAATGGTGTTGTTTATGGTGAGGAAAGAGAGTTTACAACTCCTGAGTCTAACTTTGATCCAGACAATGATCTTGTAGACCTTGGTCTCTCTACCAAGTGGGCTAAGTATAATGTTGGTGCTACCAGTGAAACAGAGTTAGGTGGTCTCTTCGGATTTGGTGATATGACTGGTTTCAAGACCAGCGTATTAATGGAAGATTATGCTTCTGCTGATATCTATAAGACTGATCGTGATGTTGCCAACAAGGCTTATGGTTCTTGGTTGACAATGCCAACTGTGGAAGAGTTTGAGGAGTTGTTTAATGAGTGTAAGAAAGAATGGGTAGAACAGGCTGGTGTGGCTGGTTACAAGCTTACAGGTCCTAACGGTAATTCTATTTTCTTGCCAGCAGCAGGTTCTCGTACTCAGCAGACCGTTTCTGGTCAGGGTATCAATGGTCTCTATCTCTCTGGCTCTATCAATCCTGCTGACAAGCAGTTTGCTTTGGGCTACAGTTTCGACCGTAATTCAGACCGTCGTACTTCTACTCCGGTATATCAGGCATTGGCTATCCGCCCTGTGTCTGTGGCTAAGAACGTGAAGTTTGTTAAGGAGAAGTTGTATAATACTTGGGAGTTTGACTTGAAACCAGATGAGTCTCATTATAAGTTTGTTGGTCCTGTATTCTTCTATGGCAAGGATGCAAGTTGGGCTTCTTATACCAATAACCAGCCTGTTGTAGGTGAAACTACCGGTTGGGATGCAGAGTATGCAAATATTAAGTCATGGGCTATCACTGATCCTAGCCATTGTAATGGTACAATGACATTCTATCAGGATAAAGATGGCAATGATAAGGTAAAGGTTCATCAGGTTCAGGCAGATGGTTCTTATAAGGATTCCGAAGGTACATTTACCGTTGATGAGAAGAATAAGACAATCACAATGACCATTGACCCTCTGAATGCTGTAGAGTATATTGGTGGTATCACTCGTACTGATGAAACCAAGATCAAGGTGATGTCTCTTTCTGACGAGGCGCTTCAGTTGGGTGTAATCCGTTCTGGTGATGGTCAGCTGATGATTTATAACTATGTAACCTCTGATGTCAAGAATGGCTATGTTGCCAAGTTGACTGCTTGGGGTGATGGTGGCAACTGGGATGGCGCTTCAACTGTCGTTTCTGGTGGCTCAAAGGCTGTTGGTCAATATACAGTTAAACTTGAAACAACAGAAGCCCGTACCAATGGTAAGGTTTACGTCCTTGATCTGGAAGGCTTTGCTGCCAAATACCCTAAGGCTTTGGTTCGCATTGATGCCATCAAGGCTGATGGACAGGATTTGAAGTTTGATGCCAACAAGTTCCATTATGGTGACCTTGAGGGGAATGGCAACTATCGTATAGAGTTGTTCAATATCTGGGGTACTGGCACTGCTCAGAATTCTCCATTCCGAGCTAGTGGAGGCCCTGGTGAAGCTGGTGAACCTGCTCTTGCCTTCAATAAAACCTTGGAGGTAACATTCACTGTAGTTTCTACAACTAGTGATGGTACTGGTGTCTACACTCCTACATTCAATGCCGTTCGTGGCTGGGGTGAAGGTGAGGCTCAGTTGTGGGGATATAACGATGGTTCTACTTTGAAAGTTGTTAAGAGTGACAAGGGTCAATACTCTCTCGAGAACAATCAGTTCGATATGACTTATGAAGGTTCTGGCTTTGAAGGTGGTACTATCATGACCTTTATCGAGTTTGCTGACCTTTATGGTTTCTTCCCAGGTACACATAGTACTTTGGATGAGTTCTATCTTGACGGTGAGGCTGTTTCTTACGATAAGTCTAAGGTGATTGACGCCAATGAGAATCCTAAGTATCGTTTGGAATTATTTAATTGCTATGGTGCTACAAAGGATAATTGTGCTTTTGGTGTCAAGGATGGTGATTTGATGCGAGAGTTGGGCTTTAATAAGTCTATGCGCGCTAAGTTTACTGTTCACAGTCTCTTCCCTGTACCACAGTGGTAAAAATAACGTAGTACGTAAAAATATACGATTATGAAGAAAGTAAAATTGATATTTGCAACCATGCTTGCCTTATGTTTCTGTTTCGTGATGGCGGCATGTAGTGATGACGATAATGATGTTACTGAAATCTTCCATGTTGAGGGCACTGAGTTTGCCCTCAGCAACGAAGCTACTACAGGAACATTCTCGGTGACGGCATCCAGTAAACCGCTCGTAGTGGTCAGAGACAAGGATGATGCCGGTAAGAAAGTGGATGTCTCTTGGCTTACCTTGACAGAGGGTAGTGCAGAGGGAAATGTATATAACTATTCTTTCGCAGTTTCTACGAACAAGAAAGAAGATTCTCGCAGCCTTCTCATCAAGGTGACACAGGGTACCAACATGAAGGAGATTTCTATCACTCAGGCAGGTGAACCTCTTGTTGTTCCTGAAGGAGAAATGGCTCACAATGCCAAGGAACTGGCAAGCATGATGTATGCCGGCATCAACCTCGGCAACTTGTTGGAGGCTCCATCAGGTGAGGGCTCTTGGAGAAATGGTAAGGTTTCTGAGGAGTATATCAAGAGTTTGAAGAATGCTGGTTTCAATACCGTTCGTATTCCTTGCGCATGGGCAGCCCACTTTACCCATCGTTCTACTGACCCTGCATACACCATTGATACCAATTGGCTTCATCGTGTAAAGAAAGTCATCAGCTGGTGTGTTCAGAATGATATGTATGTAATCCTCAATTGTCATTATGATAAGGATAGTGATACTGATAGCAATGGCGGTTGGCTTGAAGATAATATCTTCAATGATTTGTTGGAACCATCTATCGTTGCAAGACAGAAGGCAATCTGGACTCAGGTGGCTTCTTATATGAAGGATTTTGATGAGCATCTCCTCTTTGCTGCCTGCAATGAGCCAGGTATGAACGAAACTTCTGGTAAGCCGGAAATGTGGAAAGATAAATATGCTGTGGAGCGTGTGGTTAGATATGAGCAGACCATGATAGATGCGGTTCGTGCTACTGGTGGTAACAATGCTTCTCGTACCATCATTGTTCAGGGACTCGGCGCAGATATTTCAAATACTTGCACCTATATGAACAACCCTGATGAGACTGAGGTGGCAACATTCCCTACAGACAAGGTGCCAGACCGCCTGATGGTAGAGGTTCACTTCTATGAGCCATATCAGTTCTGCTTGATGGATAAGGATGGAAATGATGCATGGTCTAAGATGTACTATTACTGGGGCAAGGATAATAAACTTGCTGGCAGCAACCGTAATACTCCTGACAATTATGCCGAGGCATGGGTTGACGCTCAGATGGCTAAGATCAAGGCTAAGTTCGTAGACAAGGGTATCCCTGTTATCCTCGGTGAGTATGCCGCTACCTTCCGTACTTTAGGAGAAGGAGAGGATCAGGAATTGCACGATAAGTCTGTGGCTTACTTCGATGAATATGTTACCAAGGTAGCCAAGGACCATGGTTGTGTTCCATTCTACTGGGAGACTGGTGACGTGATTGATTGCACCAATGGCGTAGTGAAGAAACAGTATATCTTCGATGCCATCATGAAGGGTGCGAGCCAGGGTAAATACCCATGGTAAAAAACGAGATATTAAGTCTTTAGGTTTAATATAAAGTGTGTGGACGCATATCGGAGAATTTTTCTCTGATGTGCGTCCTTTTTTTGTGCAAATATCGTATATCCTAACATAATATACCTATCCTTTTATCAAAAGTATACATTCACGCTACTGTTTTTTCGCTATCTTTGCAACATGATAACTTCAAAACCCGATAATACGTTAGATTGATAT
>ERZ1034669.681-NODE-681-length-10771-cov-9.772770_pt1 | contig 10771 bp, 7 predicted proteins | sample MGYA00520705_ERZ1034669 | MGnify/ENA primary metagenome ERZ1034669 (study PRJEB33766, sample SAMN09781766) | gut metagenome | biome: gut microbiome | host: Homo sapiens | place: Madagascar | study: EMG produced TPA metagenomics assembly of the PRJNA485056 data set... | reverse complement strand
GTTTCTTTTTATTATTTTGCAACCTTTTTCTAGTGGTTTTTTAGTATTGATTTAAGATAATTCAGCACCCATAATAGTACCTAGGCCTAAGGAACCTAGGAGGCACTCTACAATGAAAAACGTTCGCTTAGCCGGAGTGGAAAGACACTCATCCGTCAATGGTCCCGGAGTCCGTTATGTTGTCTTCTTCCAAGGCTGCCCACATCATTGTAAGGGCTGCCAGAATCCAGAGACCTGGGCAGAAGATAAAGGTCATCTTCTTGCGATATCTTCCTTGATTGAAGATATCAAGAAGACGAAATACTTAGATGGGATTACTTTTTCCGGAGGAGATCCTCTCTATCAGGCAGAAGCCTTAATAGAGATTATCAAAGGGCTAAAGGAAACCGGATTAAGCTTCTGGTGCTATACGGGATGGACGTATGAAGAAATCAGGGACGGAAAAGCAGGCGAGGCTGCAAAAGAAGCCTTGTCTTACTTGGATGTACTAGTGGACGGCCCATTCATCAGGGAAAAGAAAAGCACATCCTGTCTTTTCCGGGGCTCGACCAACCAGCGCCTGATTGATCTCAAGAAATCAGTTCTGAGCAAATCAGTGGTAGAAATTTCTTCATTCGATTATGGTTTATAAGAAGTGGGGGACTTATGGAAAGCATTATCAAACGAAACGGCCAAAAAGCCGCATTTGAAGCTGAAAAGATTGAAAACGCAGTAGCAAAGGCATTTATGGCTACTGGTGAAATCGAAGCCCGGGATGTTTCAACAAGGTCAAGAGCTATTGAGCTCATTGTCGAAGCTTCTAGGAACGCCAAAGGCAGGCAAGTTGCCTCCGTCGAGGAAATCCAGGACGAAGTCGAAAAAGCCCTTAGGCAATGCAACTATGCAAAGACTGCAAAAGCCTACATTCTTTATCGAAATCAGCATGAAAAGGTTCGTGAAGCCGAGAATACCTTAATCGACTACAAGAAACTCGTCGACGGATACATCGGAACCGAAAAAGACTGGCGTGTCAAAGAGAACTCTACGGTCACAAGGAGTCTTGGAGGCCTCATTCTTTCGAATTCCGGTGCCATTACTGCAAACTACTGGCTCAGTGAAATCTATGATAAGGAAATTGCAGATGCCCATAAGCAGTGCTTCTTCCATCTTCATGATTTATCGATGCTTTCCGGTTATTGTGCCGGTTGGTCCTTAAAACAGTTGATTCAGGAAGGACTTGGCGGCGTCACCGGACGTATCACTTCCGCACCGGCTAAGCATCTATCGACTCTCTGCAGCCAGATGGTCAACTTCTTAGGAATCAGGCAGAACGAATGGGCAGGAGCTCAGGCCTTTTCTTCTTTCGATACCTACCTTGCTCCATTTGTCAAAGCAGATAATCTGTCCTACAAAGAAGTCAAACAGTGTATTCAGTCCTTTATTTATGGCGTGAATACTCCTTCTCGCTGGGGAACCCAAGCTCCGTTCAGCAACGTCACCCTCGATTGGACCGTTCCGGATGACAGGAAAAATGTTCCTGCCATTGTCGGTGGAAAGAACAGGGACTTCACCTACGGAGACTGCAAGAAAGAAAGGGACAGGGTCAACAAAGCCTTTATCGAAATCAGGATCGAAGGAGATGCCAACGGACGTGGCTTCCAATATCCGATTCCGACCTACTCCATCACCAAGGACTTCGATTGGTCTGACAGTGAAAACAACCGTCTTCTCTTCGAGAGGACTGCAAAATACGGAACCCCTTATTTCTCCAATTACATCAATTCCGACAGGAAGCCGAGTGATGTCCGTTCTAGGTGCTGCCGTCTGCGTCTTGACCTCCGTGAACTGAGAAAGAAAGGTGGCGGATACTTCGGTTCCGGTGAATCCACTGGTTCTATCGGTGTTGTCACCATCAACCTTCCCCGTATCGCTTATCTCAGCAAGGACAAAGAAAACTTCTATCAGATGCTCGATAAGTACAGGGATATCGCTGCCCGTTCCCTTGATATCAAACGGAAAGTCATCACGAAACTGATGGATCAGGGAAGGTATCCGTATACGAAACGATATCTTGGAACCTTCAAGAACCACTTCTCCACGATTGGCCTTGTTGGAAGGAATGAAGCCCTCTTAAATGCCCACTGGTTCAAGGGAGGAGACTTAACTACCGACGAAGGCAATGCTTTAGCAGCAGAGATTCTGACTCATAGGCGGAACAAGCTCTCCGATTACCAGGAACGATATAACGCCCTGTTCAACTTAGAGGCAACCCCCGCAGAATCAACAACCTATCGTTTTGCAAAGCATGACGTCAAAGACTTCCCGGATATTATCACAGCTGCAAAGAACGGAAACGCTCCTTTCTATACCAACTCTTCTCACTTACCGGTCGGATATACCGATGATCCATTCAAGGCTTTAGAGAAAGAAGATAATCTTCAGGTCTTATACACCTCCGGAACCGTCTTCCATGCCTTCTTAGGCGAACGGCTTCCGGATTGGCACTCTGCCGCCAGCTTAGTCAAAAAGATTGCCTATAACTTCAAGCTCCCTTACTTCACGTTATCTCCGACCTATTCCGTTTGCCCAGAGCATGGTTATCTAGCCGGAGAGCACTTCCATTGCCCAATCTGCAACAAAGAAGCCGAAGTCTATTCCCGTATTACGGGATATTACCGTCCAGTCAAGAACTGGAACGACGGTAAAGCCAGTGAGTTCAAGGAACGTAAGACCTATAAGCCAGATGAGCTCTTCGGAAAAGAGACCCCTCAGGCCGATATTCCGACAACGATCCATCAAAATGGTCCGAAAGCTGAGACTCCGACAAGGAAATGTGCAACACCCCACAAACCGATCCTTGTTACAACCTCGACTTGTCCGAATTGCAAAGTCGCAAAACGTCTCTTGTCCCAGGCCGGCATTGACTTCGATGTCATCGTTGCTGACCAAGGTGGTCAGGAATTTGCAAAGGAACACCATATCCAGATGGCTCCGACTCTCCTGATTGAAGAAAAGGACGGGCTCCATCAGTTTGAGAACGTCTCCGAAATCAACGGATATATCCATTCGACTCAGAAATAAAATAGGGAAAGCACCTTTGGGTGCTTTCCTTTTTTTCTACTCACTCTCTCTCGAAAATGAACAAGGAAGATACCTGTATTTTTATGCCCTGATAGAAATGTCAGTTATTTTATGCCCATTACTTATCCTCTTCCCTGATGAAAAATTCTGGTATCGAGACAAACTTCGCAAATTTAAATAAAATTTATTTTTGCGAAGTATTCGGCTTATTCTGATTTCAGCCAACGGGAAATATCGACAATACGAATTCCCTCATATTGGGACTCCGTATGTTTTGTTCTGGCTATCAACCTTTTCGGGTAAGCATCCTTAATCGAAAGAAGAGGACTTATCTCCCGCTGGAAAGTACTCTCTCGTGATATGTCATCCGAAACCTGAATATAGAGCTTCTCTCCGTTTTTGATTGCCACAAAATCAATTTCTTTCTGATAAAGACAGCCGACATAAACTTCATAACCTCTTCGTAGAAGCTCAATAGCCACAAGGTTTTCATAAAGATGCCCATAATCTGCGTTTTTCATTCCGATTTTAGCATAGCGGAAGGAAAGATCAGCAAGATAATATTTCCGCTCTGATTCTAGATAACGATGTCCTTTGATATCGTATCGTTGAATCGGATAAAACAGAAAAGAGCGACAAAGATAAGTAAGGTAATTGCCGATGGTCTTATCATTTGTTTGATAGGATTTTGCACAAAGCTGGCGAGAGAGATTCCGAATAGAGGTCTTTGAACCGATGCTATCCATCAGATATTCGCAGAGCCTAAGAAGAAGGTCTTCGTTTTCAATCTTATATTTTGTAACGATATCTTTGGTAATGGCTGTGTCTGCAATTTCCCGGATATAGGTCAAAGCATCCTCTCTTGTATGGTAAAGATAGGATCCTGCCCTTCCGCCATCCATCACATACTGATCAAAAGCGGAGTCAATATCATTTTCCGAATAGTAAAGACAGTATTCAGAAAAAGAAAACGGATACCTTTTCAATTCGAAAACTCGTCCACCGAATAAAGTTGCCAAATCACTTGAAAGCAGAAAGGCATTGCTTCCTGTCAGATAGATATCAAACTTCTCCTCTTCGTAAAGGTTATTGATGATTTTCTCAAAGCCTTTGCAAAGTTGTACTTCATCAATAAAAAGATAGTTTGTCTTTCCCTGTTCGTAGTGTTCTTCGATATAAGAGTAGAGTTTTTCCTTGTCCCATAAAGATTCAAAGGACTTCAAATTCAAGTTAATTCGAATGAGGTTCAGATTTTCATCGTTTCTGGAAAGTTCATTAGCAAAGGCATCCAAAAGCTTTGATTTTCCACATCGATGTATTCCCGTAATGACTTTAATATCAGGAGTGCCTTTTAGATTTCTTAGCCGACTCAAGTAACTCTCTCGAGAAATAAGCTTCATGGCACTATTCTATCATACTTCGCAATTTCAAATAAATTTTATTTTTGCGAAGTATATAAAATTTCGTTCTTCACGGCTTCTTATAAGGCGTTTAAAGTTTTCTTGACAAACCATAGAGAGTGGAATAAACTCATTCACGTCTCAAATGACTTGCTCGCACGGTACCTAGAAATAGGACTGTAGAAGGAGGAGACATTCATGATTTTTTTACTCGATTTGGGGAATGAATCCCTGAACAGGTGTCTTTTTGATACGAAAGCCGAGAAGAAATACCGCACCTACACGGACAAAAGGAAATCCGAAGGCGAGTATCTGTTACTAAGGAAACAATATCTTGCTTTTGAAAACGTCAAAGAAGAAGAGATTGAAGGAGCTATTCTCGCTTCGGTTGTCCCGTCAAGGACAAACCGAATCAAGAATGCAGTCAGCAAGCTCATCAAGAAAGAGTGTCTGATCGTAAACAAGACTCTTAAGACCGGTCTTGCTATCCGGATGGATAATCCAGGTGAGGTCGGAAGCGATCTTCTCTGCAATTGTGTTGGTGCTCTATCCATGGGGTTAAAAGATTACTTCATTGCAGATTTGAACTCCGTCAGTTCTTTTATTGTCTGCACCGCAAAGAAAGAATTCTATGGAGGCGCTCTTTTCCCAGGAAGGAGGACATCCTCCTCCTACAGGTGGGAGAACTCAGCCCAGCTAACAGATATCGAACTAGAAAAGCCGAAAAGATTGATTGGGAAATCCACAAAAGAGAGCAGGAATTCTGGAATTCTCTATGGATACACAAGGCTCTGCAAGGAGAGGAAAAAGAAGAGGGAAGATGAAAGGAACAAAGAACTGACTCCAATTTTGACAGGAAACAGTTCCGGATTACTCAAAGACAGGCTCTTTGATTTTGAATACGAACCAAATCTGACTTTTAACGGACTAGCTGAAATCTATAAGCGAAACAAATGAGGTAAATAGAATGAAACGCAGAAACAATGCCGTCTATTCGATGTCTATCGCAGCCATCAGGATCACAATCAGGGCAATTTTTTCCTTTGTCCCAGGGTTATCCACTATCAATTTAGGTTTATTCAATATCACCTTGATGGGTATTCCAGTCGCTGTTATCAGCTGCTTGTTTGGTCCAATTGGTGGAACCTTAGCTGGCTTAGTATGGGGAACCTTTTCGAGGATTCAAGGACTCACCGGAAGGGATCCTAGCGGTCCAGTCCTCTTCCAGTATTCTCCAATCGGCTTCTTAGTTACAGTCTATGTAGCACGTAGGTTAGCAGGATTCTTAGCCGGATTCTTCTATGATCTGATTCATCATTTCGAAAAGAAAGGATATATTGCTTCTAGGATTGCTTCGGCATCCGTATCTCTCTTCAATACCGTCTTCTTCCTCTTCTTATATGCCTGCTTCTTCTTCTCTAGGAACGGAACCGATAGGAATGCAATGGCCTTCTTCGCTGCTACCTTTGTCTCTTCCGCTGCAAACTTCGGAATCGAAGTCACCGTAAATCTCGTTTTTGGAAGTGCTGTTGCCTTCTCTTTGAAAGCAGTGGCCGACCATCTTGGAGTATCTTCCTTACTTCCACATAGGTTTGCCAAGAAGTCCAAAGAAACAGAGAAAAAGCAACCCGCAAACAATTAATCAGATTTTCTTTATTATCCTTAAAAGCCCAATTTCGTTGAGAGGGCTTAGCCGTCCTCTTTTTTTAATAGGATAGAAAAGAGGGATAAAATAAGCTATAATTTAGTTTGCATTATTTTACTTTCTTGCTGATTAAGTAAAACATAGAAAAGACGAAAAGTCTTTCGATAGTTTTGCACGGCAAAGGAAGCGAAAAAGAGAATAACCACAGGAGGTCTATTCCAATATGAAGAACAAAAAGACGCTTCTTTCCTTAACTTCCTTGTTGATGTTGCTTGCCGGTTGCTCTGGGAATCCTAGCGAATCTGTAAAGCCAATCGAAAAGCCATCAGAAAACACTCCGATTACTGCCCTTCCTACCGAAACTCCGACAGTCAAGCCGACAGAATCGAAGCCTTCCGTTTCTCCGAGTGTTAGTGAGCCACAGATAACCTATTACACCGTCACTTTCGATCTTGATGGCGGATCCATCATCGATGAATCAAGGATCCTGCCTCAGAAGGTCCAAGAAGGACACTGGGCAAAGAAACCGTCTGTTGATCCGACAAAGGACCATTGCACGTTCTTAGGCTGGTTTGATACCTTAGATGATACGAAATTCTCTTTCAGCCAAGGCATCAGGGGTGATGTCCACCTCAAAGCAAAGTGGCAGGTCAATGAATCAGACAAAATCACTCTTCACTTCAATCCGAACAACGGAGAACAGGAGTTTGATGTTGAAACCTTCCTTGGTGACTATCCAAGTGTTCCTAATCCGAAGAAAGAAGGAAGGGTATTCAAGGGCTGGTATGTCAATGGTGAAGCTGATAAACGTTGGACCGGATTTGTTGTCTCCGACTTGGTCGGAAAGACTTTAGTTGCCTTATATGAAAAGCAGTCCTTCAATTATCGTTATGAATTAAATGATGATGGACAGACCATTTGCATCACTGGATTAATCAAGATTGATACTGCTATCGTCGATATTCCAGAAACTATCAACGGACATCTTGTCACCAAGATTGGCAACACAGCTTTCCAGAACCGTATTTCCATTACGGAAATCAATATTCCTAAGACCGTCACCGATATTAGTCCAAAGGCTTTTTTGGGTACCCGTTATCTGAAGAAGATTACGGTCGATTCTGCCAATAAGAACTACAAGAGCAGGCCGGATGGAACGTTATTCACAAAAGACGGTCTTACCCTTGTCTGCTGTCCGAACAAAGCCTATTCGAATTCCGCTACCACCACCACTTATACTTGCCCAAGCACATTAAAGAAAATTGGTGATTATGCTTTCTATGGACAGGGCGATTCTGGTATCACCGGTATCGTCTTCAATGATGGATTAGAAGAAATCGGTTCTTATGCTTTCTATGAATGCTATGAAGTCTCCAACCTTAGCTTTCCTGATACCTTAAAGAAAATCGGAGACTATGCTTTTGAGCGTTTCACTTCCACAAACATCTCAGTTAACATTGTTTGGGGAGACGGACTTGAGGAAATCGGAGCTTCTGCTTTCGTCGGAGTCTACAGGAAAGATACTGTTACCTTCCCGGATTCCTTAAAGAAGATTGGTGATTATGCCTTCACTTCAACCGATGATACTCATTGCGCCATCACAAAAGTCAACCTTCCGGCATCCCTTGAATACTTCGGCAACGCTGCCTTCTTCTGTGGATACGGAATCAAGAACATTACTCTTCCTGATTCCAACCCGAACTTCAAAATCGTCAAAAACAGGCTTCTTTCCAAAGACGGAACAAAATTATACTGGGTTCCGAGCGATACCGCTAACCTGATTCAAGCTGACGATATTCTTACCATTCCAGATGGAGTTACAGAACTCAGGCCGCACTGCTTAAGCGAAGCCCGTTTCATCACTTCCGTTGAGCTTCCGAAGTCTTTGAAGATCATTGGAGCGGATGCATTCCACAACAACTACGACATTCAAGATCTTGATATTCCAAGCAGCGTTGTAACTATCGGCGAAGAAGCCTTCAGGAGGATGGATAAGCTTCAAACCATCACAATTGGAAAGAACGTTACGGAAATCGGCGAAGGTGCTTTCTATAAGTGCACCAAGTTAAATGACGTCGTGATTCCTTCCGCTGTAAAGAAGATTGGAAAAGAAGCATTTGCTGGATGCTCTAGCCTGAGCGATATCACCTTCAACGAAGGATTAACTGAAATCGGAGAAAAGGCTTTTGCCTTAGATACGAAGCTTGTTGAGCTTTCTCTTCCGAACAGCTTAACCACCATTGGGGATAGTGCTTTCTCCGATTGCTCTGGTCTGACGACAGTCAAATTCGGAACTGGATTAACCAGTTTTGGATCTTCTGTCTTTGGTGGAAGCGATTCTTCAATGCCGAAAATCACCTCTAGGACCGTTAAAGGAAATGGTTCTATCGGACCGAAAGTCATCGATAGTACATTGATTTCTGCTGATGGAAAGACAGTCTACTACTGCTCTCCGACCTTCACAGGAACAATTACAATTCCTTCTGGCGTTGAAAAGATCAATTCTTCTGCTTATGCCTGCGTGAAAGCTACAGGCTTAAACCTTGGCTCATCTCTTAAGGAAATCGGCGAGGGTGCTTTCCGTTCCGCTTTCAATTATTCTTCCCGAATTACTGCAACCTTCCCTGCATCCTTAGAGAAAATCAATGATGGTGCTTTCTATTTTTCCAACCTCAATGGTGCTACTTTCAATGAAGGATTGAAATCCATTGGAGTCGGTGCCTTCTCTTATACCTCCCTTGGTGATGTCACCTTCCCGTCTACTCTTGAGTCTATTGATCGCCAGGCCTTCTTCTATTCTGGAATCTCCTCCATCACCTTCAAAGAAGGTATCACCACGATTGGTGAGGAAGCTTTCTTAGCGAACATGGGATTAAAAGGAGTCATCACACTTCCGGCTTCTCTTACCACCCTTGGCTCTGGCGCATTCACTGGACGCAACAATGAGTTCACCAACGGAATCACGGAATTTAAAGTTGCTGAAGGATCAAAGTTTGCTGTCAAAGATACCGCCCTTTATGACAAGGACTTCACAAAGCTCTATGCTTACCCATCCAGTAGTGCCATCACCTCTATCACTCTTCCAGAGACTGTGACTGAAATCGATAGCTATGCCTTCGCAGGTGCTAAGAACCTGACCTCTGTCACTCTCAACAACGGACTTCAGAAAATTGGTGAATTCTCCTTTGCCTACTCCAAGAAGCTCAACAACTTAGCCATTCCTAGTACTGTAACTTCTATCGGATATCGTAGCTTCTTATCTTGGACTAAGACCCAGACCATTTCCTTCCCTTGGACCCAGGATCAAGTCTTAAGGAAGTTAGGAGACGATTGGTCAAATAGCACCAATGCAACCATCCAATACCAGGGATAATCTGAAAAAATGAAAAAATCAAAACTTTCCTTATTCTTAATTCCAATGCTGCTTGTTGCTTGCAACAAGCCGGCATCGGATTCTGCTACAGGCTCTACAGAATCAGTTAATCGTCCAGATGTATCCGAAAACAACTTAAAAGGACTCATTGTCAACGCTCCTGGAAGAGAAGACGAAGTCTACGAAAGTGTCTCCGGTGATGATACTGCACCAAGTCATCCCATTATCAAAGGACAGCTCTTCAAAGGCTGGTACACCGAACGTACTGGCGGCGAAAAGTGGGATTTTGCCTCTGGCAAAGAGACACCCAGTGTTCTCTACGCCCAATGGGAAGACTTCAGCAACAAGAGCGATACGGAATACTTGGATGCCTTCCTTTCTCTCCTCAAAGATCTTTCCGGAACAGTCAATCACACTGTCGGAGACAGCTCCTACAGCATTCAGTACGCAACAGCATCCCAGGTCTTCACCGGCTCCAACGGTTTTGTCTCAGACCGGTACGAAAACGGCTTTGTCCAGACTAAGAACTACTCTCCTTACTATGCCGAGAATGACTATCAGGTCAAACCGGAAGACAAAGGAAAAACGGCAGAACAAGTCAACACAGAGAATTATTTCTCCTTAGTTGAAGACTCTTATACGGACGGAGCTGTCTACACCATCACTCAATACAACAAAGGCTTCCAGCAATACGATGCCAGCCAAAAAGACGGATATGACAAAACAGCCAATGTCACTGAGGAACAGGCATCTAGCTACCTCGATATTTCCTTTGCTAGCTACTTCTTAGGTTATCCAAGTCAATTATTGGCCTCGATGAAAGCCGGTCACGAGTTCTATCGTGCTGAAACAGACAGCGAAGACCAAGAGAAAGAAGGAGATTTCTATTACTTCAATCAAGTCGATCCGACCACAATTGATCCTTGGGATAAGAAAGGTACCAATTTTGAAATCGGCTATGCTATCTCCACTCAGAAAGGAGAATATCTCTGGACAGACTATTACAGGGCAAGTGCAGGTATTGCCTTCAAAGACGGAAAGATTGCCCATTGCACTGTCGAGAAAGTCAATGCAGTTCTTCTCAACAATGAAGCACAGATGCTTTCCAACAGGAACAGCTTCTACGACTTCGACCAAGGAGACTATGCTTCCCGTGCCTATAACGGAACCAAGCTCGATTATCATAACTTCGAGCAATACGAAGACTAGTTCTTCCTTATAATCTTAAAAAATCAGTAAATCGAGTAGGCTAGGAAATTGAAGAGAGTCTTCAATTTCCATCACCTCTCACAC
>ERZ1034669.679-NODE-679-length-10783-cov-5.810030_pt1 | contig 10783 bp, 10 predicted proteins | sample MGYA00520705_ERZ1034669 | MGnify/ENA primary metagenome ERZ1034669 (study PRJEB33766, sample SAMN09781766) | gut metagenome | biome: gut microbiome | host: Homo sapiens | place: Madagascar | study: EMG produced TPA metagenomics assembly of the PRJNA485056 data set... | reverse complement strand
GATATTTACAATAATAAGAATTTCTATATAATAGCTTCAGCTCCAAATGGTACTAGAACTTATCATATACTGTTGGTTGGTAACACTGAAGTAGAACGAGTAAATTGCCAATGTTATTCGGTAGAGATGGATCCTCTTACTGGTATCATCGATGTATCTTCTAAGACTAAGGTTAATATGACTATAGAAAGTTCAGATCCAAATCTTACATTTGATACTAGTAAAATGGAAGATTCTTCTGTAGCTTTAGTAGATAGTTACTTTACTATAAAGTCAGATACCAATGAGACAAGAGATGCTACAGTTACTATATACCCATCAGATATGGTAGGTAAGAAAGATGAATATTCAATAACAATCTCATTAAGTCTTCAAGCTAGTAGTTAATTATGGTAACAAGTCAACAAATAATAGAGAGATCCCTATATGTGGCTCTCTTAAGAGTAGCTCTATCTATAGGTAGAACTATTAACCCAGAGGATTACTTACCAGTTAGTACAGAGAATCAGAAAAGGCAAGAAGAGGATATCAAAAAGCTAGGTAAGAATTATATTGCTATCTATGGTGTTGGTAATAATCAAGCTAGAGGTGTAAAGACATTACCTAGAATTACTATTGAGTTAACTGGTTATTACCCAGGTGATATTGGTGTAGAGCAGTTCATGATTGGTAATAAAGAAGAGAATGAACAGTATGCTTTATATGAACAACCTTGGGAAGTGAAGGATTCTACTTTCGATATTCATCTGGTAGCAGGTAATGCCAATGATATGAGAGTATTACATCAGATAATGTATACAGCTTTACCTGCTAGGGGTTATATAAAACCTTTCACATTCAGTACAATAAAAGAATATCTAGAGAATCCAGGACTTGCAAAGACTGGTAACTTGTTTCTTAATATTGGTAATTACTATGACCACAATGATACAGATCATGGTATACTTGAAAAGGTATATACTTATAACTGTGTTGATGGTCTTCTGGAGCAGGTTAAACAAGATCCAGATATTTCACCAATTAAGGAAATTAAAACCGATCTTATACCAGATGGTACTAATGGTATCTCTTTCACTGGTAATACTTAAGAACAATACTCCTCGGTATATAATAAATTTGAATAATTAAATTAAAACATAACAGTATGTCAAATTCTCCGATTTTAAAGTTCAATCTGAAGAATAACAATGTAGAATCTACGGTACCTCTTAACGGTGTATCTGTTGTATTGGCCCGTACTACAAAAGGTCCTCAGAATGATCCTTCTACTTTGATTAGTTCACTTAGTCAACTTAGTAAGGTTTATGGTAAGGAGATAGTACCAGATGGATCTATTTCTAATATAGAAAAGGCTCTTGCTGGTGGTTCTACTCTCCGAATAGTTCGTGTACAAGGTAGTGATGCTACTAAAGGTTTGGTTGGTACTAAAGACAAGGACCTATTCTCTATTCAGGTAGGTTCTATTAAAATTGGATTTGGTCTCCAGACTAAGTATAAAGGCGATAGTATTGGTAGTGGTTCTACTTATACATTCCAGGCTGCTCTTAATGGTAGTAGTGTAGTATATAAGGTAGTAGATGCTGATGGTAATACCATCCTGGATTCAGGTACAATGTTTACCTTTAAATCTAAGGATGATAACAATGCTGCAGTATTTGATTACTTGGCTTTGAGTAACTTCTTCCAGAGTAATCCATACTTCGAACCAATTATCACAACACCAAGTGATCAGATTACTTCAATTGAAGGTATGATTGATTGGCTTGGAACTATTGATGGTTCTAACCAGATCATTACTGTACAGTTTAATAGTGCCGATTTAACTGTAGATTATACTTCAGTAGATGGTACTCCTGGTGATCAGGGTACAACCCCAACTCTCCAGGATTGGGAAACAGCATTTGAATCAATCTTGGATTTCAATGATATGTATCAGGTAATTGCTTCACATGTTCATCAGCACTTATCTTCTACAGATTCAGTTAAGTTCCACGCCTTTGTAAAGACTTATGCTGATAAGCTTCAGGAATGGATTTATTATATTGAATGTCCTAAGACAAATGATACTAAGGCCAAGATGATTACTTGGATGAATACTACTCTTGCTTCAGTAGGTCATTCAATGTTCATCGCTTATTTTGGAGCTGGTATCAAGTATTATAATAATGCTGGTATTCTTAAGGACTGCGATGTACTTGGATCTGTAATTGGTTTGGGTGATGCTTCAGCAATTAACTATGGTCCTTATAAATCATTTGCTGGTATGAATCGTGGTACATTACCAGATGCACTTGGTCCTGTATCTCCAAACTATGGTTCACCTTCAAGATATGATGATATCAACGATTTGGCTCACAGCTATTTGAATCTTATCGTTGTAAAAGATACCAAGTCATCTGGTAAGGTTGCTATGCTCTGGCACAACTTTACTTCTCAGGTAAAACAGGATTCGTTCAGATTCATTAGTAATGTTCGACTTGTTCTTTATATGAAGAAACAGTTTAGACCTATTATTGAATCATATTTTGAGGAACCTAATATCTGGGGTTCTTGGAAGAGACTTTATTTGGAAGCTAAACCTATCATTGATGATTTGGTAACCGATGAAGCTATCACTGATCCAAATTGGATTGGTGATCAGGATGCTACTTCTTGGTCTGATCTTCAGATTAATAATGAGGCAGATGCTCGTCAAGGTAAATATCATGCTCAGTTTAAGTTTAAGGATGTAGCTACTATGCAAGAGATTACTCTTGACTTGGTAATTGATAAAGCTTCTAAGGAAAGCTCGGTTTCAATTAGTAATTAAAATTTAAACACATAAAATTATGGCAACAGCAAAAGTTAGAAATCCTAGAAAGAAGTTTCTATACTCTATTACATTTGCCAAACACCCTATCAATTCTTATCTGGCTCAGAAGGTAAATCTCCCAGATGTAGAGGTAGAGGAAACTACTCATGGTGATATTAATAGAGATGTAAAAACTGCTGGTCGTGTTAAGGTAGGAGATTTGGTAATAGAGAAACTCTGTACCACTTCTGGTTCAGATACTTGGGCTCATGATTGGTTAGCTGCCTGCCAGGATATGCTGGTAGGTGGAGGTTTAGTACCTTCACAATATTGGGAAACCGTAATCGTTAATGAGTTGGCAGAGGATGGTAAATCAATCATTAATACTCATGTTTATGATGAGGTTTGGCCTAAGAAAATTACTGGACTTGAGTTAGATAGAACAAGTTCTGATAACACTATAGAGCACGTAGAGTTCTCTGTAGGTACTGCAGAATCTTTGTAATCTTAGTCATTTTATTTTAGGCGGTGGGGGTAGTACTTTAATAAGTTCTATCCCCTTTTTCGATTATAAACATTTAATACACAATAACAATGGAACAAATTAGAACAAAAACTTTTGTAGCACCTTCTGGTAAGTACTACACAATTCGTGAACAAAACGGCGAGGATGAAGAAATCCTTTCAAATGAGGCAGATGCTAAGAACCTTATGAACCTCACAAAGTTCATAGCTGGTATAGTAACAGAAACAGATTTCACCGAGTCTGGTAAGCTTACAATCCATGATGCTTTGGATATGCCTTTACTTGATCGTATGGCAGTTATCTTCCAGTCAAGAATTTTTTCACTTGGTGATACAGTTAATTTCGAATATGATTGGGGTGAGGAAAATGGTAAAGTTGTTTATGAACAGGATCTCAAAGAGTTTCTCTTTGATGATTATTCCAAGGTTCCTTCTAATGAAGAACTAGAAGCAAAACCAGATGCCATTCCATATTACCCAAATATGAAGCAGTTAAAAGATAATGACTTGCAATTAACCTCAGGTAAACTTATTCGTTGGGATTACCTGGATGGTAATGGAGAAATCACCCTAATTAATCTTACTCCAAAACAGAGAACAAGAAATTCAAAACTTCTTGCTAGAAACCTTAGGCTTTTGGTTGATGGTAATTGGGATAAGGTTACTAACTTCAGCCTATTTTCAGTAAAGGATATGGCTGAAATGAGAAAAGGTATTCTCTCTATGGATCCAGAATTTTTAGGTATTACAGATATTACAAACCCAGATACAGATCAGGTAGTACAATATCCTATTATGATGGCTCCTACTTTTTTCTACCTGACGGAAGCGTAAACAATGGTTCATTAGTAGACCTATATGTATATATAACAAGAGCTGAAGTACACTTAGATTACTTCAGCTTTTTGCGTCTTCCGTATAGAACTAGAAAACAATTTAGAGAATTAGCCGAAAGGTATTATGAAACATTAAAACGTAAATTAAAATAATGGCATTCACTGGTACTAATAGTATGGTCCAAGTGGGTGTATCTATGGTACTCCAGGATAGATTCACTCAAGAGGCCGGAAAGATCTCTGGTTCCTTCAAAGGGATGATGAATGAGATTAATGATTGGAACCGAGGTATCAATATGGCTGTAGGCTATTCATTTGATGCTGGTCGGGCAATGATTGGAGGTATGTATGATGCCTATAAATATTCTGCTGGAGTATCTAAGGAGATTTTACTTGCTGCTAAAATGTCTGGAGCTACTACTCAACAGCAAAATGAAATGTTCAGATTAGCCCAGGAGATTAACTCTCGAAACCCACTTACGGCTTTGGACATTGCTTCAGGTGAGAAATTTATGGCAATGGCAGGTAATGCTCCTGATCAGATCAAGAAGATGATAGAACCAGCTGCCCAGTTGGCTGCTATCTTTGGTATGAATCTTGGTGGTAAAGGTGGAGTAGCTGACTTGATGACAAATATCATGGCTACATTTAATATACCTGGAACTCAGGCTACTGATGTAGTTGATAAATTAGGTATAGCTACTACCTCTACTAACATGTCACTCAATGACTTGGCAGCAGCTTTCCAATATTCCGGTGCAGAATTTAGAAATGCTAAGATGGATATGGGAACTGCAGCTGCAGCTATTGGTGTACTTGGAGACCAGGGTATTCAGGCTAGTTCTGCTGGTACTGCTTTGGCTAATATGTATAGATACTTAACCTTATCTATCACTGGTCAAAGAAATAAAGGTTATGAAGCTTTAAAAGCTATTGGTATTGAACCTAAGTCTTTGCTCGATGCAAAGGGTAATCTTAAGGATATCTCTACTTTGGTAAAGACTATTGGTGATCACCTTGGTAAAGATGCTTCAACTCAAAAAGCTACTTCATTCTTTTATAATGCAGTAGGTGTAAGAGGTTCTAGAGCTCTCTCTGGTTTGCTACAGGATTATTGGACTGGTAGGAATAAATTGGAGACTGTAATGGCAAAATACAACGATCCAAAGAATGCTGACTGGACCAATAAGGCTATGCAGGATTATATGAAGAGTCCTCAAGGTAGAATCGATGCTCTTACTTCATCATTCGAAAACTTAAAGGTATCTGCTGGAGCTGCTCTTGCCGATGTATTTAATCCTATTCTTAAAGGTATTACTACTATATCTAATGTAGTAAATCAGATTACTAATACTGGCTTTGGAGGTTGGATAATTAGAGTTGGTTCTATGTCAGTAATGATATTCACTGCTATACAAGGCTTTAGAATGATTTACATGACTACCAGAATGATCACTACTACATTCCAGCAACAGAATGCCCAGCAAACACAGCAACAGGCTAAGTTAGTTGGTATGAATGCCATATATACTCAGATGGAAGCTCATCTGAGAACTATGGTAGCTTTACAGATGCAGTTAACTGGTCTACAAATGGCTCCTGGTACTAGAATGACTTTACCTATGGGTGGTACTCTTGGTAAGTCTAAAAGTGGTAATGTAACTGTTGGAGTTCCTACTTCTATTTCACCTAATGGTAGAATTACTCCTGGTGGTTATGCTAATGCTATTAGTACTGCTGCCGGAGCCGCTGCTGGTGCTGCGGCAGGAGCAGCAGGAAGAACTGCTGCAAAAGCTACATTTAGTTTAGGTAATACTCTGTTAGGATTCTTTGGAGGTTGGCCTGGCTTAGCTATATCAATAGGAGCCCCAGTTATCATAGACTTATTAAGTGGTATCTTCAATGATAATAAAGAGTCCCATGATGCAGAAGCTAAACGTCAGGAAGATCTGATGCAGATGCAAAACCTTATACAACAGAATATGGCTGGTAACATAACTAACGCTGTAAGAGAAGGTGTTATTCAAGGTAATGCCCAAAGTCCTCAACGTATAAGTGTTAATGTTAACGGTAGTACTCATCCAGGTTCTATACCTATAAATTCAGATTCTATTGATACAGATATCACTTTAATCAATTAAGCTTATGGCAAACTGGATATCAAAACAAAAAGGAAAGGTCTTATCTGGTTATAACAAGTTGTTAGACCATAAGACTGTAAACGATGTACCTACTTCAGAAGTAAATAAACTTTGGAGAGGTAGGATATTGATTAATAGGGTTACTTCTAAATTACCTAAGGATAGTCCTGATGGTAAAATGTACACTCCTAATCAAACTATTGGTAAAGGCTTTAGCTTAAGAAATCCACAAAAGAATCCTAAGCTTAATGAGGAAACCAAAAGGAAGTGGGAGAACATATTAGCCAATGGTGGTACTAATGATCTAGGTTTACCATTAGATGATCCTATTGTAGTTGATGTAGCAAAAGGTAAGAAACCTACAGATGCTCTACAAAGACATCAAGAGTTTCAAAGTTATAACCAAGGTAGAAACCAAGTAATTATATATAATCTTACTAGCAATGGTTCTTACTCCTACCTGGTATTACAGAATAGACCTCCTGAGTTAGAGTTTAAAGGTGAAACTTCTTGGGCTTCAATACATAGTATGGGACGTAATAATCCTATGTACCATTATACTGGAGCAGAAGATACATTACAATTCAATATCTCTTGGTTCTGTTCAGATCCAGATAACCCAGCAGAAGTAATCAATAAATGTAGATTATTGGAATCTTGGTCTAAGGCTAATGGTTATCTAGCTGCTCCTCCTATTCTTAAGATACAGTGGGGAGCTTCTGGTATATTTGATAACCATAAGTACATCTTAGCTTCAGCTACATATACTCTTAAAAATTTTCAAAATGGTCATATAGATCGTAGGTCTAAGAATCCTACTTTTGTAGATACCAAGTTGTTCCCTATGGTAGCAACCCAGGAACTTATCTTCAAAAGGGTTTCTGATCATAACCTTGGATATGGTGATATTATTGATAGTGAATCAATGGATAAAACGAAAGGAGTAGGCAAATGATGAAAGATTATCAAGTAGGCTCTAGTCCATATGATAATGCTATAATAAATGAATATGATGATGGTACAGATCCAACTTTGGATTTAGATGATCTAGAGTTATCAACACCAGAATCTACTATTATTCATACAGTATTAGATGGACAGACTCTTCAAAATATAGCTTATCAGTATTATAAGGATTCCGGTTTATGGTATATTATTGCTCTGGCTAATAATATCCAAAATCCTTTTTCTGATGAACTACATGTTGGTCAACAATTAATGATTCCAAATTATGGTAGCTAAGGTTAAACAAATAAAGAAACAAGAAAGTAAGTCTGATCCTTCTATATTAATGGAAGGAACTGCTACTCCTTATCTAGCTATATTCTCAGAAGATGGGGTACCTGTTATGAATCAATTAACGGGTATCCCTCTTGGGGCGTATATAAGCCAATTCCAATATAAGTTCGATGAGGAACATGAAAATGAGAGTACACTTGATTTCGATGTAGGTAATCCAGATATTGTAGACCAGGAAGATTTACAAACAAATAAAACCATCTGGCTTCAGTGGGGTTACATATATCCTGATGGTAGTAGTGTTTGCAATAAACCAAAAGCTATTAAGGTTAAAGATTTTAATTGTACCTTCGATGATACTGGTACTCATGTAGCACTTAAGTGTATAGATGGTACTGGTGATATACGTTTAGCTTTACCTTTAAAAGCTGGCGGAGATCCTAAAGAATCCATGTCTAGTTTCTTAGATAATGGTTGTGAAATAGATATAGGTGTAATCATAGAAAAATTTGATTGATATGAATACTAATATAATAAGTAACCCAGTATACCAATCCCTACAAGTAGGAGAAGGATATGAATCGACTACCGGTACTATACTTTATGCTAATAAATACTCTGGAGTTTCTCCTGTAGATATGCCCGATGATATTAAAAGTATATTGGATAGTAACCTTGGTTCAGTTGGTACTAATCCAATTATACAACTTAAAAATAAACTAGCGGCTTTACCTAATGGTCCTTGGTATATTGATTGTAGGAATGGTATACTTTATATACATAATAAGAAATTCAAAGAGGATTCAGTACATAGTTATGTATACCAATCAGAAAATGGAGAGGTACTTAGTTTAACCTTTGAAACTCAACGTAGAACTAAATCTCTAGGTCATTCTACTGGAGGAGGTATAGATCCTTTTTCTAAAGATATTGTTGGAGTAAATTCTAATGTTAAATCAAGTACTCCAGGTCCTGGAGCTAAGAGAGAAGAATATAAACCATGGGCTAGTAGAGTAAAAGCAGTTATTGATAAGACTAGAGTTAATGATACTCAGGTTACTAATAGAATACAAGTTGAGGCTATTGCTAAGCAAAGAACTAAGGCTTTACAAAAGAAAAAGGCTAATCAGAAAGTTACTACGGATAAAGCTTATAAGAATTATAAGAATGGTTATACTGTCAATAGGCAATTTACCGATCAGTTAAAAGGTTCTAGTAATGCTAGAAAAGATAAATGGGCTCAGAAACTTTATAGTAAACTTAGTGCTAATAATAGAGTAGACCTTTCTTCATATGTAGCTGAAGAGTGGAAAAAGACCCATAATAGGAGTGCCGTTTTAAAACTAGTTAGGGAGTACTTTGGTTATGGTAAACATACTATTTTTGCTAAAGTCTGGAAAGAGCAATGGGTAGATCCTACAACTTATACTGGGAATAATACCTTTAGAGGTACTCCTAAACCCTGGACTGCTTTTAATGGTGGTTATTCTGATAGAAAAGAAGTTAGAGAATCTGTGGGTAGAATGGGCCGAGATCCACAAATTAAAGTACTCAGCAATGTTGATATATTAAAAGATTCTCAATATGGAGGTCATTATAGAATTAAGGTATTCCGATTGGCTAATGTTAAAGGAGTAGTAGAATCTGCTCAAATAATTACAGATTGGTTAATCAGGTTAAGTAATCCGGGTTATTCTTCTACTGGTAGAATTACTACTAGAGGAGGAACTGGAGGATTTGGAGGGTCATATATACCTAGCTTAACTGGTAACACTGGTAGAACCGTAACAGAAAAGAAGTTAGTAGTTACTATGAGAGTAATTGGTAGACCTTCTCTAGAATCATCCCAGATTATTCATATAGGTAATGTTGGAGAAAAATGGTCTGGTGATTACTACATAAAAACTTGTTCTCATGATATGTCTCCAGATATTGGTTATACCTGTACTTTGGAGTTAACTAAGAATGGAGAAAAAGCAGAAATAGAATCCGGTACTACTAAACTTTCTACTGGTAAAGTGGTAAAAGACCTTTCTTCAACTAGTGATAGTCAACATAATAGTTCTCGTGGTTATAAAGGTAGTAGTTCTTCTAATCAAGAAGATAAGTCTTATAAGAGGGAATATTATTCTACTAGTAAGACAACTATTTCTAGACCTAAGAGTAAGTATCAAACTAAAAAAGCAAGAGACAAATAATGGATCCTAAATTATTAATAATGGAAAGAGGAACAGAAGCTTTAGGTAGATTCTATTCCTTTTATAGGGGTATGGTTGTAGAGAATGAAGATCCTAATCATATGAATAGTCTTCGAGTTGCTATACCAGAAATCCAAGGTGGTATTATTGTATGGGCTTTACCATTTGGACAACATGGGGGATTACAAACGGGATTTAAATATTTGGCTCCAGAAATAGGCGATACTGTTTATGTGATGTTCGAATACGGTAATCCATCTAAACCTCTTTGGACTTATCATGGATTTGGGTTAGATCAGATTCCAGAAGAATTAGATAGTCCTTATAAAATGGGATTAGTAACTCCAAATGGTAATGTACTTATCTTAGATGATTCCTCTGGAGAACTTAATATATTTACTAACGGTAATATCACTATACAATCAGATAAGGTGATACAGTTTAATACTGGTTCTAATGAAGGTATGGTAAATATCAATGATATAACTGAAAAGTTAAATCAAACTATATCTGAATTGGAATCCCTTAGAGCAGCCTTTAACTTACATACACATGGGGGAGTTCAGACTGGAGGTGGAACTTCTGCGGTGCCATTACAGCCAGTTACTAAAGCTTTTAGTAAATATAACAAGAATGATTATGAAGATAAAAAGTGTATTCATTAATTATGGAAGATAATTTATATGAAAAGATTGTAGGTAATGGTATGACTTATCCAATCGTACTTGGGACTAATTCAGATAAGAAAACTGGTTGGTATCCTGTACTTGGAAGTACTAAGTTGATTACAGACAATCTAAACTCTTTACTTCAATACAGTATTGGAGAAAGATTTCGACAGGAAGATTTCGGCACAAGGCTTTGGGAATGTATAGAAGAACCAAATAACCAGGCTCAGGCTTTCTTAATTAATACTTTCTTAAAAGAAGCCATTAGCTTATATGAGGATAGAATTGATTATAAGGAAGCAATAATCTCTAGAAGTGGAAATAAACTACACATAGAGATGCACTATACTCTTAAGCAAAGCAATGAGGAAAAATCTTTAGGTAT
>ERZ1034669.664-NODE-664-length-10974-cov-5.686235_pt1 | contig 10974 bp, 18 predicted proteins | sample MGYA00520705_ERZ1034669 | MGnify/ENA primary metagenome ERZ1034669 (study PRJEB33766, sample SAMN09781766) | gut metagenome | biome: gut microbiome | host: Homo sapiens | place: Madagascar | study: EMG produced TPA metagenomics assembly of the PRJNA485056 data set... | reverse complement strand
TTTCTTCCTATTTTTAACTTTCATTTCATTCATAAAGCATACGATTTGCATTTATTTACAAAAAAGAGGCAAACTTTCGCAAGCTCACCTCTTTGAATAATACAAGATGTTCTATGAATGAATTAAAAATCCTTCTTCTCTTGGTCGTACCTGAAGAGTATCACCCTGCTTTGTGGGAATACCTTGTAGATACGCTCTAAATCACTTGGTGCGTTCTCCCTTAGCCACAAGAAGCAATCTAGGTCTAGGGATAGCCCACCAGACGCCCTGCCTACCTCTGCCGTCTCCTTATATAAGGCACGTGCATACATTATCGGCTTTGGCAAGTGCCGATGCTTCATGTATTGCAACACTTGCTTTTGCGTGAAATCAGCCAGCGGATAGCAATTCCCTCCGTGTATATAGTTCTCACTCTCATAGGATTTAAGCATCAGTCTCCTATTCATCGAGTCCGCTTTCTTCATTCCGAAGAAGACATAGCCAATCCCGAGCCTCTCCTTCAGTGACTTAATCACCATCGAGAGGTTCAGAATCCTCACCTTTGGGTTTGGCGTGCAATAGATACCCCAGCGCAAGTTATATGTGGTGTTCCAATGCGGTATCTGCTCGAACTCTATCCTTGGGTATCTTACCAATAGCCAGTTTATCCATCTTTGGATATGTTCCAAGTCCTTTACTAGATACATGAACACACAAACAATCCTTTCAAACTTCTCGTAAAGTAAATCAAGGGTAACGATGGAGTCCTTTCCCAATGACATCATCACAATGCAATCCTTGGAATGTCCCCTCACCTCATCAATGACCTTGTTCGCCACATCCATAGGGTTCTTTCGCACTATAATGGGTTTCTTTCGCTTTCTCCCCATAGCTAAAGCATTCCCAGAATTTGGCTTCCACTAATAGTCATGGAACTTGATGCAACTATTCCAAGCATATCACAAAAGAGCTGTTTCTGCTCCAATGTCTCAAAGTTGATGAAGACAAAATTATCTATATCTTCCTGCCTATTCATTGCCACGTCGGTGCAATGTTGTTTCTGTTCCTTGACTTCTTCTTTTGACATCTTCGGCTTGGCTGCGTGCTCAGCAACAATCTCATCAGAAGTCTTCTCTATGTTCGGCAATTCCGTGACTGGTGAAGATGATTCTTGTTCATTCATTTGCGGTGAAAGAAAATCATCATCAAAAGTTTTCATTTCATCTTTCAACGACTTATCCAAATCGTCCTTCAGTTGCATAAGCTGTTGCGTCTCTTCATCGGAAAAACCAGCGTTCCTTAGGTCTATGTCGTCCAAGTCAAACTTGTTCGCCACCACGTTGAAGTCTATCGGGTCTTGCGACTTCGCCATAAAGAGAAGTTGTTCTTTTTCGGTTTTGTTATCAAAGTCCACCGCCTCGACCTTGATGTCATAATCGGTTTCTGGCGTTCCGTCATAGCCTTGTATAAGGTCACAGCTCATCACCCTCTTGTGACCATCTATGAGGTTGCCCGTATTCTCGTTCCACTGAATGCCACCAAGGAGACCAACCTTCTTGATGTTTGCCTTCTGCAACTTGATGTCCTTCTCGGTATGCAACTTTGGGTTGCAAGGGTTCAGATTAATCTGGGACCTCTTGATTATCTTTGTCTCACTTCCTTTCTTCATAATCTTTATTGTCTTAATTTGCTCGCATCATTACTACCCTTGAAAGTGGGAACACATTATATATCTTCTCCAAATCCTGCGGAAAGCAATTCTTTAAAAATCTCTGATACTCTATATCCATGACATCCACACCGGAACTTTGCTTGTTCGTTCCGCACACCTCTGGGTTCTTAAGTCGATGGTCTTGTATATAGTCCAACACATCCCCATTCTTGTAGGTGGAGAGTGGATAGAATTTCTTTGTCTTGTAGTTGATGGCCTCCTTGCCATCGGTATAGTTCCTTAGCATCAACCTTCGGTTAAGCGAATCAGACTGCTTAAATCCATAGCAAGCCCACTCAATGCTAAGTTTTTCCCTTAGTTTGTCGGTAATCTCGGCAAGCGTCCATTGCTTTTGCTTTGGGTTCTTCCTGATGCCCATATATCCGTTCTTAATATAGTTGTAAAGCGCATAATGGGGAACTTGAATAAACTCAATGTTCGGGTACTTGTTCTTGGCATAGTTATAATAGCGCATGATATGTTCTAGGTCTTTCACTAAATACATATATACGCAAACAACTCGCTTGAACTTGGCATACAGCAAATCAAGCAAGACTATTGAGTCTTTTCCGCTTAACGAATGAAAAAGCAATACGGAATCCGTTTGTTTAGACACCTCTTCGATAATCTCCCTAGCTCTTCTTAATTCTTGCATACACTACAAATAAATTAAAAATGGGGGAATGGAACTTAACCCACTCACCCCATAACATTCTTTTAACGTCTGTTAAGTCGGCTGTTGACACGCTGAGTAACGTTGTTTGCCCTTGTACGGGCTGCGAGAGTCTGCATATAGCCACCATAAGTGCCTCCTTGCGCTCCCGTATTACGATACTCTATATTTTTACCACGCTGACGTGTCTGGCCTGCACTAGTACCATTACCTCTTGTAACTTGTCGCCAAGAAGTGTAACGATAACCCATAGATGCCTCTGACATAGTTGTAACGTTTAAAGTCCGTAAATCATAAACTACTCCCCTTGGGGAAATATCTATATCGGCGGACTTTTGAGCGTCCACCTACTTTAGATTTGTACCAGTTACCTTATCAATCACAAAGAAGAAATACAAAGGTCTCTCCTTTTCTTTTTTTAACTCCAAGCTGGATAAGACATCATCCATTTCATGGCAATCATACATAGAATGAAGCATCTCAACATCTTCCTTGGTAACAGCCAAGCTATCGTTAACCTCCACGTCAACATCAAGATACCAACTGTTGTTGTAATTGTGGAAGTGTATTTTTCTCACAACCCTCAAAGGGTCAACGATACCATCCCCAACAGCTTGTTCAACCACTTCATCATCCTCATGATTCTTCAAGAAGTCCAATACGTTCTTGTCAAACAGGCGACCAATATAATGGTCTGTGTATGCCCTGAACTCCACTTTTTTCTTGCCATCAATAATTTCCTTGGCATACTTTCGGGTCATAACGAGGTTGAGAACCTCAATATCCCTTGCAGGCTTATAGTCTGGGTATTTCTCTTGAAACGCCCTTACTTGTGCCTCGTACTCTTCTTTGTTGCTGTAACTCATAATTTAAGTATTTCAATGAACAACTTTGCAAAGATAGCCAATTATGGCTAAGAATGCAAAGGTGCATAAGTTATTAAATTCACTTTTTCTTATTTGTGAAGAGATTTATGAAATCTCCTTTCTAGCTGACCTTTATGTGGTCTCGCCAGTCAATCTTTAGCTTGCGCCAACAATGCCCACAAAGACGCTTGTTTGCATAGTCTCGGTATCTAAGCCATCGGCAATCTTGTTGAATGCCATCACGAAAGATATGATATACTCTCATATTACTCCAGCTTATCTATGTCCTCAACAACCTTATTTAAAGTCTCCTTGCTAACAGATACATTATTCATAATCAAATACAGTTTTTATGGTGTGTCTCACCTTTCTAAATTAAACTTGTTGTTTCTAATTCACGTTGCAAAGATACGAATTACCACCATAACTTGCAAATATTTTAATGCTTTTCTTTCTATTTTTAACTTTTATTTATCTTAATGCACAACTATTCGAACTATAATAGCCTTCTTGTGTTGATTTCAGCTATAATCAATCTTTCATTATCTCCAAATGCGCATCCATCGCATCCAATATGTTGCAAAGTGTGTCAACGTCCGCACCAAACCTTCCCATCTCGATGTTTCTGATGTTACCCGGCTTATAGCCCGACTTCCCGGCAAGTTCCTCCAAGGATATTCCGCTCAGCTGACGAACTTCCTTTAGCTTTTGCCCTATGATGAACCTGTGCAACGTCTTGTTCCTATACTTCTTGTCGTCTTCCTCGTCCTTCCGGTGCAAGAAATAGGCTATCTCGTAATTTCTTATCTTGATGCAGTTTACCATATTCCCAAAGATACGGTGCTTTGGTGGAAGAGGGAACCCTTCCGAATCCTCCTTGACAATCTCAATCTCGCCTCCCTCTGTGGCTTGGATGTACTTGGCGAACCTCAGTGCATCGTCATAATATGTTTCAGTGAATTTTTGAATCATTTGCTTTTTTGCGGCAAAATTACAAAATATAATTCACATATAAAACAACGTGAAACAAAATCTTCTTTCCTGTTTTAGTTTTTTAGCACAATGGCGTATCTTTGCAGAAATAACAAATAAAAAGTTAAAATTATGTGGATATTCAGTAAAAAGCAAAGCACATGGGTCAATCTTGGCATGGCAATGAGAATTGGAAAGAATGGGAACGGAGAGTACATTGTAATCTGCTATGATGGTAGCATGGTCACGATAGACAAAGAGGGCTATGAGTCCGCTATGAGGTGGGTTGACCCAGACTGGTACGAAAAGCATCCAGACGGAAGAAAGGACTCCATAGACATTAACGAAGCCATCAAGGCGATTATGAAGGCGACCGGAGCAAAGTTCGAAAAGAAAGAGAAGAAGGAGGAAGACTAGTCCTCCTTCCTCAGCCCCAATATCCCCAGCATACTGTGCAAAATCGCATTCACCTCGTTTCTGAACGAACGGTAGGTAACGTAATAAAAGCTTATGTTCCTATAGTCATGGCTCACATTGGAGCAAGTGCATCCAAGAACCGCAGCTATCCTCTCCCTGAGTCCACGGCGCATCTTCGAGCCACCAAGCGCACTTGGGGAATATAGATACAAGATAATGAATATGAACTGCTTTTGAACCATCTTTGACTTTCTCGACCTATGGTAGCTAAGGAACAGGTCATAGATGTTACCGACCATCCAAAGGTCATCCATCAATGGCTCAGAAAGCAAGTCCTCCTCCTTTGAGAGCCTTGCCTTCGTTTCCCTTATCGACTTGATGCGCTCCATCGTCATTCTTAGGTTTTTCTCTATCTCGTCTTGCTTCATATTTCTTGTTTAAGGTGATTTAAAAGCCGTTGATGGAATGTACCCACCAACGACCAAACAGTATTTACAACTTACCCATCTCGACCAACGTCAATATGCAATATCCGAACAAGTCCCTATAACTGTCAATTATAGGCTCATCATTCGCATCGTCACCAAGCATAAGAAGGGAGCATATCCTGTTCGCCTTCTCCTGCAAGTGCCCAAAGGCGTAAGGGTAGCCATCCTTGGCAAAGCACTCGGCGAACGAGTTCCCATAACGCTTGTTCTTCAGATGATACATTTCGAGCTGGGACTTGATTACATCGGAAGGCTCGGTGTCCGTATAGATGGAAATTACAACCAAAGTCTCGAACGCAAGCGTTTTTATGCACTCACTTAGTCCCTCCTTGCATTCCCTATGCAATCTTGCACACGCAATCATCCTCAGAAAGTCGGAGGCACTGGCATAAAGTCCCATTTTTCCATAACACTCCCTAATCGAACTCACCTCTTCCGTGTGGTTCGGCGACTTATACATATCCTCTATTCGGTAGATATGATAAGCGTACATTTTGCTATCCTCGTTACTTTGCTCCACCATGACCGAATCCTCCACCTCTGTTGATAGTATTGTCAAGCTCGCCTAAGATAGCCTCCGGGGTTTCTACCTTTCTAAATGCACCTTGGCAAACCATAGTTCCCTTTGGAATATAGAAAACGTGATAGCTGTAATCACTCCTCAGCTCAAACACACTCTTCTTTGTCGGCATATACCTGTCCGTGTTCACACGGAACAAGGCACCGATGTTGTCTCGGTAGTCGGAATCAACCAACCCAAGTACAATGTCAACATCAGCCCTTACGTTAGTCATAAACCCTACTTGATTATCATCCTTGTCTATAAAGGCAACATTCAAGAGCATTCCCTTGTCAGAGAACCCACTGCGTGAGCGCACATCCAACCCGATGTCAGGTGGCAGCTCCATACCCAACTCCAAGTCAACATGTCCCCTACCCATGTTTATCCATGGCATATTGAGCACAACATCCCTTGACAACTTAAAGTCTATGGCTGCGGAGTTCCCCTCTCTGCTAGGTATCTCGCCGCCCCGCAAGTCCAGCCCGTAAGCCTTTCCGCTCTCAATCATCCTCTTTCTCTTGGATTTCTCATCCAAGACTTTTTCATTCTCCATAATAATAAAATCCTAAATCATTAAGTAATTTACAATTCTTCACCAAGCCTTTCGTCCACAAGCTCCTTAGCTCTGGTTATGGGTCTTTTCCGTATCGGTTTCTGATGGTTGTGAGAAGAATCACCTCTGGCACTATATGCCTTCTTTTCTTCTCTTCCCTCAGTTCCCGAAGTATATCAGTCAGCTGCATTGATAAAATCAGACAAACTAATACTATCCACCCCGTCCTTCTTGGCACAATCACCAACAATCAGCCAAGTGGACTCATCGCCCATAATATCAATATCTCTCGTTGCCGATGCAGCTCGCTCAAAGCTATCTTTGTCCTCATAGGAGGTATAATCAACAACCGCCTTGCAAGCAATCGAGGAAATGGAAAATCCAACGATATTAAGTATTGTCTTCCACTTCTCAATCTTGAATGTGTCGAAAACATCCATGTGCAACAAGATGTTCACACGCATAACGTCCTCTCGCTTTCTCAAAGCCTCAATAAGGCTGTAATTCAACTTGAAGTCCGCATAATCGCAAGGCTCCCTTCCTTTTGACGGAATGGATATAACATCCATCGCATCAATGAAAATCACTTTTTTGTTCTTCATTATCTGAAATTATTTGTTCTACCGTTTTCTCCAGTTCTCTCAGCACACGCTCATAGTCCTCATCATACAAGCAATTGTAGGTCGTGAAAAAGAACTTGTCATTGTCCGTCCGTATCTCCACCTCCAAGTATTCCTCAAAATAACTGTCGTACTTCACGGAGACGGAGAAACTGTTCATGTCACACACATACCTTCTCTGAAGGCTTTGCGCTCTTGCTAGGTAACCTTGGAACTCCTCTGTCATAGCCTGCCTACTTAACACCTGCAGATAACCTCTTCTCGACGAACCATCCCAAGTCAATGTTGTTGTCCTCGCAATAGCCGCAAAGCATACCAATGAGGATGATAATCTTCTTGCAAGAACGGTAATGGCTCATACTTATCTTGAGCAAGGAATAGATAAAATCATCGAAATTCTTCTCTTGGCGACTGCCATCCTCACGAAGCGATTGCACGTTCATCCGATATGAGTTCGCCAACGAGAAAATAAATATCGCAAACCTTGCGAGACTGTCCTCCAGTGACCCATTCGACACCTTGTCGTAAGCCTTAATAGGGTCACATCCGTTCTCTGTCTCATACTCATACTTGACACGATTGAACCTGTCCGTACACTTGTGAAGCTCCATCAAGTTTCCGACAACATCCAGTGTCTCTCCCTTCTCGGTGCGTGAGATTGCCTTGCAACCACACACACCTATAAATCGTTCTATCTCGGTAATCTCCATCTTTATAGTATTGAATTAATGTCAAACTCAGTTGAGGGAATGAAAGCAATTGTGTCCTTGCCATCGGTCATCACCAAATCCCTTGTGTTAATGTCATACATTCGTCTCGGTTTCAGGTGCCTTACGACAAACGAGCCGAAACCACGGAATATAACCCTGTCCCTCTCTCGAAGTGACTGCTTTGTCAACTCAATGGCGTAATTAATGATGTCTTGCACCTCCTCCTTCTTGAATTTCTGTCCATCCTGCCTCTTGACATTCTTGATGATGGCTCTCACTATCTCCTCTTTCTTCATGTCTTACTTGTTTTTCTTACGTTCGTAATAATCGTATGGGTCTTCACCATACTTCTTCAAGAACAACTCCCGAAGCTGGTTAAGGGCTTGCTTTCCGCAACCGGAAGTGTTCCTCACTATCATCTCAGCGGCCACTAACTTCTCGTCACGCTTTGGTCTGTATGAGAAACCACCATCCTTTGCCCTAGCGACCTCCAGATGCACCTCCTCTCCATTGGCTTTCATCATCCTCACCCATTCATCGAATGTGACGGCATTTTCTGAATGAAGTTCCTTGTTACGCTTTTCTGTAGCCCTCGCCTTTTCCACCTCCTCTACGGCAAGCTTGCGACTTTTCACAAAGGAACACAAACTCTTCGTTATCACCTGTGGGTTCGGATTACCATAAAACACCTCATACTTGCCTGCAATGAACTGGGTGAAGAACACGGCAAGCTCATTGATGTTCAGAAAATAGAACTCTTGCCTTATGGCGTTCGCTACACCAACTTTCATTAGGTCGGTAACCTGTCCGCCCATAAATCCACAAGAGGCGAATACACTCGAAATCCACATTACAAGCCACATCACGGCACTGCCTTCCCCGTAACAGATGTCTAGGTATGTGAGCGTCGGAGCACCACTTTCGTAAGCCTCAGCGATTGTCTTGCGTATTCCACGGGACGGACTGAAGTTGCGCATGACCACCTCGAAGCTACCGAACTCAGTGACTACCCGCTGTCTTTCTCTCTGAATTGAGACGTTGCATGAGGTTGATGGTGTCTTGGTAATACCCTTGTTCTGCACACTTATTTCCTTGCTTTCTGTCATCATAATTTCCTTCCAATACTTTTATGAAATTATTTGGTCTCATTATCCAGTCAAAGCTGGCCATCCATCCGCTAGAACCATTGAGGAAGGCAGAGGAAGCCGCCTTGTCTATCATAAGCACAACCTTGTCTATCCCATATTCCCTGACTCTTGCATCAATAGCCGCCTTTCTCTTTGGGGTTATGGCTCTCACCAAAGGCATACCATTGCCATTGACCTTTTTGTTGAAGTACGAGCAAACCCCCTCAGCCTTCGATGTTCCTACCACCCTAGGAACGTCCTTTAGTCTCACTACCTCGGCTTGCGCCTTCCTCTCGGTTGGGCTTTCCCCATCGGAAAACTTAATCTTGTCCTCATGCCCGAAGATAAACACCTTTCCGTCACCAAAGGAGACAAGTCTTCTCTCGAACAACCCATCAAGTGCCTTCTTGACCCTTGGAACGGATATGCCTATGAGGCTGGATAACTCCTTATTGCTGCCATACACATAGCCATCCTTGTCCGAGTTGAACGCCAGTCGCACATAAGAAACCAGCTCATCCGTGCTCCATTCCACAGCCTTGTCGTCTAATATCACTGTCATAATCAAAAGAATTTATTGGTTAGTTGCTTATTTCCACTCATAATCACCCATTTCCCTCTTCCATTCTGGTCAACCATTTCCAAGTCCTCGACCTTGCCGAACCTGTCGTAGTTTCCACATAGGTCAACATACCAAGGTTGCTTTCCCTTCGAAAGTCTAAGAAGCCTACCAACAATCTGATAATATTGAGCAAGGGAACGTGTAGGTCTCGCCATGACGACGGTATCGAGCGCGGGATAATCAAACCCAACGGTCAACACCATGCTGTTTACGAGAACCTTTGTCTGTCCTCTTCGAAAACGCTCAATGATGGCGTCACGCTCCTTTGCAGGTGTCTCTCCGCTCACCATCTCACAATTCGGTATGGAGTATGTCAGTCTCTCGGCTTCCTTGACGAATTTCGTAAATACGAGTATTCCCCTTCTCGGAACTCCGCTCTTTGGGTGAAGCAATCTTTTCACGACATTCACAAGCCATCCGTACATATCAACACGCTCATACTCGTTGATGACACTCTTGTCGGTATAGTCCCTACATGTGGTGTTCAGCTGAAGGTTGCCCTCGTCCCACTGTGGGGGTGGGCATTTGTAATAGTTCGGCACGCATATATAGCCATTGTCAGCCATATACTTGACTTGCACGTAGTAAATCACCTCCTGGAAAATCTTGTCTCTCGAACGGGTGAGAAATTTCAGCATGCTCCCATAGTTCTGATATGAGTAAAGCCTATAAGGAGTAGCCGTAAGACCCAATATCTTGCATCTTAAAGCCTTGAAGAAGTTCTTGTACATACCTCCCTCGGTCTTGATAAGGTGGCACTCATCACAGATAATGTACCTAAAGTCTTGGAATAGCTCCGGGTGTCCCTTTACACTGCCTATCGTGGCAAAGGTGACATCCTTGACTTCCCTAGAATTGAAGCTGGCGGAATATATGCCCGCATTATCCAATCCATAAGAACAATACTTCTTGTAGTTTTGTTCCAAGATTTCCTTTGTTGGCGAGAAGACCAACACCTTTTCGTTGAGCTTTGCGGCGATGTCCGCAATGATGAGACTTTTTCCAGCAGCCGTACACAAGACCTCTATGGCGTTCCATTTCTTCTTCTCGTCCAAGAAGAACTCCACCGCCCTCTTGCTTGCCTCGGTCTGATAGTCTCTTAACTTGTATTTCACAACTAATATGAATTTATAGATTACCTCATTAGTCCACCTACAACTATTATAGGTGTCAGTGGCTTTCGCCATCCACAGTTTTCGGTGTGTCTCACCAAGCGATTGCAAAGATACTTCTTTTTGTTTAATCTTGCAAGGTTTTTAATTCTTTTATCTAGTTTCTTAACATTTCTTTCCATTATTAACATATAAAAACCAGCGCATAAAAATGTAAAGTGAAAAATAAAATAGAGCGATTCTTTCCGAGGATGAAATATTATCATTACCTTTGCGGTGGAATTTAAACAAAAAACGGAAAAATGAGAATAACAAAACCTAGTTACGAAATCATTCCGCAGGGAGACGGAATGGAAGGAATCTACAAACAGATTGAGCTCTGCGGAAGAACGTGCTACAAGTCATCCGACAAGATTGAGGATGGTAGCGCAAAGCCGTTCGTGGAACGTATGGTAAGCAGTGGTCATTGTTATACGGGTGATACGGAAGTGTTGACCGATATTGGTTGGGTACGCTTCAGGGATTACAAAGGAGAAAAAGTTGCCGTTGTAAACCCTGATAC